>Ga0180434_10006652_pt1 | contig 13230 bp, 8 predicted proteins | sample SS_ome_7_FD_132453 | JGI IMG/M metagenome (GOLD analysis project Ga0180434, IMG submission 132453) | Hypersaline lake sediment archaeal communities from the Salton Sea, California, USA - SS_1_D_2 metaG | ecosystem: Environmental > Aquatic > Non-marine Saline and Alkaline > Hypersaline > Sediment... | reverse complement strand
TCATGACCGTCGGATGTGGGGGTGGGGGCACTGAAGGCGAGACCAAGACCCTGGTCTTCGCGATGGAAGCGCCCTTCTCGGGGCCATATGCAGCCTGGGGTCTCATGGCTGAGCCTTCTTGCGAGCTCGCCGCGGAAGATATCAATTCTGCGGGTGGGATAAAGGTAGGCGACGACACCTATAACGTCGAGATACGGACATACGATAATGCGATGGACCCGACGGTAGCGGCAACCATAACACGTAAGGCTGTGATCGACGATGGGGTCAGCTATATGAGCATCATCAGCACCGACGAGGCGGCGGCCGTAAACGAGCTCTGCAATTCGAAGAAGGTTGCGCTCTTCGCGATGGCCCCGGCACGCAATCTGATCGGTGTGGATTACCCATACACTTTCCAAACATATTATGAGATCGGAGAGGCCGAAGAGGTGATGCTGGATTACCTCGCGGAGAATGAACCGGAAGCCAAGAGGATCGCCGTGATAGCCCCTGATGATACCAGGGGACACATCGCTGGAGAAGACTTCAAAGAGATAGCGGAAAGCAAAGGCGGATTCGAGGTTGTGGACGTACTTTACGCCGGCGCCGAGGAAACGGACTTCTACTCCCTTCTCACGAACCTGCTCACCAAGGACGTAGACGTGATCAACGTGTCAGCCAGCGGGCCCGAGGTACAGGGCAACATCATCAAGCAGGCTCGAGAGCTCGGTTTTACGGGCATATTCATGCACCCCGACACGCTGGATGTCCAAACGGTCTCCGAGATCTGCGGAATTGAGAACCTGGAGGGCTGTATCGCCGCATCGCAATGGGTGGAGATGCCGACGGCTGTAGGAAAAGATTGGGCAGAGCGGTACGTTGAAGCGTATGGAAGCCTACAGGGCTGGACAGCCGGTCTATATGACAACATCATGCTGCTCAAGCTGGCCATCGAGAAGGCAGGGACCATTGGGACGGAAGAAGTCGTCAAGGCTCTCGGCGAGGTCAGCTACGAAGGCTGCATGGGAGAGGCGAAGTTCATCGGTGAGGATATACCCAGCATCGGTACAAACTCTGTTATGACGGTAAAGATCAACGTCGTCCAGATACAGGACGGCAAGGAAGTGGACGTATACAGCGGATACGGTAGCTTCTGGAGGACAAAGTAAAAAGAGAAACCGATAGATTTAGCGATCCGGGATGGTCTCTCGATGCTGGCAACTTTATCTGGCGGGAATGGAGGCAGAAGCATTTCTCGCTAGCCTGGTGGGCGCGTGCGCCAGGATCAGGGAGACCACCCGGTGAGCTAACCTGGGATGCGCAATGTGAGCCGGTGAAGCATCACTTCGTTTAGCCCGTTGCACCCCTTACGACTTATATATGAACTCGTATGAGTGGAGGAGACGGATTTTAAGTGATAAGCCAGATAATCCTCAACGGATTCGTCCTTGGAGCGACGATCGCCCTCATGGCGATTGGTTTTACGCTTATTTTCGGCATCTTGCGCGTGGTCAACTTCTGGCATGGCGAAGCCTACATGTTTGGCGCCGTGTTGATCTTTTTCCTGCGCGAACAGCATGGCGTGAACTACGTATTAGCCGTCGCCATCGCCGTTGCTGCTGTGGCATTACTAGGCCTGGTGTCGGATCAGACCATCATGCGACGCTTCCGGGGAGACCTGATGGGTGGCGTTATCGCGACAATAGCCTTGTACCTGCTGTTCCAGAACGGGATGTGGTATATATTTGGCGGCAGACCGAGAGGCGTATCATCCGTTCTGACAGGAAACATCACAATACTGGGCACGAGTATCTCCGCAGGGCGCCTGCTGGTTGTTATCGCTTCGTTTATCGCCATAGCTGCACTCGGGCTCTTCATCAACAGGACCAAGCTCGGGAAGAAGATGAGGGCGGTTCAGCAGGACAGGGAAGCGGCCCAGATCCAAGGCATAAATGCCAACCGGATATACGGGCTAACCTTCGCCATGGCAACGGGCCTCGCTGCTCTCGCTGGAGCGCTTATCGCACCTATATATGCCGTTACCCCGGTTATGGGTGGAGGCCCGCTTATGCTCACCTTCATAGTGGTGATTGTGGGCGGCCTGGGTAGCATATCGGGCGCCTTTCTCGCTTCTTTCATAATAGGATTTCAGCAAAGCTTCACAGCTGCTTACTGGGGAGCCGAGTTGTCACTCGCAGTTAGCTTTGGGCTTGCCCTTCTGATCTTGTTGGTCCTTCCGAGGGGCTTGAGGGGTGAAGAGTAGATGAACAGGCAGAAGGCTTTGATGCTTGGCGCCATTATAGCTATCCTGGCCTTTCTTATTGCCTTTCCCTGGTTCTCTGGTGATTACTACGCTCATATCCTCATACTTGTCTTCCTGAACGTCGTCCTTGCTGTGGGGTATCGCCTCCTATATGTAACAGGCTTGGGGTCTTTCTGTCACGCGACCTTTTATGCAATCGGCGGTTATACGTCCTCATTGCTGGCGATGAGGCTGGGCCTTCCATATGCGCTTTGCTTGCTCGCCGCGGGATTAGTCCCGGTGATATTCGCTATCGCCATCGGCTGGCCGTCGATGCGCGTAAAGGGAGCCTATTTCTTCCTTGCCACTTTTGCCTTCTTCATGGTGATGGATTCGGTATTCCGTCACTGGACGAGTTTGACTAACGGAGCGATGGGGCTGATAAACATCCCGGGAATCGCCCCGATTGGTACATTGAAACCATACTACTACCTGTCGATAGGCCTCATGGTCTTCACCATCCTCATCATGTACAGGTTGGACAGGTCCCGTTTTGGAGCCGAGTTGCTTGCCATAGGTGATGACGAGGAACTGGCGAAATCCGTCGGGATAAACGTCGCGGTGACCAGGGTAATAGCGTTTTCTATCGGGGCCATGTTCGCTGGATTCGCCGGCAGTATCTATGCAAGTTACATCTCATTTATCTCACCGGCGTCCTTTTCTCTGCTTTCGACGATATTCATTCTTATCTGGGTGGTGATCGGAGGTTCGAGGAAGCTCTGGGGTCCTATAGCCGGAGCGGTAACGATGACTTTATTCGCCGAGTTGCTGAGGATGTCCGGTACCCTACAAGCGATACTGTACGCGATCGTGCTGCTTGCCGCAATCATGCTGATCCCTCAAGGGATGGTGGGGTTGGTAGATAGGCTGCGAGAAAGAAAGGGACGCCATGGCGAATCTGATTTGAAGCCAAAGCGAGAGGAAAGCGCAAGAGTTATTCCTAGTTGAAAACAACTGGGCTCTGTGAACAGCGTTGACAGGACCAGGAGATGGAGATGCCGATTCTTGAAATAGAAAATCTGACCATGCGGTTTGGAGGCCTCGAGGCGCTCAAAGACGTGGATATTCGGGTGGAAAAGGGTGAGATCGTCGGCCTTATCGGCCCAAACGGGGCTGGAAAGAGCACGTTGTTCAACGTGATCAGCGGTTTTCTTAAACCAACGCAAGGAAAGATCTATTTCAATGGTAAGAATATAACAGGCAGAAACTCTTCAAAGATATGTAAATATGGCCTGGTGAGGACTTTTCAAGGCACCAAATTGTTCATGAACCTACAAGTGGTGGAGAATATCCAGATAGCTTGCCACACGCCCACCAGAACCAACGTTTTAGGAGATTTCCTTGGCCTTCCGGGTATTCGAAAGAGGGAATGCGAAGCGCAAGACAGGGTAACAAAGATTATTAAACTCACGGGACTGGAAAAGGTGGAGAACGAGTTGCCCAAGAACCTTCCACACGGTCATCAGAGGGCGCTTGGTGTTGCCATAGGTCTGGCAGCAAACCCCAAGCTGCTTTGCCTCGATGAACCAGTGACCGGCATGAACGCGGAGGAGATCCTGATGATGACCGATGTGATCAAAAGGATGCGCGATCAAGGGATCACCATATTGCTTGTAGAGCACAGCATGAGGACGGTGATGGGTGTCTGTGACCGGGTCTTTGTCCTGGACTTCGGGGAGAAGATCGCCGAAGGCACACCCGAGGAGATCCAGTGTAATGAAGAGGTAATAAGAGCCTATCTTGGGAGTTCGGATGAAGCCCACACTTGAGCTTAAGAACGTCACCGTACATTACGGTAAGGCCATTGCGCTCAGCGATGTTTCTCTAACAGTCAATGAAGCCGAGATAGTTACCATGATCGGTTCGAACGGCGCAGGTAAATCGACGACTCTCCGGGTAATAGCGGGGCTTGTGCGCCCGACAAGCGGGGAAGTGTGGTTCGAGGGGCAGCGAATAGACAGGAACGCCCCTGAAAAGATGGTGAGGACAGGTATCAGCTATTGCATGGAAGGCCGGAGGCTTTTCCCAAATATGACGGTGCTTGAGAATCTCGAGATGGGCGCCATTACGCGTAAAGACAGAGAAGGGATCAGAAAGGACCTGAAAGATATCTTCGGACGTTTTCCTATCCTCGAGGAAAGGCGAGGCCAGAAGGCTGGAACCCTGAGCGGGGGACAGCAGCAGATGTTGACCATCGGGCGTGCCCTGATGTCCAAGCCAAGGCTTCTTCTAATGGACGAACCATCGCTCGGCCTTGCTCCTCTGGTTGTTGAGGAAGTGGCGCGTACGGTAAAGGAGCTGAACGAGACGGGGCTCAGCGTTCTCCTTGTCGAGCAGAACGCTCAGATGGCGCTATCGCTGGCTACCCGGGGTTACGTACTGGAGGTGGGCAGCGTAATAGCGGAAGGCGGGGCGGGACCGCTGCGTGAAAATGACTTCGTGAGGAGTGCCTACCTCGGGATCTGTGAATAGCAGAATACGGGATAAGCAAGACTTGTAGGAGGAGGTTGAGATGACGGAGTTGGTTCCTGAAGGCCTTCCCAAGGGAAGCGAAATCGTGAAAGATGGCATGAAACTCGGCGATACCTTCGCAATGGGGGAATCCGCTTTCATGCGTTACAGGAAAGTCCGCACCGAGAGGGACTGGAAACGGCGGCAGGCCGACCGTGGAAACATCCAGTGGAATCCGATAGTAGGACTCGCGACATTGGATGAGCAGGTAGAGGCGGTTAAGTCATTATGGAAGTGGAGCATGGAGAGGGGGATAGAGATCGATCGTTGCCTGCACATAAGCAATATGTTGAACGGATTACCTCCAGAGCTGCGTCAAAAGGCGCCAATGCCGACTAGTTTCCTGCTCGAAACGCCGGAAGATTTCATGAGAATCGCTGAGGCGGCTCCGATACAACCAGTCTTCGACGACCACATGGTCGGTTGCCCCAATTCGGTGAACAACGTTATGAACTGCCTTAAAGCTGGCTGCAACGATGTAGGTACCCTGTGTCAATACGTCTGGGACTACCCCTATTATCACGATGATGTGGGCCAGGTCACCGAGACCGTAAAAGCCCTTGGCGTACTCGCCAGTAAGAGGAAGGATGGGGCATTCATACTGACATATGTTGGCGACGGGATTCCCGGTCAGTTAATCGATCATGTATCGGAAGTCGGCTATTGCAGGCTCGAGAAATATATCGCGGATGAACTTTGCGGGACAGCTTATGGGGTCAGTCTCGGAGGAGTACACAGCTACATCCCGGCCAAGCTTGCCACCTGGCTTGCTCTCCGTGATATCCTCGAAGACGAAGAGGGTTGCATCCAGACCTTCTACCAGGGCAACACCCTTGAACCCACCGAGGACCTGGAATCGAACTATGGGCTCGTGGTCTCTGATTTCCTGCCCTTCGCCCTTTTGGAGCGCCGCAACAAGACCGGTATAGCCTATATGCCTAATCCCGTAACCGAGTGTATTAGGGTACCGACGATAAAGGAGATAATCGATGTTCTCGCGGCATGCGCCGTTTCCCTTCGGAAGGCAATGGAGCTGGAAGAAGCCAATCTCTTGGACGACGCGTATATAAACGAGATGAGAACGCTCCTGGTCGAGAAGGGAAAACAATTCTTTGATAACGCCTTGCACGGCATGGCCAAGATGGGAGTAAATATCAAGGACCCGATCGAGATGTTGCTGGCGCTGAGAAGAATGGGCGGGCGGAAAATTGAGGAGCTTTTTCATCCGGGGGAGAATGATCCCACGGCTCCAAGGGGATTTGTTCCCTACCTCCCTACCGACCTCCTAAACAAGCCTATGAGGGTGATAGATGAGGTTATGGGCCAGGTAAAGTCCGAGGGGCTTGGAACGGCAGGCAGGAATCGGGCAGTTGTCATGGGTTCCACTGATACCCATGAATATGGTCTTTTCGTTGTGGGAGCTATTCTGAATGCCGTGGGGGTGAAAGTAATAGACGGCGGTGTGGACCTCGATCCGGAACATATGCTGGACTTGGCGCACAAAGCCGGGACGCCTTATTTGGCGGTCAGCACCCATAACGGACAGTGCCTCGACTGGGGGAGACAGATGATGGATGTCGCGAAAGAACGGGGACAAGAGGTAAAGGTATACATGGGTGGGAAGCTCAACGCGATTATAGAACAATCTTCGGAGCCGGTGGATGTCTCTAATCAACTCGAAGAGATAGGGATCGTACCTTGCCTGGAGGTAATCGATTTCATCAGGGGTCTTTCAAAGGAGTAGAAGCAGATATCGGAGCATCTCAATGTTGTTATGCGGCCAAAGGGGTGAAGACAGATGAATATTCTGGTGCTAGGTGCATGCGGAAACATGGGTTCCTCGGTCGTGCGGGACCTGGTCAAGGGTGAAGATGTCGAGCAGGTTGTAGCCGCGGATAAGGTTGTCGATATCGGCAAGCTGAGTGAGTCGGTCAGGAACAGTCCGAAATTGGTGACCGAGATGATCGACGTCAAGGACTTCGAAGCTCTTGTAGGGCTTATACGGAAAAGTGACGTAGTTGTAAACGTGGTCGGACCTTACTATAAATATGGGCTTCATACAATGCGGGCGGCGATAGAGGCAGGAACCGATTACATCGACATTATGGACGATTACGATACGACCGTAGAAGCTTATGAGCTCGACGCGGAGGCAAGGAAAGCGGGAATATCCGTCTGCATAGGCTTTGGCAGCAGCCCGGGTTTCAACAATATCATCGTCAAATATGCAGCCGACAAGCTCGATGAGGTCGAAGAAGCCCACATATTGTGGCTCTATACCCTCAATGACACGGGCGGCGCGGGCGTGGTGGCACACATGTTTCATGCTCTTAGGGGCGACGTGCCTCAGTATCTGGACGGAAAGCTTACATACGTGCCCGCTGGGTCCGGAGTGGAAGAGGTCGAATTCGTCGAGCCTTTCGGCCTATGTCCCGTCTATTATGTCGGGCACCCCGAGCCGATCACCATACCTCGTTACATCAAGGGGCTGAAGACATGTGTCAATAAAGCGGGGATCCTCCCACTGTGGGGAAATCAACTGTTCAAAGACCTCAACGAATACGGTTTCGTCTCGGATAAGCCGATGGATATCGGGGGATTCACCTTGACCCCGGAGCAGTTCATCTCCGAGTTCATCCAGAGCGCGCCCTCGTTCAAAGAGCATGTTGAGCAGTGGACTACTGAGGCAGGAAAGATAATCGTGAAAGGATATAAGGATGGAGATCCCGTTGCCTATACATACAGCTCGAGCGGTCGCATGGCGCCTGGTACCGGGATCCCGGCCTCGATATGCGCACAAATGCTGGCTCGTGGTGAGATCAGCGAGAAAGGAGTAGTAGCTCCTGAAGGTTGCGTCGATCCAGTAGTCTTCTTCCGGAAATTCTCAAAGAGAGGATTTCTCCTTACTGAGACAAAATCGATAACTTCGGAGGTGAGATTCTAACGGGGATGCAGCACGGCATCAAGGCGATATTCGAACCTCGCTCGGTAGCGGTAATAGGAGCTTCCCGGAATCCGGAAAAGTGGGGCAATCTGATGGCTAGGTCACTAATAGACAGTGACTATACGGGTGAGCTCTATCTTGTAAATCCGAAGGGGGAAGAGATACTCGGACGGAAGACTTTCTCGAGTATCCTGGATATCAAAGAGACGATAGACCTGGCCATAATCGGCATCCCAGTAAAAAAGGTGGAAGAAGCGGTAAGCGATTGCATAAAAAAAGGCGTCAAATCTATAGTTATCGTAACTGCTCACTTTGGCGAATATTCCCAGGAGGGCAGGCATGCCGAGGTGCAAATATTCAATCTGGCACGGAACAGCGGGACCAGGATAGTCGGCCCGAACTGTATCGGCGTATACAATTCCTCTATCTGCCTTAACACTACTTTTTCTCCCTTACCACCGGGCAACTTCGCTTTCCTGACTCAGAGTGGGAACTTGGGCTTGGAGGTCAGTTATTTCGCTGGTAAACGGGGTTTGGGATTCAGCAAGTTCGTGAGCCTGGGGAACCAGGTCGACGTTCTCTTTCACGAACTACTCGATTATATAAAAGATGACCCGGACACTAGTGCGGTTCTCCTCTATATAGAAGGAGTAAAGGAAGGAAGGAAATTTTTAGAAGTAGCAAGAGAAGCAGCAAGGATTAAACCAATTATTACGGTGAAAGTTGGTGTCGGCGAAGCTGGGGTAAGGGCTGCTGCATCACATACGGGGGCACTTGCTGGACACGATGATATATATGATGCGGTTTTCAGACAGGCGGGGATCATCAGGGCTGTTAACAGCACGGATCTTCTCGATATGGGCGAGGCACTCGTGAAGTGCCCGCTTCCGCGAGGTAACAGGGTTGGTATTATCTGTAACGGAGGGGGTGCTGGAACTTTATCGGCGGACGTAGCCGGCAAGTATGGGCTTGAGGTACCTGTGATGTCAGCATCATCACAAAACCAGATGGAAACAGCAACACTTCCTGATGCCCTTCATGCTAAGCTCAACCCTGTAGATTTTGCGGACGAGGCAGACCCTTGGGCTTGGGTTAAGCTTGCCGGGATTCTACTGCAGGATGACGATATTGATGCCCTTGTTGCCGTGGGTGGTTATGGCGGGTACGAGGACAGCTTTCCGCAGCTAAAGGCAACTTGGGTGGAGATGGCGTATGAGTTGGCAAACCTGCAGACAAAGTACAAAAAACCAGTCATAGTACAGAGCTATTTTCTTGAAGATAATCCAGAGTCATTGCAGGTGCTCAGGGAGCAGGGCGTACCAGTCTATATCAATCCCGATACAGCAATGAAATGCCTGGGCGCCCTGGTAACTAGGAGAAAATACCTCGACCAGATTGAAGAGGAGGAGGGGCAAGATTACCTGAGCTTGCCGGAAGACAGGAAAAGAAAGTGCGATAAAATAATCTCTTCAGTAAGGGCAAATAACAGGCAGGTTCTAACCGAGGTGGAAGCACGAGATATCCTGGAAGCATATGGTTTACAGCCAGCAACAGGAAAGCTTGTATCATCAAGCGAAGATGCTGTTTCGGCGGCTAAGGAGATAGGATATCCGGTGGTTTTAAAGGTAATATCCCCCGATATCGTACATAAGTCTGATGCAGGGTGCGTGAAACTCAACCTGGCGTGTGAAGAAGATGTTCACAAGGCCTTTGATGAGGCAATAAGAAACGCAAGGAAGCATTATGCTTCCGCAGAGATATGGGGTTGTCTCGTTGACCGCATGAAGGCCGGAGGCATAGAAATCATTGCTGGAGTGGTAAAGGATCAAACGTTTGGACCAACTGTTATGTTCGGGTTGGGGGGGATATTCTGCGAGGTTCTTAAGGATGTTTCTTTCAGGGTAGCACCTATAAAGCGGGGAGACGCATACAGAATGATTAGAGAGATAAAAGGATACCCTGTGTTAGCAGGTGCCAGAGGAACTGTTGCGGCAGACATCGAGGCGATTGTCGACATATTGTTAAGGTTATCGGCGTTTGTGGAGGAAAATCCGGATATCGCGGAACTTGACCTAAATCCTGTTGTTGTCTTTGAAAAAGGCGCAGCCGTTTTAGATGCACGTATGTTGCTAGGGCCTGTCGTGTAGGATGAAACCTACATGCAGAGTTTTTATTCCTACAATTTAAGAAGCGCTGTACCGATACCGTCCTTTGGTTTAATAAGTCTACACTAAGATTAGAAGATATTAGATTTTTACCGGTGTTCCAGAATTAATATGTCTATTCGGTTAGTCGCCTGGGGGAGAACTTAAAATGCTGCGCACTAGCGAAAAATACCACGAGGACCTATTCAGAATGAAGCCCAATATCTATATAGGGGGCGAGCGAGTGGGAAGGGATGACCACCGGTTAAGACCGGGGATAAACGTACTCGACATTACCTTTGACCTGGCCCAGAATCCCGCATGGAAGGGCATCGCCACCGCCATCTCTCCGGTAACCGGCCAAGAGATAAACAGATGGGCACACCTACCCCAGAATCCCCACGATCTCCTGCAGAAGCAGAAGCTCATCCGCCTCACTGCACGAAGGGTCGGCGGATGTATACAGAGATGTATGGGGCATGACGCCGTGAACGCCCTTATGATTTATACAAAGGAAGTAGATGAAAAGAAGGGAACTTCCTATCACCAACGTTTCCTCAACTGGCTGCACAATTACCATGACCGGGACCTCGACGGATGTTGTGCGCAAACGGACAGCAAAGGCGACAGGCTGAAGCGGCCCAGCCAGCAACCCAACCCTAATGCCTACGTGCATATTGTGGAGGAACGCAAAGACGGCATCGTTGTCAGCGGATTTAAAATGTCAATAACCCAGGCGGCATACGCGGACGAGATCATCGTTATCCCTACGCGAGCTCTAACCGCTGAGGACCGCGATTTCGCAGTAGCCTTCGCGTTGCCCGGCGACTGGGAGGGTATGAGCCTTGTAACAAGGCCGGTATGGTTGCGGGAGAAAGACGATCCCGGTGCGCCTCCCTTCTGCAAGTACGGCGTGTCGGATTCAGTAGTAGTATTCGATAATGTCTTCGTCCCCAAGGAGAGAGTCTTCATGTGCGGGGAATGGGAGTTCGGGAGACGCTTAGCACTGCTCTTCGCCGATTCTCACCGCCATAGCTACAGTGGATGCAAGCCAGGCGTATCGGATATCCTGTGTGGAACTACAGCGCTCGCGGCAGAGGCAAACAACATTCATAAGGTAGCGCATGTGCGCGAGAAGCTCTCGCAATATGCGGGAGCAGCTGAGCTAGCCTATGCAGCTGGGGTGGCCGCGGCCATCTTCGGTGCTAGGACTTCGAGCGGGGTATTCTTCCCCAATCCCATGTACGCTAACGTAGGCCGCAGAATGACCGGCGAACTCATCTACCACGAGTATAACCTGCTCACTGAGATAGCGGGTGGTATTGCAGTTACAATGCCCTTCACTGAGGATTTCCGCGTCGAAGCCACCAAGAAGTTGCTGGAGGGTTTCATCGTCAGAAATGCGGATCTGTCGGAAGAGGATTCACTTAAAATATGGAAGCATGTAGAGAATATCGGGGCCTCCCCCATGGCGGCATGGTACGAAATTGCGGGCGTACATGGCGGCGGCTCTCCTATCATGGAGACCATCGCCCTCAACGTAGAGTATGACTTCGAATCCAAAAAGGACCTTGCGCGCTACCTCGCGGGCATAAACCCCGAGCTGGACGATTCGAAGGATCTAACAAGTTATCCTACTTTTGGAGACAGCCTCCTCGAAGATCACGGCGGTGATAAGTCCGAGCATTGAATGGCGATTTGAACAAGGGAATGAAGGAATGCCAAGTTGTTATAACGGACGAGTTCTCGTTGTTGATATGACCAGTGGCGATATTGATATTGATGAACCATCCGATGCTTTTTACAGGCTCTATGGTGGCGGAAGCGCCATGGGCATGTATTATCTTTTAAAGAACACACATCCTGGAATTGATCCCTTTTCACCCGATAACGTATTGAGTTTCTTTACAGGAGTGCCTACCGGCTTACCCTTACCAGGTCTGAGCCGTATGACTGCGAGTGCCAAGTCACCTATGACCGGTGCAGCGGGCTCAAGCGAGTGTGGTGGCTTTTTCCCCGCGTACCTCAAGTTTTCAGGCTTCGACGGGATAGTGATAAAAGGCCAGTCACCAAAACCTGTATACCTCATGCTTGGCGAAGGCAAAGCTGAACTCAGGGATGCTGGACACTTATGGGGAAAAACCACCGGTGAAGTAGAGGATGCCCTAAGAACGGAGCAAGATAATAAAAGGCTTGAAGTGTTACAGATAGGGCCTGCGGGTGAGAAACTAGTAAGGTTTGCAAACATTATCAATATGTGCTGCCGAGCAAACGGCAGGACGGGCATGGGCGCGGTGATGGGTTCCAAGAGGATCAAAGCTATTGTTGTAAGAGGAGGCCACAAGGTAAGAGCAGTAGATCCCGCAGGAGTCAAGCGTTTAACAGCTATCGGAAAGAAGAATTTTTTAGACAATCTGGATCTACAGGATCTATCGATCAATGGGACAGGTGGCTCCCTATCAACGTTCAATGTGATTGGTTCGTTGCCTACCAGAAACTATAATGAGGGACAATTTGAGCATTTTGACAAGATTGATGGGGTCACCATGAGCGAGACAATCCTCAAGAAGCGAAACAGTTGCTACGCTTGCTTCTTAAGTTGTAAGCGGGTCGTGGAGACCCAGTACAATGGTAGAAGCGTACTGCCAAGGTACGGTGGCCCCGAATATGAGACACTCAGCACATTCGGTTCATATTGCGGCGTGCATAATCTGCATGCTATAGCCCTCCTTAACCAGATATGTAATCAGTACGGTGTTGATACGATAAGCTGTGGTGCTACTGTTGCGTTTGCCATCGAATGCTTTATGAATGGGCTTATAGGGCTTGAAGATACAGGTGGAGCCGACCTGGAGTTTGGGAATGCGGATTCAGTCATCAGCATTGTTGATATGATCGTAAGGCGTGAAGGGATTGGCGATGTGCTCGCCGAGGGATCACGGAGAGCAGCGCATCATATCGGGGGTAATGCAAAAGACTATTTGGTTGAAGTAAAAGGTTCCGAAGTCCCGGCTCATGTCCCGCATGCCAAGAGGACTCTGGGTCTTATATATGCTGTCAATCCTTTTGGCGCGGACCACCAGTCCTCGGAGCATGATCCAAGCTATATTAAAGGTATCGATGGCGTCATCCTGGATAGGATGACCAGTCTGGGATTGAATAATCCACAGCCAGAAGGAAGCATGAATGAGGAAATGATAAGATTTGCTTTCATAACCCAGCTCTTGTATTCAGCAGCAGATACATATGGGCTTTGTCAGTTCATCTGGGGTCCCAGTTGGCAGCTATATGGTCCTGAAGAAACCGTTGAGATGCTTAAAGTCGCTACTGGTTGGGACGTTACACTA
>Ga0180434_10006650_pt1 | contig 13231 bp, 8 predicted proteins | sample SS_ome_7_FD_132453 | JGI IMG/M metagenome (GOLD analysis project Ga0180434, IMG submission 132453) | Hypersaline lake sediment archaeal communities from the Salton Sea, California, USA - SS_1_D_2 metaG | ecosystem: Environmental > Aquatic > Non-marine Saline and Alkaline > Hypersaline > Sediment... | reverse complement strand
TGGGCGCGCGGGTCACGGCCTCGCCGGCCGTGGCCGGTCGGCGGGTCGTCGTGGGCAGCGAGGCCGGGACGCTCTACTGCTTCGGCGAGGCGCGCCGCGCCACAGTTAGCCGCCGGGCCCGCGGGCTACGGCGGGTAAACTTGGCCGGCGCGTGCCGTTCGACGTTCGGAGAATCGACCATGACCGACACGTCCCCCCTCGTCGCGGGCTGCGCGGTGGGCAGTCCAGGACCGTGCACCGCGCCAACCGCCCGCCGCGCCACAGTTAGCCGCCGGCCTTGGCCGGCGCGTGCCGCTGGACGTTCGGAGAATCGACCATGCCCGAAACGCCGCCCCTCGTCGAACTCGACGACGTGACCAAGCGGTACGCCTCGCCCACCGGCGAGGACGGGCCGCCCGTGCTGCGCGACATCTCGCTGGCCGCGGCCGAGGGCGAGGCCCTGGCCGTCGTCGGCCCATCCGGCAGCGGCAAGAGCACGCTGCTGAACCTCATCGGGACGCTCGACCGTCCGACGTCCGGCCGGGTCCGCCTGGGGGGCGAGGACCTCTCGGCAATGGACGAGGAGGCCCTGGCCGAGGTCCGCGCCCGGCGGGTCGGGTTCGTCTTCCAGCTGCACCACCTCCTGGGGCAGTGCACCGCCCTGGAGAACGTGCTGGTGCCGGCCCTGGCGCAGCACGCGGCCGTGCCGCAGGACGTGGCCGACCACGGCCGGGCGCTGCTGGAGCGGGTGGGCCTCTCGGACCGGATGGACTACCGTCCGGGTCACCTGTCGGGCGGCGAGCGGCAGCGGGTGGCGGTGGCGCGGGCGCTGGTGAACCGCCCCGCGCTGCTCCTGGCGGACGAGCCCACCGGGTCGCTCGACCGCGAGGCGTCGGACGCGCTGGCGGACCTGCTCGTCGAACTGAACCGCGACGAGGGCGTCACGCTCATCGTCGTCACCCACGCCGTGCGCCTCGCCGAACGGATGACCCGGCGGCTGGAACTTCGCGACGGCGCCCTCACGCCCATGGACACGGAACCATGAACCTGGCCACGCTGGTCGCGCGGAGCCTGCGGTTCCACTGGCGGAGCCACGTGGGCGTGGCCCTCGGGTCCGCCGTCGCCGCCACCGTCCTGGTCGGCGCGCTGCTGGTCGGCGACTCGGTCCGCGGGAGCCTGGCGCGGATGGCGCGGGCGCGGCTGGGCGGGACGCACCTGGCGGTCGTGGGCGGCAGCCGCTTCTTCCGCGACGCGCTGGCCGGCGACCTCTCCCGCGACTTGGGGGTCCCCGCGGCGGCCGTCCTCCAGGTGGGCGGCATCGCCGCACGGGCCGACGGCACCGACCGCGTCAACCAGGCCCAGGTCATCGGGACGGACGCGGCATTCTGGCGGCTGGGCGGAGCGGCCGAGCCCCTCCTGCCGGGCGCCGGCCGCGACGCCGTCGCCGTGGGCGACCGGCTCGTCCGCCGGCTGGGCGTCGGCGAGGGCGACCGCCTTGTCCTCCGCCTCGCCGAGGCCGACACCGTGCCCGCCGACGTGCCGCTCTCCGGCGCCCGCGGCACGGCCATCGCGCTTCGGCCGACGGTCCGGGCGGTGGCCGGGGCCGACGCCTTCGGCCGGTTCAGCCTGGCGGCCAACCAGGTGCCGCCGTTCAACGTCTACCTGCCCCGCGCCAGGCTCCAGGCGGTGCTGGGGCTGGAGGGCAAGGCGAACCTCCTGCTCATCGGCGGCCGCGCCGGCGACCCAAGCAGGAGCGCGGCGCGGCGGGTCGGAGCCCGTCCTGAGCGAAGCCGAAGGGCACCCGCCGCGCTCAAGAATCGCCAGCGCGGTGGGTACGGAGACTCACCGCGCTCGACGGATGAAGACCCACCGCGCCCCCCCCTGACTGTCGAGGCCGTCGAGACCGCCCTCCGCCGCGTGTGGACGCTCGCCGACGGCGGCCTCGACCTGACGCGACGGCCCGAGCGCGGGGCCGTGGACCTCACGACCCGCCGGGTCTTCCTGGACCCGCCGGTCTCCCAGGCCGCCGGCCGGCGCGACGACGCCCTCGGCATCCTGACGTACCTCGTCAACGAACTGCGCGTCGGCGACCGCGCCACGCCGTACTCGATGGTCACCGCGATGGGACCGCTGGCCGACGACCTTCCGGCCGAGGCGCGCGAGCGCCTCGCGAAGCATCTGCCGGCGGGCCTGGCGGACCTGGCGGACGACGAAATCCTCCTCAACCGGTGGCTCGCAGGCGACCTCCACGCCGGGGTCGGCGACGAGGTCGCCCTGACCTACCACGTGCCGGGCGAGGGCGGCCGCATCGACACGGCCTCGGCCACGTTCCGGGTGGGCGGCATCGTGCCCATCGAGGGGCCGGCCGCCGACGCCACGCTCATGCCCCGGTTCCCCGGCGTCTCGGAGAAGGCCGACTGCCGCCAGTGGGAACCCGGCGTGCCCATCGACCTTGAGCGCATCCGCGACAAGGACGAGGCGTACTGGGACTCCTACGGCGGCACGCCGAAGGCGTTCCTCACACTCCGGGCCGGCCGCCGCATCTGGGCCAACCGCTTCGGCGAGACGACGGCCGTCCGGTTCGTCGGCGGGGCCGACGAGGCGCAGGAAGAGGCGGTCCGCACGGCCCTGCGCGAGGGGCTGGACCCGGCGTCGCTGGGCCTGGTGGTGGAGCCGGTCCGCGAGCGGGCCCAGGCGGCCGCCGGGCAGGCGCTGGACTTCGGCCAGTTGTTCCTGGCCCTGTCGATGTTCCTGATCGCGGCCGCCCTCGTCCTGACGGGCCTCCTGTTCGCCTTCAGCACACAGCGCCGGGCCGAGGAAACGGGCACCCTGCTGGCCGTCGGGTACCGGCCCCGGCGGGTCCGGCGGCTGATGCTCGCCGAGGGGGCCGTTATCGTCGCGGTCGGCACGCTCGTCGGGACGGCCGGCGGCCTGGCGTACACGCGGCTGGTGCTCGTGGGCCTGGCCACGGTGTGGCGGAGCGCCGTCGGGGCGAGCGAGATCCAGTTCCACGCCGAGCCGGCCTCGCTCGTCGTCGGTGCGGCCGCGGGCATCGTGGTGGCGCTCGTGACGATATGGCTGACGCTGCGGCGGCAGGGTCGGGCGCCGGCGCGGGAACTGCTGGCCGCCGGGGCGGAGGCCGACCTCGGCCGGGCGGCCGGGCGGCGCCCGCGCCCCTGGATCGGCTGGACCGCCGCCGCGGTCGGCGTGGCAGGCGCGGCCGCGCTCATCGCCGGCACAGCCCTTTCGGTCGGCGGCACGCCGGTGGGCGCCTTCTTCGGCGCGGGCGCCCTGCTGCTCGGGGCGGGCCTGTCGGCCTGCTGGGCCGTCCTCGGGCACCTGGAGCGCAGCGCTTTGACGAACGGAAAGGCGGGCGAGATAAAGCGCGGCGGGTCTCCGCACCCGCCGCGCGACACGCAGACCGAAACGCCGCGCGGTGGGGCCGGAGCCCCACCGCGCACGCCCCGGCAGGATCCACCGCAGGGGAGCGCGGCGGGTGCGGAGACCCGCCGCGCACCACCCCTCCAGACCCGCCGCGCTCCCCCCACGATCCCCCGCCGCGCAACCCGCCCCGCGGGCCGCTTCTCCGTCCGCGGCCTCGGGTGGCGGAACGCCACCCGCCGGCGCGGGCGGAGCCTCGCGACCGTCGCCCTGGTCGCCTTCGGGGCGTTCCTCGTCATCGCGGTAGGCGCCAACCGGCGGACGCCTGTCGCCGACCCCGGCCGCCGCGCGTCCGGCACGGGCGGGTTCCGCCTCATGGGCGAGACGACCATCCCGGTCCACTATCGTCTCCTGAGCGAGCAGGGCCTCTCCCACTTCGCCCTGCCGAAGGACCTGCCGGACCGCATCAATCAACTCGTCGCCATGCGCGCACGCGAGGGCGACACGGCGTCGTGCCTGAACCTGAACCGCGTGCAGAAGCCGCGGCTCCTCGGCGTGGCGCCGGAGGCCCTGGCCCGCCGCGGCGCCTTCACCTTCGCCGAGACCGCCGTCGACCCCGGCGGGAAGAATCCCTGGACGCTGCTCGAGGCGGACCTGGGCGAGGACGTCGTCCCGGCCGTCGGCGACGCGAACTCCGTCCGCTGGTCACTCGGCCTGAAGGTGGGCGAGGCGCTCCGGTACACCGACGGGCGGGGCCGGCCGATGACGATCCGCATCGTGGGGACGGTCCGCAACTCCATCCTCCAGGGCGCCCTGCTCATCGGCGAGGACGCGTTCCGCGAGGCGTTCCCCGCCGAGACGGGCTACCGCATGTTCCTCATCGACACGCCGGCCGAGGAGGCGGACGCCGTCGCGAAAACGCTTTCGCGGCAACTGGCCGACGTGGGCCTCTCGGTGACGCCGACGGCCCGTCGGCTGGCGGACCTGGGGGCGATGCAGAACACGTACCTCTTGATCTTCCAGACGCTGGGCGGGCTGGGGCTGCTGCTCGGCAGCGCCGGTCTTGGGGTCGTGGTCCTGCGAAACGTGCTGGAGCGGCGGGGCGAACTCGCCCTCATGCAGGCCGTCGGATGGCGCCGGCGCCGTCTGCACCGGCTGTTGCTCGTCGAGCACTGGGGCCTGTTGGCGATGGGGCTCGGGTGCGGCGTGGTCTCGGCCGCCCTGGCGGTCGCGCCGGTCATCGCGAACGCCGGGTCGCCCGTGCCGTATCTCTCCCTCGCGGGGACCCTGCTGGCCGTCGGCGCCGGCGGCCTTTTGTGGACGTATCTGGCGACCCGCGCGGCCCTTCGGGGCCCGCTGCCGGCGGCGCTGCGGAACGAGTAGCGCGGCGCCCTCGCCTTGATTTCCGCGATTCCGGCCCGTACGATACCTCGACCGGGGTCAGGTCACCTGATGGGGGTCTGGCCCCGCTCTCCCTGAGAGGCGCGACGGATGAAGGCGCTCGCCCTGCGTGCCGTTCCGGTAGCCATGGCGGCCGGGTTCGTCCTGGCGGTGGCGTTGTGGCTGTCGGCGACGCCGGCCTACGACCTGTCGCCCCGGCTGCCGGAGAAGGGCCGCGGCGGGCCGAAGCCGTTTGCCGTCTCCTGGCCGGGCGAGTTCCGAAAGGGCGAGGGCGAGCCGGCGGACTCGTTCGCCGCCTGGCCGCACTTCCGCGGCCCGGACCGGAATGCCGTGGCCCCGGCCTCGCCGCCGCTGGCGCGGTCCTGGCCGGAAGGCGGCCCGCCCGTCCTCTGGCGGGTGGAGGTGGGCATCGGCTACGCCGCCCCCGCCGTCGCGAACGGCCGGGTGTACCTGCTGGACTACGACGAGTCGAAGCAGGCCGACGTGCTGCGGTGCCTGTCGCTGGAGGACGGGTCGGACATCTGGCGCCGCTGGTACAAGATTCCCGCCGTCAGCGACCACGGCATCTCGCGGACGGTGCCGGCCGTCACCTACCAGGACGTGGTCACCCTCGGGCCGAAGTGCCACGTCATGTGCTGCGACGCGACCACGGGCGACTTCCGGTGGGGCATCGACCTCGTGAAGTCCTACGGCACGACGGTGCCGAAGTGGTACGCCGGCCAGTGCCCGCTCATCGACATGGGCAAGGCCATCCTGGCGCCCGCCGGCACGGAGGTCCTCATGATGGCCGTCGAATGCCAACCCAGCGAGGACGCGCCCGGCCAGCCGAAGATCGCGTGGACGACGCCGAACCCGCACGGCTGGAAGATGACTCACTCGTCCATCGTGCCGATGGAGCACCTGGACCGCCGCATGTACATCTACTGCGCGAGCGGGGGCGTGGTGGGCGTCGCCGCCCGCGACGGCGAGGGCTGGAAGGCCGGCGACGTCCTCTGGGAAACGTCCGACTGGCAGGTCCGCTTCGCCAACGTGCCCAGCCCGGTGGTCATCGGCAACGGGCACGTGCTGCTCTCCGGCGGGTACGCCTCCGGCAGCATGATGATCCGCATCGTCGAAAAGAGCGGCGGGGGCCTCGGCGTCGAGACGGTGTGGCGGCACGAGAAGTCGCGCCAGTTCGGCTCCGAGCAGCAGACGCCCCTCTTCTACGACGGGCACGTCTACGGCGTGCTGCCAAAGGAGGCCGGCCGGCTGGCCGAGCAACTCATCTGCATGGACCTGACGGGCGGCCACGTGTGGTCGAGCGGCCGGGACCATCGGTTCGGCCTCGGACCGTACATGATCGCCGACGGCCTGCTCTTCGCCATGGACGACGAGGGCGTGCTGACGATGGCCGAGGCGACGGCCGAGGCGTTCAACCCGCTGGCGCGGGCCGAGGTCCTCCCCGGCGGGCACGAGACATGGGCGCCGATGGCCATCGCCGACGGCCGCCTCCTCGTCCGCGACCTCAAGACGATGGCGTGCCTGGATATGCGGGAGCCGAAGGAGGAGTGATAGCACGCTCGCGCGCCACCGAGCCGGCTGTGGAAGCAGCCGGGCATCTCCATCCGTCATGGCATATGCCAAGGCAGATGCGGATGACCCGCCGCTTCCGCGGCGGGCTCGAACGATGGCGCCTCGAACAACGCGCCACACACACAACCAAAACGGAAACTCCCATGCCAAGCGACACCGGCAAACTCGGCCCCGAGTTCACCTACGACCTGACGGAACTGAAGAAGGTGGACCCGGCCCTCGTTCACTACGACGAAACCGGCGCGGTCGCCACCGGCATGGAAGCGCCGCGCGCCGTCGCGCTGGCCCCCGGCGGCCGGCTGCTCGTGGCGGGCGACGAAAAGGTCCGCACGTTCGAGGACGGCAAGGCGGCCGGCGCCTTCGCCGTCGGCGGGCCGCCGCACTGCCTCGCCGCCGGGCCCGACGGCACGGTGTACGTGGGGCTGAAGGAGCAGGTGGAGCTCTACGGCGCCGCCGGCAAGCGGACGGCCGCCTGGAAACCCCTCGGCGAGCGGGCGTACACGACAGGCCTCGCCGTCGCCCGGGACGACGTCTTCGTCGCGGACGCGGGCAACCGCGTGCTCTGGCGATTCGGCCGGGACGGCAAGGTGCGGGCCCGCATCGGCGAGAAGGACGAGGCGAAGCACGCGCCGGGCCTCGTGATCCCCAGCCCGTACTTCGACGTGGCCCTTGGACCCGAGGGGATGCTCTGGATCACGAACCCGGGCCGGCGACGTGTGGAATGCTATACATACGAAGGGGCGTACCGGTTCGCGTGGGGCAAGGCCTCCATGAAGATCGAGGGGTTCTGCGGGTGCTGTAACCCGACGCACTTGGCCATCGGCCCGGACGGCCGCTTCTTCACGAGCGAGAAGGGCCTGCCCCGCGTCAAACGCTACGGCCCGCAGGGCGAGTTCGAGTGCGTCGTGGCGCCGCCGAAGGCGCTGGCCGACGGCACGACGGGCCTCGACCTGGCCGTCGACGACGGCGGGCGGGTCTTCGTCCTCGACCCGCACCGGCGCGAGGTGCGGAAGTTCGAAGCGAAAAAGGAAACGTGACGACGTGAGGCAAAGAGGCATCTCAGGATGTCATTCTGAGGAGCCCAAAGGGCGACGAAGAATCTCGCCGTGGTCGTCGCTTCTCTGCCGTGGCGCACGGCGAGATCCTTCGGCCCTGCGGGCCTCAGGATGACAAACAAGAGGACCACGGATGAGCGAGCAACAAACACACGACCGGCGGGCGTTCCTGCGGGGCCTGGTGCGATGGCCGGCGATGGCCGGCCTCGGGGCCCTCGGCGCCTGCCTGGCTACGCGCGAGGGCCGGCCGCTCCAGGCCGGCCAGCGGTGCATCCACCGCGGCCTGTGCCGGGGATGCGGCGCCCTTCCGGCGTGCCCCCTGCCGCAGGCACGCCTGGCGCGCAAGGCCGCGGAGATCACGCCCGGGCGGCCGAGGTTCTAGCGAGCCCTTGTAGCCGCGACGCGGAGTTCACCCGCCGGAGGCGGGCGGAGCGCAATACAATGAGTGATAGCGCCAACGGAAACGACAAAACCACCCGCCGCGGGCTCTTGTGGAAAGGCGGCGCGGCCGCCGGGCTCGCCGCCGTCGGAGGCGTCACGGCCGCGGCCGGCCTCCGCGGACGCCGCGACGGTTATGTCTGGCAGATCGACCCGGACGTGTGCATCCGGTGCCAGAACTGCGCGACCGAGTGCGTGCTGGAGCCCTCGGCCGTCAAGTGCGTCCATAACTTTCGGCTGTGCGGGTACTGCGACCTGTGCTTCGGGTACTTCGCGCCCGGCTTCGAGCCGGAGACGGGCATCGAGCGGCCGGGGGCCGAGAGCCAACTCTGCCCCGTCGGCGCCATCCACCGCCGGTGGATCGAAGGGCCCCACTACGAGTACACCATCGATGCGGACCTCTGCATCGGCTGCGCCAAATGCATCGAGGGATGTAACAATTTTGGAAACGGGTCGCTGCTGCTCCAGGTGATGCACGACCGGTGCGCAGGCTGCAACGAGTGCTCGATTGCGGCGGCGTGCCCGTCTGACGCCTTCCGCCGCGTGCCGGCCGAGGCTCCCTACCTCCTGAAGGGCGAGGACCACCCGGCGTGAACCCCAGCGCGATGCCACCTCGACGCCGGCAAGACGCGCCGCCCCGGCCGCCAGCGCCTCTGGAGCCGGCGGCGGAAGCAGCCGGTCATCTCCATCGGCCGGGGCATGTGTCATGGCGGATGGGGATAACCCGCCGCTCCCGCGGCGGGCTCGAACGACCTGTCGCACCGGCCGGCACCCGCACCGCCCTCATCCTGTCGGCGTGCCTCGTGGCGACGCTGGCCTCGGCGGCGCCGGCCGCCGAGCGGTTCGCCCTGCCGGAATTCAAGAGCGGGTACGAGCGCCCGACCCCCGAGACGCCCGAGCCACGGGATGACGCGCTCGAGTGGGTCGACCTGGCCGTCCTTGCCGCGGCCTTGGGGCTCGCCTCGTACCTGGCGCTCTCGGCCCGGTCGCGGCGATGGATCTGGCTCCTGATGTTCCTGGCCTTCATCTATTTCGGACTGTGGCGGGGCGGGTGCATCTGCGCCGTCGGGTCCGTCCAGAACGTGGCGCTGGCCCTGGGCGACGCCTCCTACGCCGTGCCGCTGGCGGTGCTCGGCTTCTTTCTGCTGCCGCTCGTGGCGACGCTGCTCTTCGGCCGGACGTTCTGCGCGGCCGTGTGCCCGCTGGGGGCGATCCAGGACCTCGTGGCCGTCCGGCCCGTCGGCGTGCCCAGGTGGCTCGACCACGGTCTGGGGCTGCTCGCCTACCTCTACGTGGGAGCGGCGGTGCTCTTTGCCGCCACGGGCGCCGCCTTCATCATCTGCGAGTACGACCCGTTCGTGTCGCTCTTCCGGCTCATCCCGCTCGGCCGGGCCGGGAGCACCATGGACGCCTTCCCGGGCAGCCTGACGATGGTGGCCGTCGGCGTGGGCGTGCTGGCGCTGGGCATCTTCGTGGCGCGGCCGTACTGCCGGTGGGTGTGCCCGTACGGGGCGGTGCTGCGCGTGCTGTCGCGCTTCTCGTGGAAGCACGTGACCATCACGCCGGACGAATGCGTCCAGTGCCGGCTGTGCGAGGAGGCGTGCCCGGTGGGGGCGATCCGGAAGCCGAATGCCGACGAGCCGCCGCCCGACCGCGTCATCGGCCGGCGCCGGCTGGCGACCCTGCTCATCCTGGTGCCGGTGCTGCTGGCGGCGGGGGCCGCCGGCGGATGGGCGCTCGGCCCGCCGATGGCCCGCATGCACTACACCGTCCGCCAGGCCGACCGCGTCCGCCTGGAGGAGGTCGGCCGCGTCGAGGACGCCGAGGACATCAGCGACGCCTTCTACACGACGCAGCGGCCGAAGGAGGACCTCTACGCCGAGGCCGCGGCCGTCGTCGGGCGCTTCCGGACCGGCGGCCTGCTGCTGGGCCTCTGGGCGGGGCTCGTCGTCGGCATGAAACTCATTCACCTTTCGATTGATCGCCGGCGGACGGACTACCTGCCCGACCGCGCCGCGTGCGTCTCGTGCGGCCGGTGCTTCGCGTATTGCCCCGTGGAGCAGAAACGGCGGAAGGAGAAACAGGGCGGAAAAAGGTTCCAGGAGTCTTTTTCACCGGGGGCGAAGCGGCCCACGCCTCCCGGTACCAGGTAGATGCCATCGCAAAAAGACTCCTGGAACCTTTTTCCGCCCTCAAGAGGGCCCCATGCCCCGGACGCCCGACAACCCGCCCGACGCCCGCCTCGACCGGGCGACGTACCAGGCGGCGCTCGCCACCGCCGTCGTCGCCGGCATTGTCTGCGCGCTGGTGGCGGGGGCCCTGGTCGTCCGGCACGTCCGCGCAACCGGCGAGCACCTCTCCACCAGCGAGGAGATCGTCCGCCTCCGCGAGCAGTACCTGAACTCCGACGACCCCGACCGCCGGGCCGAAACGGCCGAGACGATCCGCCGGCGCGACGCCGAACTCCGCCGCCGGCACTTCGAGCGGCTGACGTTCACGCGCCTCGGCGGACTCGTCTTCGTGGCGGCCGCCGTGGTGTTCCTCGTGGCCGCCAGCCGCCTCGTCGCGCTGCGGAAGCGGCGGCCCCATCCGCCCCGGGCCGAGCAGCGCGCCCCGCCGGACGTCACCGCCCCCGTCGCCCGGTGGACCGTGGTGGGCCTGGCGGCCGGGGTCGTCGGCCTCGGCGTCTTCCTCTACGCCGTCACGGGCGAGGGGTACCGCGCCCAGCCGCCCGAAGGCGAGGAGGCCGCGGCCGTCGCGGTCGGCCCGGCGCCGACCTATGAGGAAATCGCCCGCCAATGGCCGCGATTCCGCGGCCCGGACGGCAACGGCCACAGCCGATACACCAACGTGCCGGATTCCTGGAACGGTGAGAGCGGCGAGAACATCCGCTGGAAGACCGAGGTCCCCCTGCCGGGCCCGAACTCCCCCGTCCTCTGGGGCAAGCGCATCTTCCTGACCGGCGCGACGCGGCAGGCGCGCCAGATCTTCTGCTTCGACGCCGACTCCGGCAAACTCCTCTGGCGCGGGCCCGTCGGCACGCCCGCCGGCAGCATGACCGAACCCCCGGAAGTCATGGAGGACACCGGCTACGCCTCCCCCACCTGCGCCACCGACGGCCGGTACGTCTGCGCCGTCTTCGCCAACGCCGACGTCGGCTGCTTCACCGTGGACGGCCGCCAGGTGTGGGTCCGCAACCTCGGCCGGTTCCGGAACATGTACGGCTACGCCTCGTCCGTTCTCATCCATCGCGATACGCTCATCATTCAGGCCGACGAGGGGAGCCCGGATCAGGGATACTCGCGCCTCGTGGCCCTCGACCTGCGGACCGGCCGGACGGCGTGGGAAGCGCCGCGGCCCGTCGGGGCCTCGTGGGCCACGCCCGTCATCGCAAGGCCCGAGGGGCGGCTGGAACTCGTCACCTGCTCCGACCCGCTGGTCATGGCCCACAACCCGAACGACGGCAAGGAACTGTGGCGGGCCCAGGTGCTGGGCGGCGACGTGGCGCCTTCGCCCGTCTGGCACGACGGACTCGCCTTCGCCGCCAACACGGGAGCGGTCCTGGCCGCCGTCCGTTTGGGCGGCTCCGGCAACGTCACCGACAGCCGCATCGCCTGGACCGGCGAAGACGGCCTGCCGGACATCGTCTCGCCGCTGACCGACGGCCGCATCGTCCTCCTCTGCACCACCGACGGGTTTCTTTCGGCCTACGGCGTGGCGGACGGCCGGCTTCTGTGGCAGCACGAGATGGAGCGGCGCATCAACGCCAGCCCCGGCCTCGTCGGCGACCGCGTGTATCTCCTGGACGCCAAGGGCGTGATGCACATCATCACGACCGCCGACGGGTTCAAGGAGGTGGCCACCGCCGACCTCGGCGAGCCCTGCCGCGCCTCCCCCGCCTTCGCCGACGGGCGCATCTACCTGCGGAGCAGCAAACACCTGTTCTGCGTGAGCGAAGGAGGAGAACCGTAGGGTGGGTGCTCCGCACCCACCGCCGTTCGAAATGCCGCGTGGGTGCAAGCACCCACCCTACGCCGGCTGCGGAAGTTCACCCGCCGGAGGCGGGCAGCCGGTCATCTTCATCGGCGGTGGCACGTGCCACGGCGGATGAGAATGGCCCGCCGCTCCCGCGGCGGGCTCGAACAGAAGCAAATACAAAACGCACGGGCGGACGAGCCGCCCGTGGCACCCGGCGCAGCGAAGAACCATGACCGACATCGACCTGCAACCCGTTGACGAGGCCATTGCCGAAATCGGCCGGGGCCCGGAGGCCACCATCCCCCTGCTCCAGGCCGTCCAGAAGGCGTACCGCTACCTGCCGGAGGCGGCCCTGCGGCACATCGCCGAGCGGACGGACATCTCCGCCGCCCGCATCGAGGGCGTCGCCTCGTTCTACGCCCAGTTCCGCCGCATCCCCATGGGCGAGCACCTCATCGCCGTCTGCCACGGCACCGCCTGCCACGTCAAGGGGGCGGGCGTCGTGCAGGAGGCGATCGAGCGGCACCTCGGCATCCCCGACGGCCGCGACACCGACCCCGACCGCCGGTTCACCGTCACGAAGATCGCGTGCCTCGGCTGCTGCACGCTCGCCCCGGTCCTCCAGATTGACGGGGTGACCTTCGGCCACATGACGCCCCAGCGCGTGCCGGAGACGATCGAGGCGTTCCTGGAACTGGCCCGCACGGGCCGGCTGCACCCCGAGGGCGAAGTCGCCGCCGGCGCCCGCGAGGGGGAGGGCGAAATCCGCGTCGGCCTCGGCTCCTGCTGCGTGGCGCGCGGCAGCGGGTACGTTCAGCAGGCCCTCCTGGAGGCCGTCCGCGAGGTCGGCGCCCCCGCCGCCGTCAAGCGGGTCGGCTGCGTCGGCATGTGCCACCAGACCCCCCTCGTGGAGGTCATCGGGCCGGACGGCGAGCGCGGCCTGTACGCCCAGGTCCAGGCGGGAGACGGGCGCGACATCGTCCTGAAGCACTTTCCGCCCGCCTCCGCCGGACGGCGCCTTCGGTACGGCGTGCGGCGGGGCCTGGACGCCCTGCTCACGGGCCTCGTGCCCCGTCCGGCGGACCGGGCACGCATCGCCGAGGCCGACGCCCCCGTCGCCGCCTTCCTCGGCCGGCAGCGGCACCTGGCGACCGAGCACTGTGGCACGCTCGACCCGACGGACCTCTCGGCGTACCGCGCCCGCGACGGCTTCCAGGCGCTGGAGGACTGCCTGCGGAACCGCTCGCCGGAGGAGGTCATCCGCCGGGTCCGGGCCGCCGGTCTCCGCGGCCGCGGCGGCGCGGGCTACCCGACGGGCGAGAAGTGGCAGCACGTCCTGGGCGCCGCCGGAAGCCCCAAGTACATCGTCATGAACGGCGACGAAGGCGACCCCGGCGCCTTCATGGACCGCATGATGCTGGAGTCGT
>Ga0180434_10006649_pt1 | contig 13232 bp, 8 predicted proteins | sample SS_ome_7_FD_132453 | JGI IMG/M metagenome (GOLD analysis project Ga0180434, IMG submission 132453) | Hypersaline lake sediment archaeal communities from the Salton Sea, California, USA - SS_1_D_2 metaG | ecosystem: Environmental > Aquatic > Non-marine Saline and Alkaline > Hypersaline > Sediment... | reverse complement strand
TCAGCTCCAGTATTTCGACCACCGGGACGACTCGCACGTCCACGGGTGGCGTACGATTCTTGTGACTGACTCCGAACATCCATATATGGGCAACTACTGGGTGCCCGGATGCGTGATCGGGTACGAGCACACATTTATCAATGCGCTGGCAGACTTCCTCAGAGGGCTCGAAACCGGCCAAGCGGCCCGGCCAACCTTCCGTGACGCGCTCGAGACGCAGTACGTCTGCGACGCCGTGCTCAAGTCCGCGAAGACCGAGAGGTGGGAGACGGTCGGAGGCTAGAATCGCCGTCGGCAGGAGCACCGGACGCGAACGTCGGAGCCTGTGGGGCTGTTGAAGAAGTGCGTTTTCCTGTCATCCTGAGTTTGCCGTGGCGGACGAAGGATCTGCTTCTTCCAAATCGTTAAAGAACAGATTCTTCGCGTACGCTCAGAATGACATCCAATCGCCCCGAGAAAGCTTTGCAGCGTGTCGTCTGGCCCGAATTTCTCCAGCACATACGCAGTGAGTGGCGTTGATCGATACGGAGTCTCGCGCTCGCGGCATACCGCGCAGCAAACAGGCCGAGGAACAGGGTTCGTGTCTCGCTTGCGCGTACTCCTTTTTCCAGGACATCGGGGACGTCATCTTGAGGGTCCACTGATACTTCTCACTGCTTTGCACTCGGACCAGGAGCCCTCTGGACATGATTCATCATGCACTAGCCCAAGATACGAGACGACCGGGTGAAAGAGCTTCCATGGTCGCCAAGCTGCCCAGAGAACGAATGGCGACACTCACCAGCGAGATAGCTAAGGCCCTGTTGCGGAGCGGAAGTGAAGGTCAAGGAGCGTCAGATCACGTTATCTGCGCTGAAACGGTTTGCGGAGCCGTTCCGTAAGCCATTTACGGTTGATGATGATGCCGTACTAATCGTGACGCATAGTCCCGCCTGTGTCGCGGTCGAGCGCCGCCTTGTAGCATTGGACTGCCTCCTCGCGACGGCCCAAGAGATCGAGCAAATGTCCCTGCCAGGTTATGGCGACGAAACCCCACATCGACTTTTTCTCAGACAGTTCCGCTGAGCGTCGAAAAGCTTCGAGTGCCTCAGCGTAGTACTTGCCGTCGTACAGCGTCAGTCCAAGCTTTCCCCAGAGCTCCGCCTCCTCCAGATCTGCGTCCCGTGCCTCACGGAAAACTTCCAGCGCCTTCGAGCCGGCGCCCGTCCAGGGCAGTTTACGGATAGCTTCACTCAGTCCCCCTTTTGCGGTGCCGGGCAGAGAAGCAGCCATTGCGAGATCTCCCTCCGGGTCGAGGCGAACTTCCGACAGCGGCGCAGCGCTTTCGAATACTAACTCGTTCACGTCCAAGATCCTGTCAGTGCGTTTCAACTGGCTAGTACCATCCTGGAAATAGGCCACAACCGGCACGGGCATTTTGATGGTGCCAACGCGGTTGACCTCTGCATGCGATACATACTTGCCGTTGTGCTCCGTGCACCGATGAGACGCGACCTCATACAAGAGGTAGCGGTTTGACCGCGCCCACTGGTTGAAGAACCAGCCCAAGTCCTGGCCGCTCTCCTCCTCGCACACCGCTTGGAACTCGACGACACCGAGCCTCCGTCCCGCGAGGCCTTTCAAGCAGCGCACGTAGGCCTGGTCGAATGTCTCCTTGCCGAGAAGCCAGGCGAGCGCGCTGATGATGCTGAATCCTTTCCCATGTATGCATATGTTGTTAAAATCAAAGTCTACTGCCTGATATTGTTCCTCGGTGAGCGCCAACGTGGTATCGAGGCCGTGCTCTACACCACGGACATACCTCGCGACGATCTGGCGGTGCTTTCTCAGACCGAGTTCTCTTGCGCGTACGTATTCCCTGTCGGCATAGATGCCGAGGCCGATCCACAACCACCCGGGCGAATCCTTCTCCAGCACGTGCTCACCCCAATACTGATGCCCGATCTCGTGTGCGGTGATCCACCGCCAATGAAGCTCCGTCTCTTCCTCCATGCGCTCCATGCCATGGATCGCCACAAGCGCCGTGGCCATGGGATATCCGCCGACCGGACGGTCCATACCCGGAACGATAGTAAGTGTAGAATATGGATAGAAACCGAAACGCTCCCGGTAGAATCTCACCACATCGACGGCCCTTTCCAGGAGCAACCGGGCGCACTCCTCGCCTGCTTCGGTATGGATGACGCGGATGCGGACGTCGCCCGCGTCGTCCTCCATCGCCCCGTGTCCTTTCCCGAGGAAAAGACCAAACGATCTGGCACCTTTGACGACGTACCGTTTCCGTTCGGGATCCCAGCGTCCGCTCGCTCCAACGGTGTATTCGGCCGGCACCTCCAGAGCGACGTCATAGTCGTCGTGCATCGGGAAGCCCCACCATAGGCGAGGATACCACCCGACCAACGGAATGCGCTCCGTCTCTCTGGGGAACGGAGAGCGCGCGGAGAAGGTGATATCCAGTCGGACACTTTCTCCGGGCGCCGCCGGCGATGGCAACTCGAGCACGGCTGGCGAACCCGAAGACCTGCCGTCAGGGCCAACGAACGTCACCGGCTTGCCTGCGACACGCACCTCGAGTGACTTACACGCTTGCACGGGGTACTCCAGCGCCAGGCGTTCGACAGGCCGCGCAGTGTTATTGGTGAACTCGATGACCTCCCTTAGTCTGAATAAGCCATCTTCGCCGTCCCGGGTCAGACGAGCATCCAGAGTGTACTGTGCCCGAGGGGGATCGGCAGGCGCCCAGAAGCCCTCGCCAGACATAGTTCCGTAGGCGGCGTTCCCGCTGCCCGCGCTTGCAGTAGACACCAGACAAAGAGCCAATACGTGACACCTGAGTAGAAACACGGCACATCACTCCTTTGCGAAGATCATGACGGTTCCAATCGAAACCGATCAACTCGGGAATGCTCGCTCTCAGACGATAACTCGAGGCTTTCTAGCGGCAGGCGAGGTTAGGTTAGGCCTTAACCCCACACGCCTTCAATAGCGTCTTCTGTACGCTCAGATCATGTTCTTTGGAATAAGTGAAATCGTCTTCGCCTCGTATACAACCGGCCAGGTCTTCCAAGTCGCGCACGTGCCGCGGGATACTCTTCAGGCGGAGCTCTTGTGTGCCGGCTTTGAACTCCTGCGTCGGCGTTCTAAGAGACAGGCGCGCGATGGGTGGCTCGAGCGGTTCGAGCGTGATAGAACCCTCCGTGCCGCATATCTTGAACCGGCGTGCAGGAAATGGTTGCGGCTCCATGACGGCCGTCTCTACCACGGCCATAGCGTTCGCATACTCGAGAACCGCAAGCGTGTTGTCGATGACACCGTCGTCAACGTCCGCGTCGTGGCGCAGGAATGAAGTGACCTTGAGCGGTGTGCCGAGCAACAGCACGATCATGTCGATCAGGTGGCAGCCGAGCACGAACATGATACCGCCGGGATAAGACGCTATTCTCTGGCGTTGTTCAGATCCGTAATCGGTGCACATGCTGCCGTGGATGTAATACACATCGCCCAGCCAGTGCTCGTTCGCTGCCCGCCGTATCAGGTCGAATCCAGGGTTATAGCGGAACATGTAGCCCATCTGGACGGTCAGGTTACGCCGTTTTGCCTCGTCAAGGAGGCTATTGAATTGTGGCAGAGACATGCCTGCCGGCTTATCCAGATGGATGTGTTTATTCGCTTCGATGGCTGTTTGCCCGAGCCCCAACAGTCGTGCTACATCGCTTTCTATGGCAACCATCCTGACCGTCTCGTCGCCTAGGAGTTCGTCCTGGCTGAGCCAGCGCATACGGTCCGCGCGAACTTGGCGCTCGAACTGTGCGCGAACCTCCGGGTCGGGCTCGCAAATGCCGACGACCTCGTACTCGTTCGAGCGTCTGAGAACACGCAGCAGATCGAGGCCGTGGGGATGATTGATCCCGAGCAACCCGCAGCGAATAGGGTCGCGTTTCCCCGCTGCGGCAATCGACGCCCCGATCGTCCCCGGCGTCACCACTGACCGTTTCAAGAATTCCCGTCTATCCATTTTTGCCTCTCCCGAAGCTGGTTCGACCTCTCGAACGTCCCCAAAACCGTTCGCATCGATCGAACTGACATCCACTAAGAAAGCGTCATTTGCCACCACTGTACGACGGACGGCTTCAGCAACGCAAGTCTGCGTGATAAGACCCTATTTCTCGACGACCATCTCGTCGCACACCTTTCCCTCCGTATCGTAGGCGCGGTAGACAAGCCGGTTGCCGTCAATATCGAGCTTCTGGTACCAGGGACCGCCGCTCATGTATTTCTCGACGTATTCGGGCACTTTGCGCGGTCGCTCACGGCCCGGCAGGCCGACCGAGATGATGTAGATCGTGCCGTCGGCAGGCGACTCGACGGCGCGCCCGATCTTCATTGGGCGCGTGCGGAGATAATAGTGAACGTGTCCGTGGAGCATCATATCCAGGTGACACTTTGCGAAAACTTGCTCCCACCTGCGGCGAATCGCAGCGTATTCGTCCTCCTCCCCGAGATAATACATGGGGAAATGGTAGATGCCGAATGTCCACGTAGCGTCGGTGTTTGCTAACTGCTCCTCCATCCATCTCGCCTGGATCTCCGGCGATGTGCCCACGTCCAACACGAGGAACAACGCGTTCCCGTATCGGAAACTGAAGGTGCGCTCCGGCTCGACGCCCTCGGGACCGTTCCTGGGGAACGCGAAAAGCGCCAGGGGCATCCAGGCACCCAGACCGTCCTGATCGTCGTGATTGCCCAGGCAGAACGCCATTGGTTTCCGGTTGAACACACCGCTCGAGTATTCGAGCACCTTATCCCAGTCGTCGCGGAATAGCCCCGTATTTACGAGGTCGCCACCAATGATGTAGAAAGCGGCCTCGGGATGCCGCTGATCGGCCACATGCAGCAAACGTCCCCAATCCGGCGAGCTGTGCGTATCGCCGAAGTAGACGAACGAGAACGGTGCGTCGCTATCAGGTGCCGTGGTGAACTCCGCCTCGTCGCTCCAGATGCCGTTGTCCTGAGAACCGACGCTGTATAAATAGGTTGTTGACGGCTGGAGACCCCGGAGAACCGCGGTATAGCGGTACGTGTACCGGTCGTTCATAAGCAGCCGATCTTCGATGAGCTCGCGTTCCGCGCGGACCTCGAGAGACGCGTCGGGGCTCGCATCCTGCGCTCGGTATCGCACCACGCCGTTCTCGACATCCGTGTTGGTGCGCCACTGGACGGTCTGTGTCGAGCGCGGATCCTCGCTCCAGGTCAACGTCACGTGATCCGGCTTGGCCGACGACGGGTACGCAGTCCTGCGGAAGGCGTTGACGAGGTGGGCTTCGCGTGCCCGGCCTCGATACGTGGTCAGCAAAAGCTGGCCCTCAAGCGACTCAGGCAGTTCCTGGATATAAAGCGTATCCCAGTCACGATACATCCACGCCCCTTTCTTCATCCGGGTCACTGCCTCGCTTGGCGGGAAGAGGTTGGCGATCTCGACCTTCGTGCCGGGATCCTGCGGACCTATACACACGAAATAGACGGTTCGATGCATGTCGAACCCGTTGATGCCGAGTTCCACGCGTCCCGCGTCGAACTTTTTTTGCCATACTTCGAACGCCCAACCTTCGGTGTTCTTCACGACCAGATTGGTCTTTGCAAAACCGTCCTTGTCGAGCCAGAACGGCACCACGCGCTGATCGACATTGCGGATCACCGAGACCACCACCGGGACGTTGACGTCAAAATACCAGTATCGTGTAGCGAGAACCTCACGTTCCTCGTCGGTGATGAGCTCCAGCACCTTCTCCTGGGACAACGATGATAACGCTTCCTGATCCAGGTTGGCGTAAAACCGGGTGACGATACCGTCCATCGCCTGCTTGAGCGTCGTTTCCGCGAAGAGCGACGTGGACAGACACAGGACGTGTATGAGCGACAGTGCAAGACCGAACGATCTTGACAAGTTTCTTCTCACGATTTTCTCCTTTCAACGATTTGCCGACTGCTGGATCAGAGGCACCGGCCGTGCGCTCCCATACGCATCTGCGCACGACCCCGCCGCCACTTCTCGTTGACTATACCATGCCGTCCCGGCTCTGTATAGCCTGTTCTCATAGCCATTCCGCGCTCTGAGCCTGCGAGACCGCAGGCATGCTCTTGCGTTTATGTTCTTTCAATAGAGATAAACAAGGCAAATACAAGAAAGGGGCCACCAATGGCGAGAGACCGGCGCGACATACACGGCATTGACTGCTACGAGCGTTCGTCCGACTGGGAGCACTAAGGTAGCTCCAGTTCGACATATACCTCGGGTTGATCGTCAACCTGCACGAGGGTGGACGCCACCCACACATCTCCTGAGGCCTCGGTGCTCTCGGTGAGAGCATCCTGGGGTCCCGCGACGACGACAAGCGTGTATGTGCCGGGTTCAACGCACGAGATGCCGAACAGGCCGGTCGAAGCAACCGGCCCAAGGCTCACCATACGGCTTTCATACTTGTGTAGGAAGTCTGTGGTGAACGGTGCGGGCAGATCGACCTCGCCGACCAAGAGCGCGTATATTGTCATCTGATCTGGCTGGATGTTGGAGACGTACGCGATGATGGCGGTCCCGGAAAAGGAGAAATCCTGCCGGAGAATGCGTCCGGAAATGAGGTCGAGCGAGAGCGAACGAGAGAGCTCTCCGCTCATCTCCTCAGGTTGCGCACGTACCTCTATGTCCAGCGGGCTCGCGGGGAGTCCCTCGAGCCGGTAGGACCCGTCGTGCCGCACAGATGTGTGAAGCCATTCGGTTTCGCCACTGATGCCAACGAGCCATGCGCTGATGTGTGCGCTGCGTGGAGGTCGGCCGTTTACCGCGACCTCACCCTCGATTACCGCGTCGCCTGCCGCAAACTCGAAGTCAACCTGGACGGTCCGACCTGTCTCTACTGTAATCTGGCGCGAGATTGACCGGGTAACGGCAATGTTGTTCTGGCGCGTCGTGGCGTCGACGCGCACATCGTAATCACCTGGAGCCAGCCCTTGAAGTATGTAAGCCCCGCGTTCGTCTGTGTGCGTGTCGAGTGCGGCATATATCGGTTTGCCCGACGGTCTAATCGCAACTAGCTGGTTGACTGCAGGCTGGCCTCCAATGCGCACCGTACCGCGCACGGCAGCCAATTCCGCTCTGTCAAGTACAAGCACGACACCCGTCACTTGTTGACCGCGCTTCACATCTACATGTGCCAGTGGCCGCCGCTGCAGAAGTGGTGAACCTGGAGGAGTCACCTTGAGCGTGTACTTATCTGCAAACAGACCACAAATTCTGAATCGGCCTTCAATGTCAGTATGGGTCGAAGGATGACCGAACTGCCACTCTGATGCGGGCGAAGCTATCACGCGCGCCCGGACAATGGGACGGCCCGCCGGATCAACAACAATGCCGCTTATAGACCCCTCCGGTTCGAGTACGAATTCGATGTCTTGGAGTCCTCGATCCGTCAAATAGAATGGACCTTGGGCTGCGGGCGCGATACCTTCTACTCGTACCGCCCCCACGTAGAAATCGGGCCCGGACGCAAATCCGCTGATCTCAAACGTACCGTCTTGCCCAGTTGGGCCGCCGTGCCATCTCCTGTCGCCTTCATGTCCCGCGACGATTGAAGCATTGGCGACCGGGCGGCCTTCCATATCGAGGACGCATCCTCTTATGACCGCTCCCCGTGTTACAGGAAAGTCAATACCGTCGATCTCCTCGCCGAATCTCGATGCAACGCGCTTGTCAGCCTGGGGCTGAAACGCTAGCAGCACGCCGCTGCTCAGCATGCGCGGGCCCTTCATATCGTGAGGTCCCGCCGGAAGGTACCGCTGAGTCTGGCCGCATTCGATCAGATAGACGGCCTCACCCAGACCCTCCATCCGGTAATGACCAGAGCTGTCCGTGCGTGCCTCCACGCTACTTGGTCCCTGCCCGGACTCAAGTGTTGCTTCAATTGCGACATTGGCGATTCCCTCGCCAGTATCGATGTCGTAGACGCGCCCTGACACGGTCCCGCCTCGGACGACCTCGACCAGCAAGTCAGTTTCCCTTCCGTCCTCTATCATGAACCGGGGCGCTTCACCAGCGAACACCCAAGCGGCTCCCCTCTTCAGGGCCATCGTCCAAGGGCGAGAGCTTTCTGGAATCGCGTCGATCCGATAGCAACCGTTCGCATCGCTCTTTGCGGTAAACTGAGCGAAACCGTCACGCAAAAGTCCGCTGGGCAACAGAAGATAGAGGCCGAGGCCGGGCACGGGGCTTCCCGTCGACGCCTCAACAATCTGCCCTGCTACGCTCCCTCCTTGGCCCAGTACGAACTCGGCATTCTTTTCCCCGACAGGAACAAACTCGGTGACAAGAGGGGCGTACCCGGCTGCCCGTACCGAGAATTGCCACCGCCCATGCCATAGATGTGTGAATATGAACAGCCCGTCATTGTCGGTCTCGACACACAGAGGCGTGTAAAGCCACCGCGAATACTCCTGCTCGTGCGCCTCAGGGTAGATGGTCGCGCCGCTGACCGGTGCACCACGCTCGTCTACGACGCGGCCTGCGATCGAGCCGGCTGCTCGTAAGTTCAGGATTATTTCCCTCTCCTTGCTCATCTCAGGCAGGACGACGTACTTGAGCGCCAAAGCGCGTGAGGTTTTCGCATACACGCTATACGGTACGTCATTGACAATGGGTGTGCCAGGCTCCGTGACTCCGAAAGCTAGGCCCGTAAACTCGAAGAAGCCTTCTTCATTCGTCTCGACGGTTTGCGTTGCGCGGTCCCTTTGAGGAGACACCGCCACTTCATTATCAACTTTCTGCAGCTGCTCCAGAGTCACTGGCATGTTGCCAATTGGATTACCATCGGTATCAATGAGTCTGCCGCGAATCACACCGCTAAGGTCACGAAGAGGCTCCTGGTCGCCGGTCAGTTTAGCCCCCGAAACCGGCTTCGGCTCCGAGGGTTGTGCATGCTTCAGTGACGCATCTTCTCCTACCGTACGGTGCTGGAATCCGGGAACTTCTTCGCGCCCTTGGGCTGTTGCGGCAGCAAGTTGGGTTTCACCAGTTGGTGGAGGATGAATTCTGTCCACTGCTTTCAGCACACAGACTATTCCTGCCACCGCAAGGCCCACTGTGACAAGAGTCTTGTGGGCCACGAGTGCTCCCACGATCCTTCCCGGAACACCGGCTGCTGAAGTGCCGCCCGAGATCATGGCTGCCTTCCACGGCACAGCGCCCAGAGGGAGCGCTTCCATCACCCGCTTTTTCATTTTTTCCGCCTCTTCCGGGGTCTGAGCGTCTCTCGCTCGCTCGCGGAACTCGGCGAACAGTTTCTCGCCAATCAGGCGGCGTCCATACTCAAGGCGTTTCTTGACAGCAGCCTGTTTCACATCGAGGAACCGGGCCGCGTCAGCTATACTGAGGCCTGCGACATAGCGCAGAATCATAGCCTCGCGGGTCTTCGTGGGCAGATGGCCGATTTGGTTGCGGACCCATTCGCACATCTCACGGTGCATGAGAGCCGTTCGCGCATCTCCAGCGTTGGTGTCGGCCCTTTGCTGGGCCAAACGTTCTTGTACGTCCTGTCTTCGTCTCTCCCTTCGCAGCCAATCGGCGCACTTACTGCGCGTGATTCTCGCGAGCCATGGGCCGAATCGATTATGATTCCGTAGCTGGTCGAGTTTTTCGAACGCATACACGAAGACGTCCTGGACGAGATCCTCCTGTGCAGCAGGGCTGTAAACACGGCTGGCGCACAACCCGCGAACCATGGGCAGATACCGGTCCACGAGTTCTGTGAATCGCTCAGTGCGTCCAGCCAGGACCCGAGAGATTATCTCAGCGTCAGTCACGGCTTTACCCCCTATAGAAGGCTACCACACTATATTTGTTTCAGTCTATATGGCGTTTCATACGACGAAAAGGTGAGAAACCACTCAGACCAGAAGGGAGGCTGAGACCGTGGCAGACTTATGCGGCATGGACCACGCTTCGTGGTCTCCGAGTTTCCTTCGTTCTCCGGCCGCACGTGGCCTGCCCGCAGAGTCCGCGCGCGATACTGCTTGACTCGGTCCCATGTTTCTTACACAATGGCGGAGGCGATAGTATATCGACGCTGTTTGGAGAGGGCTGCAGGTCGATAGGAACCTTCCTGCAATGCTGTCAGCTCATGAGGCTAATCGTCGGTATTTCCGTGATGCTTATCGCACGGGAGAGCATGGGTGGGGGGAGAACACACCATCGCCCTATGCCGTAGATTTTCTCAGACGGTTGGCGCGGCTGGTTCCCGGCGGCGAAGTGCTGGACATCGGGTGCGGTGAAGGCCGTCACTCTATTGCCGCAGCGCGGCTGGGTTTCCGGGTAACCGCTAGCGATTACGAGCCTCTCGCGCTGAAGCGCGCACGTCAGGTCGCCGAGGCGAAGGGCGCGAGAGGGATCGTGTTCCGCAAGGCGGACGTTTTCGACATGCCGTTTCCTGACTCCAGCTTTGACGTGATCGTGGACTACGGTTTCCTCCACCATCAACGGAAGGCCGACTGGCCAGCGCTCAAGAGCAGCATTCTCCGAGTCCTCAAGCCGGAAGGGTATTACATACTTTCCGTTTTCAGCCCGCGATTCCGCCTCTTCCGTGGAAGCCGCAGACGGTGGCATATCGCGTATGGCGCGTACCGGCGATGTTTCACAGCGGAGGACATCACGGGGCTGTTTGGTTCCGACTTTGACTTCATAGAGATGAAGGAGGAACGGGGAAAAGGTGGCGGATTCTGGCATGTGCTCATGAAAAGGCGTATGCGAGCCGCATAGGTCAGGGTTCGCCTTGATGAGCGAGCCCGCAAGTATTGCGCCATCTGGAGTGGCCACATGAGATACGGCATTGTGGTGAACCCGGCTGCCGGTGTACTGAGCGTCGATGAGAAGAAGCGGCTCATAAAAGAAGCCTCTGGGATACTCGCGGACTGCGAGGTTGCCGGATTGGAGACGACGTCACCGGCTGAGCTTTGTGAGTGTGCCAGAGCGCTAGCTGAGAAGGTGGATGTCCTGGTCGCCGCCGGTGGCGACGGGACAGTATCGGATGTGATAAACGCGCTTGATATCGATGAGGTCGCGTTGTCCTATCTGCCGCTGGGTTCGGGTAAAGCCTTACGCTACTCCTTCAACCTGCCGGAGTCCGTTCCGAACGCTGCAAGACGGATCAAAGAAGGTGCAAAGCGATCGATCGACCTGATACTGTGCGACGGCAAGCGGAAAGCTCTGTTGGCGAGCGTCGGTATCGATGGTCACGTCATACAGGAGCGAGCGAAGTACGTCCAGAGAGGGTTGCGGGGACTTCGTGCATATCAAACGGCTATCCTCAAATTGCTTCTTGGCGGATACAAGAGGCCGGATGCGACGGTCACGATAGATGATGAGACGTTTGATGTTCCGCACGCCTTTTCCCTGATGATTACCAAGATTCAATTTTACGGGTACGGGTTTAAGGTCGTGCCGGAAGCGAGACTTGACGACGGCTGTCTGCACCTGTTGTCCATCAACTCAGCCGCTCAGGTCATCTACGGATTCATATCAACCTATTCGGGCAAGAACAGGGCGGGCGATTACAGAACCGGAAAGACGGTCCGCATCACCACCTCGAAAAGCGAGTATCTGGAGACGCACGGCGATGTGGTAAGAGAAGGTACTGAGTTCAGATTTGAGATACTGCCACGAGCGTTGACGATGATTTGCTGATTCGTTGCGAACCGCAAGCACGTGGGTGCAGGTATGCCAGGGGAGCACTAAATGAAAGCAATGAAGCTGCTTGGCGCTATGAGTTGGGAATCAACGCATGTTTACTATCGAGTAGAATCAGGGGTGACATGGGGTTGTTGAAAAAGTGCCTTTACCTGTCATCCTGAGTCCGCCCATGCCTGCTGCAGGCAGGCGCGGCGGACGAAGGATCTGGTGTTCCGAAACGGTTGAAAAAACAGATTCTTCGCTTCGCTCAGAATGACATCTAATCAGCTCACGAGAGTTTTACAACAGCCCCGACGTCCTCGTGTTTCAAGGCATGATTCCAGGGGAGCCTGATACCTAGCGGGGAGCATCGGCATGCATACATAGGTTGCGGAGCGGTTCGCCGTTACACGCGCTTCCGCTGAACCATTATGCATACGTCGTGAAGCACGCTGAGCCCGTTTTTCTCACAATACTCGATAGCGGTTTGGCTCTCTGAACCCGGTTGCATCCATACCTTGTCGATACCGAGCTGTTTGCATTCTTCGACAATCCGTTCGGTAACTGCTGGCGGCACCACAACGTCAACGACGTCAGGCCGTTCGGGGAGACTTTGCAGGTCAGGATAGCGTTCATGTTCGCCTATCGTGCCGCCGTCAGGGTGAACCGCGTACGTCTTGTAACCGGCCTCCACCAAGTCAAAGAACACCCTGTTGCCGTACTTGCTCGGCGAGTCGCTCACACCGACGACGGCGATGACGTTCCCTTTGTCCAGAAAGGACGCTATTAAATCGTTATCGCTGTTCATTTCGGCACCATACCAAAAACAACCCAACTATATTACAGCATAGGCGGCGATTGCTCTGTTGTCAATGTCTGAAGCCTTCTCGCCTAGTGCGGGCAACGCAATAAACGATACGCCGTTGCAGCGCGCACTGTGGAAGTCTTGCGGGCGATGCGCCATGGCGCGTCTTCATAGGGCCGTCGCGATGGGAATCCGGAGCGAGCGCGTATACATACGGCTCCGTTCGTTTAGCTATACGGAACAAGAAGGGCTGGCGAGGAATCGTCCGGACCACGCTTATCAGGCAAGTCGTCGACAAGATCCAGTGTGCTGTCTAAGCTGGCAGCGTTTTTCTCTCAGCCGTCGCTCGAGGTCCTGTAGGGTTTGGTCTCTTTGGATCGTCCCAACAGCCGTGCGGCGAGATCGACATAGGTGTATTCGTATTCGATCGCTGGCTCAATCTGGTTGGCGTATTGCCAGTCGTTCCAACCGGAGATGAATATGATCGCCGGATCGACCTCTCTTGCGCGCAACATCTGTCTCTCGAAGAACGCCCCGTCCTCCCGGTCGGCAAAAAGCCTCTTTCTCCGAATCTCTTCGAGGTCTGCATTCTCGTTCTTGTGCACATGTCTGGCAATATAGGCGTTTTCCAGGTAGTCGTCGAAACCGGGGCTGACAACCATCCACTCTTTGTTCACCATTTGCGGGTAGAAGTCCACGTAGCACCAGACATCGGAG
>Ga0180434_10006645_pt1 | contig 13237 bp, 8 predicted proteins | sample SS_ome_7_FD_132453 | JGI IMG/M metagenome (GOLD analysis project Ga0180434, IMG submission 132453) | Hypersaline lake sediment archaeal communities from the Salton Sea, California, USA - SS_1_D_2 metaG | ecosystem: Environmental > Aquatic > Non-marine Saline and Alkaline > Hypersaline > Sediment... | reverse complement strand
CTCGACCTCAAACGGCTTCCGCTCCCTGACGGTCGCGGCTCGGATACGGCCGGGGATCGCGGCTCGGATACCGCCCAATTGTCGTCGTTCCGAGCCGCGACCGTCAGGGAGCGGTCACCGGTCACCGGCCCCCGCGGCGTGGTGGAACTCTCGACGAAGCGGGTGCTGCTGGACCCGCCGGTCGGCCGGGCCGCCGCCGACCGCGACGACACCCTCGGCGTCCTGACGTATCTCGTCAACGACCTCCGGTCGGGCGACCGGGCCACGCCGTACTCGATGGTCACCGCGATGGGGCCGCTGGCACCGGACCTTTCAGCCGACGCCCGCCGCCGCATGGCCGGCCATCTGCCGCCGGGCCTGGAGGACCTCGCGGACGACGAGATCCTCATCAACACGTGGCTGGCCGACGACCTCGCCGCCGGGCCCGGCGACCGACTGACGCTCACCTACTACGTGCCCGGGCCGACGGGCCGGCTGGCCACGAACTCGGCCGCGTTTCGCATCAAGGCGGTCGTGCCGCTGGAAGGGCCGGCGGCCGACCCGACGCTGATGCCGGCGTTCCCGGGCGTTTCGGATGCCGCCGACTGCCGGCAGTGGGAGCCCGGCGTCGCGATCGATTACGACCGCATCCGCCCCAAGGACGAGGCGTACTGGGACGCCCATCGCGGCACGCCGAAGGCGTTCGTCACGCTGGCGGCGGGGCGGCGGATGTGGGCCAACCGCTTCGGCGACCTGACGGCCGTGCGGTTCGTCGCCGGGGCCGACGCGGCGTACGAGGCGGGCGTCCGGCAGTGGCTCCGCGGGACCATCGACCCGGCGGCGGTGGGCCTGGTGTTCCATCCGGTCGAGGCACGGGCCCGGGCGGCCAGCGGGCAGGCCCTGGACTTCGGCCAACTGTTCCTGGGCCTGTCGATGTTCCTGATCGTGGCCGCCCTCGTGCTGACGGGCCTGCTGTTCGCCCTCGGGGCCGAGCAGCGGACCGAAGAGACGGGCACGCTGCTGGCCCTCGGGTTTCCGCCGCGGCGGGTCCGCCGGCTGATGCTGGCCGAGGGGGCGTGCCTGGTGGCCGTCGGCACGGCCGTCGGCCTGGCGGGCGGGCCGGCGCTGGCGCGGCTCGTGCTGGTGGGCCTGGCCACGGTCTGGCAGAGCGCGGTCGGGTCGAGCGACATCGCCTTTCACGTGCGGCCGGCGACGCTGGCCATCGGGGCCGGCGCCGCCGTGGCCGTGGCGCTGGCGACGGTCTGGCTGACGCTGCGGCGGCAGGCCCGCGCGGAGGCGCGGGAACTGCTGGCCGCCGGGGCCGAGGCCAACCTGCGTCCCTCGGCCGGCGCGCTGCGACGGACGTGGCTCGCGTGGGCCGTCGCGGCGGTGTGCGCCGTGGCGGCGGCCGGGCTTGCGGCGAGTGCCGGCCTGGCGGGTGGCGGGACGCACGTGGGCGCGTTCTTCGGCGCGGGGGCGCTGCTGCTCGCGGCGGGCCTGGCGGCGTCCTGGGCAGTGCTCAGACGCCTGGCGACCACGAGCCACAGTGCAGACCTCTCGGCCGGCGGCCTGGGCCTGCGGAACACGACGCGGCGGCGCGGGCGGAACCTGGCGACCATCGCCATGGTGGCCTTCGGCGCGTTCCTGGTCGTCGCCATCGGCGCGAACCGCAAGACGGGCGTCGCCGACCCCGGCCGGCACGATTCCGGCACGGGCGGGTTCCGGTTGATGGGCGAGACGACCATCCCCGTCCATTACGACCTGCTCAGCCCGGAAGGCCTGAAGCAGTTCGGTCTGCCGGACGACCTGCCGGACCGGATCACCGCGCTGGTGGCCATGCGGGTCCACGAGGGCGACGACGCCTCGTGTCTGAACCTGAACCGCGTCCAGCAGCCGCGGCTGGTGGGCGTGCCGCCGGCGGCGCTCGCCGGCCGCGGCGCGTTCACCTTCGCCGAGACCGCCCTCGACCTTGGCGGGGCCGACCCGTGGACGCTCCTGGAGCGCGACCTGGGCGACGACGTGGTCCCCGCCATCGGCGACGCCGCCTCCATCCAGTGGTCGCTGGGCAGGAAGGTGGGCGACGAGGTGCCGTACACCGACGGCCGGGGCCGGCGGTTCCGCCTGCGGATCGTCGCCGCAGTCGCCAACTCGGTGCTCCAGGGGGCCCTGTACATCGGCGACGAGGCGTTCCGCCGCCGCTTCCCCGCCGAGACGGGGTACCGCATGTTCCTGATCGACGTGCCGGCGGCCGAGGCCGGCGAGGTCTCGCGCCTGCTGTCGCGGCAACTGGCCGACGTGGGCCTGGAGGTGACGCCGGCGGCCGAGCGGCTGGCCGAGTTGGGGGCCATGCAGAACACGTACCTGGCCATCTTCCAGACGCTGGGCGTGCTGGCCCTGGTGCTGGGCAGCGCGGGCCTGGGCATCGTGGTCCTGCGGAACGTCCTGGAGCGGCGGGGCGAACTGGCCCTGATGCGGGCCGTCGGATGGCGACGCCGGGCCCTCCATCGCCTGGTCCTGCTGGAACACTGGGGCCTGCTGGCGATGGGCCTGGGGTGCGGCACCGCGTCGGCGGCGGTGGCGGTGGCGCCGGTGCTGGCGGCCGCCGGGTCGCCCGTGCCGGTGGTCGCCCTGGCCGCCACGCTGCTGGCCGTCGGCGCGAGCGGCCTCGTCTGGACGTACCTGGCCACGCGATGGGCGCTTCGCGGGCCGCTGCTGGCAGCGCTGCGGAACGAGTAGGGGCACCTCCGCCGCCTTGATTTCCACGCCCTCGACCCGTACCATTACTCGACGACCGGGGTCAGGTCACCAGGGGCATGGGGTCTGACCCTCTTTGTACGGGGAACCGATGCGGGTTCTGGTGCGCGCCATACCGGTGGTGGTGGCAGTCGGCGGCGTGCTGGCCGTGGCGCTCTGGTTGAGCGCCACGCCCGCCTACGATCTTCAGCCGCGCCTGTCGGAGAAAGGCCGCGGCGGCCCGAAACCGTTCGCGGTGTCGTGGCCCGGCGAGTTCCGCCAGGGCGAGGGCAAAGCCTCCGACGACTTCGCCACCTGGCCGCAGTTCCGCGGCCTGGACCGGAGCAACGTGGCCCCGGCCTCGCCGCCGCTGGCCCGGTCGTGGCCCGAGAGCGGTCCGGCCCTGCTCTGGTCCGTGCCCATGGGCATCGGCTACGCCGCCCCGGCCATCTACAACGGCCGGGTGTTCGTCCTGGACTACGACGAGGAGAAACTGGCCGACGCCCTGCGGTGCCTGTCGCTGGCCGACGGCAAGGAGATCTGGCGGCGATGGTACAAGGTGCCGATGGTCAGCGACCACGGCATCTCGCGGACCGTCCCGGCGGTCGATTACCGCTACGTCGTCACGCTGGGGCCGCAGTGCCACGTCCTGTGCTGCGAGGCCGAGACCGGCGCGTTCCAGTGGGGCATCGACCTCGTGAAGGACTACGGCACGACGGTGCCGAAATGGTACGCCGGCCAGTGCCCGCTTATCGACATGAACCGGGCGGTGCTGGCGCCCGCCGGCAAGGACGTCCTGATGATGGCGGTGGAACTGGCCCCCGACGAGAACGCCCCCGGCAAGCCGGTCGTGGCCTGGACCACGCCGAACCCGCACGGCTGGAAGATGACGCACTCGTCCATCGTGCCGATGGACTTCGCCGACCGCCGCATGTACATCTATTGCGGCAGCGGCGGCGTGGTGGGCGTGGCCGCCAACGACGGGCCCGCCTGGAAGGCCGGCTCTCTTCTCTGGGAAACCACCGACTGGCAGGTCCGATTCGCGAACGTGCCCAGCCCGGTCGTCATCGGCAACGGGCACGTGCTCCTCTCCGGCGGGTACGGCGCGGGCAGCATGATGATCCGCATCGAGGAGGACGGCGAGAACCTGGCCGTCCGCACCGTCTGGCGCCTCGAGAGCAGCAGCGAGTTCGGCTCCGAGCAGCAGACGCCCATCTTCTTCGACGGGCACGTGTTCGGCGTCCTGCCGAAAGAGGCGGGCGCCCTGGCCGAGCAACTTATCTGCATGGATCTGACGGGCCGGCACCTGTGGGCCAGCGGACGCGAGTACCGCTTCGGCCTGGGACCGTACCTGGTGGCCGACGGCCTCCTGTTCGCCATGAACGACGACGGGGAACTGACGCTGGCCGAGGCCACCGCCGAGGCGTTCCGGCCGCTCGCCCGGGCCACCGTCCTGGCGGGCGGCCACGAGACGTGGGCGCCCATGGCCATCGCCAACGGTCGCCTGCTCGTCCGCGACCTCAAGCGGCTGGCGTGCCTGGACGTCCGGGCACCCGAGGAGGAATAGCCGTGGCAGCCGACACCGGCGACCTGGGACCCGCCTTCACCTACGACCTGACGGAACTGAAAAAGGTCGACCCGGCCCTGGTCCATTACCGCGAGGCCGAGCCCCTTGCCACCGGCCTGGAAGAGCCGCGCGGCCTGGCGCTGGCGGCCGACGGGGCCGTGCTCGTCGCGGGCGACACCAAGGTCCGCGTGCTGCGCGACGGCAAGGCCGCTGCCGAGATAACGGCCGGCGGCCCGGTCCATTGCGTGGCGGCCGGGGCCGACGGCCGCATCTACGTCGGCCTGAAGGACCGCGTGGCCGTGTTCGACGCCTCGGGCAAACGGACTGCCGCCTGGGAACCCCTGGGCGACCGGGCGTACCTGACGGGCCTGGCCGCGGCGGCCGACGACGTGTTCGCGGCCGACGCGGGCGGCCGGGTCCTCCACCGGTTCGACAAGGCGGGGAAGACGCTCGCGCGCATCGGCGAAGAGGACAAGGCGAAACACGCGCCGGGCCTGGTGATCCCCAGCCCGTACTTCGACGTGGCCCTCGGGCCCGAAGGGATGCTCTGGATCACCAACCCCGGCCGACGACACGTGGAATGTTATACGTATGACGGCACGTTCCGATTCGGTTGGGGCAAGGCCTCGGTGAAGATCGACGGTTTCTGCGGGTGCTGCAACCCGACGCACCTGGCCATCGACGCCAACAGCCGCTTCGTCACCAGCGAGAAGGGCCTGCCGCGCGTCAAGGTGTACGGCCCCGAGGGCGATTTCGTCTGCGTGGTGGCGCCGCCGGCGGCGTTCGCGGACGGCACGACGGGCCTCGACCTGGCCGTCGGCGACGACGGCCGCATCCTCGTCCTCGACCCGCACCGCCGCCAGGTGCGGACGTTCGTCAAGAAGAGCGAAACCTGACCCGGCGGGCGGGTTGATACGGGGGCATGCCCATGGACACAAAGAACGATCGGCGGGCGTTTCTGCGGGGCCTGGTCCGATGGCCGGCCCTGGCGGCCCTCGGCGCGACGGGCGTCTACCTGGGCGCCCGCGGCGGCGGACCGCTCCAGGCCGCCCAGTCGTGCCGCAGCGCCGGCCTGTGCCGCAACTGCCCCGCCCGGTCCTCGTGCGGCCTGCCGCAGGCGCGACTGAGCCGCGGGGCCGAGGGCATGACGCCCGGCCGGCCGCGGTTTTAGCGCCGCCGCGCGGCCGCGACGCGACGTACCTTCTAGCCGCGACGCGACGTACCTTCTGGCCGCGACGCGCAGCGGAGCGCGTCGGCGAGTGCGAGGCACGATGGGATGAGCGATAAATCGAACAACCCGAACTCCGGCGACGCCCCCACCCGCCGGGGCCTGCTGGCCAAGGGCGGCCTGGCGGCCGGCCTGGCGGCCGTCGGAGGCGTGGCCGTCGGTGCGGCCGTCCGCGGACGGCGCGACGGGTACGTCTGGCAACTCGACCCCGACAAGTGCATCCAGTGCCAGAACTGCGCCACGAAGTGCGTCCTGGAGCCCTCGGCCGTCAAATGCGTCCACAACCACGCCCTGTGCGGATACTGCGACCTGTGCTTCGGCTACTTCGCCCCCGGGTTCGAGCCCGAGACGGGCATCGAGCGGCCCGCGGCCGAGAGCCAGGTCTGCCCCACCGGGGCCATCCATCGCCGCTGGATCGAAGGGCCGCACTACGAGTACACCGTCGACGAGGCCCTGTGCATCGGCTGCGCCAAATGCATCAAGGGATGTAACAACTTCGGAAACGGGTCGCTGTTCCTCCAGGTGCTGCACGACCGGTGCCTGAACTGCAACGAGTGCTCGATCGCGGCGGCGTGCCCGGCCGACGCCTTCCGCCGCGTGCCGGCCGACCATCCCTACCTCCTGAAGGGCGAGGACCACCCGGTTTGATCCCCCGCACGCTCACCATGTTCGCGCTGGCGGCCGTCTGCCTGGCCGCCGCCCTCGTGCCGGCGGCGACGGCGGCCGAACGCTTCGCCCTGCCCGAGTTCAAGAGCGGGTACGAGCGGCCCACGCCCGAGGTGCCCGAACCGCGGGCCTACGCGCTCGACTATGTCGACGTGGCCGTCCTGGCCGGCGCGCTCGTGCTGGCGTCCATCCTGGCGCTTCGGGTCCGGTCGCGCAGGTGGATCTGGCTGGTCATGCTGCTGGCCCTGGTGTACTTCGGCCTGTGGCGGAGCGGGTGCGTGTGCGCCGTCGGGTCGGTCCAGAACGTGTGCCTGGGCTTTGCGGACGCCTCGTACGCCGTGCCGCTGGTCGTCCTGGGGTTCTTCCTCCTGCCGCTGGCGGCCACGCTGCTGGCCGGGCGGACGTTCTGCGCCGCCGTGTGCCCGCTGGGCGCCGTCCAGGACCTCGTGGCCGTCCGGCCCGTCAGGGTGCCGCGATGGCTCGACCACGGCCTGGGCCTGCTGGGGTACCTGTACGTGGGGGCGGCGGTGCTGTTCGCGGTCACGGGGGCCGCTTTCATCATATGCGAATATGACCCGTTCATCGCCATCTTCCGGCTCGTGCCCCTCGGCCGCGGCGGAAGCACGCTCGACGCCTTTCCGGGCAGCCTGACCATGCTGGTCGCGGGCGGCGCGGTGCTGGCGCTGGGCGTGTTCGTCGCCCGGCCGTACTGCCGATGGCTGTGCCCGTACGGGGCGATCATGCGGGTCCTTTCGCGATTCTCGTGGAAGCACGCCACCATCACGCCCGACGAGTGCACCCAGTGCCGACTGTGCGAGGAGGCGTGCCCGTTTGGCGCCATCCTGAAGCCGACGGCAGGCCGGCCCGCGCCGGACCGGCGCATCGGCCGGCGCCGCCTGGCCCTGCTGCTGGTGCTCGTGCCGATGCTGCTGGCGGGCGGAGCGGCGGGCGGCCGGGCCCTCGGGCCCGCCATGGCCCGCATGCATCACACCGTCCGGCAGGCCGACCGCGTCCGCCTCGAGCAGGTCGGCCGCGCCGAGGGCACCGACGACCTCAGCGACGCCTTCTACCAGACGCAGCGGCCCAAGGACGACCTGTACGCCGAGGCCGCCGGCATCGAGGCCGCGTTCCGCACGGGCGGCCTGCTGCTGGGCCTGTGGGCGGGCCTCGTCGTCGGATCGAAACTCGTGCACCTGTCGATTTACCGCAAACGGACCGACTACGTGCCCGACCGCGCCACGTGCGTTTCCTGCGGCCGGTGCTTCGCGGTCTGCCCCGTTGAACAGAAGCGGCGGAAGGAGAAGGCGGGCGAAACGTGAACGTCTCGACTGCGGCGCGCGAACACGCCGGTCGAGCCCCGTGCGTAAGCACGGCGGTACGTTCGAAGGGCAAGGCCGGCGGTTCGCTCCGGCACGACGTACCCGCGACCTTACGGTCGCGGCTCGAACAGCGCGAGGCGTTCGCGCGGTCGAATTGACAGCGCCGAACACGTGACCCATGACCCAGCCCAGCGACAACCCGCAGCAGGCCGCCCTCGGCCGGGCCCGGTACCAGGCCGCCCTCGCCACCGCCGTGGTCGCGGGCCTGTTCTGCGCCGTCGTCGCCGGCGCGCTCGTCGTCCGGCACGTGCAGCAGACGCACGAGCACATCGCCACGTCCGAAGAGATCAACGCGCTCCGCAACACGTACCTGAACGCGGCCGACGCGGACCGGCGGGCGGAGATCGCCGAGGCGATCCGCGCGCGCGACCTCGCGCTTCGCCGCGACTACTTCGGCCGGCTGGACTTCACGCGCGTCGGCGGCCTGCTGCTCGTCGTCGGGACGGTCGTCTTCCTGGTAGCCCTGGCGCGCGTGGTCGCCCACCGGAAGCGTCTGCCGAAGCCGCCGCGGGCCGGCGCCGCCGCGCCGCCCGACGTCGCGGCCCCGGCGGGCCGATGGACCGTGGCCATTGTCGCCGCCGTCGTCGTCGGGGCGGGCGTCTTCGTGTTCGCCGTCACCGAGGAAGGGTTCCGCGCCGAGCCGCTGGCGGCGGGCGAAGGCCCCGCCGGCGCCGTCCAGCCGCCGCCCGGGTACGAGGAACGCCTCCGGCAGTGGCCCCGGTTCCGCGGCCCGGACGGAAACGGTCACAGCCGATACACCAACGTGCCCGCCGCCTGGAACGGCAAGACCGGCGAGCACATCCTCTGGAAAACCCAGGTGCCGCTGCCCGGGCCGAACTCGCCCGTCGTCTGGGGCGACCGCGTCTTCCTCTCGGGGGCCACCCGGCAGAAGCGCGAGGTCACCTGTTTCGACGCCGAAACCGGCGCCATCCTCTGGTCGAAACCGGTCGGCACGCCCGCCGGCAGCATGACCGAGCCGCCCGAGGTCCTCGAAGACACCGGCTACGCCGCCGCCACCTGCGCCACCGACGGCCGGTACGTCTGCGCCATCTTCGCCAACGCCGACGTGGCCTGCTTCCGCCCCGACGGCACCGAGCAGTGGCAGCGGAACCTGGGCCGGTTCGAGAACATGTACGGCTACGCCACGTCGCTGCTCATGTATGGCGATACCCTGATTGTCGTCGCCGACGAGGGCGGCGCCGACGCCGGCCGGTCGCGCCTGCTGGCCCTCGACCTGCGCTCCGGCCGGACCGCCTGGGAAACGCCCCGCCCGGTCGGTTCGTCGTGGGCCACCCCCGTCATCGCCCGCACCGCCGGCCGCGAGGAACTCATCACCTGCGCCGACCCGCTGGCCATCGCCTACAACCCCGCCGACGGCAAGGAACTGTGGCGGGCCGAGGTCCTGGCCGGCGACGTCGCCCCCTCACCCGTCTGGCACGACGGCCTGGCGTTTACCGTGAACACGGGGGCCCAACTGTCGGCCATCCGGTTGGGCGGCTCCGGCGACGTCACCGAGTCGGGCCTGGCCTGGATGGCCGAGGACGGTTTGCCCGACATCATCTCGCCCCTGACCGACGGCACGATGGTCCTCCTGACGACCACCGACGGCATGCTGACGGCCTACGCCGTCGCCGACGGGGCCAAACTGTGGGAGAAGGAACTGCGGGTCCGCGTGATGGCCAGCCCCAGCCTCGTCGGCGACAAGGTCTACCTCCTGGACGAGGCCGGCGTCATGCACATCGCCACCGTCGCCGGCGGCTTCAACGAGGTGGCCCGGGCCGAACTCGGCGAACACGCCTGGGCCTGCCCCGCCTTCGCCGACGGACGCATCTACATCCGCGGCCTGAAGCACCTGTTCGCCATCGGCTCGAAGGAGCCGCAGGAAGGCGGAACCGAAGCGGCTGGCCAGCCCCAGGACCCGCCCGGCGACGGCACGACCCCCGCAACGCCATGACCGACCTCGACCTGAAACCCGTCGACGACGCCATCGCCCGCCTCGGCCGCGGACCGGAGGCCGCCATCCCCCTCCTCCAGGCCGTCCAGGAGGCGTACCGGTACCTGCCGGAGGCGGCGCTGCGGCACCTGGCCGCCCGCACCGACATCCCGGCCGCCCGCATCGAGGGCGTGGCCTCGTTCTACTCGCAGTTCCGACGCCGGCCCATGGGCGAGCACCTCATCAGCGTCTGCCACGGCACGGCGTGCCACGTCAAGGGCGCGGGCGTCCTGCACGAGGCCATCGAGCGGCACCTGAAGATCGCCGCCGGCGACGATACCGACCCCGACCGCCGCTTCACCATCGCCAAGGTCGCCTGCCTGGGCTGCTGCACGCTGGCCCCGGTCCTTCAGATTGACGGCATCACATTCGGCCACATGACGCCCGACCGCGTACCGGGCATGATCGAGGAGTTCCTGGAACTCGCCCGCACGGGCCGGCTGCACCCCGAAGGCGAAGCCGAGGCCGGCGAAGCCGCCGGCGACGGCGAAATCCGCGTCGGCCTGGGCTCCTGCTGCATGGCCCGCGGCAGCGGATACGTCCAGCAGGCCCTCCTGGAAGCCGTCCGCGACGCCGGCGCCGGGGCCGTCGTCAAGCGGGTCGGCTGCGTCGGCATGTGCCACCAGACGCCGCTGGTGGAGGTCCTGCCGCCGGGCGGGCCCCGCGGGCTCTACGCGCAGGTCCAGGCCGAGGACGCGCGGGACATCGTCCTGAAGCACTTTCCGCCGCGCCGCCTGGCCGACCGCCTGCGGCACCAGGTGACGCGGGGGCTGGACGCCCTGCTGACGGGCCTGGAGACGCGGCCGGCCGACCGCACTTGCGTCGACGAGGCCGACGCCCCGGTCACGGCGTTCCTGGGCCCGCAGCGGCACATCGCCACCGAGCACTGCGGGCACATCGACCCGACGGATCTCGATGAGTACCTGGCCCGCGACGGCTTCCGGGCCCTGCGCTCGTGCCTGGAGGCCGCGTCGCCGGAAGAGGTCATCGAGACGATCCGCGCCTCGGGCCTCCGCGGCCGCGGCGGCGCGGGTTTCCCCACCGGCCGGAAGTGGCAGCGCGTCCGCCGGGCCGAGGGCAGCCCCAAGTACATCGTCATGAACGGCGACGAGGGCGACCCCGGCGCCTTCATGGACCGCATGATGCTCGAGTCGTACCCGTACCGGATCCTGGAGGGCATGGCCATCGCCGCCACGGCCGTCGGGGCAGAGGAAGGCGTCCTCTACATCCGGGCCGAGTACCCGCTGGCGGTGAAGCGCGTGGATGAGGCCATCCGACGCATGGAGGAAACGGGCTATCTCGGCGAGAACATCCTCGGCTCGGGCCGGCGGCTTTCCCTTCGGATCATGCAGGGCGCGGGCGCGTTCGTCTGCGGCGAAGAGACCGCCCTGCTGGAGTCCATCATGGGCCGACGCGGCATGCCCCGCTTCCGGCCGCCCTACCCCGCCCAGGCCGGCCTCTGGGGCAAACCGACGCTCGTCAACAACGTCGAAACGTACGCCCTCGTGCCGTGGATCATCCGCAGCGGCGCCGACGCCTTCGCCGCCCTCGGCACCGAGCACAGCAAGGGCACGAAGGTGTTCGCCATGGCCGGCAAGGTGGACCGCGTGGGCCTCATCGAGGTGCCGATGGGCGTCACGGTCCGCCAGTGCGTCGAGGAAATCGGCGGCGGCGTGGCGGGCGGCCGGACGTTCAAGGCCGTCCAGATCGGCGGCCCCTCGGGCGGCTGCGTGCCCGAGCGCCTGGCCGACGTGCCCGTCGATTACGAGGCGCTGCAGGAGGTCGGGGCGATGATGGGCTCGGGCGGCCTGGTGGTCCTCGACGACGCCGACTGCATGGTCGACATCGCCCGCTACTTCCTCTCGTTCACGCAGGACCAGTCGTGCGGCCGGTGCACGCCGTGCCGCGTCGGCACAAGGCGGATGCTCGATATCCTGGAGCGCCTCTGCGAAGGCCGGGGCCGAAAGGGCGACCTCGAGGAACTCGAATCGCTCGCCCGGTACGTCAAGCAGGCCAGCCTCTGCGGCCTGGGCAAGACCGCCCCGAACCCGGTCCTCTCGACGCTGGCGTATTTCCGCGACGAGTACGAGGCCCACCTCGACGGCCGGTGCCCGGCCGGCCGGTGCAAGGCCCTTGTCACCTACACCATCAGTGAGACGTGCATCGGGTGCACGCGGTGCGCCCAGCACTGCCCGACCGAGGCGATCGCCATGCGGCCGTACGAGCGGCACGAGATCGACGCGGAGACATGCGTCCGCTGCGACACCTGCCGCCAGGTCTGCCCGGTTGACGCGGTTGACGTCTTCTGACGTTCCGGTTTCACCGCAGAGAACGCAGAGAGCGCAGAGAGAAGAGGAAAGTTACAGCAACAGAACAATAACAGACATAAGCAGAGACCACAGAAAGAAGAGGAAAGTTGCGGCAACAGAACAACAACGGACATAAGCAGAGAGCGCAGAGAAAAACAAGAGTTAAAGCAAAGAAACGGCAACGGACAGCGGCATCATGAGTACCAGCCCGAATCAGATCACCGAGGCGATCCTCGGTGCGGCCATCGAGGTGCACCGTACCCTGGGACCCGGCCTGCTCGAATCGGCGTACGAGGCCTGCCTGGCCTACGAACTTGTTCACGGGGGCCTGCAGGTCGAGCGCCAGAAGGAACTTCCGCTGCGATACCGGGGCGTCTCGCTGGCGTGCGGCTACCGGATGGACCTTCTCGTCGAGGATGCCGTGGTCGTCGAGGTCAAGGCCGTGGACCGCCTGGAGCCTATCCACGAGGCCCAAGTTCTGTCGTATCTGAAACTGTCGGGAAAGCACCTCGGGCTTCTCATCAACTTCAACGTCAAGATGCTCAAGACCGGCATCAGGAGGCTGGCCCATGAACTGCCCGAGTGACGAGGACGCATATGCTTCGCCCTGCACTTCGCCGCCTGGAAGATTGCCGTTTGCTGTTTCGGTCGCTTGCTGCTCCGGTCGTTTCCTGTTTCCGTCGTCATGCTGTTTCCGTGTCTTGCTGTTGCCTTAACTCTCTTTCCCTCTGCGCTCTCTGCGATCTCTGCGGTGAATAAGGACCCGCGATAAATGCCCGAACTCATAATCGACGGCAAGCGCGTCGCGGTGCCCGCCGGCGCCACCGTGCTCGACGCCGCCCGCCGGGCTGGTATCGAGATCCCCGCCCTCTGCCGGCGAGACGGCTTCGCGCCGTCCACCTCGTGCATGGTCTGCGTGGTCAAGGACGTGCGGGCCGGCCGGCTCATCCCGTCGTGCACCGCCCCGGCCGCCGACGGCATGGAGATCGAGAGCGAGACCGACGAGGTCCGCCAGGCCCGCCGCCAGGCCCTCGAACTGCTGCTCTCCGACCACCCGGCCGACTGCCTGGCCCCGTGCGAGATGGTCTGCCCGGCGGGCATGGCCATCCCGAAAATGATCCGGCAGATCATCGCCGGCGACGTCCGGGCCGCCGCCGCCACCGCCCGGGCCGCCCTCGTCCTGCCCGCCACGCTCGGCCGCGTGTGCCCGGCCCCGTGCGAGAAGGGCTGTCGGCGGGGCCGGCACGACGGCCCCGTCGCCATCCGCAGCCTTCACCGTTTCGCCGCCGACGCGGACCTGGCCGAGCCCGAGGCCGACCCGCCGGCCACCGCCGCCGCCACCGGCAAGCGCGTGGCCGTCGTCGGCGCCGGGCCGGCCGGCCT
>Ga0180434_10006644_pt1 | contig 13238 bp, 6 predicted proteins | sample SS_ome_7_FD_132453 | JGI IMG/M metagenome (GOLD analysis project Ga0180434, IMG submission 132453) | Hypersaline lake sediment archaeal communities from the Salton Sea, California, USA - SS_1_D_2 metaG | ecosystem: Environmental > Aquatic > Non-marine Saline and Alkaline > Hypersaline > Sediment... | reverse complement strand
TGGCGCTGGTGGCCGCCTGCCTGCTGATTGGCATGCTGGGCTGTACCTCACTGGCGCTCAGTGGCGGCAAGAAGTACAAGGTCGACGTGACCAACGTACTGCTCAGGATGAAGGCCCAGATCGAGCAGGACGGCGAGATTGCGGACGGGACGGTCAGCAAGCTGAAGTCCGTGATGAGCAAGTACGAAGCGGAATTCTCCCAGAACGGTTCATACGTTACCTGCAAGCGGATCGTGGAAACCCTGGAGGGGGCCAAGGACTCCTCGCTGACTACGTTCCAGATGAACCAGAACGTGATGCAGATGATCGTCGACGTGCTGGAGACGCTCAAGACCGAGATCAAGGACTAGCGGCGCCCGGCGCGAGCAGCGCAGCTGCCGACGAGGAGCCGGGCGGGCCACACCGGATGCTGGCGGACATGCCGGTGCAGAACACACCCACCGAACACACCCGGGAGATGGTTGAGGGCCGCTGGTCGCGCCGCATTGCACCGCGGCTGCGCAGCGTCCAGAAGCCGGCCCGCTATATCGGCGGCGAGCGCGGCGCGGTCGTCAAGGACTGGGACTCCGCCCGGCTGCGCCTGGCCTACTGCTTCCCCGACGTCTACGAGATCGGCATGAGCTACTACGGCCGCGAGGTCCTCTGCCAGCGGCTCAATGCCCGCACCGATGCGCTCTGCGAGCGCGCCTTCCTGCCCGACCGCGACATGCAGGCCGTGATGGCGGAGCAGGCCGTGGCGCTGTGGGCGCTGGAGAGCAGGCGCCCGCTGGCGGAATTCGACGTGCTGGGTTTCAGCCTGACCCACGAGCTGGCCTGCCCCTCCGCGCTGCGGCTGCTCCAGCTGGCCGGACTGCCGCTGCGCGGCGAGCACCGCGCGGAGGAGCACCCGATCGTGATCGCCGGCGGGCAGTGCACATGCAACCCGGAGCCGGTGGCGCCGTTCTTCGACGTGATCGTCAACGGCGAAGGCGAGGAGGTGCTCGATGAGATCGTCGACGCGCTGATCGCCAGCCACGGAGAATCGCGTGAGCAGCGGTTGCTGAGACTGGCGCGGATTCCGGGCTGCTACGTACCGCGATTCTACGCGGCGCGCTACGACGAAGCCGGCAGGCAGAGCGCCTGTCGACCTCTCCGCGACGACGTGCCGGCGCGGATCGAGCGCCGGCGGGTTGAGGACTTCGGCGCCAGCGCGCCGCCACTCAGGCCGATCGAGCCTCACATCGAGACGCCCAGCGACAAGGCCTATGTTGAAGTAATGCGCGGCTGCCCCCAGGGCTGCCGGTTCTGCCAGGCGGGGTTCATCACGCGGCCGGCCCGGGCGCGCTCGGTCAACCGGCTGGCGGATGCCGCCGCGGAGCTGGCCAGCTGGACGGGCAGCGATGAAGTCGGCCTGATGAGCCTCAGCACGCTGGATCACCCGCGGATCGAGGAATTGCTCGACGCGGTCAGGGCGGCGCTGCCGGCGGGCGTCGGGGTCTCGCTGCCCAGCCTGCGCGCCGACGCGATCAGCGCGAAGCTGGCCGAGGCGATGCGGCGGCCGCGCGAGACCAGCCTGACGGTCGCGATCGAGGCGGGCGGCGAGGCGATGCGCACCGCGATCAACAAGCACGTCAGCGACGCCGACGTTGAGGCCACCTTTACCCACCTGCTGGCGGCGGGCTGGCAGAAGTTCAAGCTCTACTTCATGTGCGGCTTCGCCGGCGAACCGCTGGAGGCGGTGGACGCTGTCGCCGACACCATCGGCGGCATCCTGCGGCTGGCGCGCCAGGGCGGTCACCGACGGCCGCGGCTGAACGTCTCCGTCAGCGTGCTGGTGCCCAAGGCGCACACCCCGCTGCAGTGGCAGGCGATGGAGCGGCCCGAGCTGACCCACGAGAAGCAGGCGCGCCTCAGGCGGGCACTGAGGCCCTTCGGTGGCGCGGTGCGGCTCAGCTGGCACGACGCGCGGCAGGCGGTGATCGAGGCGCTGCTGAGCCGCGGCGGACGTGAGCTGGCCGACCTGATCGAGGCGGCGATGCACACCGGCCAGACGCTGCTCAGCGACCACTTCGACTACGAGGTCTGGGAACGGCTGCTCAGCGAGCACGGCATCGACCTCGACCGGCAGGTCTTCCGCGAGCGCGGCAAGGACGAGCCGCTGCCCTGGGACCACATCGACCGCGGAGTACACAAAGACTACCTCTGGGACGAATGGCAGGCGTACCTGAGCGGCGAGCCGACGCCGCCCTGCCACGAGGAGTGCACCGCCTGCGGCCTCGACTGCGGCGGACCGCTGTTCAGCTAAGTTGCGTTACGCGCCGGGTGCTCTTCCTTCACGAAGCGCAGCACCCAGAGGCCGATCGCGAAGTAGACCAGCAGGCTGGTGATGACCCACTTATAGGCCAGTGCCTCGGCGGTCGCGTCGTCCGGCTGGGTGGCGAACATGCCGTAGATGATCTGGTAGAGCGCGCCGGCCAGCGCCGGGCTGATCACCTGGGGCAGCAGCGTGCTGATATCCCAGATGCCCATATAGCTGCCGGCCTTCTGCTTGGGCATCAGGGTGCAGGCGAAGGCCCAGTCCGCGGCGATGAACGCGCCCCAGCCGATGCCGATCCCGATGCCGCAGAGGATCGCCAGCCAGACGTTGCCGGTCAGCACCAGGGGAAGGTCAACGACGGCGGCCAGCACCATCCCCCAGCCGATCACGAACTTCTTGCCGAAGCGCTCGGCCAGCGGCGCGCTGACCAGCGTGCCGATCACGCCGCCGATGATGAACAGCAGCATGATCACGGCGAAGGCCACGTCGGCCATGCCGGCCGCGGTCTCCGGTGCGACACCCAGCCCAGTAAGCCAGTCCTGCCACTCGAGGTTGTTCTTGACGTGCAGCTTGATGTACTGGATGAACGCCGCGTAACCCAGGTAGACGGTGAAGCGGCTGAGCCAGAGGAACACGAAGTTGGGCTGGCTGCGCAGCTCCACCTTGCGGTAGTCGTGGACCATGCAGCCCAGCAGCGTGGGGGCGGTCGCGGCGAACTTGACGATCCAGCCCGGCAGCAGCGTGATCGTGCGCACCGCGCCCGTGAGCCTGTCGCGCGCAACCTGGGCCCAGCCGTGCTCGTCGATGCCCAGCACGAGCACCAGCAGGCTGCCGACCAGCAGCAGGACGAACAGCGGCAGCAGCACGGTGCGGTAGCCGAGGATCGGATCGTGCAGGCACAGCGCGGCGAGGATCACCGTGACCAGCCCGACGAAGTAGCCCGCCATGTGCATCCAGCCCATGACCGAGCCGCCGCGGGCGTGCTGCTGGGCGGGGACGAGATCGGGCAGCAGCGACTGGAACGGCACCGAGGCGATGTTGACCGTGATCTCGATCGCCATGTAGGCGGCGAACAGCCACCAGTAGCCCGGCGCCAGCATGAACCAGGTGATCGCGCAGCAACCGGACAGAATGCCGAAGATGATGAAGGGCCGGCGCCGGCCGAGCCTGCTGTAGGCGTGGTCGCTGATGAATCCGATGCTCAGCTGCGTGGCGATCACGAACACGGCGCCCACCGACTTGATCAGCCCGTACATGAAGCCGAAGTTGTCGGCCGTGGTGTAGCCGCGCACCATCTCGGGCATCACCACCAGCTGCTGGGCGGCCCAGAAATACTGCAGGGCAAACCACAGGCTGCTTAAGCGGATGATCTGGCCCATCCTGAGCCGGGCGGGGGGCTGGTGGGCGGCCGGGGGCCCCTCCGCGCCGCCGTCGATGTCCGTCATGGCCGGCATTCTAGCATCGCCGCACCGACAAGCCCTGCGCGCCGCGCGGCAATGTCGGATAATGGGTGTGTAGTGGCTGAAGGCCAAGAGAGCATTGCGCGTCTCAATATGGGAGCATGGTAAGCCAGGACGCCAGTAGCGAAGGAGATGCCGGCCAGCGCAACGCGCGCCGACGCCGCTGGCTGCTGGGCTGCGGCATCGCACTCGCCATACTGCTCGTGCTGGTCACCGCCGGCTGGCTGGTGGTCAATCGCTACCTCGGTGACATCCTGGCCTCGCTGGTGCGCGAGCGCGCCGCGGCGTCGATCAACGGCCGCCTGGAGTTCGAGCGCCTGGAGATCGACCTCGCGGGCCGCGCCGTGCTGACCGATGCCGCGGTCTACGAGACGCACTCCGAGCTGGCGCTGCTCAGCTGCCCGCGCACCGTGGTCGGCTTCGACCTGATCAACTTCATCGGGCCCAACCGCGGCCGCCGCGCCGTGACGGTCACGCTGTACGAGCCCAGGATCCTGCTGGTGCGCGAGCCCGACGGGCGCTTCAACCTTCAGCGGCTGCAGAAAGAACAGGTCGAGCCCAGCGAGCCGATCGGCGTGTCGCTGCAGCTGCGGCGCGCCACCGTGGACTTCACAGACTGGTGTCTGCTTGACCAGGACTACCCGCAGCTCGAGGCGGACGGGGGTCTGGCCCGCCAGCTGCTCGATGAGCTGGGCTACGATCCGCGCGGTCCGGCGGAAACGCAGTCTCACCACGAGCGGCTGACGCTCGGCGGCTCGATTGTGGTCAACGGCGAGCGCGGAGAGTTGGCGCTCGACCTGGTGCTTACGCGCGAGGACGGTGGCGGTCGCGTGACGGCGGCGGGCACCGCCGCGTCGGACGGCACCAGCTTCGATCTGCGCCTCGGTCTCACCGACGTGGGTCTGGCCAGCGCCCGGGACTACATCCAGGCAGCCTTCCCGCGGCTGACGCTTGTGGATTCACCGGCTGCGGGAGCCGCCCCGCCGACCCCCTCACTCGCCGGGCGCATCCAGCAGGCGGCGCTGCGGCTGCGGCGGCAGCCCGGGCCGTCGCAGCTGATCGGCGGCCAGGTCCGCCTCGCGGACACGCGCCTGGTCAGCAGTCTGCTGCCGGTGCTCGATCTGCCGCGCCTCAGCGCGCAGCTCGACGAGGACAGCGGGCGGCTGACGCTCGACCTTCAGCTTCTGACAGTGGGCTGCGAGCTGACCGGCCGACCGCGGATCGAACTGAATGACCGTACGCTGGCCGGCCAGCTCAAGGCGGTGTGCGACGACCTGGCGGTGGCCGCCAGCGAGCTCGGCGCGGCGGATCTGCCCCTGACCGGCTCCGCCGCGGCCGAGATCGCGCTGTCCGGCACCCTGGACGATCCGCGGCTTAAGGCCACACTCGGCGGCGGGCCGCTGAAGTACGGCGAGCTATCCCTGGGCAGGCCGCATGGCGAGGTGCTGCTCGCCGGAACGCAGCTGACGCTGGCGGGCGTGGAACTGAGCGGCGGCGAGGCCGCGCTGAAGCTCAGTGGCGCACTGGATCTGATTGCGATGAGCGGCGAGCTGGAGGTCAGCGCGGGCACCATGCCGGCCGCCGAGGCGGTGGCGCTGGCCAGCAGGATCTCTGGCGCCGAGCCGCCGGAGCTCGATCTCAGCGGCAGTCTCAGCGCCGCCGCCGCCATCAGGCTCAGCGACGGAGAGCCCGCGATCAGCCTGCGGACCTGGTCCAAGGAGCTGCTGGTCAACGGCCAGCGCCTGTCGCCGGTCGATGTCAAGGCCGCGGTTGAGCCGCCCAGCGTCAGGCTGACGGCCGCCGAGGCCACGCTGTGGACGGCCGAGCCGCTCAGCCTGGCGGGCTTCACCAGTGACGGCCCGCTGAAACTGCTGGTCCGCGCCGGCGGCACCATCAGTCAGCTGCCTGAGCAGCAGGTGGCGGCGCTGGCGATCGTCGGCGAGGCCAACACGCTCAACCTCAGTCCGGCGCAGGCCGAGATCAGCTTCAAGATCATCGGGCCGGCCGACGACCCCGAACTGCGGGGGCAGCTCAAGACCAAACATGCCGACAGCCCGCTGCTGCTGCGGGCCAAGGGGCGCTATCGCGAGGGCTACGCGCCCTGGACAGCAAGCCTGACCTGGCAGCAGTCGACCGCCGAGTTTAGCGGCGAGCTCGATCTGCCCGGCCAGCGCATGCGCGGCAAGGTCACCGCCAGCGACGTCGATCTGGGCCGCTTCAGTGGCGACCAGCGACTGGCCGGCACGCTGTCAGCCGAAGCCACCGTCGGGGGCACCTTCAGCGCGCCGACCGTCAGCGGACAGCTCAGTGCTCCGCTGATCACCGTGCTGCTGCCGCACCGCAGCTACGCCATCGCGGACCTGGCGGCGGGGTTCAAGCTCGCCGAGGGCCAGGCAATCAGCATCGCAGGCGGCGGCTTCAGCTTCGAGGGCAGCCCGTTCACGGCCCGCGGGGTGCTGGGCCGCGAGGGCAGCGAGCTGACGCTGGAGAGCCCGCGATTCGACCTGTTCAGCGCCGTGGCCCAGGCGCCGGTGGCGCGCCCCGGCACTGGCAAGACAGCCGAAATCAGACCGCCGCTGGAAATCAGCAGCGCGGGCCCGCTGACGGTCAGGCTCAGCGGGGAGCTGGCCGATCCGCTGGCCGTCATCGACTACTCCAGCGGTGCGGGCATCGTCGAGGGACACGCTTTCAGCAGTGCGGCCCTCAGCGCCACCGCTGATCTTAAGCGGGCGGAGGTCAGGAGCCTGACTGTCGTCAGCCCGGACGGCCAGCTCAGTGTCAGCGGCAGTGCAACCTACGAGCCGCTGGCCTACAGCGCCGACGCCGCGATCGAGCACTTCGACGTCGCGGTGCTGACGGCGCTGGCGGGCGGCGGGGTGCTCGGCAAGCTGCGCGGCTACCTCGACGGCCAGGTGCGGTTCAGCGGCGACGCCGAAGGCTACAGCGCCGACGGCAGCCTGGCGCTCAGCGAGGGCAGCTTCAACCAGGTGGCGATCAGCTCCACCAGTGTACAGCTGCGCACCAGCGGCGCTGCCGTCGAGATCGTCAACGGGCGCGTGGTCGCCGAGGGCACGACCCTGACGGCCAGCGGCACCATCGGTCCGGAATTGGCCGACACGCGGATCAGCATCGATGCCCAGCCGCTCAATCTGGCACTGCTGGCGCCGCTGCTGCCGGCGGCGGTGCCGGCACTCGGCGGCAGCGTTTCCGGCGAAGCCCAGCTGTCGCCGGGCCGCGGCCAGTATCCCGAGCTGGATCTCGAGTTGACCGGCGCTGCGGGCGGGCTCAGCGTCGGCCACCTGCAGCTGACCGGCATCAGCGCCAAGGCGGCCATCCGCCGCGACTTGCTGACGATCCAGCGGCTGGAGCTGGCGACGGCCGGCAGCAAGCTGGCGGCCAGCGGCAAGCTGGACCTCGCGGACCTGCCCGCGCAGTCCCAGGCGGTCGGGAAGCTGCCACTCGAACTGGAGCTGGACTTTGAGAACCTGAGCCTGAGCGACGCCCGCGAGTTCGTACCGGAGCAGTACCGCGCCCAGTGGCCGACGGGCACGATCACGGGCCGGCTGAGCAGCCGGCCGGGTCGCGGCAGCTATCCGGACGTCGACGTGAACCTGGCCAGCACCGCCGGCGGGCTGACGGTTGGCGGCGTTAAGTTCGAGTCCGTCGACGCCCAGGCAACGCTGCGCCGCGACCAGCTGCAGGTCACGCGCCTGGTGCTGGCCAGCGGCTCAACGTCGCTGGACCTCAGCGCCAAGCTGGACCTGGCGATGTTCGCCGAAGCGGGCGGCGAGGCCCGTCCGCTCCCGCTGGATGTGTCGCTCAACAGCTCGGCGTTCAACCTGGCGGATCTGGCGACCTTCCTGCCACCCGCTCAGCGCGGCCTGCTGCCCGGCGGCACCCTGACCTGCAAGAACGTGCGGCTGACCGGCACCACCGCGGATCCGCGCCTGTCGGGCGAAGCCAGCTTCGATCTGGTCGATCTACCGGCCGCCGCCGACTTCATCGCGCGCGCGGCGGGCGCGGTGCGCTTCAGCGACAACATGTTCGACATCCAGCGCGTCGACCTGACGCCAACCGGCGCCGTCCAGGGCCAGGCCCAGCTGGTGGGCAGCGGTACGCTCAGCCTGAGCCCCGTCGGGCTGGTCGACGGCCAGGTCGATCTGATCCTGGCGCCGGCCGGGCAGCCCTATCTGCAGGTCGACACGAGCGAGGTCAGCAGTCCGCTGCTGGCGGGCAAGTACTTCCGGGGCCAGGTGGGAGGGGTGCTGCACATCGCCGCCAGCGAGCGGCAGGCCGACAAGGCGAAACGCGACTTCACGCCGGTGATCAGCGGGCAGGTTTCGATCACCGCCGACGGCCAGGCCTCGGAGCTGACCATCTATCACATGGCCGAGGAGGAGGGCGAGAGCCAGGCGGCGCCGTTCCGCTTCGCCGGCGAGGACGAAGGCGGCGGGCTGCGCGTCACGATCAATCCCACCACCACCTTCGACTACCGTCCCGCCGTCGACCTGAAGGTCGAGCTGGCCGGCGATCTGACCCTCTACGGCACGCCGGGCCTGCTGGACAGAAGCGACCCCGACGCCTTCAAGATCTGCGGCACGCTGGAGATTCCGCGGGGATCGATGCGCGTCTACCGCCACGTGGTGCGGATCGAGGGCGAGCGCAGCCGGATCACCTTCGCCTGCCTGCCCGGCGACATTTATCCATATCTGACGGCGCGCGGCGCGCTGGAGCTGCCGCGGGTGCTCAGCGGCAGTCAGCCCACGACGGCCGGGGCGCAGCTGGGCGCCATCTCCGCCGGCCGCGACCGCGGCGACCTGCTGGTTTACTTCACCTTCGCCAACCACAAGCTGGACCCCACCGCCGACCACAGCGAGGCGGTGTCGCTCAGCAGCGAGCCCCCGCTGCCCCCGGATCAGATCCTGACCTATCTGCTGGGCGGGGCGGCCGACGTGCTGACCGGCCAGGGCGACCTGGCGCAGTTCGCTCAGGGCGAGCTGTTCGCCTTCGGCAGCAGTTTCATCAGCCGCGAGATCGAGGAGACCTTTGACCTCCAGGCCTTCCGGCTGGGCGGCAGCGGCAGCGAGGACAACCCGTTCTGGGTGGACGTCGAGAAGGCGATCACGCTCGACTTCAGCGTGACCTACTACCGCAACTTCTACGGTGAGACGCAGCAGACCGAGGAGTACGGCGTGCGCTACATGATCCTGCGCGACCGCGACAAGGACATGTACCAGAACCTGGAGCTGCAGGTCAACTTCTCCCAGGACGCCTTCCGCGGCACCGGCAGCGAATTCATGTTCGTCTGGAGCACCCGCTTCTGAGGCCGGCGGCGGCGGGGCGGGAAGATCACGGGCGCGGTTGACACGGTACAGGCTTGGGGGTAGTATCTCAGCCCGTTCCGGCGTAGCTCAATGGCAGAGCAAACGGCTGTTAACCGTTAGGTTGTTGGTTCGAATCCGACCGCCGGAGCTTCTGGAATTCCGTCTCAGCTACTACCACTGCTTGGCTTGATCCGCCTGACTCCGCCGTGCCGCGGCGCATGCCACAACAACCACGGGCTGTCCCGAGCATAGGCTGCGCGTTCAGACACCACACCGGCACGGAAGTTGCGCTGATCGAGGCGCAAGGACTGCCAACAGGAGAATGAAAGGAGGCGGAGATCAATGGGATAATGAGATGAAGTGCGAAGGCAGGAACACCGCCCACCGAGAAGAGGACGGCCCAGGGCTGCTGCAATCCACCGTGCTACTCCGCAGGCGGAGGGGGGTCCGTCGGTGGTCTGGTCGGCTGAGAGCTGGGAAGCCAAGTTCCACCTGCTGCGGAGACGGGTTGCAGCCGCACCGTCGGACCGGTCGGCCTGGCTGCGCGTCGCCGCTGAGTCGCGGCTGGTGCTCAAGACCTACAGCACCAGCTTCTTTCTAGTAACACGCTTCTTGCCGGCCGAGAAGCGGCGGCAGGTTGACGTGATCTACGCGGTGGTCCGCTATCCGGATGAACTGGTCGATACTTTCGCGCCGGCCGGCGAAGAGGTCCGCACCCGGCTGCAGGCGTGGCAGACGGACTACAACCGTGCCCTGACGAAGAACGACCTGCGGGCGGCAGTGGCGGACGGTGTCAATCCCTTCGTTGCCGCCTTCGCAATGGTCGTCAGGGGCAATCGGATCCCCGAAGGCCATTACCACGACTTTCTCCGGGCGATGTACCGCGATCTGGAGCCGCGCTCGTTTGGCAGTCTGCAGGAACTGATCGACGAGTATGTCTACGGCAGCGCCGTCGTTGTCGGCTTCTTCCTAACACATGTGTATGGAGCCAGCAGCCCTGCAGCATTCTCACGCGCCCTCGTCAGCGCCGAGCACCTCGGGATCGCGCTGCAACTCACGAACTTCGCCAGGGACGTCAGCGACGACCAGCGCCGCGGCCGGCTCTATATCCCACAGGACCTGCTGGCTGCGGCTGGCGAGCAGCTCGCAGTGGCGGGCAACGATGAATGCAGGCAGGCGCTCTCCGCGGCGCGGCGAAAACTGGCGCAGCATGCCGATGACCACTATGAACAGGCGGTAACCGGACTGGATGCATTTGCGGCTGACTCGCGGGCCGCGATAGACGCGTGCATCAGGGTCTATCGCCAGCTGAATGACCGGATACTGGCCAGCAGCGGCTCGCCGAGCGTGCGGCACAGTGTCCCTGCTCACCAGAAGTTCCTTGCGCTGCCTGCCAGCAAATACTGGCGACTGCCACTGGCGTACATGGGCTGGATCTGATGCGCAGTGTTGCGATCATCGGTGCCGGGCTGGGCGGCCTCGCGGCAGCCATTCATCTGCAGCGGGCGGGGCTCAGCGTAACCGTTCTAGAGCAGAACGAGCGGATCGGCGGCCGGGCCGGTCTCTTGGAGCTTGGCAGCTATCGCTTCGACACCGGGCCGTCGCTGCTCAACTACCCCTGGGTGTTTGAGGAGCTTTTCACGACGGTGGGCGCACGTTTTCACGATGCCGTGCAACTGCTGCCGGTTGACCCGGGCATTACCTTCCGCTGGCAGGACGGTCGCCGGCTGACGCTGAGCAGCAGCTTCGATTGCCTGCGCGAGGAGCTGGCCAGATTGGACCCTGGGGTGGGACCCCGACTGGCAGCGTGGCTGCGGCGCGCGGGCCACAACTACCGTCTGAGCTTCGCCAGGCTTGTCCAGAGCAATGCGGACAACCCGCTGAAATGGCTCGGAGCGCTGCGCCTGCGGGAGCTCTGGGGGCTTGGACTGCAGCGCTCACTGTACCGTCAGCTGGCATTATCGTTCCGCAGTCGCCACATCTGTGAGGCTCTTGCCAGTTACGCCATGTATCTGGGAGGGTCGCCCTTCAGTCTGCCCGGGCTATTCGAAATCCTGCCCTACGGTGAATTGGCATACGGCCTGTGGTTGCCGCGCGGCGGCATCTACGGACTGATCGAGGCGGTAGGCGATCTGGCCCGTGAAGCGGGAGTGAATATCAGCACGGAGTGCCGAGTAAGCCGAATCGCCGAACGTGATGGTCGCGTCGCAGGTGTTGAGCTGGCTGACGGCGACTTCATTCCGGCGGAAATCGTCGTCAGCAACTGCGACGTTCCGCAGACGGATGCGGCGCTGCTGCCGGACGGCGCTGCCCGCCGTCACGGCCGCCGACGGGCGTCCAGGCTGCGGATGACTCCCGCTGTGCTCACCTTCTACTGGGGCCTGAAGCGCAAGCTTGTGGGAGTTGACCACCACAGTATCTTCCTGCCCGCCGACTATCGTGGGTCCTTCGATAGGCTCCTCCGCCAGCAGGTCCTGCAGGAGAAGCCGGCTTTCTACCTATCGATCGCCAGTGCCACCGAGCCGGCACTGGCGCCACCCGACACCGACACCGCGTTCGTGCTGGTGCCGGTGCCCCCTCTCAGTCGGACTGAAGGTGTTGACTGGCGGGCTGAGACCGCACGGATCAGGCAGTATGTCCTGGGGCGTCTCGCGCAGGCGCACATCGGGCTGCAGGCGGGAGACATCGCTGTGGAGCAGGTGCTGACGCCGCGGGACTGGCAGCAACGCTTTGGGCTGTTCGACGGATCAGCACTGGGAGCCGCGCACAATCTGACTCAGCTGGGTCCGTGGCGCCCGTGCAATTACAGCCGATGGCTACACGGGCTCTACTATGTGGGAGCGTCGACCACGCCCGGCACTGGGTTGCCGATGGTCACGCTCGGTGGCCGAATGACGGCAGCACGGATCCTGGATCATGTTCGTTAAGGAATACGGCAGCGGTGGAAGGTGGATCTTCGGCATCCCGGGCTGGGGTGAAGACCACCGCTGCTACCGCCCGTTGGCCCGGTACCTGCCGCCCCGCGGTCGGCTGACGGCATGCGACCTGCCGGGCTACGGACTCAGCGCGCCGCCAGCCGAGATCACAGTCACGGCGGTACTTGAGCAATTGCAGGCCGCCTATCTGGCCCACGCCAGCGACGACTCACCGCCCGAGACAGTGGTTGGAAACTGCAGTGGGGCGGTGCTGGCGGCCGAACTGCTGCGGATCTGCCCGCTGCAACCGCAGCGCCTGGTACTGATTGATCCGTTTGCCTTTGTGCCGAGTTACTTCAAGCTGTTTCTGCGGCGTGGATTCGGCCGCGTGGCCTATAACACGACATTCGCCAGCTCACTGGGCCGCATGTTGACCAACCTGCTGCTGTGGAATCGGCGGCAACGAGACACTGATCTGATGGCTACGTTCCACAGCGTTGACCACGATGTCAACTACCGGTACCTGCAGGTGTTCGATTCGCTGGGCAGCATCGAGCGCTTTCGCCCGTTGCGCCTTCCGGTGACCATCATTACCGGCAAGCGGACCTTCGCGGCTGTCCGCCGTTCACTGGACATGTGGCGGGAAATCTGGCCGCAAAGCGATGTTCGTCAGCTGGCCGGTGTGGGACACCTGCCGATCAGGGAAGCCCCTGACGCCGTCACCCGTCTGTTGTTGCCGCCCCGGCATGGAGAGCACCGCCGATGACCGTATTGCTGGCCATCTCGGTACTAATCAGCGCAATCCTACTTGTGCCACTGGCGGTCGTGCTTATGAATGTCGCAGGCTGGCGGCGTGTGTATCCGCTGGCGGGGCAGCGACTCCCAGCTCAGGTCTCAGTCCTTGTTCCTGCGCGCAACGAGGCGCACAACCTACCGGAATGCATCGCCGCGATTCGGCGACAGGGACCGGTCGTGGAGGAGATCATCGTACTGGATGATCGCAGCAGCGACGGTACCCAGCAGGTAGTGCAGAATGCGATGAAGGAGGAAGTACGGCTGCGGCTGCTGACCGGTCAGCGGCTGGTCGATGGCTGGGCCGGCAAGTGCTGGGCCTGTCAGCAGCTGGGCGACGCCGCGGCCGGCAAGTGGTTGCTGTTCGTCGACGCCGACACCCGGCTGATGGACGGCGCGATCAACGGTATGCTGTCAGCAGCTTCGCAGCTTGACCTCAGCATGCTGTCCT
>Ga0180434_10006643_pt1 | contig 13239 bp, 14 predicted proteins | sample SS_ome_7_FD_132453 | JGI IMG/M metagenome (GOLD analysis project Ga0180434, IMG submission 132453) | Hypersaline lake sediment archaeal communities from the Salton Sea, California, USA - SS_1_D_2 metaG | ecosystem: Environmental > Aquatic > Non-marine Saline and Alkaline > Hypersaline >... | reverse complement strand
GTCTCGGACCTCGCCCGTGGCGCGAGCAGCTTGCGTTCCTGCGCACGCTGTTCCGCGCCCCGCAGGCCGGTTCGGCACCGGCCGGAGCGGGCACAGATCAACCCTCCCAGCAGGTATAATGCACACTCCCGTGCGCCCGAGCGGCGCCACGCGGTGGGAAGCGGAAGGGCCTGATGGGTAACACGACACGCACGATGGGGGCGCTGGGGCTGCTGCGCTGCTACGGACTCCGCGGCATCATCCTGTTCCTCGTACTGGCCGCGATCATCGGCAGCCTGCAGCTGTGTGCGCCGCCGGTCTACTCCGCCCGCGCCACCGCCCAGGTCGGCTCGCTGCCCAGTTCACCACTGGCCAGCCCAATGGCGCTGCTGTCCAGCGACAACATCGAGGACGAACTGGCGGTGCTGGAGTCCGTGGCGATCCGCCAGCACACCTCGGACCTGCTGCACCTTGAGTGCCGGCCGGAACCCGCCTGGCAGCCCAGCCCCTTCGGCTATCAGTTCGGGCGCGTGATGGCGTTCATCTTCCGGCTGCGCCGTCCGCTGGACTACGGCAAGCTGGCTTACCCGACCACCACACAGCTGGAGTTGGACTACGACAAGGTGGCCAAGCAGCGGCTGCTGATCAGCCTGGACGGTGAGGGCAGCTACACGCTCAGCGTCGGGCGTCGCCAGGTGGACACCAAGCCAGTCGGCGAGCCGCTGAGCACCACCGGCCTGAGCATTGCGCTGGACGGCTTCACCCCTGGCCGCGCCCAGCGCTGGCGGCTTTGCCTCACCGAGCCCGGCCAGGAGGCGGCGGCGCTGCGCGACGCCGTGACCGTCCTGCGCGTCGGCGCGCGCAGCAACACGGTCGGAATCGGCTGCGAGGCGCCGCACCCCGAACTGGCGGCGCGCATCGTCAACACCATGATGGACTACTACATCCAGCGCGACGTGGAGGTCAAGCAGCGCAGCTCCAGCGAGATGCTGGTCTACATCGACCAGCAGATCGAGACGGTGGACGCGCAGCTGGATGGGCAGCGCGCCGCGATGAACGAGCTGCTGGGCGACCGCGGCAACCTGATCGCCAGCGGCGGGCCGGAACTGGTCTCCGGCTCCTATCTGACGTCCCAGGACCGCCTGTCGGCGCTGCTCACCGAGCGCGCCCAGGTGCAGCAGCTGCGCACGCGCCTGGACGGCGATCAACCGCTGACCGGCTATCACGACTCGCTGGTACTGGACCGGCCGGTGGAGACCGAGATCGCCCAGTCGATCCTGAGCAGCGAGCAGCTGCTCGCCGAGGAACTGCTGGTCAAGACCGACGAGCACCCCGATGTTCAGGAGCTGCGCCAGACGATCGCCAGCCAGCGCGCTTCGCTGGCTCAGTTGCTGGACGAGAGCCTCGGCCAGCTGGAGCAGCGCGTCAGCGCCACCCGTCGCGACATGGGACGCTACGAGGCCCTGCTCGACCTCTCACCCGAGGCCAAGGTGGAACTGGGGCGGCTCAACAGCGAGATCGCCATCGCCACCGAGATACTGGCCACGCTGTACGCCGAGCGCCAACAGGCGGCGCTGCAGCAAGAGTCCGACGTCTCGCCCATCACAGTCCTTGATCGGGGCGTTCCCAACCACCGGCCCGCGCGGCCACGGCTCAGCATGGCGGCCTTCACTTCGGTGATCGCGGCACTGCTGCTGACGGCGGCAGTGCTGCTGGCCGCCGGACTGCTGGATCGCGATCTGCGGGACCCCGCCGCGTTGAGCGTGCGCTTCGGCGCCCCCCTGCTGGCGATTCTGGACGCTGCCGGCCAACCCGCCACGCCGCTGGAGGCCAAACGGCTGCGTTTGCGGGCAACCGGGCTCCTCCAAGACACTGACCAGCAGCTGGCCCTCGTCGCGATGCACAACGGCGAGCACGCCACCCGGGCGCTGGCGACGCTCAAGCTGGTGCTGGCCGAGTCCGGCCCGTCCGCCGACGAACTCAGCCAGCGGCTGCGCGCCGCCGCGGGCACGGGCAGTGAGGCGCTCTATGACTCGGCGCTGGGCCTGGGGGCCGCCGTGGTACTGATAACATCGCCCGGCCGCCGCAGACTGACTGAGCTGGCGGTGGTGGTCGCCGAACTGCGGGAGCTGGGCCATACACTGGCCGGCTTCGTTTTCATCACCACCTAGCTGCCGACCCCGCTCAGGGATCGCCCGTCAGGGATACCCCGATTGCCACGCTGCAGGTTTGGGCGGACAATACGAATGAGGCTGAAGGCAGCCTCTGCCCCCACCTACTCCAACCCCCGCGGCGCACGTCAGCGCGCGGAGGCTGGTGGTGGGGTGCAGCCGACGCGAACTCCGGCGAGCCACGGGCACGGCTGGGCCGCATGGTGGTTGCGGAATCCGCGTCAGACGGGACAATACACCTAGAACCAGGGTACAGGTTCTGTGTACTCTCAGCCTGTACCTGGCATGAGGAGCTTGTCATGGCCAAGAGCGTTGCCGAGTTCATGGATCCCATCATCAAGGACACGCCCGGTGAAGCGGAGTTCCACCAGGCCGTCCACGAGGTCGCGGAATCGATCCTGCCGATCCTGGACCGCCATCCTGAGTTTCAACAAGCGCGCATCCTGGAGCGGATGACGGAGCCGGAGCGCATCATCATCTTCCGCGTGCCCTGGGTGGACGACCAGGGGGAAATCCGCGTCAACCGCGGCTTCCGTGTCAAGATGAACAGCGCGATCGGCCCCTTCAAGGGCGGGCTGCGCTTCGATAAATCCGTCAATTTGGGCATCCTGAAGTTCCTGGCTTTCGAGCAGGTGCTGAAGAACTCGTTGACCACGCTGCCGATGGGCGGCGGCAAGGGCGGCGCCAACTTCGACCCGATCGGCAAGAGCGACGGCGAAGTAATGCGCTTTTGCCAGTCATTCATGACGGAGCTGTACCGCCACATCGGCCCCGATACCGACATACCGGCGGGGGATATCGGTGTCGGCGCGCGCGAGATCGGCTATCTCTACGGCCAGTACAAACGTATCAGCGAGGAGTTCCACGGCGTACTGACGGGCAAGGGCCACGAATGGGGCGGCAGCCTGATCCGGCCCGAGGCCACGGGCTATGGCGCCGTGTTCTTCGCCAGTGAGATGCTCAAGACCCGCGGCGAATCCGTGCGCGGCAAGACCTGTCTGGTCTCCGGCGCCGGCAACGTGGCCCAGCACGCCGTCGAGAAGATCAACCAGATCGGCGGCAAGGTGATCGCGATGTGCGACATCCGCGGCGCGGTCCACGACCCCGACGGTATCGACCAGGAGAAGCTGGCGTGGATCAAGGAACTGGTTTACGTCAAGCGCGGCTTCCTGGACCAGTACGCCGAGCACTTCGGCTGCGAGTATCTGCCCAAGCGCAACGTCTGGCAGATTCCGGGGGCCGAGCTGGCGTTCCCCTGCGCCACCCAGAACGAGCTGCAGCTGCAGGACGCCAAGGACCTGGTAGCCAATGGCGTGCGGCTGGTCTGCGAAGGTGCTAATATGCCTTCGGTGCCGGAGGCGGTGCACTACTTCCAGGATCAGGGATTGATGTTCGCACCCGGCAAGGCGGCTAACGCGGGCGGTGTCGCCGTCAGCGGCCTCGAGATGTCGCAGAACGCCCAGCACCTCTACTGGACCGCGGAGGAGGTGGAGGAGCGGCTGTTCAAGATCATGGTCGCGATCCACAAGAACTGCCTGCGGACGGCGGAGGCCTACGACGCCGCCGGCAACTACGTGATGGGCGCCAACATCGCCGGCTTCCTGACGGTCGCCCGGGCGATGCTGGCCCAGGGCGTTGTTTAGACGTGGGCGTAATCGCAGTAAACACTTACGAGCACGATACGGTAGGGAGAAGGACATGTCGAAAGTGATCGCCTACATGGAAGGTACCGACCCGCTGTGGCTGACGACGCTGCAGCTGTGGGGCTACAACACGCTGCCGGTTTCCAATGGCTGCGACGGCCACGGGATGAACATCCAGCTGATCAACGAGCACCGCAAGCCCAGCCTGGTGCTCTGCTACCTGCACAAGCTGGCGCCGGTGGCGGACGTGGACCTGACGATCGGCGAGATGCTGCATCGCACCAAGGTGTATGAAATTCCCGTCTTGTGCGTGTGTCCGCGCGAACTGATGGACAAGGCGCACGAGACGAAGCCTGCCGACACCCCGCCCAACGTGGAGTTCGTCGATCCCGGGGACGTGCTGAGCCGCATCAAGGAGATTCTGGGCTAGCCCGGCGGCAGCGCCACGCCGCAGAGCCTGCCCCCGCCAGGCGGCGGCTAGAAGCAGTGCACCGCCGAGCTCTTGAACGTTGCGTAGACCTCGGCCCCGGCCATGAGCCCCAACTCCTCGAACGACGTGTAGGTGATCAGCGCCGTCAGCTGGAGCCCGCCGCAGGCCACCCGCACGGCGACCAGCACGTCGCGGAACTCCCGCTCCACCACCCGGCAGTGCAGCTGGTTGCGCGCGCTGGAAGCGAACGGCTCAGCCGACAGCAGGATCTCCTCCGGTCTGATCCAGACGTGGCTGAACTCGCCGTCGCGCCTGCCGACGTGAATCGGGCGCCCCCCGACCTCGCAGACCTCGCCGTTGCGCCGCGCCACCGCCAGGATGTTGCGGATGCCCAGGAAGTCCGCGACCGCCGGGTCACTGGGGTGCTGGAACAGGGCCTCGGCGGTTCCGACCTGGCGGATGCGGCCGTCCAGCATCACCCCAATGCGCTGGCCCAGCTGCAGGGCTTCGTCGACGTCGTGGGTGACGTGCAGGAAGGTGGTGCCGGCCTCGCGGTGCAGCTTCCTCAGCTGGGCGCGCAGCTCTCGCCGCATTCGCAGATCGACGGCGGACAGCGGTTCGTCGAGCAGCACCAGCGACGGCGAGACCACCAGCGCCCGGGCCAGCGCCACCCGCTGCTGCTCACCACCCGACAGCGTCTTCGGCTCACGATGCAGCAGCTCCTCGACGCCGACCTGCCGCGCCACCGCCTTTACCGCGGCCGCCGTCCCGCTCGACGGACGCCGGCGGGCATGCAGGCCGTAGCGGATGTTGTGGCGGACGTTCATGTGCGGGAACAGCGCGTAGTCCTGGTAGACGATCGCGAAGCCCCGCTGCTCCGGCGCCAGCCAGGTAACGTCGCGCCCCCGCCAGCTGATGCGGCCGCCGTTCGGACGCAGCAGCCCGGCGATGATCTCCAGCAGCACGGTCTTGCCAACGCCCGACGGCCCCAGCAACACGAAGTACTCGCCTTCGTTGACCTCCAGATCGAGTGGCGGCAATTCGAAGCTGCCCAGCCGCTTGGTCAGGCCTGTCAACACCAGGGTCATACGGCCTCCCGGCGCGGCGGGCGCGCGATGAAACGCAGGGCGGTGAACCCGATGATGCAAACGACGATCAGCGCCACCGCCGCGGTGCGCGAGTAGGACAATCCGTAGTCGTTGAAGCGCTGGAAGACCAGGATCGGCGTGGTCATCGGATGGTAGGCGATGATGATGACGGCACCGAACTCGCTGATCCCCCGCCCCCACATCAGGACCATGCCGGCCAGCACCGCCCGCCAGGCCATCGGCAGCGCGATGGTGAAGAACACGCGCGCCGGCGAGGCTCCCAGCGAACGCGCGACCTTCTCCAGGCGCTCCGGCACCGCGGCAAAGCCTTCGCGCGCCGCCCCGACCAGGAACGGCAGCGAGACGAACGCCATCGCCACGATGATCCCCGCCTCCTCGCCGACGAACTCCAGCCCAACCGGCCGGGCGACCTTCTGCAGGAGTGAATGGCGGCCGATAATGGTCAGCAGCGCGATGCCCGCCGCCGAGTGCGGCACCATGATCGGCAAGTCGACCAGCCCCTGCACGAAGGCGTGCCCGACGAAGCGCCCGCGCGCCAGCAGATAGGCCAGCGGCACCCCGAACACGGTGCTGATCAGCGTCGCGATGCCGGCAGCCCGCAGTGTGAGCGCGATCGACTGCCATAGCTCCTGATCCCTGAGCGAGCCCACCATGTCACCGGCGGGCGTGGCCAGCACCAGCCGGATCAGTGGAGCCACGACGAACAGCAGCAGTATGCCACTGAGCAGCACCGCAATCAGACTGAAAGCCGACGGCCGGCTGCGCATCAGCATGGCTCGCCTCCTGCCACTCGCCGCGGCCAGCAGTAGATGTTGAAGCGCCGGGCGCGCACGAAGCCTACTATTGTCAGCCGCGCGCTCTCCGCGATCTCCACCGCTCGCGAAGTCGGTGCCGAGCGCGACGCCAGCAGGGGCACCCCGAGGCGCCAGGCCTTGGTGACCATCTCGCTGGACAGCCGACCGGTGCTCATCATGAAGCACCGCGCAGGATCGATCTCGCCCCCCAGCAGCGCCGCACCGATCAGCTTGTCGCAGGCGTTGTGACGACCGATGTCCTCCGCTCTGAGCAGCGTGGCCCCGTCGCTGTCGCACAGCGCCACGCTGTGCACGCCGCCCGTCTCGCGAAACAGCACCGAATCCTCCCGCAGCGCGTCGGCGGCCCGCAGGATCGCCTGCGGGTGGACGCACAGGTCCGACTCGATCGGGCTCAGCCGGTGCGAGGAGACGGTCAGCGGCTCGGAGCCGCAGGCGGTGCCCAGCGCCACCGGTGGGGCGGCGAAGTCGGCCAGCGGAGCGTCCCCCGCCAGCTCGACAAACGCCACCCCACGCTCGGCGTCGAACTGCCAGCCGCGCACGGCGTTCGCTCGTTCGATCAACCCGCTCGTCAGCAGAAACCCGTAGGTGAACTCGCACTCCTGGCCGGGCAGCACGCTGGCGACGGCCAGCTCCCGGTCGTTGACCACGATCCGCAGCTGCACCTCGCGGGCGACGGTATCGTCGCGCCGCTCAGCCGCGCCCTCCCGGTGGATGCGAGTGACACGCAGCTGCGCCGTGCTGTCCGGTGGCTGGTCCACTAATCGCCCTCCAATGGCACGCAGAGGTCCTTCAGCAGTGCCGGCACCGCGTCGTACTGCTCGGTAACGGCCGGCACGATCGCGGGCTGGCCGTTCTGCTCCATGATCGCCTGTCCGGCCGGCGATAACAGCAGCGCCAGATAGGCCTCGGCCAGCGCGCGGTGCTCGGCGTTTCCTGGAATCGTCACGCCGTAGACCATCGGCGATCCCTGCTTGGTCACGAAGGTGCCGGGCTCGGTTCCGGTCAGCTCGATAGTGGCGGTGGCATACAGCTCGGCCAGCTCCGCCGCCTTGAGGTTCACCTCGTCGGGCAGCAGCAGCATCGGCAGCCCGTGCTGCTGGCAGACCGAGCGATAGATGAACAGGTAGTCGATCTCACCGGCCTCGAGCAGCGCCAGCAGGTCGGTCTCCTTGGGGCGGATGTACTTCTGGCCGTCCTTCTCCTCCAGCTGCTCGGCCAGACCGGGCACGCCGAAGTAGCGCTCGGCGAGCTGGAAGACCATCACGCTGCGATAGCCGCAGGGATCGCGGTTGGGGTCGGCGCGGCCGAAAGCCACGTCATCGCGCAGCAGCACCTCGTGCCAGTTCTCGCCCGTGATCTCGCCCGCGTAGTTCGACCGCTCGGTGTAGGCAATCGCCATCTCGTTCGTGGCGAAGCGCAAGTTGAAATCCGCGTGATCGGGGATCAGCAGCGTGTCGATCACGGAGTAATCCGCGCTGCCCATCACGTCGTAGCGCTTGTCCAGATCCATCACCTGGCGCGCGCAGTCACGGCTGCCGTGCGCCTCGGCCTTGACCTCGACGTTGGGGTACATCTGCATGAACAGCGCCGACAGGTCCCGAAACGGCACCGCCAGGCTGCCCGCGTGAATTACCATCAGCTCGCCGGCCTCCTCGCTGACGACCTCGACATCCGCCGCCGTACCGGCGCCCGCGGCCAGCACCACCAGCATCACAGCTATCCAGCAGGACAGCACACACTTACTACGCATACATACACCTCCCACAGTGCACTGGATGAAATGAGCTAGCCGTGTGCATCGATGCCATGCAACATCAGGACTAGATGCTCTACTGTCTTGAAGATCTCCTCCAGGTACTCCTCAACGGCCCGCACGCTGCCGGGCAGCGTGTAGATCAGTCCGTGCCCCATTACTCCCGCAACCCCGCGACTGAGCAGCGCATTTGGATTGGCGGCGCCGGTTTTGGCGCGGATCTGCTCCATCACGCCGGGGATCAGCTTGCTGCAGCGCATCACCACCACCTCGGGCGTGATATCGTGCGGGCCGATGCCGGTGCCGCCGGTGGTGATCACCAAGTCGGCCGGGGCCGCCTGAGCGCGTTTCAGCTCGGCCTCGATCTGCTGCGGATCATCCGGCACCACCGCCTGCTCGACGCGCAGATGCCAGCGCTTGCCCTCCATGAACCGCTCGACCAGCTCCCGCACGCGCGGGCCGCTGCGATCCTCGTAGACGCCGCGGCTGGCACGGTCGCTGACGGTGATGATCCAGCAGGTGAACGGTCGCCGCTCGTGACGCAGCTCCGCTCCCGGCTGAATCCGACCGCCACGAACCACCCGCGTGAAGACGCCCTCCTTCGGCATCACGCAGCGCCCGACCTGCCGGTAGATCGCGCAGTTGTCGCCGTGGCAGCCCTTGCCGATCTGGGTGACCTCCAGCAGCACGTCTCCGCTGACCAGCCGATCCAGCACCGCCACCTCGTCGAGGCTCAGCCCCCGGGTGGTGATGTTCTCGGCGAATTCGCCGGGCTGGAACTGCCGGCTCTCCTCCCGGCCGAAGCGCTCGATGCTCTCCTTGGCCAACAGGCTGACCTGGCGGTGCCACGGTCCGGCGTGGGCATCCCCGACGATTCCACTCTCGTCGATCACAATCTCGCTGACCGGCAGCTTGATCGTGCCCTTCTCCTTCGACACGTTCACGGACACAACGCCGCACTGTTCAGCAGTCATTCCTGGTCTTCTCCTCGAGCACGATATCGTGAATGCGCATCTGCTTGTCGACGGCCTTGCACATGTCGTAGACCGTCAGCAGCGCCACGCTGACCGCCGTCAGCGCCTCCATCTCGACGCCGGTGCGGTCGACGCACTGCACCGTCGCCTGGATGCCAACCCCCTCATCCTCCAGCCGCGCCGTCACGTCGACGTGACCCAGCTGCAGCGGGTGGCAGAGCGGGATCAAGTCGCTGGTGCGTTTGGCAGCCTGGATACCCGCCAGCTGCGCCACCGCTAGTACGTCGCCCTTTTTGATGTTGTTTTCCGCGATCAGCGCCACCGTCGCCGGCGCCAGTTCGATGCGACCCGCGGCCCGTGCCGTCCGCCGCTGCGGCTGCTTGCCGCTGACGTCGACCATCCTGGCGCGCCCCGCTTCGTCCACGTGTGACAGCTTGTCCACCTCAGCCTCCGATCCTGCTGAAAGTACTCTCAAAGCACGCCTCACCCGATTCGGGCTTGGCGTCGATCGCCAGTTCAAGCGCCTGCCGCGCGCCCAGCCGGCGCACGCTGAACCCCAGGTCGCTGAACAGGCAGGGCCTGATCAGCCCGTCGCTGGACAGCCTCAGCCGGTTGCAGGCCCGGCAGTCCCCGCCGCTACCGCCCTCAACCACCCAGAAACGCCCGCTGGTCAGATCCATCCGCCGGATGAACCGCACCTCGAGTCCGTTGACCCGCGCGAAGCGCCTGACGGACTGCGCGTCGGGCTCGTCGGTCGATCCCTCCACCACGCAGTTGAGCTTGATTGGCGTCAGCCCCGCCGCCCGCGCCGCCTCGATGCCGGCCACCACTCTGGTCAGATCCCCGCCGCCGGTGAGCTCCTCATAGCGCCGCGGGTTCAGCGTGTCCAGGCTGACATTCACGCGAAGCAGACCGGCCCACTTGAGCGGCCCGGCGTACTCGCCGAGCAGCACGCCGTTGGTGGTCATCGCCAGATCCGCGATGCCGTCCAGATCGGCGAGCATCGCCACCAACTCGACCACGCCGCGGCGGACGAGCGGCTCACCGCCGGTCAGCCGCACCTTGTCGAAGCCCAGCGCCACCGCCTCCCCGGCCACCTCCGTGATCTCCTCGTAGGACAGCAGGTCGCTGTGCCTGAGCAGCGGCACCCCGCCGGGCGGCATGCAGTAGCGGCAGCGCAGGTTGCAGCGGTCGGTCACCGAGATGCGCAGGTAGTTGATCCGGCGTCCGTACTTGTCAGTCATGCAGCCACCTCACATCCACCGGCAGCAGCTGTACGTCGGCACCCGCCGGCAGGCTCACCACACCGCGCGGCACGATGAAAACCCCATCCGCCTCCATCAGGGCAGCCAAGTGCGCCGATCCGTGATACTCCAGCGCCGCGACCCGCCCATCGGCATCGATGCGGCAGGGCACGTGCTCGGCGCGCACGCCTTTGCGGCGCTCGAACGATGCCGCCAGTTTCAGTGCCACCTTGCGCGGCTCCGCCGGCAGGCCCATCAGTCGCCGCGCCGCCCGCAGTACGAACAAATGAAACATCAGATAGACCGCCACCGGGTTGCCGGGCAGCCCGAGGACAACTGCCCCCGCGCCCGTGGCCAGCGTCAGCGGCTTGCCCGGCTTCGAGGCGACGCGGGTGAAGTGCGACGTCAGCCCCAGCTCTTCCATCACCGGCGGCACGAAATCGAAATCGCCGGCAGACACCCCTCCCGAAAGCACGACCAGCGGCGCGACAGCCAGCGCCTCGCTCAGCGTCCGCCGCGTGTCCTCCAGGCTATCCGCTGCCCGCGTCTCGCAGGCCACGTGCAGGCCGTGGCGCTGGGCCAGCAGCGCCAGCAACGGACCGTTGGAGTTCATGATCCGTCCTTCCGCCAGGTCCGCCGGATCGTCGGCGATTTCGTCGCCGGTCGAGACGATCGCCAGCCCCACCGGCGGTGCCACCGCAACCTCCATCACCCCGCAGCTGATCAGGCTGGCGATCTCCACCGCCCCCAGCCGCCGGCCGGCCCGGACAACCACATCGCCGACCGCGACATCCTCGGCTCGGCGGCAGACGTTGCGCGACGCATGACCCGGCTCGATGCGGACGCGGTCGCCGTGCTCGACGGCGTGTTCCAGCATCACCACCCGGCCCGTGCGCGCCGGCACCGGGGCGCCGGTCATCACCTTGACCGACTGACCCGGCTCAAGCTCGAAGCGGCAGGGCTGTCCCGCCGCCACCAGACCCAGCAACCCGAACTCCGGGCTCTCGTCACCGTCAGCGACCGCATAGCCGTCCACCGCCGACTTGTCGAAAGGCGGGAGATCCAGTCGCGAGGCTACGTCCGCGGCCAGGTAGCGTCCCAGCGCGGCCCTGACGGGCAGCGTCTCCGGTGAGACCGCACCCAGCGGGACCGCGCCGTCCAACCTGGCCAGCGCCTCCTCCAGCAGGATCATGCGGTCAGTCGTCATGCGGCCCCCAGTCTGCCCCGTAGCCCGCAGCGAACTCGGTGTCGGCACTGGCCGCCGCGCGCTCGCTCACGCGCCGGAACAGGCCCAGCACGCGCTTGGCGGCCGGGGTGAGCCGTGAACCACCACCACCGGCACCCCCGGTGCTCCGCGCCAGCAGCTTGAGTCCCAGGTGGCGCTCGGCATCCTGAATCGACCCCCAGGCGTGACGATAGGACATGTTGGCTCGCTGCGCCGCCGCCCGCAGTGAACCGAGGTGGCCGACGTCCTCAATCAGGTCCGCCAGCCCCGAGCCGAAGACGTGCTCATCCTGCTCGTTGATCAGCCAGACCTTGCTGCGGACCGCCAGCCGATGGCGCGACAGCCGGCGTCGCTGCTCCGCCAGGATCCCGCAGACCGCTTCCGCCAGACGCTGATCCCGCAGCCTTTGCATCAGCACGCGGTGCCAGCCGCCGCCGTCGTCTGCGGCGCTGACCTCGATGTCGGCGTGCCGCCGAAGCTCCTCGGCGTCCTCCCGCACGTCCGGCTCCCCGGCGACCGCGTCGATGAAGATGCGAATGCCGGGCTGGCTGCCCAGGCTGTAGCTGTTGGACTCGATGACCAGATGCTTGCAGCGCGAGCGGCTGCGCCTTACGAAGTCCTCGAGTTCCTCGGCGTTGCGGCAGTAGTTGACCGGCTTGTCGCGGCGGGTCCGACCGTGCCCCAGCTTGGCGTACAGCGAATCAGGCAGCACCGCGCACAGTCGCTTGGCCAGCACCGTCTTGCCGACGCCGCTCCGCGCACCGCTGATGATCCACGGCTGCATCAGAAGCACCCCAGCGCGCAGCCCCTGACCTTGATGTCCAGCTGGTCCATCAGGCGGCCCATCTCGCCGTTGGCGATGCCGAGCTTGTCGGCGAGCGCCCGGGCCGTCCCGCACATGATCCAGCCGCCCTGATACAGCACATTCAGATCGCACTCGCGGCGATCCTCGCTGACACGCACCGCCAGTGCGGCATCCTGTACGTCGACGACATGCAGCCGGACGCCGCTGCCGCTGACGAACGCGGCCAGTTCCTCGCTGATCGGCGGCTCAGCACCGATCCGGCCCGGCTCGATCCTCGGCTTCTCTGCTCTCATCAGTACCTCCCAGTATGTGCGCCAGCTCTTCTGGCGTGTTGATGTTGGCGAATCGGGCGTGATCGGTGAACGACACCGGCACAGCACCCAGCTCGCGCCACAGCCTGTTGACCGACAAGCGCTGCTCTTCAAGCGCTCGCGTGACTTCGGACAGCAGCCCGATATGAACAATGCAGCACAACGGGTGCCAGGTTCCATCGCTGGTGGCGGCAAAAACGCTGCCGCTCTCTGACGTGAACGCGTCAAGCAGCATCGAGAACTCTGAGCGGGTCAGCCGGGGCGCATCGCAGGGGGCGAAGGCCACGGCGTCAGCTGTGCCCTGATAGTGGCACAGTGCAGCCTCGATACCCGTCAGCGGGCCGCGGCCGGGCACGCGATCCGCGACCACCTCCATCCCGCAGTCGGCGTAGCAGTTATGCTCGCCCGCGCATAACGCCAGCGGACCGAAGCCGGCCGCCTGCAGCTCGCGGCGCAGATGCTCGAGGATGGTGAGGCCATCCGCACGGCGCAGCAGGCCCTTGGCCCGACCGCCCAGCCGCTCGGCTGCGCCTCCCGCGAGTATTGCGCCGGCTATCCTCATGCTTGGATACTCACTTCCAATAACCTCAGCGCTTGGGCGCCTCCCCGAATCCCCACAGCTCACGTGCCGAGACGTAAGGACGGCGGCGCTGATAGCCCTCGCGTTCCCCGAGCAGATCGAGGTACAGCGTGGCCGTGTCCTGGACAAAGGGCATGAACTGCTCGTCCTCGGGCAGCCGTCGCTCGTCGAACGTCTTGATGTACTGCTGGCACTGCTCG
>Ga0180434_10006642_pt1 | contig 13242 bp, 16 predicted proteins | sample SS_ome_7_FD_132453 | JGI IMG/M metagenome (GOLD analysis project Ga0180434, IMG submission 132453) | Hypersaline lake sediment archaeal communities from the Salton Sea, California, USA - SS_1_D_2 metaG | ecosystem: Environmental > Aquatic > Non-marine Saline and Alkaline > Hypersaline >... | reverse complement strand
GAAGAACTGAAGTCCTGCCCATTCTGTGGCGGTAAAGCAATTGTAGACACCGATGATAAGTTTGCTTGGGTTCATTGTGTTAACTGTGATAGTGGGACTGCTGGCTGGAGAAATCGTACACTTGCAAATAAAGATTCAATAAATACTGCTATTAGAATATGGAACACACGACCAGAAGAGCCGAGGTGTGATAAGTGTAAAGGAACAAACGGTGTCTACTGCGGCGTAAGGTACTCGTTTCAATTAATACAAGGATTGAGTCTGCCGAACAGCTTCTACTGCAAGCATTTTGAACCTTCCGTAAAATCCGGATAGTTGGAGTGATAATGACTGACAAAGAGAAAGCTCGTAAGAGGCCGCAGATCACCAGCAAAAAATACCGAGATAACTATGAGAGAATCTTCAGCAAGAAAAATAAAAAGGAACAAAAATGACAACCAAAACAAGCCTAATCATCCTCCTGACCACTATGATCGCCTTTGCAATCCCATCATACTTCCAGCCCCTGTTCTTGATCCCTACGGTCATGTTCGCATTGGCGGGGTCGGCTTTACTGTGTGTCGAGTCGTTGAGCCCGAACCTCGATCAGACCAGGAGAATTGAAAAGCGCCTTGACCAGATGGAAAAGACGCTCCAAAACTTTAATTTTGCAAAGATGCGTTAATCGAGATCGAATGTAAACGTAAACGTAAGATCGTCTGTCGCCGCAAAAGTAGGCGTGCCGGCCGACTCGATAACAGCGTAAATTGTCCCGTTCTCGTCTGAGCTTGTAAGCCCGTGAAGATTGATATCTTTCACGCAAGCCGCTGCGTTTGACGCGCTTGCAACGTAATTACCAGTAGCTACAGCCACATGTCCTATATAGTAAGCCATATTGGCATCTGTGAGATTGAGAGCTGCGTTGTCAGCCGACGCGATAGTTGGTTCCTGGCTAAAGAAGATCACATTTAGAGCAGAGCCCTGAGCCGCGTCGTCAATGATTGTCATTGTCTTGAGCGTTGCTGGCGTAGAGTCTGCAGCCCCGGTTTTGATCTCCATAACCTCACCAACAAAGTCGCCTGCAGCATAGGCGCTGGAAGCTCCTACAGTCGGGGTTACACTATATTTAAAATACCTTTTCATGTCCTATTTCCTCCATGAAAGAGGGGCTATATGCCCCTCAAGCAGAAATGTTATGGAGAAATAACTGTTTCAGTTTGGCTACCTGCAAGGTCTCCAGTAACGAGAGCTGCTCCAGTGGACTCCGTAACACAGTTATAAGCAACGATTGTTTGGCTGGCATGGCCGCCCGTAACGCCTTTTGTGGCCGTCTTAAAGTTGACGCTGTGAAGTCTTATGATGCAGGCTTTGTCGGCTGCGCTTGTGATGATTGCAGAAGCGTTGCCGTTTTCTGTCATGTAGATGCCATCAAAGATGTAGGTATCCGAGGCGTTGCCAGGAACGATGTCAACACAATCAACTTGATTAGCCCTAGAGCCGACGATTGAAAGATGCATGATCTTTGCAGCTGTGGCGTGGTTGAAATCAATTGCGTTGCCGGTAGAGGCAGCGTCAAGAACCATGATATCACAGTCTTTGAACTTAACCGAAAATGTTTGGGCGACACTTGTGTTGTTCACATCAAACACGTCTGTGTTATCAACGCCCTGCTGAAATTTGATGTTTTCAAAGTAGCATTCGCACGCTGCGGATTGGGCCGCAAGCTCGATGGCGAACATGTCGCCCGTTACAGCGCTTGAACATGTTACTGTGGGGTGGCCTTCGCCGATCATTCTGATTGGTTTGCTGATTGTAACTTTCTCAACCAGTGTGTGGGTACCTGGAGCCAAAACGATTGTGTCGTTTGCTTGAGCTGCGTCTACAGCTGCGTTGATTGTTTGATACTCGTAGATGCTTGCATCGCTTCCTACGTGAAGCACCTTAGAGCCCTTGAGTCCTGCGTAAAATCTGTAACCTGATCCCATGATAAACTCCTGTATTCATGGTGAATGTAAATCTTGAAGTCGTAGACCTTGGGTAAGATGTTCTCCTTCAAGGAACACAAGGCAGATATTCTCCAACCTTGTGGGATAACCTACTTTTGCTTGAGCTGCTGGTACTGCCTTATGACCTCTCTAAGCTTTTGGGCCTCAATCGCCTTTCTCTCTTCTTCTGTTCTTTGCCTATCGAGCAATTCTTGATAGTCGGGGTCTGTGGCTTCCATATATGCCCTTGTGGCCGCAAGAGAGGGCCTTCCCTGCTTTGCGATCTGCTGAATAGGAAGTGTGTTTTCGCCTAGAGCCTTGCTGGCTCTTGATGCCCTTGTAAGAGCCTTCGACGCCGCAGCCGAGCCTCTACGTCTTAGCGCTCTATTCCCCATCGCTGCTACTGCCCCAACCCCGAGACCTCCTGTGGTGTCGCCGCTTCCAGCTCCCACGCCTCCGGCAATGCCAAGACCTGTAAGGTAATCAGAAAGAGAGAAAGTCCTATTCTTGTCTTGGCGAGATGCGAGCTTTTCAGAAGACTCGGCAGCTCCGGCAAGATGCCCGTATCGGTTTTTCGCTGACTTGTATTGGTCGAGAAGGCCCGATATTTCGTCGCCTCCTTTTTTCTCTACTTTTTCAACTGCTCCCTCAAGGGCGTCGGATAAAATCCGGTTTACCTTGTTCGTTCCTTCTTTTCCAAGAGACTGAGTTGTCGGGTCTCTATCGTCCCACTTGTATTGTTTTTTAAGGCGGTGGGCTTCAGCCATGGGGACGCTTCCCATCTCCTCAAAATCTGAGGCCTGATCGAGTAGCTTATTTACAAAAGCCTTATTATTTGGGGCTTCCTTGCTGGCTGCGTATTCAGCTATTTTATCAGCGACTCCTTTTGTATCGACGGCGGAAGGCTCTAACTCATCAACCTTGTTAAGAACCTCCTCCATGTCTTTCCATGCCTTCTTACTCCCCTCTCCAGCTTTTTCTGATATCTGATAGGCAGATGGAGAGCCGTCCATGACTCCCTCGTCAAGAAGAACCTTTCCTCTTTCTTCGATCTTTCCCTTGCGCCTTAAAGGCTCAGCATATTTGGCTTGATTGCCTGTCGCCGCCTTTGTAGCTCTCGCTTGAGCTGTTTTATTTAAAAGCGCAGAGACGCCCTCAGGGGCTACCTTCTTAACTCCTTTCCCTGCGAGACCGGCGGCTCCAGGTAAGGCTACGTTAAGACCGCCTCCAATTGCGGCGTCAGAAACGGCCTCCATTGAGTTTAAATCAGCGTCTGAATACCCAAGACCCGACGCCGCACCCTCAGCCGCCAAACCAAGGCCCGCCTTACCTAATCCCGCAAGCCCCTTGATCTTCCCGTAAGGGTTTGGAGCCACCACACTTCCCGCAATGGTGCCAACCGTTGATGCAATAGGGCTTCTTTCTTGAATCTGCTCAAGCCTTAGGCGTTCGGCGTCTCTTTTTTGTTCATATAGATCGCCAAAGGACTCGTCGCTTCCTTTGAGCTTTTCAATCCCTGCGCCCATAGCCCCCGAGATTTCATCGGAGTAACCAAAAAGCCCGGCTTCCGTGATCTTGTCACCAAGGTCGTTAAACCCCTCCGCCGCAGACTCATACCATGGCTTGTCCTCGGTAGGGGCTGTGTTTTGGGCGTCGTGATGTCTTAGGCGATCAATCATGTCTTTTCGCCTAAGCTTTTTAATCATTTCTTCTCTTGAAGGCATATTAAAGACCTTTCGCCTTAAGGAGTTGTTCTAGTTCTTCGTCTGAGAGATTGTCGTAATCATCAGTAGGGCCGTCGTCTGCGTAAGCGGTTCCTGATGGCTGAGATTTTGGAAAGGCTATATTCCCGCTTGATTGCGATCCTTTAAAGTTACCTACATATTGACCGCCTTTTTCAAGCCCATCAACATACATGGCCCTCTTTTCTTTGAGCTCATCTAACATCTGGCTTGCCTTGGCCTTAAAATTTGCATAGGTGTCGTTTGGCTGCGGAAGCCTTGTTTCTAAGCGCTTAATCTCAAGGTTACTCGCCCCAGCTCCAGTGATCGCTTTTCTATAAAGATCGTTAAACCGGCCAACCATTGATCTCCAAGCCACCTGATCACCGCCGACAAGAGCGTCAGGGACTCTTCCGTCCATTGGTCCCGTCCAGTCGGAGTTATCCCCTAAGGCCCCTACCATTTTGTTTAGAACAAGCTCGGACTCATCAAAGTCTTTAAGGGTGTTGATCTGCTGAGAGGATGGCTCGTCTCTTTCAGCCATGTTGTTGAGCGTGTTTGCCGGGTTTCTCCCGCCCTGCCCAGAAGTAACCATATTGATCTGCTGATCTGAAAGCCCTCTTGATTTCCAATACGCCCTGTCTTCGGCGGTCATTGTAAAAGACTTTGAATCGGAAGGTTTTTGATTTGCCTTAGCCCTTGCAATCTCAAGCCTTGCATCCTCAAGCTCTTTCTTGCGTTTCGCCGCCTCATACTCTTGAAGGAGCTGACCCTTAGCGTCTGCTGCCTTGAACCTGCTTAGGATGTCTTGAGCGCTATCGGCGTTCATCCTCTCCATTGCTGGCCCTGCTATGTTTTTTTGTTTGGGCATAGAAAAGGGTTGAGATCCGGCCATAATATGAGAAGCAGTTTTCAAAGGAGCATGAGCGCCGTTTGAAATGTTTGTGAAAGCTTCTGACCAGTTTCCAAGGCTTGAGCGGTCTGCTCTTACTCTTTTTTCTTCTTCTTGCTCATCAACTAGACGGTTTATAGCGTCCATTCTTTGCTTATATGCGTCAGACATAACTTAGCCCTTTGGAGTTGGTTGGTTGGTTTGAGGATAGCGCCTATCATAATATTGATCAGCGGCGTAAGCCTGACCGATGTTCCCGACTGCGTTTCCTATGTTTCCATATATCGAGTTTTGATAGTCTGCGTTTGCTGCCCCTTGAGCGTAGATGCCAGGAAGAGCCCCAAGCTTTGCTCCGGCAAGACTTTGTAAATATTGATTTTGAGCGTTGGTCTGAGCCGTAAGGTTGTTATTGGCCGAGACGTTTCTGTCTCTCTCGTTGTTCATAAGGGTTGAGTTGTTTCGATATTGAGCGTCGTTTCGAAGCCCTGTGTTTTGGCTTGCGATGTTCCTTCTCTCGTTAAGCTCATTTTCGTTGAATCTGTTTTTCTGGTCGACCCTAGCGTTTTTGATCTCATTCATACGCCTTGAGTTTTCCATTGCAAAGTCGTTGAGAATATCGGCGTTTGTGGCGTTTAGAGAAATGTCTTGGCTTCGCACGTTTGTTGAGCCTGTAAGAAGATCCCTTAGCGCTTGTTCTCTTACCATTGCGTTTGCTGCGGCCTCGTCGGCTTGACTTTCGCTTAGGCGATTAGCTCCTTCTTGGCTTGCCATCATTCTCATTGCAGCCTCGATGCCTGATCCTGACATCCCTCGAGCTTGCATGTTGTTGATGATAGCGCCTTCTCGCCCTCTGGCCATCTCCCCGGCTCTTCTTCGGCCTCTTATGAAATCAGCCTGATCTTTTGCAGATAGGCCTTCTTCTGACCTTTCTTGGAGACTTCCAAGGCTATCCATTTGCATGGCTCTCATCTCTGGGCTGTCGCCAACAAGATTGGCCTGCATCTCTTCGGGCAGACCGTAGAGGATCGGTGAGCTTCCCTCAATATAGCTGTACTCCTCGGGATTATAGAGAAGAGCCTCAGGGGCTACGTTTACAAGACCTTCAAGAGCAGAGGGGTTTGTCTGCAAAAGAATTTGATAAGCGGCGTCTTGCTGCGCTTGAGCTTGTCTCATAGCGTCTTTTGAGGCTTTGTTTGCCTGATTAGCCCCGTAGATTCCAGCTCCGGCGTTTATCCCTTGTGATATTGCCATTACGGTAAATGGGTCCATTTTTATCTCCTAAAATGACAGTATGTTGCTGCTGATTGCTTGCCTTACCTGATCGTCGGTCCAATCTGCGGCTTCAGGGTTTGTTTTTGCGAGTTGATCTCTCCATTCGGCTATCGAGGAAGATCCTCCTCCGCCGCCAAGACCTACAAAGTTATTGATAGTGTTTTTTGTATTCTCGGCTGCTCCGGCTGTATCTCCGCCTATAGCAAGGATGTCTTGCTCTGTTTTTGGAATGTTGTTGTCATAAATGTCTTGAGCGCCGGTTGTTGCGACGTTGCTCTTAAGGGCTCCTGAGCCATCAGGAGCGCTTGGAGCCCAAGGATCTGGGGCTGTGTACTCATCGGCGCTTTGAGTAAGATTCGCCCCGCTTCTCGCTGCTGCCATATAGGCGTCTTTATCAAACTCATAGGTCGGAGCTGTCCACTCAGAGCCAGAATAAGGGCTGTAGGGGCTTTCGCCGCCCGATGCGTCTCCATATAGGCTTGAAAGAGCGTTGAAGTAGTCGATGCCTTCTTTCCCGCCTAAAGCGCTGTAAGCCGCTTGACCCTTGCTTGGCCCCCCGACACTTCCGCCTGTTTGGCGTATGTAGTTCGAGAAATCAGGAAGCTCTTTTCCTCCAGCGACTTGGGCGTCGTAATATGCTTTTGTTTGATCATCAACGTAAGTGCCTGGGTCGGCGTTTGTGATATCGTTGTAATTTTTTTGCATCTTGTTGTAAGCGGAATCGACGGCGCTATTTTGTCCTGTGAGCCATTCATTAACTCCGCCACGCCAAGCTCCCTGAGCGTCCTCAAAAGACTTATCAAGATTTGCTTCGTTTGCCGCAAAGGCGTCAACCTGCTCGTTGAATGGGTTTAGGACTTGGTTTTCAAACTGGCTCTTAAACTCATTTCCGTAATTATTTACAAAGTCGTAATCATTGCCAAGCAGAGCGGTGTCCATCATATTCATGCCCGACGTATACTGAGCGTTTGGCTTCATACCCTGAGCGTTGAAATCTACAAGGCTTTGAACACTTCCTGGTTGAACTGTGTTGTAAGGGTTCATTGATGTAGAGCTTAGGTTCATGGCTCCTTTGACGTCGAAAGGATCATAGTCTTGGCTCATCCCTTTTTGAACGGCGCTCTCGTCGTATCCGCCTACTTTTAAGTTGCTAGGGTCAAAGGCTTGAGCCGCGGGCCTTTCATAACTATTGTATTGGTCATAAAGGCCGCTGGCTTCCTCGTTTGCACTTGATATGTATTTATTACCAGTTTCTTTGATCTGGTTTTGCATGGCCTGATTGTCTTTGTTGGCTCCAAGAAAATCTTGGATGTTATACCACCCAGCAGCGTTTCCTGCCGTTGTTCCCTTAGATTGATTTGAAACATCTGAAGAACCACCGGCGACTCCGGCTCCGCCTTCGCTATAAAGATTGGTCCCCTGCCCTGGTTTCTTTTGCCAGCTCTCATTAGGTGATCTAACGTATGCCATTTGCTACCCCAATATTATAAATTTCACGTCGCCCGTTACCGGCTTAAAGCCGCCAAAGGTGATAGTAATTCCAATCGTGTTAGGTCTGATCTTTCTCCATGCCCATTCGTTGATCCCTGCGGGAGGAGTCCCTATAATGATCACGCCCTTAACGTCGTTGACTTTTGTATATAAAATCTCTTTTTCCTGCGCGTCTGTGAACGTAAACTCTCTGATTTCACAGTACATGTTCTCTCGAAAAGTGAGTTTTCCTCTAAGAGCTCCAATCACAGTATCGAGAAAGCCATTAAGAACGGAAAGCACCTTATCAAACCAAGGCGGAGCGTCTGGGATGTCGCTCTTTAGTATTTTGTTTGTTCCTTTAATAATAGCCATTACTCTGTCGAATACCTCGTATCTGTAACGTCGTAAACTATCGAGAACCCGCATATAGCGCATTGCTCAAGAGGTTTTTTGTGTATGAGCTGAATGTAAAGATGAGCCGCCCTTGTATGCTCTTCGGGAATGAGGGTTCGCCACATATCAGATATGGACTTCGCTCCCCAGATCGTGCCCCAAGGAAGAGAACCAAAAGAATTGTCGGCTTCGCTCAAAGGCGTCTCTATCCATGTTGTATCGGCGTCTGTTTTTGTCCTGAGCGTAAGGTTTCCAATCCCCGTCTCGGCGTTGTCGAAAAAGACGTGCGCCTCGGAAAAGGTCTTCTCGTATTCTGGAAGCCCGCAATGAATCATTTGATACTGAAGGGTTCCTACTACGCCTGGAGTGATTGTAATAGCGTTTGTGACCGCCCCGCCTGAGACATATGCGTTTGTAAACGTAGAGTTAACAAGGTCAAAATTTGTTGTGTCTACCAGGGCTATGCTCCAACTGTCGTTTGCTTCGGTCGTGCCTACGATCCCCGCTATGTCAACGCTGTTTCCTGTAACTAGCCCATGAGGAGTTGATGTCGTGATCCTGATAGCTCCTGAGCCGTTATCGGCTGCCCCAGAGACCGTAAGAGATACGTTTGTTGCAAGGTTGTTGACCGAAGAAAGGACTACCTCAGAGGTCGAGTTTACGGCTGTAATGGTTCTGGTAAGATTTCCTTGGGTAAGCTTTGCTTCAGCTGGGATGATTGAAGTCGTCCCGAGCGTTATGGTCTTAGCATCTGTGTCGATCCCTGTGATCGTATTGGCAATGTCAGGGGTTTGAAAGTCGGCGTCTGTCAGAGTCTTTTTTTCTTTAAGTATTCCATTACCAGATAGAGGGGCGTAATAGGTATATCCCGATATTACCTTGGCGCATCTGATGTTAGGATCATTCGTATATTGACCGTATTCACGCTGCATCCAAGCGCCCGTAAACGTGTTGTAAACATTTACGATGTCGTTGTCGGTCGAGTCTGTGTCATTGTGAGTTGAAACAAAATAGCTCTTATCTTCCTCGTCAAACCATCCGTAGCCATCAACATCAAAGTCGGTGTTGTATCTAGGCTTTTTGTCGTCATATTCGTTTGGAGCGCCTATGACCTCAACCCCGATGTCGGATACCATTGAGTAACCAAGAGCAGAGTTTAGAAAGATTGCGTTCTGACCCTTAGCAATGGAGTTGAGCTGCGTACACTCGACAGTCCCGTCAAACTCTTCGAAGTTGAAATTATCGCTTGAGCTTCCAGTCATTCGATAGATGCCATCGCTCTTTTTGATTACAAAAAGCGAGTCCCGAAGACCTACGACCTTTAAGACGGGGTCGTTTGCCGAGCCAAGCCGCTTGATATTGATAAGAGGAACGGCTTCACCCTGACCTTCTTTTGACCACATAACGGCGTGTTGAAGATCATCGTTTGTTGATTTGTAATCGGTTCCCGTTGTTGGGATTGGGGGAGTAAGCTCGGCTCCTGTGTCCGCTGAGTTTGCCGTAAGGTAGAACTGAGCCCCGCCCATATCTCTATTAGTTATCTGTATCTTACCGACTACGTCTTCGTAGCTGCTGTCATAATATGCGTACCAGGTCGAGTTACCCGAAGCCTGGTTTATAGTCCTGATGATTGATCTTGCCGTTTCGTCAATGGCTACCGATACGGTTCCCGATCCGGATATGACAAACCTTGGTGTCGCTCCTGTGTCTTCATAAAAATCAAGAGTTCCGCCCGTTGCCGTGTAGGTAGCGACCCATGCCTCTGTGATAGTAAACGTCGTCGCTGCGGTTACGGTAACTTCGTAGACTTTGCCATTGACAACATCTGGGAAATCAACGCCTGTAACATTTAAGAAACGAACGTAATCGCCTGAGCTGTAGCCGTGAGCTCCGGTTGTGGTCAGCTCGCAGATACCGGCCCCGTCGTCTGCTACGCTTGATATGGTAGCGTCGGCCACATCAGCAACGCTGCCGAGCGTTAGAGTTTGAGTTCCATTGCTGATAGTAAGCGTCGAGGTCCCTGCCGTAAGGTCGGCGACGGAGATTAGGGCTGTATATAGCCTATGCCTGTTTTCAATATCTCCATAAAATATATGGTTTTTAAATTCGGTAATGGAGTTAGCTTTGGGAGGCCTGTGGTTTGACTGAGCTATGCCCTCTTGAGTCGTGTTTGTGTATAGCTCAGCTCCTCTAAATCCATCGGCAAGGACGTCGTCAACGCTCATCGCTTTTGCTGTGATCTCGGCGGAAGTAGGTTGAGCCCTATAGACCAACTGAAAATCTTCTGGGGGCGTAACAACCGATGCAACGATCGAGCTTCTGTAAATCTCAAGATAATGACTTGTCGATATGTCTTCAGGGATGTAAGCCCGTAGATTGACCGCCTGCGCTCCTCCCGATGTGTTGATGATAGTTTGGCGCTCAGAAGGCGCTCCAAGTGCTTTATTGCCGTTGGCATCTGTAAGCGTCCATATGATGCGATAAGCTACCGCTTTGTTGTTTTCAAGAATCGTTCCCGTTATGAGATTAAGGTCAAAACCAAGCGCCTGCTCAACTCCCGCTTTTCTGATGTTTCCCGAAAGGGAGTCGATCTTTTGGATCCCTATATCGGTTGTGATGTAAAGGCTTCCGGCGTGCTCGAGCCCTTGCATGAGCTTTCCGCTCTCTGAGGCCGAGAAGGTTGTTCCTGCGTCCACGTCGGTATATTGAGCAAAGGTTCCCGTTCCGTTGCTGTCATAATAGAGCGTGTCGTTTGCCATGTGGCAGATCAGGCGGTTTTGATACTCAAGAAACTGAGAAACATTCTCGGAAGGTAGTCCCGTCCCGTAAGCTGCTCTCCCTCTAACCTTTCGATATACATTAGGCCTTACCGTTTCAAAGTTTTTCCCCACCATGCAAGTACCCTGCTGGGCGTTGATAGGGTTCCCGTTTGTGCTTCGGCCTGTTTGCTGCTGTATATCTCTATATTCCATAGCCTATCTCATCATGTTAAGAATCGCTGAGTTTGAAACGATCTTTTGAGGGGAGTTGTTGACTCGCCTTGAGCTTCTGTTTCTCATCCTTGTGAGCATGTTCTGGAGAACCTGTCCTTGGGTTGAAAGCATCTTCGGATCGTTTGCCAGGCATCTAATCGTTACCGCTTGAGCGAGTATCGGGTGATAGTCTTCGGGTATGTTGGGGATTGGCGTCTCTCCAACCGAACACACGTAATCACCTGCTACCGGAGCCCTTTCAAAATCTGACGAGGATACCGTAATCACGCTGCCCACTACAGAAGCGCTCTCGCCTCTTGCAATAGCTCCAAACGGGTTGGTCCCTGCGATTACATCAACGCCGTCAGTCGTGGAAGGGGTCGAGCCAACCGTGATCTGATATTCCGTTCCTGTATCAACAACAGAACTGATGAGCCCTGTCCTCGAAACGCTTACAAGCTCGTTTTGAATGCGAACGTAATCAAACTGTATTGATCCGGTTACGGTCGAGCCGATGCTTGGAACTACCTCGATGTTTGCGCCGTCAAAGAAATACGCAGCCGGAGAGCTTGTGTCGCTAAGGCTTTGATACATGTGGCGTTGATTTCGAGAGATACGAACAAGCTTATTGTAAGCTCCGTTACTGTCTACGTGCCATATCGCCTCGAGCTTCCAACCAACCGCCGCCGTGGGGTAGGCGTAGCTATCCTGATTAGCGACAAGGGCCGTCGTTGAAGAAGTTACAAAGTAATCCTCTCGAAGACTTAAAAGCTCGCCTACGAGAGTGAGCTGAAGCTCTTCGTTCATAAACGCAAGAAAGTCGGCGGTCGTGTATTTTTTCTGACTCGTCGGGATCGATGCGTTTCTCTTGACAGCCGTGATGATATCATCGGTCGTGTAACGCATTGATTACCTCTTTCTTTTGCCTTTGGCCTTAAATTTTGGCATCTTTGGGGCTGGCTTTGTAGCTGCTCCAAGCTGGGTCAAAGAAAGAACAGGCTTGAGCCCGTCGTCTTCTTCTTCGTCTTCGATCATTGGATCTTCGGCCATTTCTTCGAGGCCTTCGGGATCGATCTCAAGTTCTTTTTTCATAATGCCTTCGGGCTTCATCTCGCCTTCGGCCTTTGGCATCTCAAGAGAGTCGAGGAGCCCGGCTTCAATAACCATTTTAAGAAGCTCTTGAAGAGCTTGCGTTTTTGCTGCGTCCTGCATCATCGGTAAGCCCTTTCTTAGATAAGAACCCATGCCCCAGTGGAGTCGATTGTAAGAGCGACATAAGCCGGAGTTGAGCTATTATCGGCTGCGAATGTGAAAAGAGTTGTGCCGTCTTCGTCGTCGATAGTCACGTTGTTGACTGACGTATTAATCTCGGACTTAATGACTAAGACGGGCTTTTGGCCTTTGTAGCATCCAAACCGACTCTTATCGTAATTTCTTACGGTAACGGCTACAGCGCCGGAAACGGCTGTGGCTAATTTCCAAACAACCTTGTCGCCTTCGATTGTGCAATCGGCTGCGGGTAGGCTTGCTTCGTCAACTGGGGCAAGATGGCCCATGAAATAGGTATCTGCTGTGTAAACTGCCATGATTAGGCTCCTCTAGTATCACAGTGAATAAATGTTGGGCCCTCGTAGCTCCACGGAAATGTGGCGCTGCAAAAGGCAATAAATCTTTGTTTCTCGTCTTCTTCGAGAGGAAGAGCAAAATCGACGGCATGTCCTGACATATGCCATGAATGAACCGCCGAGTTGTTGAGGCTTCTATTATGTTCCTGGCAGCGATAGCCCGAAGTAACTACTATCGGGCCTTGCCAAAGCTTTCGAAGGATCTCGCAGAAATATAAAAGCTTTCCAGAAACAAGCGTAATCTGACACTTTCCGCACTTGCAGCGAAACTCTCTGCCTGTGAAATGAGGCGTGAGGTTTCTTTCAAGCTCTTCGGTAGTGTTTTTGATTACGATCATGAAATCCTCTACTTTATGAATTGCTCGACAACCATCTCAAGAGCTATGACAGCGGCGTCGTCAAGTTCGTTTTCAGTCTTTGCTGCTTCGGCGTGAAGCTTCGTGAATATCTCAACCTTGTATTTGACAAGTATGGGCATAACCCACTGTTTGAACTGATCTGTCCACTCCTTGACCTTTTCTTCTGTGAGATTGTTGATAAGCCAGCCGACTATGAGTTTAATGATCCAACTTTGCATTGTTCACTCCTCCTTGAGTTCACGTATTTTTGAATGGAGCGCATCGAGATCCTTCTGCGCCCTCTCCATGTCCTTTTTCAAACCGATGAGATCATCATGGTCTGCGTTCGATCTGTCGAAATATCTTTGAAACAAAAACCTGACAAACCAACCACCAACGAAGATGCCGCCGCCGCCTGCGCTCAAACCGATTATGAGATCATTTGCCATCTATAACCCCCTTGAGCAGGAAGAAATACAAATATTGTGGACAACCGCCCCAAGACTCCCAGCCCGTCTCCAAAGGCAAATCTCTAGGAAACTTCTCCAAATACGCGATTGTCTCAGCCTGGTTACCATCATCAACACGAGCG
>Ga0180434_10006641_pt1 | contig 13242 bp, 4 predicted proteins | sample SS_ome_7_FD_132453 | JGI IMG/M metagenome (GOLD analysis project Ga0180434, IMG submission 132453) | Hypersaline lake sediment archaeal communities from the Salton Sea, California, USA - SS_1_D_2 metaG | ecosystem: Environmental > Aquatic > Non-marine Saline and Alkaline > Hypersaline > Sediment... | reverse complement strand
TCTGGTGGAGAATCTGCTGGGATATACCAAGTGGAAAAGCCGTCTTTTTGCGGATAAAGACGGTGCGGTTAAAACGAAGTAGAGGGATAAGAGAGTGCTGAATGCAGGAAGGGCGAAGACGCCTGTTTAAGGTTGAACGTTGAACGTTGAAGATTTTTGGGGAAATGCTGATTGATGAGTGATGAGTGCAGGAAAGGCGAAGACGCCTGTTTAAGGTTGAAGGTTGAACGTTGAAGGTTATAGGATAGAAAAATCGAAATCGGTATCGGTATCGGTATCGAAATCGACGGGACGCTTTGGGCGGTTGAAAGTTGAAGGTAGTAGGGAAGTGATGAATGCTGAATGAAAGAAGGGCGAAGACGCCTGTTTAAGGTTGAAGGTTGAACGTTGAAAGTTTTTGGGGAAATGCTGATTGATGAGTGATGAATTTTGGGAAGTCAGGTGACAGGTGTTGGGCATTAGGAGATGTTGAAGAGATGAAGAATTAATGATCCCACTATGCTCTCGCTGCGTTCTTAGCTACGAGGAACACGTTGCTGAATGGAGAAACAAGAGTGATGAGTGATTCGCTTGGACGTTCTTTTTTTATACTCTTTCTGATACTGGTCGGTCCCGTGGTTTTAGCCCGGGATCTCGGGACAATCATGCCCACAGGCGATTCAATCACCGATGGGGATTATTCGCTGGATGAGCTCGGATACCGGAACGATCTGGCTGATCTGCTGAACCAGGAGGATCTTGACTTCACGTATGTGGGTGATACCGACGGTATGGCAGGCGATCCCGATTACCCCGGTCATTTTCTCGGCGGTGCGATTGTTCAGGATTTCCTGCCCACGGGCTATGGAAACGGATGGGGTACCGGCGTATTCGATATAGGACCCGCCCTTCAGGAGTATCATCCCGATCTGCTGCTGATTCATCTCGGCACGAATAACATGGCCGGTGAGGATGTTCAGACTGGTCCGTATTCCTATGACGGGGGACAAACGTTTCAACCCACGGTTGCGGGATACATGGCGGAACTCATTGTATATATAGTCGCCTTTTACGATGGTTACCCCCCCGAAACACCGACTATTATTCTATCAAAGATCATACCCATCAACGGTCTCGATTGGCGGGTGCAAACGTATAATACATATCTGGAGGATCTCGCGTTGGATCTTGCGTACGGCGTCGTTACGGGAAACCCTGTTCACGTTATGCTCTGCGATCACTACACGCCGTTCATGGAAAATGAACTCCTCTTCAGCGGAGAGCCCGGCGATTACATGCATGACAACGTCCATCCCAATGACCTCGGGTACAATGCCATGGCTCAGACATATTTCAAGTCTCTCCTCGACGAAACGCCTCCCGCTACAACGGCGGATCTTACCGTATGGGGAGTCAGCCCCCATACCGTCAAACTCTACTGGACTGCATCAGGAGACGATTACTTGAGCGGAGATGCCGCGGGAGTGATAATGAAACTCTGGGATTCCCCCATCACATCCGAGAGTCTGTTCGAATCCTCATGGGAGCTCCTCCCGGTATTCGAAACGGGAGCAGGGGGAATACTGGAACAGGTCGTTGCCGGCGGATTGCCGCGGGGGCGGCAGTACTGGGTCTCCCTTCGCACGGTAGATGATGCGGGGAACAGTTCGGGGATCTCGAATTCGCCGGTATTCATGACGGAGTTTTCCGACAGTCTTGTGGATTCTTTTGATGACACGACATTATCCGGCGGGTGGTTCTTCGGCGATAACTATTATATGGAAAACGGTGTTCTCAAGCTGGCGAATCCCATTCCGGGATGGAAAGCACCAGCCATGTTTTCCGGAGAACCGAATCCCTGGGATATCGGTATAACCCTTCAGGGTGGCGCTCCGCAGAATGAACTCGACCGGGTTGGATTGATACTCTGTGCGGATGAAGCAGAGGGAACGGGAGAAGCGTATGCCCTCATATACAACGGATCTACAGCCGAGCTTCATACCTATGATTCCGGTGTAATCGGAGGGGCGGTGGACAGCCGGGAGTCGCTGCATGGAGCGCTTACGGGAGGGGAACGTTTCGGCGCCATACCATTCATCTTTCGAGGCTCACTCCTGATTCGGACCCTGAGGAATGGAGAACCCGACGTGATCCTCGACACCGGGGAATCCAGCATTTTCATGCCGGAACCGCGATATAGCGGAATACTCATGCAGGGTGGTCTCGGATGGGGTGTTGAAGCGTTCCGTATCGGTGGGCCCGGTCTCTGGGAATCGCCGGAGGCGTTTGTACTCCTCTCACCGGACTCGGGTGCAACCGTGGAGGATCCGCCGGTTCTCGTGTGGCAGCCCGCCATGGATCCCGATCCATGGGACAGAATCAGCTACACGGTAATCTGGTCGGATAATGAAGACTTTTTACCACTATCATATGAGATAGATGCAGGCAGAGATACCTCGGTTTTGTTTCCCCCGTCCTTGTTTGAGGGGGGAGATCGATACTTCTGGTTTGTGAGGGCCGAAGACAGGACCGGCTCCACCGTTGACAGTGGTATCTGGTGGTTCGATGCGTCCACAAACCATACGCCGTCCGAGTTTGTGCTTCTCGAGCCGGCGCAGGGTGAAAGCGTATACACACGCAGCCCGACACTTGCGTGGTCCTCATCGTATGACCCGGATCCCGATGATGAACTGAGCTATACGGTTACGGTGAGTCGGGAGCCGCAACTGAGTCATCCGTTCATGACTGTTTCCGGAGTAACGGATACAACATATCAGATCGAACCGCTCACCGGCGTTGGCCCGTGGTACTGGTCCGTATCGGTAACGGATCTATCCGGCGCTGCCGCGTATGCGGATACGAGTTTCTTCTACCTGCATTCAACCGGAACCATGGACGAACCCGTGGCAAAAACATTGATCCATCCTCCGTGGCCGAATCCGAGTACGGGAACGATACACCTGACGTTCGCCCTGCCCGAGGACGGAGAGGCAATGCTCAGACTGTATGACATGAATGGTCGATTGATTTCCGCCACGTCCAGGGGAGTGGCGTCGGGAAGTAGCGGATTCTCCTACGTCATGCCGTCATCGATTCCCGGCGGCGTATATCTCCTCAGGATCGAAGCCGGTACCGCAAAACGGAACCATATCGTTCTGCTCACTCGATGAAACTTCGCTTCTCGAAACTCACGCCGATTCTTCTCATCGCGGTGTCCGTCATCGCGGTATTCGCTCTGATGGAGATAGGTATCCGCGTATATGAAGTCATTGTCGGCAGTTCCGAGGAGTACGAATGGGAAGCCGCCTCGCGATGGAGAGGTATTCACCGGATGAGTGAACACGAAACGCTTCTCTACGAACTGGTGCCCGACGCTGAGGCAACCATCGACTACGGTTCCATGGGGACGGTGAATTATACAATATCAAGCGCGGGATTGAGGAACCGAGAGGTGGCGGTTCCCAAGCCGGAGGGGGCGATACGTATACTCGTGATCGGGGATTCCGTTACATTCGGGTACTATGTTCCGGAGGAGTCCACGTTCGTGGCCCGGGCCGAGCGAAACCTCGTGGATCGGGGTATCCTGGTTGACGTTTTGAACGGCGGTGTTGGCGGATACAATACGTATAATCAGGTTGAGTGGCTGAAAACTTACGGATTATCGCTGGAGCCGGATCTGGTCGTTCTCGCGTTCTGCCCCAATGATGTGGACAATCCCTACTATCACTTCGCCTGGCACACCATGGACCGTCTCGGTGATCTTCCTGATGCCATGATTCCCGATCCCGCCATGAGAACGCGGGAACCGGATTCATCGGAAAACGTATGGGGTATTTTGGGGAAACGATCGAAGTTTCTGTCATTGTTCATCAAACGAATTGGGATTCTACGCGTCTCATTCGCGGCGAAAAAGGCTCGGCAATCACCTGATTCCGATTCGTATGCGGAGGTCCTCCCATACGGCGAATGTCTCCGGGAACTCTGCAATCCGGGATCGCCACGGGTTCAGTGGCTGCGCCTTCAGTTTGGAGCTATAGACAGCGTGGCGAGCGTCAATGATTTTGACTGGATGATTTTGGCGTTACCATTGAGTTATCAATGGAGTGACGGACCTGGACGATGCGCCCAGAAAACAGTCTCCACCCTCGCCTCGGAGTACGGAGTACCCTGTCTGGATCCCCTCAATACTCCCCCGGACAGATACGGAGAACTGTTTTTCGATCCCACGCACCTGACACCGCGAGGACATCGGTGGATCGGCGATGTACTCAGCGAATCGCTGTTGAAATGGTCCGCAAAAACACGTTGATATTCACCGATGAATACCGTCGATTTGAAAAAAACGGAAACTCATTTCCCGTATTGGGGTGTAAAGAGTTCAAAGGGGTGGACTACCGTCCCTTCCAAGCGTAGCTTGCCGAGCCCGAATTATAAAACTGATGAAACCGATTTTCCCGGAACTAACGCATCCCCCCGGGGAGTTCAGATCATTTGCCGGTATAGGAGTCATCCTCCCATAAACGATAACGGCACGGACGAGGAAGAGATTCAGCGGACCTCACGTTTCGCGTGGTGCACGCGGGGCTGCTCCGCGCGGAAACCGTAGGAGGCATACGCCATGTTAAAGGGCATGTATATATCCGCGATCATGCTGCTGCTTATCGCGGTCAATTGTTCAGATGACACTCCCACGGAAGCCGTGGATGAGCTGCGTCCGGTCATCTCGACACCGGTATCAGGAACAATGACGAGCCGTCTGAGGGTCGATGTCGAGGGATCCGCCGAACCAAACCGAACCATAGAACTCATTCTGGATGATTTTGTTTCCGCGTACACGGCTTACTCCGACGCCAACGGCACATTCAGATTTGACTCCTTTCCCGTGGCGGGACGGGGGGGGCATGCGGTATGGGCACGGCTTTCCGAGGATACGACTCGGGTCAGCGAACCGGTTCTGATCACCGTTGACTATGAACTCCTGAATGCGCCGCTCATTCTTTTTCCCCCCGATGGAGCTTCCATGCCCGCTGCTCGCGTGCCCGTTGCGGGGTTAACACCCCACGGGGTAGATGAGGTTGAAATCATAAAAGACGGTTCGGTGCTCACTACAACACCGGTGACTGAAAACTCATTTTACTGGTCGGGTCTTGATCCCGTGGGAACCGGAACCGCGTATCTGTGGACCAGAGGGATCCTTTCCGCCGGAGGACATACCGCGTACGGCGAAAGTATTGCCGTTGAGTTCGGCGGAGGAGACAATCCCGCGATCATATCCATTTCACAACCCGAACACGAGGAGATCGTATCCTCCGGGGAACTGTCGGTAGAGTTCAGTGCCACCGGTTCGTCACCGTTTACCCTGACGGTGGATGGTCGACTTACGGGTATTCGTGAGACTCCGCAGGGTGGGGTCGTTACTTTTTCACCCCAGAGTGTGTACAGGAGCGGCCCGGTACTTCTTGGAATAGCCACGCACCGGAATGGCGGGATGGTGGCGGAGGAATGCATCCGCGTATATGTCGATCTCACCACTCCTTTTGCACCAACGATCGTTTTGCCCGAGGACGGCGAAGTGTTTCGTACTGGTTCCGTTCAGGTCATGGGCGCATCCGAATCCGGTACCACCGTCTATCTCCAGCTGGACGGGGAGTGGGCGGATACCACGCATGCCGAGGCGAACGGTTCCTTCATCTTTGATCTTGATCTCCCTGGAGACGGGAGTTACTCGATCGCTGCCATGGCCGAAGACGGGGCGGGAAATACGAGTCTTCTTTCGAATGAAGTAGCCATTGCCATCGATCAGTCGGCACCAGACCCGCCCGGGATCAGTATTCCCGAAAGCGAAACGCTCATAACCACTGATTCCCTGCGCGTTGCGGGCTGGGCTCAGGGCGGCACATTACTATCTGTTCTCATAAACGACGGTATAGTCTATGAAACGACAATAGGAGCGGATAATTCGTACGATCTGAATGTAAAGACTCCCGATGTTGACGGGAGACACAGTATCTCGGTCCGTTCGTCCGCCGGGGAGGATGCCGGATGGATACGAGGAGATTCAGTCGTCGTGTACATTGACCGTAATCCACCATCCGCACCGGTGATCTCCCAGCCCGCTGAGAGCAGCTATGTGTCTGCCGAGAGTATTCCGGTCTCAGGATTTTCCGAGCCGTGGGCTTCAGTGATCATTACAATGGACGACACGGACGACTATACGGTTCAGGCGAATACCGCGGGATTCTGGAGTACCTGGATCGAAACGCCGGAGATTGACGGAGATATGACACTTGAAGCCGTAGCCACGGATACCGCGGGCTTCCAGGGAACCGTCAGCGAACCGTATATTCTTTTCGTGGACAAGACACCTCCTTCTCTCAGCATACTCTCTCCCGATCAGGGTACCACGTTTACGGAAAACCCGGTCGTTATCCAGGGAGAAACGGAATCCGGCGCCTCGGTCACGGTGGACGGGAAAACGGTCGGTGTAGATGATTCAGGGATGTTTCAGCGTTCGGTTACTCTCTCCGAGGGAACGGATACGGTGTCGGTGATAGCCAGGGATTCCGCCGGGAATACGGAGGAGATCGCCCATATACTCAGGCTCGACACCACGCCCCCGTTCATCACAATCACGAATCCGCCAGACAGCCTCATAACACAGAGTATCAATGTGACCGTATCAGGGACAACGGAGGTCGGATCGAGTCTGACCATCCAGTCCTCGCCGGTGACCGTGGAGCCGGACGGTTCATTCTCCAGCGGCGTGTCGCTGGATTTCGGCTGGAATACCATCACGGTAGCGGCGGAAGACGTGGTGGGATGGCGGACGACGATTCAACGAACCGTTATCGTGGATGCGCAGCCGACTACTCCCTCGAATCTCGAACCTGATAACGGTGATCTCGTGAACACGGGCCGTCCGATCTTGAGCATGGATCCGGCCTCCGATGCCAATGGGGATGACCTGACATATTCGGTCATGATATACGAAGACGAGGAACTCAGTCGTCTTGCTGCATTCACCACATCCCTCACCGAGGATGGCGGTGATATAACCTGGGTCGTGCAACCGGAACTGACCATGGACGGATCCACGATGTACTGGAGAGCACGGGCATTCGACGGGGTTCTCTACGGGCCGTGGTCCGATACTGTTACATTTTCGCTCCCGGATATCGGATCACGAAATCCCCACCGTTTCTTCGGATATGGCGACAGCATAACCGAGGGGGCACAGACGAACAACGGAGGCTGGACCGTTACCGTGGGATACAGGGAGGATCTGGAGCTGGCATTATCCGTATTCCTCGGCGGCGCGGTGGTGGACAGGACCTATGTACCCGGTGGATCCAGCTCTGACGGCGTATCGAATGTCGCCGGTGACCTTTCGGGCGAGAACGCAGGATACTGCTTGCTCCTATTCGGTTCCATCGATGCCATGTCCCCGGGTATGAATGCACAGCAAACGGCATCAAATATCATTGCATGTGCCGATCACGCCTCGTCCCTGGGTATGATTGTTATTGTCGGCACGGTTCCTCCCCAGATCAACGCCGATGCCAACCAGCGCGTGCAGCAGCTCAACACGACTCTCCGTCAGATGGTCCAATCGAACGATTATATGCTTGCGGAACTCTACTCCGCTCTTATAGATGCATCCGCGGGCGACCTGTCCAACGTGATTTGTGAGGATGGGATACACCCCACGGACCTAGGGTATGCGGTGATCGCCAAGGAATGGTATACGGCGATCACCGGCAGCGACGATTTTCCCGTGCCCGGCGCCATGAACCGGGCCGCAGTCTCCACAGTCTCCGAGAGGTGATGACGTGAAGCGTTTCAACAAGATTTTTGTACTCTTTTTCGTAGTGGGATTAACCGGATTCTGGCTGTTCGGATGTAGTGACGACAATCCGTCGGGACCTGACACGGATACCACTCCTCCTCCGCCCCCCACGAATCTGACGGTTACCCAGGAGCAACTCGGTCTTCGCCTTGACTGGGATATTCCATTGGACAATGACGAACCGGTATCCGATCTCAGGGGATACAATGTCTACCGGGATCCGAGTTTCGCCCCGGCGGGGAAGATTCCCACGGACTCGAGCAAAGCGAACACGCCGGAGCTCGATGATTACATCTTCGTGCTTGAGAGCAATTACTTTGATCGGAGCGTGACGGAAGGGGAGTCATATTCGTATTCCATAACCGCGGTTGACGACAGCCTTAATGAGAGTGAGGCTTTGGAGTCGGATATCTACATGTTCGATAACCGGGCGCCGCTGGTTACCATAACATCGCCGATCACCGGATTCGTGACGAATGTCCCGTCAGTGACCGTGGAAGGAGCGGTGATCGACAGCCAGCAGATCACAACCGCGAACGTTTATGTGAACGATGCGATCGCAGGGCAGGCCACCGTAAACGCAAACGGCGGCTTCAGTACACTGGTATCCCTTCCTATCGGTCTGAATACTCTCAAGGCGGAGGCAACGGACGGGAACGGTAATGTGGGGCAGAGTTCAACGGTCTCCGTTACGTACGACACCAGTACCGTTGCCGTGCAGATTACATCGCCGGAAGACGATTTCATCACGCAGAACCAGCGGGTTGCCGTCACGGGTACCGTGAGCGATCCGGCGATTTCCAAGGCTACGCTCATCGTGAACGGCGCGGAGTCCGAAATCGACGTTACCGGCGGTCAGTTCGACGCTATTGCCGATCTTGACGAGGGAGCCAATACCATCAGAGTCAGGGCGCAGAATCCCGCGGGAACCGTGGGAACATCGCCTACGATCAGCGTAACGAGGGATACAACCGATCCAACGGTCTTCATCGTTCAACCCATAGATCAGACCCCGTTCCAGGACACGCCGATCCTTGTTTCGGGCTCGGTGAGTGACGCGAATCCTCCTGACAGTGTTTCCGTCAGCGTGGGCGGGACGCTCCGGAAAGTTGTTCTCCTGGGCGGGCAGTATCAGGTTTACATGGAGTTGCAGGAGGGTACGAATCAGATTACCGTATCCGCCATTGATGGTGCGGGCAATCTCGGATCCGCAACGGTAACCGTATACCTGAACAGCTTCGGACCCACGGTTCGTATTACGACTCCTCAGGATGGTGCGCTTCTCAATGATCCTGAAGTGGATGTCGGCGGAACGGTGACCGATCCCAACATCTCCACGGGGAATCTGTTCGTTGACGGCGTTCCACAGGTCATCGCCATAAACAGTGGAATCTTTCTCGTGTCGGTGACGCTGACTCAGGATGGTGATCACATGTTCTGGGCCGAAGTCGTGGATGAATACGAACGCCCCGGCGTATCGGATACGATCAACGTGACTCTGGATACGACTCCTCCATCAATAACCATAACCTCGCCCGCTGACAGCAGCAAGGGCAACAGCCCCTCCATATCCGTAGCCGGGCAGGTTGATGACGAGGAAGTGGAGTCGGTTACCGTATTTGTCGGCAGTTATGGCGTTGAGGCTTCGGTGGTGAGTGGCGCTTTCAGTGCTCAGGTAACACTCTCAGAAGGGTGGAACACCATTTACGTGGAGGGATCCGATCTCTCCGACAATGTCGGCCAGAGCGATATGACACATGTTCTGCTCGATACCCAGGCAGAGATCGATGAAGTGAATCACGACGCGGCCGGCGTCACGCTCGAGATCGACGATCATGTTCTCTTCTGGCTCGATGCAGGGGAAACGGGTGGAACAGCTTCCGTTGATATAGAAGACGTTCATGAGGGCATTCGACTCTATGATGACGGTTCCAATGGAGACGATGTTGCGGGAGACGGTGTCTATAAACGGGATTATACCATCCAGGCCACCGATGAGGCCACGAATGCCCAGGTCATTGGTCACTTTACTGATCACGTGGACAATGAAGCTCTCGATCAGGTCGCACCGAATACCATTACCATTAATGTGCCGCCCGGAGCCGTAACGCTCTTTAATCCGGCCATGACCGAGGTGACGAGTTCGGCAGTGAATCTGAAATGGACTGCTACAACCTCGCCCGATTTCCAGGATTACCAGCTCTATCGGGATACGTCGCCCGGTGTCAATACGCTCTCAACGCTGGTGACCACCATTACCGACGCAGGACAGGATACGGTCAGGTATACCGATCAGGATCCGAATCTGAACAATGGTACCACGTATTACTATCGCGTCTATGTACGGGATCAACTCGGCGCGTCAATCGGAAGCAATGAGGTGAATGCCACCATAGACAGTTGGCCCTCGGAAGAGAAGCTTATCATCCCCGGTGACTTCCCCGCGTACATGGAGCGTCTCGTAACTGAGGCGGGGAGATACGTGATCGTGTCGCACATGAACGATCCGGGTCAGATTACCATTATCAATCAGGTTACCGACGGTACGGTGAAGACCCTGGATGCCAACGGATGGACGGTGGGCATCCGGATCGGGGAGTATCAGGAAGCCCTTGTGGCCGGATTCGGCGGCAATACCATCTACCGGATACACGGGACGAATCTCGACTACACGGAAGAAGCGATCCCTGTGGGGAACGGTCCCTGGGATGTAGCCACGGGATGGGGTCCGGGAGATACACTCTACGCGTTTACGGGCACCGGAGACAATGAAAACAGCGCTGATGACAGCATCAGCGTTCTCAATCTCTGGACCGGTAATCTCGACTATACATTCCACAGTGGCGGTGTTCACTACAGTCACTTCGGATCGAGTCCCGATGGAAGAACCGTGTATGCCGCGAGCCCGCATGGAACCATAGCCACCATCGATCCGGGCGGTTGGAATATCTCCGGCGTGTACGGAGGATTCAGGGCGATTTTTGATATGATCGTGAAAGATGACAAGATCTATCTGCCTCATTCGGATGATGACCGCGTGAGCATACTCACCCGATGGAATCTGAACGTTGAACGCGAGTTGACCGTTCCGGGAACGCCGGTATACTGCATGCCATTGCCCGGTACGAACTACCTGTATGTCAGTTGCCAGACCGATCATGTTATCCGCGTGTACAATACGCAGAACTGGCAGCTGGTGGATATGATTTCTGTGGCAACGCCGCTATCCATGGTATCCGACGACAGCGGCGAGAAAGTCTACGTTGCGCGTCTGGCTTACCAGGGCGGAATAGTCGTTCTGGAATATTAGTTAGTCGCGACGATACGGATCGCGTTGTATTGAGACAATGGAGGGACGCGCTTTGTCGCACCCGCAGTCGCACCGTATCGAGAAACCGGAGGGACGCGTTCCATCGCGCCCTCGAAACAGACGTCGATATGCGTTTGCACAGGGTTACTAATAGACAGTACTGATTTCGTAGATTGAGCAACCGGATACGGTTGTAACAGAATAATGAATACGCCGGCGGATCGGCTTCTCGTCGATCCGCCCGTATCATATCAAAACGTGGCCGAGAGAAGGAGGTGAATCCGGAATACGATCAGATCCGCGAAACATACATATTTCGATCTCATAATTTACTTTAAGGAAATACACGAAAATGTCCTATTGACTTAGGATTGGAGCGGTTTTATACTCGTGTGCTAATAAGCGCCCTACCCTTTTCAGAGCCTCGGACCGAACCAGCTGAAACAAGGTCGATGAGGCGAAAACCCGACCACAATGTCAAGGAGGTCCGACACGTGAGACATCTCCGGGTAACACCTGAACAGAACGTACGCATTCATGCTCTGTTGTTCATTTCGATCGTATCACTTCTATTACTGGTTTCAACGGTACAAGCCGAACAAGGCGTTGGAGTATCCGGATCATGGGTTCGTTCGGTGATGGATGATAGTGGAAATATTCATATGGTCTATTGTGATCGGTGGGGAGACGTACAATATATGAAATTCAACGGATCCTCGTGGATTGGTCCGTCGTATCTCCCGGCCTCGGCGCCGCAATGGTTCGATTTCACGAATCCTGATATTGCGGTTGGACCCGATGGCAGAGCACAGGTCGTGTACAATACAACGACGCAGCAGCCATTTCCCGATGATTTCAATCCCATAATCCTTGCCAAAGCCAATGATGCTGATGGATCCAGTTGGAGTATAACGACAATCGGTGGTGCCGACGAACGCAGAAACCACGCGAGAATAGCAGTGGACGAGAACAATGATCCTCATATCGTATACATGAGGACAGGGAAATTTGAGCCATACTGGTGGAAGATTGTCTATCGCCGACCCGACGGTTCGGAGAAAGAAATCGACTACGGTGTGGATGCAAACAGGGTCAATAATCCAACCATCGACTATGGCAACGGTATGGTTCATATCGCGTATTACCGCGGCGGTTCCGGTAGTATGACCACCAATATCTGCTATTCCAGGGATGTGCCATACGGAGACTTCCCGATCTGGACGCTCACCAACATGCCCTCCTACTGGTTTGTCGCCAGTCCGGATGTTGCCGTGGCACCCGACGGACACGTTGAGATCGTGTTTCTGCAGCAGGATTTCAGCGGCGGGACTCCGTATTACAAGGGCGTACTTTCCGCCCGTCCGGATTACGGCGATGTGATCACGATAGATGGTGGGTGGGCCGAGATTAAGGAACACGAACAGGAAGATTGGGCGCCCAGCATAACATTCGGGACAGATGGTACGCGATATGTGGCCTGGTCTCATTATTCAAACGGCGAAACCCTTTACAAGATCGGTGATGGCCCGAAAGTGACCCTGGAACCGTTCGGTCATGTGGATGTATGCGGCGGACCCGGCGGCGTGTATTATACCCGGATTCATGGTAGTCCGGGCCCCATTTACTATGATCAGATTGGTGGCGGCGGTCCGCCCAATCAGCTCCCGGTAGTGGATTTTGACTGGTCCCCGGAAACCGGTGATTATGAAACGCTTTTCTCCTTCGATGCCTCGGACACGTACGATCCTGACGGTGATACACCGTTGATCTACGGGTGGGACTGGGAGAATGACGGAACCATCGATTATGAGATCGAGGGAACGGCCACGGCCACGCATACTTTCGGGTATCCCGGTGAATACGAGGTATTTCTCGAGGTTACGGATGCCCGCGGCGGAAAAGGATACGAATCCAGGCATCTCACGGTTATGAACTATCCGCCCGAAGCTGAGTTCGAAGCGACGCAACTGGAGACTCTGAGTGTTCTTTTCGATGCATCCGCATCGTCGGATACCGAGGACGAGAAAGATCTCAGATATAGCTGGGATTTCCTCGGAAACGGTATATTTTCACGGCCCACGGAAGAGGATTCAACGCTGTATATATA
>Ga0180434_10006640_pt1 | contig 13243 bp, 10 predicted proteins | sample SS_ome_7_FD_132453 | JGI IMG/M metagenome (GOLD analysis project Ga0180434, IMG submission 132453) | Hypersaline lake sediment archaeal communities from the Salton Sea, California, USA - SS_1_D_2 metaG | ecosystem: Environmental > Aquatic > Non-marine Saline and Alkaline > Hypersaline >... | reverse complement strand
TCCGGTAACACTTCAGCCGTCTGAAGTACGTCATTCCCGCGCAGGCGGGAATCCCGGCGATTTGCGCAGTTCACTGGGTTCCCGCCTGCGCGGGAATGACGGAAAACGCCCTGCCGTCAACGTACCGCTCCATTCGGCTGAAGTGTTACGAAATCCGAAATTCGAAAGGCAGGAAACCGCTAATGGAAGCTGATGCGTCCTTGCTATTAGCGTTTATCAGCGTTCATTAGCGGTTCCTCGTGGCGTTACGCGCGGGTTTGACCCGCCGTGTTTCTGTCATTCTTGCTTTCTTTATTCGGATTTGCTTCGGATTTCGATATTCGTCTTTGGGATTTCTTCCTCCTACTTGTTCCACTCGTCAATCTGCCGGCCGATCTTCTGCCAGTCGTAGTTTGCCGGCTCGGGATAATCCTGGTTGACCTTCAACTCTTTGACGGTGGGTGTCTTCGACGGCACGCCGTCGGCGGGTACCTCCAGGCCGGTGGCCCAAACGATCCCGTTAAGCACGGCGGTGCGGAAGCTGTCGTTGGCCCAGTTGTAATGCCAATGGCCGCCGGTGAAGCCCATGCCGCGTCCGCCGTCGGCCCGTTGGGTCACCCAGAGCAGATGCTCCGGCATCCCCTTGCGCGAGCGGACCACCGGATTGCCCGAGTGTGCCCCGTCGGGGCGCTCGCGTGTCTTGTCCGGTGGGATGGCCGTCAGGATAGGCGTCACGCCCTTCATGCCTTCGGGGAATCGCATGTGGTAGTACCACTCGTCATCGATCTCGAAGGGCGTCACGCCTCGCGAAACCGGATGGTCGGGAAACTCGGTGAACTTGGCCGTCCAGTATGGATTAACCGACCAATGGGTCTCGAAATACCCGCCCGTCCAGGCCAGCAACGCATCGCCCGGCTTGCCCTTGGGCGCCTCGACCCCATAGTGCAGACACACCAAGCTCGCGCCCCGATCCATCAGCTTGCCCAACTGATCCATGTGCGGAATCATGACGTGCCGCCCGCCGCCGTCGCAGAAGATGACGATCGTTTGGGCGTTTTCCAGCACCGCCGGATCCTTCGGCCAGCCGTCCTTGACCACCGTCGCCTCGACTTCCGGCACGTTCTCTTCCAGGCACTTCGCAAGCAGCATGCAGCCGGCGTAGTGCTCGTGGCCGTTGTAGCCGTGGCTCTTCGGCCCGGCAATGAAAACGACCTTCTTTGTGGCGGAGCTTTGCTTCATCGTTTGGTCCGCGGCAGGGATTTCCTTTAGGCGGATATTGCGGAACTGCACCTGCATCGGCGGCCCGGCATGCAATTGCAACGCGATCAGCCCTTCGCTGCGGCGCATCTCGGTGTCGTTGTCGGTCAGTTCGATCATCTGTTGGCCGTTGATCGAATGCTTGATGACATTATCCTTGCAGACGATGTGGTACTCGTTCCATCCGTCCGACTTAATATGTTTCGCCAACTCCTTCGAATCGCCGATCTTGCCGACCACCTTCGGCTTGTGATCGTCGCCGATAAGGGCCTTGTCGCCCCGCATGCAGAGGATGCCGCGAAAGCGCTCGCCGTAGAGGATGCCATGATATCGTTCGTTCTCGGCGATGTCCGACTGGTAGCCGCCGACGACCCATTTGCCCCACTCCTCGGGCTTTTCGAAACTGCGGACCTGAACGCCCGAGTTGTGGTTGCGCATGCGGTACTCGACCTTCAGTTCGAAGTCGCTCGGCCGACCGCCGCGCCAGATGATGAACGTATTGCCCTTGGTGGGATTCTCGGCCGTGGTTTCGCCGATGATCGTGCCCTGCTCGACGCGCCAGAAGGCCGGATTGCCGTCCCAGCCGTCGAGCGTCTTTCCGTCGAAGATCGGCGCGAATCCCTCGTCGTCAGCCGCGATCGCCGCGGCAACAAGGCTTGGGAGGATCAAGCCGACACCCAGCACCGAGAGCCGAAAGAAGGCAGTTTTGCGCGCGCGGGTCTTTTTCATCGTTGGGCTCCTGGGGGGGAAACGTGGGAAGGTTGGCAGGTGCGCTTGAGTATACCATAGCGGCCCGCTGGCTGCAAAGAGTTGGGGCGTCACGAATCCTCCGGCGCGTACTTGTCGACGTACCCTCGCACCCGGACTTTCCTCGCCGTGTTCTCGGAACTCATGTACCGGATCTTGCCGAAAACTTTCCGCTCGGGCCCCCAGGGGCGATCGTAGCGCCCCAACACCCAGAAGATGCCGGAAGAGGAGTTCGGGTCGCGGCCGTCGAGGGCGTAGCGGTTGTTCAGCTCGATCATCACATCGGCAGCCTCCCGAGGCGATCGCGTCCACTCGAGGATCTTCTTGCCCCAGAGCATCCGTAGGTAGTTGTGCAGCCGGCCCTCGCTCAGCAGCTCACCCTGGGCGGCGTTCCATAGCGGGTCGTGGGTTTGCGCCTTGGCAAACTCGTCGAGCGAATAGACGTGCTCCCGGCGGTCGGAGGCATGTTCGGCCAGCGTCTTTCGGGCCCAGTCGGGCAGGGCGTCGTACTGGTCGTGCTCGCCGGGGCGGAAGACGCAGAAGTTGTAGCCCAATTCGCGCCACGTGACGAACTCGTCGAGGAATGCCTCGGCCGGCTCGCTCATGCCCCACCATCCGATCGCCTTGCCGTCGACCCGACCCGACAACCGATCGGGCGTCCAGCCTTCGCGTTTTGTCAACGCATCGAAGACTTCATGGGCCGAGATATGCCCATGGTGCAAGTAGGGCGACAGTCCGCTGGTCGCTTGTTCTTCCGGTTGGTTGCGGTCGGTGTGGTATCGGCCAAGCCGATGCTTGAGGAACTCGCGAAGCGTTGCCGCCGCGGCGCGGGGGCCGCCCCGGGTGGCAACCGGTGCGACGTTGTGGTCGATCGGCAGCGCGGTCAAGGCTCGGGCGTCGCCGGCCAACAGCGCCTCGGAAGCCGGAGGCCAACGCCGGGTGAGCTTCCGCGGCAACGAGTTCAACGACGGCAGCTTCCGACGAGCCAACGGCTCGGCCATGGGCGCATCGAGCAGATGATCGGGCAGAGTCTTCTGCAGAAATCGCCGGAAAGAGTAAGCCCGGGCAAAATCCTTCTCCGCCGCCCGAAGTGGCAGCAGACCGTTGCCGTCGATCAACTCCAACCGGACTTCGGGCAGGTCGTCGCAAGCAGTTGCGTCGGCGGGGGTCGGCAAGGGGTAATCGTCGCTTACCACGACGCATGCCTTTTCGGCCAGGGCGGCCAACAGCCGCAATGCCTCGCCCGGCTCCGGCTCGACGTAGGGGTAGTAATCGACAGCCGCTTGCTCGGTCTGGGCCACGTGGTCGGCCATCCCCCCGAGCACGAAGTGGTGGTGCCGGTCGCTGTCAAAGCGGTCGCCGCAGGGGAGCACCTCGACCAGCAGAAGCGGCTTGCGCAGTTCCCGGGCCCAATCGGCGGCCCGCTGGAGGCTGAAATTCCGCCTCAACCGGCGGAAGGCCGTCATCCAGTAAAGGACATAATGGCCGCTAGGGTCCGCCGACCGTGGCCGGATCGTGGTGATGCGAAGAGTGGGGACGTTGGTCATGGGATGGCTTTCGGGATTCGGTGTGTCAAAACCGCGCATCAAGTGTTATCACTTCGGCCACACTTTGCGTGCTTCGCGAAGGACGGCGCTGGCCAACAAGGGCCAAGCGATTGTGGCACGCGAAATGCGTCTTGTCGTCAAGTGAGAATTCTGAAAAAATGTTTTTGCAGGGGGCGGACTCATTTTTGGGCGAGGAGGTGTCCCATGAGACGCGCGGTTTGGATCCTATCTTTACCGCTCATGGTCGGGCTGGTTGCCGAGGTGGCCCAGGCCGATCCGAAATTCCCCCAGGGCGATGCGCGGCGGAGCATGGGCAATCACCGGCTTCCCGGCGAGAGCGCGGGGCACCGCGTAGGGGGTCATTCCCTCCATCGCGAGGGTGGTGATCGTGGTTCCGGGCACCGATCGGGGCCCGATTCGCGTCACGGCTTCCACCACGGCCATCACCCGAAACATCACGGCTATCGCCCGGGCGGCTACTACTACCGCGACTATTATCCGCAGTACGGCTACCCGTACTATCCCGACTCCTTCTATTACTACTCCGCCCCGCTGTACATCCCGGCGGAGGAATTGTATGGGCCGGAGGCAGTCAAGCGGTTCATGGGCGTCGACCACTGGTTCCGCCCGCAGCCGAAGGTGAACATCATTGTGCCACCGGCGGCCGGGGGCCAGCACCCGGGCGCGGCAGCCGCGGCGCCGGAACCGAAGGCCGACCTCCGCGGCACGGGGCCCGACTCGGTCGCCTTGGCCTGGAAGTTCATCGGCTACGGCGACGCCCACTTCAGCGAGCAGCGGTATCTGGACGCCTATCAGCGCTACCGCAAGGCGGCCCGGGCTGCTCCGAAGCTGGCCGACGCCTATTTCCGGCAGGGCTACGCCTTGGCTGGGATGGGGCGGTACGACTTGGCCGTCAACGCGATCGAGCGGGGTCTGGACCTCGACCCGAGGTGGCCCGGCTCGAAGTTCGACAACCGCGAACTCTTCGAGGGCAACGACCTGGCCAAAAACGCCCAACTCGACGCGATGGCCAAGGCGGCCGAACAAGAGCCGCACAACGCCGACCTACTGTTTCTCTTGGGTGTCTTGCTGCACTTCGACGACCAGCCCGATCGGGCCGAGGCGTTCTTCAATCAGGCGGCCGAACTCGGCGGCCACCCGAAGTACATCCGCCTGTTCACCGGCGGAGGCGAGTGACGCCGCTCATTCCTCTTCAGCCAGCTTCATCGCCAACAGGTCAAGCTGGCTCTTCAGATCGGTCAGCAATAGGTGTGGGCTCGCGCCGCCGGCCAGATGGGCGTAGAAGGCGGTGCCGGGCGAGCTGTGGGTATTGCCGAGCATGGCGGTGGTCGACTTCAGGTCGCGGAGCTTCTTGTCGACGTCGGCCAGTTGGGCAGCCGAGCGGCGATTGTCGTTCCAGAGGTTGTCCAATTGAAGCAGCAAGCCGACCAACAGCCCGATCTGGCCGCCCAAGGCGATCGGCAGGCCCAGGTTCCACAGCTCGGGCCGCTCGGCCGCAATCGACCAGCCGAGCAACACCCCGCCGCAGACCAGCGCCATGGTGCCCAACGAGACGGCGATCCAGGTGAAGGTGCCCGAGGTCGATGCCCGTCTTGCCGGCTTTCGCCCGGCTCGGCGCCGACGACGCTCTTGGGCGATCGGAACGTGCCACGGCGGCGCGGTCGCATGGTCGCCAGGGCCCGACGGGGGCATGTGGGCTGCGTCCAGCCGGACCGGCTCGAACTTCGGTGCTGTCTTTGCCTTGGACTGCCCGACGCCCAGCGTTCGGCCGATTTCGCGCAACTGCTGGTCGAGTTCCCAGCTATCGTAGACCGGCGGTTGGGTGGCCTCAGCGGCGGAATCGGCCGTGCTTTTCGCGGATTTTGCGTTACCCGAACCCCCCGTCGCCTCGGCGCGCAGCACCTCGCGGCACCGCGGGCAACGCAGCTTAGCGTCATCGCCCGAGGTTCGCGCAGGCACATCTTGTTGGCACTGTTTGCACCACATGGTATTCTTACCATCGGCTGTCGACTTGGCAAACTGTACCGATTTCGCGGAATTTGCGGGCGGCGGGCGGCGCAATGGGGTGGACGGGGTAGGTGGGCTGTGTGCCTGCCGCTACGGACAACAAAAGAAACAAGGGGGGGAGAAAGCGGCGCCGAGCCGCCGCACTCCAAAGCGCCCTATCGGTTCTCCCAGTCAACGTTCGCCATCGCGGCCAGGGCATGCATGAGGGCCTGGGTGCCAAAGCGGCCGTGGCCGAGGGACTGCACGGAGAGATATAGCTGCTGGGCCAACGCCAGGCCCGGCATCGACAGCCCCAGCCGCCGCGACTCGTCCAACGCGATGCCGAGGTCCTTTAGGAAGTGCTCGACGTAGAAGCCGGGGGCGAAGTCGTTGCCAACGATCCGCGGGCCGAGGTTCGCAAGCGACCAACTCCCCGCCGCCCCCGAGCCGACCGAGCGGAGGACGGTCTCCAGATCAAGCCCGGCCTTGTGCGCGTAAAGCAACGCCTCGCAGAGGCCGATCATGTTCGTCGCGATCAGCGTCTGGTTGACCATCTTCGCATGCTGGCCCGCGCCCGCGGGGCCTTGGTGGACGATGGTCCGGCCCATTGCCTGCCAGCAGGGCTGAAGGGCGTCGACGGCCTGCTTGGGCCCCCCGATCATGATCGACAGCCGGGCCTCCCGGGCGCCGACGTCGCCGCCGGAGACCGGGGCGTCGACGCTCTGCACGCCGACCTTCTCGACCGCCTCGGCGATCTCCACCGCCAGCGACGGCCGGCTGGTGGTCATATCGACCAGGATCATGCCGGGCCGGCTACCCGCCAGCACCCCTTTGGGCCCAAGGACGACCTCGCGGACATCGCTGGGATAGCCGACGATGGTGAAGACGACGTCCGACGCTTCGGCCACCGCGCGGGGCGAGTCGGCCCACCCGGCCCCGGCGGCCAGAAGCGGCTCGGCTTTCGATCGGGTGCGGTTATGGACGGTCGCCGAGAAGCCGGCCCGCAGCAGATGGCCGCACATGCTCGCGCCCATCACGCCGGTGCCGATCCATCCGATTCGGGTTTGGTCGGGGGTGACGTTCATGGTGGGCCGTCAAGACCAGCGGTGTTCGGGGCGCTGAAGGACCTCGTTGAGGACGATGGCCTGGCGGATGTTTTCGGTGTTGGTGAGCATGGCGGCCACGCCGACCGCAATGCTGGGGGTCTGGCCGGCGGCTGTCGCGGAGCGTGCGGGGATTGCGGGTCGCTCGCGCCTCTTGGTTGAGGCAGACAATTGGCCCACATCGTGATCGAAGACATCGTGCGGATGCTTGGCCATTTGCTTTTTTTCCTCGGCGACCTGTTGCCCGAGTTGGCTTACCTGCTTTGCGAACCGTTCGCGGGCGAAGTGTTCGGCTTTGGCCTCGGTAGTTCGCGGCGGCGGCTTGACGGCTTCGGCCATGACGGGCTTGGCGGCGGGGCGGGGGGCTTCGGCCGGTTCGCCCGGCTTGCCCCCGTGGCGCCGCGCGGCGCGGCGGAGGAACTCGCCGATCTCGTCCTCGACCTCTTGGGCCTGACGGCGGATCGGGCGCGGACGATCGGGCTGAGCGCCGCCTTGCGGCTGCTGTGGCTTGGCCCCGCGGAGCTTGGCGACCAATTGCCCAATGGCCGGAATGATGATGAACAGGATCACAATGAGGATCCCGATCAGGTCGTCAACACCTTGTGCCCAGAGAAACGCGAAAGGACTCATACGGCCGTTTCTCCCACGCTTTGCGTACCGCCGGCCCCCGCATGCGCGATCGACGCCCGCATGTCCGTATCGGCACGGATATTGCGCAGCTTGTAGTAGTCCATGATCCCGAGCGTCCCTTCGCGGAATGCCTGGGCGATGGCCTTCGGGACTTCGGCTTCGGCCTCAACGAGCTTGGCCTGATTCTCTTCGATTTCGGCGATATTCTCCCGTTCTTCCGCGACCGCCATCGCGCGGCGGCCTTCCGCCTTGGCCCGAGCGACCTGGAGATCGGCTTCGGCCTGATCGGCTTGGAGCCGGGCGCCGATGTTGTCGCCGACGTCGATATCGGCGATGTCGATCGACACGATCTCGAAGGCCGTCTGCGAGTCGAGCCGCCGTGCGAGCACCGCCTTGGAGATCCGGTCGGGGTTCTCCAGCACCTCGCCATGCACCTTGGCCGAACCGATCGCGCTGACGATGCCCTCGCCGACCCGGGCGACGATCGTCTCTTCCGTGGCCCCGCCGATCAGTTGCAGCAGGTTGGCGCGGACGGTCACGCGGGCTTTGACCTTCAGTTGGATGCCGTTCTGGGCGATGCCGTCGAGCGAGTCGCGGCCGGCGCCGCGGGTGGGGCAATCGATTACCTTCGGGTAGACGCTCGTCTGCACGGCTTCGAGCACGTTGCGACCGGCCAGGTCGATGGCGGCGGCGAGTTTGAAGTCCAGTTCAACCAGCTTGGCCTTATGCGCGGCGATAATCGCCCGAATCACCAGCGGCACATTGCCGCCGGCCAGATAGTGGGCTTCCAGCGACCGCGAGGTGATGCCCGTCTCGTTGCCCAAACCGGCCTGCACGGCCATGATCTTGCTGCGGACGATCACGGCCGGATTGACCTTACGGAAGGTCATTCCCAGCAGGTCGAGGATGCCGATACCGGCCCCGGTGGTCTTCGATTGGATCCAGAGCCGGAAGTACCGGGCGAAAATGGCCAAGGCGACCAGAGCGAAGAACAGAAGCACCACGACCACAACGACCGTGATAATGGCGGTAATATCTTCTTGGGCAAACAGCGGCATGGCGAATTCCTTGGGCTTCTAGATCACTCAGCGGCATTTCGACGTGGTTGGCAGCATTCGCCGCCTAATGCGTTTGGACGAACAACCCCAGTAAGCTAACCGTCATTCCCGCCTTCGCGGGCATGACGGCTGGAAGGCCGGGCCCCAGATGGTATTGCTCGTATTGTTCGCCAAAACTCACAAAGCGGGACTACGAACGAGTCCGCCGTCGATCGTGGCGGTTACGCTTGGTTTATCCGGTCGCCGAGGATTTGTCAAGCGGGGGGCTCGCCGAACGGATCGGCCGCGACCGAGTCGATCGGACGCCGCAGCGGGTCCTCGGCGGTCTCCGAGGGGGTTTCGTCGTCGAGCGGCCGCACTACCACCCGGTTGGCTCGGGCCTCGACCACCCGAACGCGCTGCCCCGCCTCGATCGGCATCCCCTGGCTGACCGCGGCAATCGTGCGGCCTTTGATCGCGATGGCCCCGCTGGGCAGCATCTTGGTTTTCGCCACGGCGATCTCGCCGATCAGCTCTTGCAGTTTCTGGCGGCGGGAGGATGCCGGCAGCACATCCTCGCTCTTCGGCGCCATCAGCAGCACGCGGCGGCCGACTGCCGTCTTCGGCCATATCTTCAGCGCCAGCGCCAGGACGACCGGCACGCCGGCCACGGCGGTCGCCAGGATGGCCACGCCCGTGCCGGGCCCCTCGCGGAAGCCCATGACGACCGCGCCGATGGTGGCGGCGGTGGCCAAGAATCCGATCACGCCGGCCGAGGGGAAGAAGACTTCCAACACCGCCAGCCCCAGACCCAGCACCAGCAATAAGACGGCCCAAATCCAGTCGTACATCGGTTGTTGCTCAACAAGGAAGCCTCAGGCAGTCCCGTCATTCCCGCCTGTGCGGCAACGACGCTTGGAGACGCAATCCTAAGGCCTATGGAATGGGGAAGTTGTTCTTGAGTCGTTCATGAGTCTAGCATCTTGACGACCACGCGGTTGCCGTGAACTTCGACGACCTCGACACCAGACCCGCGCGCGATGACCTCGCCGTCGGTGATAACGTTGACAAGGTTGTCGCCGAAGCGGGCTTTTCCGCCGGGCGTCAGTTGGGTGGTGGCAATTCCTTGGGCTCCGAGGAGTCCCTCGCAATGGACCAGCGACTCGCGTTGGCGGATTATTTCGGCCTCGTCGCCGGCCGGCGGTTCCAGCAGCATCTGGTTGACAAGCGGGGCGCCGGGCAGCCACCGGCGCAGCAACAGGGCCATCGCGATAATCCCGACCCCGGCCGCCGCCACGGTCAACAGGGACTGCCGGAGTTGGTCGATCTGGTAGTCGTTGCGGGGAAAGACGAATGTCTGGCTGGCCAGTACCAACGAGATCAGGATCATCAACCCCCCGCCGAATCCGAAGATGCCGAACCCCGGCAACAGGAAGATTTCCAGCAACAGGCAGACGATGCCGGTCATAAACAGCAGGATCTCCAGCCATCCGGCGGTACCGCCGAGGTAGTGGCTCCAGAAGAACAACAGGAAGCAGAGGGCGGCGATGAAGGCCCCCACGCCGATGCCCGGCACGTTGAGTTCGGCATACAGCGCGACGAAGGCGACCATCAACAGGATGGCCGCCACGCTGGGCGAGGCGAGCCCTTCGATCAGGAAGTCGGCCCAGCCCGGCTCCAACAGGGTCATGTCGTCTTGCAGGCCGTAATGCTGCTTCAAGTCTTGGAAGCTGTCGACGGTCAGATCGATCAGGCCGTAGCGCTCGGCCGTGTTGCCGTCCAACAGCAGCGGCGAGCCGGGGCGGGTGACCTGCTCGCCTTGTTGCCAGGGCGGTCCCTCGGGATCCGCCCGGCGGATATCCGCGAGCTGTTCCTCCGAGAAATAGGCCGTCTCACCCAGTCGTGTGCAGCGGAAGACCTCCAGGTCGGGGTCGATCATCGCCGCGGCCAGCGACCGGGACCGCCGCGGCCAGGGGCTCTGCGGGTCGCGAATGGAACGGACGGTGTACTGGATGTCGTCTTCCGAGAAATCCGCGGCCCCCGAGCCGCCTAGCTCGGCGTCGCCGCGCATGACGACCTGCTGGCAGGCCAGGGCGATCAGGGCGGCGTCGGATCGGGCTTGGTTGGGTACATAGGCCACCGTGCGGACCCGGCCCGGATCGAGCGAGCCGAGGTAGCCGGCCAGCACCAGGCTGTCGGCCGGCGACCCGCCGGGGCTGTCGATCCACAGGCAGATGAAGTTGGCTTCCCGCAGCCGGATTTCGTCCTGGATCATCCGTTCGACCTGCTTGGCCATATCCGAAGTGACCACCCCCTTCAGATCGATCCGCACCGCCTGCCATTGGTCGACCATCGACGGGTCTTCCTCGATAGCCCCGGCCGGAAGCTCCAGCGCCTTGGCCACGTCGCTGCGCTCGGCGGGCAGGAAGCTGACGATATTCAGCCGCCGAGCCTCGTCGCCGGTGAATTGGCCCGGCGGGCCGGAAACCCACTGCCGCAACGCCTTGACCGATTTGACGGCCCGACGCTTCTCCAACTCGTGCAGTCCCTCGGGCGTGACGAATTCGCGACTCAGCTCGGTTTCGACCAGCAGGACCTCGCGGCTGGGATCCAACAACCACAAGGCAACTTCGGCCGGCACATTCTTGCGGCTGTCGGCGATCTCGCGGTAGGCGCTGCGTTCGGTCGATCCGAGCGTCGCCGGATCGGCGCCGACCGGCCCCAATTCAGCGTCCGCGGGCATCATGATCTCATCGCAGGCCAGCGCGACCAGCACGGCGTGGCCGCTGAGCCGGCGCGGGATATAGGCGACCGTCCGCGCGCGGTTCAACTCGCCCGAGGCCAGATAATCGGCCAGCCCGAAGGCGGCGCTGAAGTCGCTCTGCTGGGCGAACTGCTGCTGGTCGTCGGGCGTCTGGAACTCGAAGATGACCACCGGGCTGGCAGCTTGTTGCTCGGCCCGCTCCAACGCCCGACCGATGAAACGCTTCACCCGGTCGGTCGTGGTGCTGTCGATCGGCAACGTGATCCGAATCGCCTTTCCCAGTCGCGAAGGCTTCGGCTGGTCGTCCGCCTCGGCCGTGGCCAGTTTGCTCTCGGGCAGTATGACCAGACCGGAACTCAGCAGAGCCCAACAAACCACTCCCGCGATCAGCAGCAAAAGGCGACGCAGGAATATTGCGCGTTGCACGGGCCGCTCCCCCATTTCCCTATACCCCGGCGGCGGACCCTTGCCCAAAACAGCCGCCTGAATGATCCTTGTCTCCATAAGATTATATGGCGACACCCCCGGGGGTCAATTCAAGGCCAGGGGGCAGCAGGGCTCTAAGGTCGCGACGGACGGGTGGGGCGGATGGGGCCGTGAACGGGGGCGAGATTCGGGATGCAAGGAGAGAAGAGGAAACGGGCGAGAGAAAGAAAGCGGCGGCCTGACGCCGCTTTCTTTGCACTTTGTGCCTTCCTTCCGCTTCTCGCGCAGCGCGTGGCATGCACCGCCGGCTATCGCGTCGCACCCGACGGCGACGGGTTTCTGGCTTGTTCGGTGGGGACTTCCTCTACCACCTTTTGCCAATTCCAGGGTGTCACGACGAGGAAGGGGTTGCCGCGGAGGAAAGCGAGCGGGTCGTTGACGTTGATCTCGCGGAACTGGTAGACGGTGCGGTTCTTCCGGTTCGGGGCATAGATCTGCAAGGCGAAGGGCTTCAGCTCGTCGGCTGTCAGCACGAACTCGGCCCGAGCGAAATTCGCCGCGTCTTGCCGAAATCGGGGATAGGCCTCCAGCCAGATCTGCTTCTGCTGCACTTCTTTCGGCGTGACGATCCGCAGGAAGTAGCGTTGCTTGAGCTTCTCCGCCTCGGCGCCGAAGAGAAACGGCAACGGCCCCTCCTCGGCGATCGCCTTGCCCTGCTTCTCCGGCGGCAGTCGGTGCTCGACCACCTGCTTCTTGACGTAGTCGAACTGGTAGATCGCCTTGCCGTCGCAGACCCAATGCTCGGCCCGTTCGTCCTCGACCGGCGCCATCTTGTCGCCCTGCCGGCTGTCGATCACGCGGAACAGCCCCCGGTCGGGCGCGGCATACTTGATCTCGCCCCGGTCGATGAATCGCGGCTGGTCGGCCGAGCCAAACACCGGATCGTACTCCCAGCGGATAAATTCACAGCCGAAGGTCTTCACCCGATCGCTTCGCTGCTCCCATTGCTTGAGCACTTGGTCGAGGTGCTGCTGTTGCTGCGGGGTCAATTGGAAGGGGGCGCCAGCCGGCGGGGCCTGCGGGCGTTGCTGGATGCTCGGCGGTTGGGATTGAGCCGGACGCGGGGGGCCGGCAGGCGCACCCCGCCAGGGCTGGGTCTGGCCAATCGCCATCCCGCATGTCAACGCCACGCTCAGGCCGATTCCAAGTCGGATCGGAAGCTGCATCAGTCTTCTCCCGCATCGAGTAAGCGACGGGCGAAAAACAACTTCCCAATTTAGCCTTCTCGCTACCTTCAACCGTCATTCCCGCGCAAGCGGAAATCCAGCCGAATGCCAGTCGCCCTGGATTCCCGACGGCGCGGGAATGACGGTGAAAACCGCAAACGCACTGGCCAGAAAATGCGGAAGTGTGTTTTTCGTTTGGTTCCAAGCCTTCGGACCGGCGGTGCCAGCAATGCTGGCAGGCGCACTACCGCACCGCGACCGCCCAACGATCAACCGCGATTTTACCAGGAATCGCGACATGTCCCTATGGCAATTTTCGGGACTTCAAGGCTCGGTCGACATATCTTCTGGAAGGAAAAATGCCAAACGAGGGAAGGAAAGCGGCGACCTGACGCCGCTTTTCTTTTCCCTTTTCTCCTCGCCACTCAGAACTCGATCCGCCGAAACGCCCGAAACCCGATCCATAAGGGCACGGCCGTGGCGATCGCGCCCAAGACAAGGCTGCCGATGACGCCGGACG
>Ga0180434_10006637_pt1 | contig 13247 bp, 7 predicted proteins | sample SS_ome_7_FD_132453 | JGI IMG/M metagenome (GOLD analysis project Ga0180434, IMG submission 132453) | Hypersaline lake sediment archaeal communities from the Salton Sea, California, USA - SS_1_D_2 metaG | ecosystem: Environmental > Aquatic > Non-marine Saline and Alkaline > Hypersaline > Sediment... | reverse complement strand
CGTGGATGAACACGCTCCTGGCCGTCAACGCCTTCAACGGGACCACGCTGTGGCGCCGGCCGCTGGAGCCCGGCATCATGGTCGACCGGTGCACCCTGATCGCGACGCCGGACACCCTGTACCTGGGCACGCGCAAGGCGTGCCTGGTGCTCGACGCGGCCACCGGTCGGGTCCGCGACGAAATCGTCGCGCCCCGTGACAAGGCCGAGGGCCCATTCTGGAAATGGATGGGTATGGAAAGCGGCCGCCTCGTCGCGCTTCTGGGGCCCGATGAACCATCCGACCCGAACGCCGCTTGGGGCCGGAACGTCCACGGCTGGCCGTGGAACGGCATCTCGAAGGGGTACAATGCGCCCGAGTACCGGTGGGGCTTCGGCCGGACGTTGCTGGCGCTGGACCCGAAGACGAAGGACATCCTGTGGGCCCATAAGGAGGAGGAGCCGATCGACAGCCGCGGCCTGTGCATGAAGGGCGACCGCGTCTATATCTGTCGATTCGGCGAGTACCTGGCCTGCCTCGATGCCAACACGGGAAGCACCGTCTGGCGCCGGACCGTCAAGGACGACCCAGAACTCTTCGAGAAAATCGGTCCTTACCGGCCGGGGCACGGCTACGTAGGGGGGTGGAAGAGCACCGTCTACCTGCGGTGCGCCGGCGGCGTCGTCTACTTCCTGGGGCCGCAGGTGCACCACGTGACGGCCGTCTCGGCCGAGGACGGCCGGTTCCTGTGGCAGCACGGGCCGAAGGACCTGCACGTCGTCGCCCGCGACGACGGGTTCTACGTCATCGGGCCCCAGAAGACCACCGGGCTGACGCAGAAACTCGACCCGCACAACGGGCGGCCCCTCGCCACTTACGACCTTTCTCGCCGCGCGTGCACGCGGTCCACCGGCACGCCGGACGGTATCCTGTTCCGCACGCAGGGAGGGAGCCAGCGGCTGGACTTGGCCACCGGGCGCGTCCAGTACATCTCGACCATGAGGCCGTCGTGCCATGTGGGCGTGGTGGTGGCGTCGGGGCACCTGTACTGGGTGCCGTGGGCGTGCGACTGCAACCTCCAGATGTTCGGCGTTATCGCGTGCGGTCCGGCAGGCGATTTCCCCTTTGCGAAGCCTGCCGACGAGACCTCACGGCTCGAGATTCCGCCGGATGCGCCCGAGGCGCTCGAGCCGCTTGCCCAAACGGGGGCCGACTGGCCGACGTATCGGCACGACGTATCCCGCTCGGCCAAGACGACTGCGGCGGTTCCCGAGAAGCCCGTTCTGCTGTGGGAATTGGCGGGTAAGCAAGCGTGTGAGCCGACGGCGCCGGTCGTCGTCGGGGGGCGAGTTCTTGTTAGCGGGACGGACGGGGTTGTGCGTGCCGTCGAGGCTGTCAATGGGCTTGAACGTTGGCGCGCCTACACGGGCGGCCCGGTCACCTGTCCTCCAACGGTGGCCGGGGGCAGGGTGTACGTCGGCTCCGCCGACGGTTGGGCGTACTGTTTTGCGGCCGATTCCGGTCGCCGCCTGTGGCGGTTCCGGGCGGCCCCGCAGGAACGCCGCATCCGCGTCTATGAGAACCTCGTGTCCACGTGGCCCGTGTCGAGCGGCGTTCTCGTGGCCGACGGCGTGGCCTACCTGGCGGCGGGGATCAACAACTTCGATGGCACACACATCTACGCCCTCGACGCCGCCACCGGCCGCATCCGGTGGCAGAACAATACCTCGGGGCATCTGGACGAGTTCTCGCACCGCGGCGTGGCCGCACAGGGAGACCTTCTTCTGCACAACGGGCGCCTGTATCTGGCGGGCGGCAACGCCGTGTCGCCGGCCGTCTATCGGGCGGACACCGGCGAGTGCCTGAACCCGGCGCCGGAGGGCTGGGCGTCCACCGCGCCGCGCGGGCGCGAACTGACGCTGGAAGGAGGCCGCGTGACGGTCTCCGGCCAGCCGCTCTTCGCCACCGACGAGGCGTTTGTCTTTGATCGGTCGACGCAGTGGAAGGTGGCGACCGTCGAGACCGCCAACGCGCAACTCATGTTCGAGTGGCGTGAGATAAACGGCAGCCGGACGCCGACGCTCGTGGCCCGTGTGCCGGGCGGCGACCGGGAACTGTGGGCGGTGGCCCTGCCCGGCAGGCCCATCCGCTGGGGTATGGCGGTGGACCGCGACGGGCGGATTGTGGCCGCCCTGAAGGACGGGCGGATCGTCTGTTACGGCCGGGGCTCCACTGCCGCAGGCGGCTAGGGATCGGATTCGAATTCGGTCGAGGCCTCGATGGGGCACGGCTCGACGTGCCAGATGTCGCGGGCGTACTCGGCGATCGTCCGGTCGGACGAGAACTTGCCGCTGTGAGCGATGTTCAGGATGGCCTTGCGGGCCCATTCGTGCGGGCGGCGGTACAGGGCGTCGACGCGGTCGTGCGTGTCCACGTAGGGCCGAAGGTCGGCCAGGTGCATGTAGCGGTCGCCGTCGTCAAGGAGTGCCCGCCGGATGGGCTCGAAGATGCCCGGCTCCTCGAAGTTGAAATGACCTGAGAAGAGCAGGTCGAGGGCCTCGCGAACCTCGTCATCGGTCTGGCAGCACGCATGCGGGTCGTAGGAGGGCGCGAGGTCGGCCACCTGGTCGGCGGTCAGCCCGAAGATGAAGATGTTTTCGTCGCCCACCTCGTCGTGCATTTCCACGTTGGCGCCGTCGAGCGTGCCCACGGTCAGGGCCCCGTTGAGCATGAACTTCATGTTGCCGGTGCCCGAGGCCTCGGTGCCGGCGGTGGAGATCTGCTCGGAGACGTCCGCCGCCGGAATCAGCCGTTCGGCCAGCGAAACGCGGTAGTCGGGGACGAAGTACACCCGGAGCCGCCCGTCCACCGCCGGATCGTTGTTGACGGCGGCGCCCACGCAGTTGATCAGTTTGATGAGCAGTTTCGCCAGGGCGTACGCCGGGGCCGCCTTGCCGCTGAACAGGCAGGTGCGCGGCACGAAGTCGCCTCCGGGGCTGCGGCGCAGCCGGTTGTAGCGGATCACGATGCCCAGCACGTTCAGCAACTGACGCTTGTATGCATGGAGGCGCTTGACTTGTATGTCGAAGAGCGACCCCGGGTCCAGTCGGTAGCCGGACTTGCATTGGAGGTACCCGGCCAGTGCGGCCTTGGCTTGGCGCTTGACGGCCAGGAACCGCTCGCGGAAGGCGGCGTCGTGCGCCAGCGGGGCCAGGCTTTCCAGGCCGTCCAGGGCGGTGATCCAGCGGTCGCCGATGGCCTCGGTGATGAGGTCGGCCAGCGGCGGGTTGGCCTTCAGCAGCCACCGCCGTTGCGTGATGCCGTTGGTCTTCGAGTTGAATCGCCCGGGGTACATGGCGTGGAAGTCCGGCACCAGCCGGTGCTTGATGAGTTCGGTGTGGATGTGCGAGACGCCGTTGGTCGAGTGCGACCCGACGATGGCCAAGTGGGCCATGCGGACTTGCTTCTCGGGCCCTTCTTCCACCAGGCTCATGCGGCGCAGGCGGTCGGGGTCGTTGGGGTAGTGGGCCGAGACGACCCGCAGGAACCGGCGGTTGATTTCGTGAATGATCTGGAGGTGGCGGGGCAGGACGCGGGCGATCATGGTGGCCGGCCACTTCTCCAGCGCTTCGCCCATCAGCGTGTGGTTCGTGTACCCGAGCGAGCGGACCGTCAGGTCCCATGCTTCCTCCCACAGGAGGCCCTCGTCGTCGACGAGCAGGCGCATCAGTTCGGGCACGGCCAGCGCAGGGTGCGTGTCGTTCAACTGGACGGCCGCGCGGTTCGGCAACTCCTGCCAGGGCATGCCGTCGGCCTTGAACCGGCGCAGAATATCGTGCAGGGCGCACGCCACCAGGAAGTACTCCTGCCGCAGACGCAGGTCGCGGCCGGCTGAGATGGTGTCGTCCGGGTACAGCACCTTCGTGAGGCTTTCGGCGGCCACTTTGGTCTGGACGGCGGCGATGTAGTCGCCCTGCTGGAAGTCCTCCAGGCCGAATTCGACGCTTGACCGCGCGCTCCACAGCCGAAGGGTGTTGACGGTCCGGCCGCCGTAGCCGACCACGGGGGTGTCGTACGGCATGCCGAAGACGGTCTTGGTGTCGAACCAGCGGGCGACCCACTTGCCGTTCTCGCGGCCCTCTTCGACGCGGCCCCCGAACCGCACCGGCACCAGGTAGTCGGGGCGGGCGATTTCCCAGGGGTTCCCGCCGCGGAGCCAGTCGTCCGGCTTCTCCACCTGGTACCCGTTCTCGATGGCCTGACGGAAGATACCGTAATCGTACCGCAGGCCGTATCCCATCGCGGGAATCTGCATCGTGGCAAGCGACTCCAGGAAGCAGGCCGCCAGACGGCCCAAGCCACCGTTGCCGAGCCCCGCGTCCACTTCCTCGTCGCGCAGATCGACCCAGTCGAGGCCCAGGTCGCCCATGGCCTCGCGGACGGCGTCCTCCATCATCAGGTTGATGACGTTGTTGCCGAGCGACCGGCCGATCAGGTACTCCATCGAGAGGTAGTACACCCGCTTGACCTGCCGCCTGTGGTGCGTCTGCTGCGTTCGGACCCAGCGTTCGATGAGGCGGTCGCGGATGGCCAGGGCCAGGGCCAGGTACCGGTCGTGCAGAGTGGCGGAGTAGCAGTCCCGCCCGAGGGTGTGCATCAGATGGCTGACGAAGTCGGCCTGGATCGATTCGGCGGGCGTGATGTCGGCGGCGGCGATTGGCGGCGTCGCGGTTTCAAGACGGGTCATACCCTGATCCTCCCGGTGCGGCCCGGTACGTGAGCCGGGCTGTGGTGCATCGCGCCGGCCGCGGCCCAGGGGGCAGCACAGCCGCATGGCCGGCGCACAGATTCCCCTGTTGTCTTATCGGGGGATTTGACGCGGGCGCAAGCGCGAAATCGTGTAGCCCCTGGGGCCGCGACGGAACGTTGTCAGCCACAGGCGCTGCCCGACGGTGCGCAGGGTGGAAATCGATGCCGAACGCGATACATTAGACGGCACGGACCACATTTCTGCCTGGGGGTATGACAGTGACACCGGACCGGTTTGCCGAGATCACGTTCTGCTATCGCCGCTTGCGCGTGGTTCTGGTCGGCGACATTGCGCTCGATCGGTACCTGGAAATCGATCCGTCACTTTCCGAAACGTCGATCGAAACGGGCCTGCCGGTGCGGAACGTGGTCCGTGTCCGCCCCCAGCCGGGTGCTGGGGGGAATGTGCTGGCGAACCTGGCGGCCTTGGGGCCCATGGCGCTGGCAGCGGTCGGCGTGTGCGGTGATGACGGCGAGGGTGCCGAACTTCGCCGCACGCTCGACGGCATGGGCGTCGACCTGGCCCACTTCCTTGTGCGCCCCGACCGCATGACGTTCACCTACACCAAGCCCCTGCTGATGCACGCCGGTCGGGCGCCGGAGGAACTCAGCCGCCTCGACCTCCGCAGCCGCACCCCCATGCCGCCGGACCTGCAAGACGCTGTTGTTGAGCGCCTTGAGGCCGCGGCCGCAACGGCCGATGTCGTCGTGGCCATGGATCAAGTGCCCGAGGCTAGCTGCGGCCTCGTGACAGAGCGGGTGCGGCAGCGCCTGGCATCTATCGCCGAGGCGCAGCCGCAGAAGATCATCCTCGCCGACAGTCGGACGAGCATCGGCGAGTTTGCGAACGTCCGCGTCAAGGTGAACGCGTCGGAACTCGCGCGGCAGTTCGGGGTGCCGGAGCAGGGGGCCGATCTCACGGCGCTGGCCGCGCGGTGGTCCGGCGACCTTGGCCGCGATGTATTCCTCACACTCGGCGAGAATGGCGTGCTGGCCGCGTCGGCCGGCGACGTGGCGCACGTGCCGGGCATCCGCATCGAACCGCCGATCGATCCGGTCGGTGCGGGTGACGCGGTCCTGGCGGGCATCGCGATGGCGCTCGGCGCCGGCGCGACGGCCGCCGAGGCCGCCGAACTGGGAAACCTGGGGGCGGCCGTCACCGTCCGCAAACTCGGAACGACCGGTACCGCGACCATCGCGGAACTGGCGGCCATGCACGCCCATGCCGGGGCCTCGTAGGAGGGTGCGCTGGGCAGGGCCGTGGGCGGCCCTACTGTGGCTTGGCCTCGGCGTCGGGCGTCAGGAACAGGCGGTCCAGTTTCGTGCCGTCCTCGCGGGTGCAGACCTCCAACCGCACCTTCCCCTTCGGCAGCGGCAAGGCGACCGGCTTACGGCCCGATCCGGCGGTCAACCGGACCCAGCGCCACGCCTTGGCGTGCCCCGTATGCCAGTCCACGCGTCCCAGTCGCCGGCCGTCGGGGCGGTAAACGTCGACGTAGAAGGAGACGTAGAAGGAATCGTCCTCGGGTGTCGGGGCAAGGACGCGGCCCCAGAGATGCCAAATCCCCGCGTCGGGCACATCGAGGTTCCAGAGAAGCCGTCCTTGCCCGCCCGCCTGATTCGGTGTCCACACGTGTCGGCCGCCGGAGGCGTCCGGGTTGTCCGCGGCGGTCATCGGGTAGGCGACGTAGCCGCTCTCGGCCTCCAGGTATGCGCCTGAGTCGGGGGCGAGCCGGGTGCGCGGGCCGTCGCGCAGAAACGCGGCGTACGACCGCAGCGGCTCGACGCGCTCGAGGATCGCGCGGCCCACGTCCTGGCCGTCAATGTCCAGAACGGCCCGGGAAGGCGACGGATCCAGCACCGGCTCCGACGGCTCAGGGCAGGACACCTCGACAGCCACGGGGCCACCGTCGCCTTGTGCGCGCAGCGTCAGGCGGCCGTCCGTGAGGCGGGCCCGTACCGGCGCTTCGGCGAAGGATCGCTGCCAGGCCTCGAATACCGCGTCGGTGGTCAGGCCGCTGCCAACGCGGACCCAGAAGGCTGCGCCCGCGCGCGTCACGTCCGGTGGCACGCCGGCCGAGGTGTGGTGCGTCACCGTCAGCCGTACCACGCCGTGCCGATTGCCGTCGTACACCAGCGCCGCCGGCGCCTCATTCCCGTCCGCGCGGCGAGCCCAGGCCACCCGCACGCCGACAGACGCTGTACCCCGCCGAAGCACGACCGGCGTGCTGCCCTTGACCGGCCACTCGGCAGGCTGGGTGCCGGTAATGTCGATAGGGCGGTCGCCGACCCAGATGCCATCCACCTCGTTCGGCACGACGAAATGCGATTCGAGGGTCTTGGCGCTGCGGGTTTGCGACTCGTTGCGATAGAGAACGAGACCGAGCGCGTCCGAGCGGCGTTGGGCCGCCGTCCAGAATGGCTTCAGGTGCAGCGTTTTCGAGTGGGCCCCACTGCCCTCCTTGATCTTCGCCTGACCGAACGGGTCGTGCCGCGCGTCGGGAATGAAGTAGCATCGTGGGTACTGTGCGTCGCCGGGCAGGTCGACAGTCAGCGGCAAGTCCATGCTGCCGTAATTCGCAGAGGACGAGCCAAGCGTCACGTCCTCCAGGACGTAGTGCGTCCGGGCCTGGTGAGGCGCGGCCCGCCAGGATTGGCGGACGAGGCGCGGCAGACGGTTCCGGCTCATCTCGAGAAGGCGCTGGGGCGGATGCCAGCGGGTCAGCGCGAGCCACAGCAGCCCCGTGCCGCCCCGTATCTCGCCCGGCAGCCAGCCCTCGAACCACAGATGCTTGTCCAGCACGCTGCCGTTGCCGCGCAGGTAGTTGTAGTCGCGGCTGTGCGGTCCGGCCAGGCGGCCGGACGGCGGAAAGAAATGAGCCGCGATGTCGGTCCAGAAGAGTTCTAGCAGCGCACGGGCCTGCTCGCGGGCCCGCTCCTGCTTCGAGAACCTCTCGATCAGAAGCAGGCAGTCCAAATCCACCCCGTAGTAGCACGGGCTGGCGTATTCCGAAATGCCTTCGTCGTAGGTGTGCATGATGAACCGGTCGAGGCGCCGGTACCCCTCCTCGGCCACCTCGGGCCAGGCGAGCGCCTCGCCCAGGAGGATGAGGTTCTCGGCGTTCATGAGCGCGATGTTTGTGTACGACGGTCGCACCCCGTGCCTCAGACAGCCTTCGACGGCGAAGCCGAGGGTCTCGCGCAGCCCCGTGCGCGCCGGTTCGGGTATCCAGTCCCGGTGCCGCATCCACAGCAGCGCGCCGCCCTGCATCGAGAACTCGACGGCATTGCGGTCCATCACTCTCGGGTGCGACCAGGACCACCGGAAGTTGCCGTAGTCGCGGCTCTGCGGGTCGCGGTCCTGCATGCGGGCCGCCAACTCGAAAAGCCGCTGGAACCGTTCCGGATGCCGGCGGGCCTCGGCCAGGGCGAGGGCGTACGTAAAGAGTTCGCGCGACGTGAGACCGGCGTCGGGCCCCTGCGCCTTCCGCCAGGTCCGTTCGCCTGCCTTGACGGCCGCCTCGGTCAGCGCCGCCGGATGGGGATGGGCGGGGCCGGCTTGGGCGGCGCCTGCAAAACAGGCAGCCGCAGCGACGGCTACATGCACAACGCGCCACGCCGGTCGCAGCCTTGACGGGCAGGTTGATTGTGTTGCCATGGCGGTTCTCCTCCACATGTCGGAGCCGTGAGGATACACGACGGTTCCCCGGATGTCGACGGGTGTTTGTGCGGTCCGCGCGGACGACGGATCGTGGGGGATCACGCGGGGGCGGGGCGCCTTCTTCTCCGGCACAGGGTGCCGCAGGCGAGGCCGCCGGAAGGCTTGCTCTGGGCGGCTCTGGGGGCTATACTGTCGCGCGCAGGAGGCACCTCACGGAGCGGTCAGGTCCGGCCGGGCTGCAGGCAAGTGCGGGAAACTGCACCGTGACAAGGAGCAGCAGGTCGATGGCTGAGGGTGCTCAACGCCGATCCGATAAGGAAAAGGTCCGCGTTTTGATTGTCGATGACCACCCCGTGGTCCGGCAGGGTCTGCGGATTCTGATCCAGGGTGAACCCGACCTGGTGGTCTGCGCCGAGGCGGGGACCGCCGGCGAAGCGCTCCAGGCGGCCGGTGAGCATCAGCCGGACGTCGCGGTCATCGATCTTACCCTGAAGGACACCAGTGGCCTGGACCTCATCAAGGACCTGAAAGTCCGGCACCCGGAGGTTGCGTCGCTGGTGTTGTCGATGAGCGACGAGAATCTCTACGCCGAACGCGCCCTGAGGGCCGGCGCCCGCGGCTACGTCATGAAGGAGATCGGCACGGAGCGCCTCATTCAGGCCATCCGCTGCGTGCATGCCGGCGGGGTCTACGTCAGCGACGCGATGCAGTCCCGCCTCCTCGGCCGCCTGGTGGACGGGCCGGCGCCTGAAGAAACGTCGGCGGTGGACCGATTGAGCGACCGGGAACTGGAGGTGTTGGAGTTGATCGGTCGTGGCAAGGGGACCCGCGAGATTGCCAACCACCTTCACCTCAGCCCCAAGACAATCGAGACATACCGCGCGCATATCAAAGAGAAGTTGAATCTGGCCAATGCCACCCAACTGGTTCAGCGGGCGGTCCGACACGTGCAGGAAACGTCAGGCGCCTAGAGGCCGGTCGCGCGGGTTTCCTGCTCCACGTCAAGGTCGCAAGGCCTTTCTTGCAGCTTCTTTTCGTTGAGCGCCCGCTTGACTTTCTTCCTTCTCGCCCCCTCAAAAAACCGCTTCTGTGGGCTCTAAGGGGCGTTTCTCTGGCGAACTCGCCTCTGCCGGCCGCTCGTATCGGGGATTCCCTGATGGAAGGTCGGGGGCTCTCCCCGGCACCCGAACGCAGGTTGCTCCGGATTGCGGCTGATGCCGGTATCGGGTTTACTTCATCAGCAGTTAATGCACGTCCCGGCTGCAAGTCGGACTGCCCCGCGGCCGTGCGCAGTGCTGGTCCGTGGGACCGACGGGAATGGACAGCATGGAAGGAGAACACGCGATGTCAACAACGCAAGCCGTGTGCGACCTGACGGTGGACAGGATCACCAAGTCGCTGGAGAGCCTGGCCCTTAAGCCCGACCAGACGTTCCAGACCATCGAAGAGGCGTGCCACGAGGCTGCCGATTACGGCTTGGCGGCGGTGTCTGTGCCGCCCTACGCCGTGCCGTACGCCGCCGGCCTCCTGCGGGGCACGGGGGTAGCCGTCTGCGGGGCCGTGGGGATGCCGTTCGGTCACAGCGGCCGGCGCGCCAAGTGCGACGAGGCGGGGACCTCCATTGAGGCCGGTGCGGCTGAAATCGACATGGCTATTAACCTTGTGGCCATGAAAAGCGGCCGCTATGCCGACGTCGAGGCGGAGATTGCCGCCGTCCGCAAACTGGCCCAGGGGCTGGTGCTTAAGGTCACCCTGGAGTGCTGCTACCTGACCGATGCGGACGAGATACGCGCTGCCCGCCTGGCGGTGGACGCCGGTGCCGACGTCGTTAAGACGCACACGGGCTTCGGCAAGCGGGGCGTCCGCGTGCACGACATTCGCCTGCTCAAACGAGCCGTGGGCCAGACGGCCGAGATCGAGGCGGCGGGCGGCGTCACCCGGTTCAAGCAGGTGCACGACCTGCTCGACATGGGGGCTTCGCGCGTGGCCGTCGATGAGCCGGCCGCGGTCATCGAGGATTTCTACAAGTGGGAGAATGCGTCGTGACGGAAGAGCGGCCCAGCCGCTTGGCCCGTGTCGCGGGGAGGGTTGTACTCAGGCATCGTTCGGCGGGGCCGCTTTGCCTTCTGCGAAATACCGCATGGACGTCTTCTTGAACTCGCGAAGTGAGAAGAGGACGTCCCACGCCGACGCGCCCACTTCGTCCGCCATCGCGGCGACGCGGGCCCGCACGGCATCCTCCGATGGCCCGTGCACCATGGCGTACAGGTTGTAAGGGAAGTCGGGGAGGGGCGGACGGCGATAGCAGTGCGTCACCTCGGCGTGGGCCGCCAGGGCCCCCCCGGCCGCATCGATGTCTTCGTCGTCCACCTTGAATACGGCCATGCCGCCCGCGCGGACGCCGGCTTGGCGGTGCCGAAGCACCGCTCCGAACCGCCGGACCACGCCCTCCGCCAACCACTCGCGGATCTGTTCCAGGATCTGCGGCACCGTCCACCCCGTTTGTCTGGCCGCCTCGGCGAACGGTTCGTGCTCGACGGGCAGGCCGTCTTGCAGGGCGCGGACGAGCGCCTTCTGCCGATCGCTCAGAAGGACGGGCGCTCCGCGCGGCTGCCGCATGCCGGCGGGCACAGGCGCCGGCGCCGGGCCCGGTGGTTCGGTATGGGGCGCCGGTGCCGTGCCTGCCAGGTTGAACGTCGCACAGATCTTGTAGCGTGCCTCGGCGGGAAGACTCTGTATATCTTCCAGACCTCGGAGATTCCTCAGACTTGCGAGTGTCGCTTCCAGGCCATCTTTCAATGGAGCGGTCAGCGTGAACCACAGGTTGTACGTGCCTTGGCGCTCGTAGTTGTGCGTGACGCCCGGCAACCGATTGACGCGCTCGGCCGCATCTTCCACTCGCTCCCTTGGCACGCGTGCGGCCACCAGCGTCGAGACGTAGCCCAGCCGCTCGGAGTCGAACACGGGGCCGACGCGGCGGATGACGCCGACGCTGGCCAGCCGGCGGACCCGCACAAGCAGGTCGTCGGGCGGCAGGCCCAGCCGCTCGGCAAGGGCGTCGAAGGGCCGCTCGGCCACCGGGAAAGCAGTCTGCATGTCCGTCAGAATGCGTCTATCGAGTTGGTCCATCACGTTGTTCCACGTGGTCTGAAAAGCCGGCTCCGGGTTATCCGGCAGCCGAGAGGATGGCACTCACGAGCCCTGGAATGGTATGCGGGTCGGCCTCCACCGTCGGCTCCAGACCGGCCTCGCCCAAGGTGGTGCTGGTCGTAGGGCCGATGCTGGCGATCTTCGCGCCGGATGACGTCAACGCAGCGGCGCCGACGGCCTCCAGGAAGTATCGCACGGTCGATGAACTGGTGAACGTGACCCAATCCACCTCGCGACGAGCGAAGTATTCGGCCGCGGCTTGGGCACTCGATACATCCGGCACGGTGCGGTAAGCGGTCACTTCGGTTACAGTTGCGCCTTGCTGAGCCAGAGTGTCGGCCAGATCGGGCGGGGCGATGTCAGCCCGCGGAAGCAGGACACTCGCGCCCTGCAGGTCCGCTGCTTGGGCCAGCGCCTCGGCGACTGCTGCTCCCGTAAACGCGGGCGGCTCTAAATCGGTCCGAAGCCCGTATGCTGCCAGCCGGGCGGTCGTGGCCGGGCCGATAGTTGCCACGCGCACGCCAGCCAGGGTGCGGGCATCGAGCCCCGCGCCGGCGAGAGCACCGAAGAACGCGTCCACGCCGTTGACGCTGGTGAAGACGATCCAGTCGAACCTGCCGGCATCGCGCGCGGCGGTTGCGAGCGGCGCGGTGTCTTCCGGCGGCTCGATGCGGATGGCGGGCGCCTCGATCGTCTCGGCCCCGAGCGCCTCCAGCCGCTCCGCCAGCGCCGACGCCTGTGCACGTGCCCGCGTGATGATGATCCGCTTGCCGAGCAGAGGCCGGTGCTCGAACCACGTCAGGCGGTCCCGCAGGGCCACCACCCCGCCGACGGCGATGATTGCCGGCGGCGCAAGGTTGACGTCGGTAGCCAGATCGGGCAGCGTAGCCAGCGTGCCGGCCACCGTGCGCTGGTGCGAGGTCGTGCCCCAGCGGACCGCGGCGGCGGGCATGTCGGGTGCCGCACCGGCGTCGATGAGGCTCCGGCAGATGGCCGGCAGGTTCTTCACGCCCATGTAGAAAACCAGCGTGCCGGGCCAGCGGGCCAGCGCGTGCCAGTCGAGCGATGATTTGTCCTTCTCGGCCGCCTCGTGCCCGGTGACCAGACCGAGTGCGCTGGCGCCCTCGCGATGCGTGGCGGGGATGCCGGCATAGGCGAGTGCCGCGACGCCGGCCGTTACGCCCGGGACGACCTCGAAATTGATCCCGGCGTCGGCCAAAGCAAGCGCTTCTTCACCCCCGCGGCCGAAGACGAACGGGTCGCCGCCCTTGAGGCGCACCACGGTCCGGCCCGCGCGGGCCCGCTCGACCAAAAGGGCGTTGATCTGGTCCTGCGGCAGCGTGTGCCGGTCGGCCCGTTTGCCCACGTAGATGCGTTCGGCTTCGGCAGGCGCATGCTCCAGCAGCCGCGGGGAAAGGAGCGCGTCGTATACGACCACATCCGCCTGGGCCAGCACGTCGCGCCCGCGCACCGTCAGTAGGCCGGGATCGCCCGGACCGGCGCCGACCAGGTAAACGCAGCCGTTGCTCATGCCGTATTCCTTGCAGCGTCGCGGACCGGGCGCATCATGCCTCGGCGTTGCCTCCCACGAGGGGGACGAACCGGCACGGACAGAACTCGTGCCGGGTCACTCGCCCATCGCGTTTCT
>Ga0180434_10006634_pt1 | contig 13253 bp, 6 predicted proteins | sample SS_ome_7_FD_132453 | JGI IMG/M metagenome (GOLD analysis project Ga0180434, IMG submission 132453) | Hypersaline lake sediment archaeal communities from the Salton Sea, California, USA - SS_1_D_2 metaG | ecosystem: Environmental > Aquatic > Non-marine Saline and Alkaline > Hypersaline > Sediment... | reverse complement strand
TCCAAAAGACCTACCCCGAACACCAAGACACGTCGATTGCGTATTTCTCCGCCGAGTATGGCATCAGCAACTGCCTTCCCATCTACTCCGGGGGACTTGGCATTTTGGCGGGTGACCACCTAAAAACCGCCTCGGATATGGGTTTGCCCCTGACCGCAATAGGTTTAGCCTACCGGCAAGGGTATTTCCATCAATACCTCAACATCGATGGGTGGCAGCAGGAACGCTATGATGACAATGATTTTGCCGAAATGCCGCTACAGCGCGTTCTTGATGATCAAGGCAAGTGGCTCACCATTGACGTTCCCTACCTGGGTCGCAAAGTCAAAGCAGCAATCTACCTGGCACAAGTAGGACGCGTACCGTTGTACCTACTCACCACGAACCTGAAGGAAAACCGGATTGAAGATCGCATTCTCACTGATCAGCTTTACGGTGGCGATCGGGAAATGCGTATCCGGCAAGAGATCCTCCTAGGTATTGGTGGAGTGATCGCGTTACGGGCGCTGGAGATCAAGCCCACTGTCTTTCATATGAACGAGGGGCATTCCGCTTTTCTTGCTTTAGAGAGGATTAAAGGCTTAATGCAACGGTTCCAGCTGGAATACGGCGCAGCGTTTGAAGCTGCGCGTTCCAGTATGGTCTTCACCACCCACACTCCCGTACCCGCCGGCAACGACGTATTTACCGAAGATCTAGTGAGCAAATATTTAAAACCGATGAGCGACGAGTTAACCATTGGCTGGGAACCATTCATGCAACTCGGTATGGAGCCCGACGGCGCCGCGGGACGCTCCTATACGATGCCGGTGGTAGCGCTGCGCTCCTCATCGTTTGCTAACGGCGTCAGCCGGCTGCACGCTCACGTAGCACGAGGAATGTGGCAAAGCATTTGGCCCAACGTGCCCGAAGACGAAGTTCCAATCAATCCCATTACTAATGGTGTGCATATATATTCTTGGACTAGCCATGACCTTAGTGAGCTGTTCGACCGCTACCTAGGTCCGAACTGGCGCGACGACCCCCTGGCACCGGATTTGTGGCACCGCGTGTATGAAATACCCGACGAAGAGCTGTGGCGTACACATGAGCGCCGTCGTGCAAGGCTAGTGGCATTTAGCCGGCGGCGCTTGGAAATCCAGCTAGCTGCCAGAGGCGCTTCACCGGACGAAATTAAGTCCGCCGCTGAAGTGCTAAATCCCGAAGCGCTCACCATTGGCTTTGCTCGCCGTTTCGCCACATATAAACGTGCTTATCTGCTGTTCCGTGATCCTGAACGCCTCAAGCTTCTAGTGAGCAGCCGCCAGCGCCCCGTTCAGTTTCTCTTCGCCGGTAAAGCTCACCCGCGTGATGACGAGGGCAAGAAAGTAATCCGTAATATGATCCATACTGCGCGTGATGAAGCGCTGCGCTACCGAATCGTATTTCTCGAAGACTACGACATGATGATTGCGCGCTATATGGTGCAAGGCGCCGATGTCTGGCTCAACACCCCACGACGCCCTCTGGAAGCAAGTGGGACCAGCGGGATGAAAGCGGTGGCGAATGGCGCGCTGCACCTATCTTGCCTGGACGGCTGGTGGGATCAGGCTTACCACGCGGACTACGGCTGGGCTATCGGTAGCGGCGAGGAATATGACGACTACGAATACCAAGATCAGGTTGAGGGCAGTGCGCTCTACGATCTACTTGAGCGGGAAGTAGTGCCGCTCTTCTATCGCCGTACAATCGCAGAGTTACCGCGTGAGTGGGTCACCAGGATGAAACGCTCCATCGCGAGCTTGATGCCTCGCTTCGCCAGTCACCGAATGGTCCGCAATTACCTCGACGAAGCTTACATTCCATCTAAGGATCGTTATCAGCAGCTAGCTGCAGATGGTTACGCCAACGCGCGCACACTCGCCGGCTGGCGGGTTCACGCTGAGCAGCATTGGGACGGCGTCCATGTTGTGAACATCGAAGTAGATAAACAGGGCGAGCTAGTCGTGGGCGATAAAATACAGGTGCGCGTAAGCATTAATCCCGGTGTGCTTACTGCCCAGGACCTACGGGTGGAAGCATATGCAGGCACGGTAGACAGTCAAGAGCACCTACGCCATGCTTCTGCTGAGGTGATGGAGCTGGATCCCGACAGCGATACGTCGCAACCGAGCTTTATTGCCACCCTGACCGCCCCTCAAAGCGGCAGCTTTGGTTTCGCTGTCCGCTTAATGCCTTACCACTCATCCCTGCCGCATAGATTCGCGCTCTATCGCGTGCTCTGGGCAAGCGGTAGCTAGCCCTCGCGGCAAATAGCCCGAGCCAAACTATTTGGTAGTTTATGTCTGGCCTTTCCTGGGTACAACTAGCGGTTTGTTTCTGACAAACCGAGTTAGCCGTAGTGCTGGTGACTGATGAAGGCAGCGTACTACGGTGCCCAGCACGCTGATAAACGTGACGGCCTTGGTCCCCAGCTTGCTGAAGGCAAGCTGAACGTCACTTACCAAAGCCAACGCTTCTACGGCGTCACGCGGTCGCCCCGTTACTCTTCCGTGTCCGATGAACGGGGCGGCCATTGCTAATTCAGCTATACTAGACTCTGCTTAATGGAGGTTGCTATGCCAAGGCAAAATCAACTGGTGCTGCAGTTACTTGCGCTTTGCGTCTGTTTGGTGGTATTGACCATTGCTGTTAGCTGTGGCGGAGGAGGAGGTACTAATCCGGCCTTACCCCAAAGCCCTGCGGTGGACGACTCGCTAATCAATGCTAGCTTTGATACCAACACACTAGTGCTGACTATTCAAGGCGCGGCGGGAGCCGTGGAGGTTGGCGCTTCAGTATTCGTTCGGGATGGGGACAATAACACCGCCTGGGCATTGGCTGACACGCTTGGCGCCTTCTCTATTACAAACTTCCCAGTGGGCTTCATCACTACGCCGGGCACTTCCCTAGCAGTTACCCAATCATCACCGGGACACAGCGAAGGCCCAGCCAGTAACGTGGTGATTGTGGGGGTTTAGCGCAATCTAAGCAGCAAGCGGAACGAACAAGCATCGTTGCCGAATGGGTAAAACGTTAGCAAGTGTGTTCCTCAATTGACCCCGGATGTGTATACCTGAAGATTAACCGAGCACGGTTACAATTTCATCAGCCGCTAACTAGTATTATGGCCGACTTGAAGTATTGGAGGTAAGTTTCATGCGCACGGGCATGCTACATCACTGTATACCTTTAGTAACACTCAGCCTTTTACTGCTCCTCTGCTGCGCCTGTGGAGGCGGTAAAAGTGATATCAACATCGCTAAGCCAGTAGAAAAAGGCTTCTCACTTAATGTCTGGCCGGAGAGTCACACCGGCGAAGGTGCGGCTGCGGCTTTTAACCTCTCCACCGAGGAATCGGAGGGGGAAACTATAGTCGAAATCCAGGTCAGCGCCGCCCAAAATCTCAAAGCTCTGCTGTACGACTTGTCCTATGACCCTGCACGCTATACCCCCATAAGCGTGGAAACGACCAACAAGCTGGCACAACCCGACGACTTGCTGTGCCTGTCAATCTCCGACGTGCCGGGCAGCGTGCACCATGGGCAGGTGCTGCAAAACTGGCCCGATCGGGATGGATTCACGGGAGACGGCGTATTGGCGCGCGTTCGCTTTGCTCACCGGCCTCACACCCCAGGGCGTGTAGCCTCGCTCGCTCCGACGGCGGAGGCTTCCCAAACAGAGCTGAGCTGGAACGAAGCTAACTACGAGCTAACCTGGCTCTACTTCAGCCAAGGGGACTACGATCAGAACGGGGAAGTAAACATCTCTGACCTCACCCCGCTGGGCCGTGAGTATAAAGCTGTTGCCACCGGCACGGGGTTTCCGGTGGAAAGCGCGCTATCAGTTATCGACGGTGATGGCAACGGTGAGATCAATATTGCTGATATTACACCAATCGGCGCGAACTACTTTGCTAGTGCCACAGGCGGCTATAACATTTACGAATCAACAGATGATTCTGACTATCCTGCGACCGCGGAAACCGCGTCGTCAATCACGCCGCTGGCAAACGTAAGCCTGGCTAACGCGACGGGTACCGCGGCTAATGATCGTCTTGCCTTTAACTACACCGTCACCAGTCCGTTGCCGGGTGGTTGGTACTGGGTTCGTCCAATGGATGATCAAGACAATGAAGGCATTGCGAGCAATATCGTCGAAGGTCTTCCCCCAGGGCCCGCGCTCAGCCTGACTAATCCACCAAGCTACGGCGCCGGCACCGACAGCGATCCATACGTGGTCAACGACATCGGGGATTATGTGTTTTCCGTCGTTCATCCTGATGACGGCGACGTCAGCACAGACGCAAACACTACTTATACAGTGACGCCAACCGCCGCCGGAACGATCAGCAATACGGACGCCACGCTGAACTTAACCGATGACTACACGGGCGGTGTCGAGGTTTCAGCAACCTATAACGGCGAAGACAGCATACCGCCCACGATCTACTTAACTGCTCCACTGCCCGCGCAGCTGATGTTCACCAATCCGCCCACGCAAGGCAGCGGGACTGAAATCGATCCGTATTGGGTTAACGTACAGACCGTATATAACTTCGTAGTCATCGACCCGGTAAACGGCGATGTAACCACCAGCCCAGATTGCCAGTACTTTGCCAAGCCTGCCAGCGCTGCGAGCTTCGCTTTGGGGCAGCTGGATGTAGAGGACACCTATAGCGGCTATTTCAATGTGCTCGCAACTTACCGCGGCATCGAGTGTCTGACACAGCCGGCTGCCGAAAAAGCCACCTCAGGAACTGATGATTGGCGACGGTTCTTCTTCTTCGTGCCCGTCGCGGATGCGCTGTACGCAATTCCGGAAAAGTACACGGCATATGAGGGAGAACCGGTAAGAATCACGGTTATTACGCACGAAGCAGCCAATCCCTTCCAATACCTCAACGGCACGCGCGTAACTTATGAGCTGGGTAATACTTACGTGCCCCATTCATTCAACGTTGGCGCGCCCGGTGGGGACCAGTCCGATGCAGATGGCGTATGGACTGACGTGTCACCCACCTCCTTCCTCACCCCGCCTGACTTCTTAATGGAGTCAAAAGATATTGGCGGCGGACTGGCCGCCAGCGACTTTAATATCACCCCAATAGGGGGAAGCGATGTCCTAAACGCCACCGGCAGCCTGCTCAACTTCGAGCTGGTGTGCAACAGCGACGTGCACTTAAGCTTCCAAGCATTTGACGCGATTAAACGCACTTACTACTCAGACAGCATGTCAAGCGAGTACGACTGGGGTGACATCACCAATACGGGAGTGCCGCCGATCATCGTCAGCGGTCCGCCGCCGGTTCTGGCGCTTACCAATCCACCGGTCACGGGTAGCGGAACCGCAGGTGATCCCTACGTTGCAGACGTAGACACGGACTACATCTTCTCGCTAACGGACCCGGTCGCGGGTGACGTATCTACCGATCCGGCGACTGAGTACGAGGTCACTCCCCCAACTGCAGGCAGCATCTCTAATACCGACGCAACCCTGAATATTGAGGATAGTTTCGCTGGTCTGCTGCATGTAGAAGCGACATACAACGGTGTGAGCAATTCGGCGGAGAGCACGGTATACATGATCATTCCATCTGAGTACGGCTTCGTTTTGGACATCTGGGAATCCGAAACTTACATCTACGGCGGATCCGCAGATAGCTGGAGCGTAACCGGAGTCGATCTTGGCACCCAGGTCGAGGCGCAGATCAATGTAACCGGTGCGTCCGACCTAAAGGCCTTGTACTTCGACTTAGCATTTGAAAACGACAACCTCAATCCAGTCAGCTACGGTAATACCGATGCAATGGATGATGTTAGTGCTCTATTATTGCCGTCAACTACATTTGTTACTGGTTCGACTGAACCGGGCACGGCGTACTATGGCCATGTCATGGTCAATCCCCAGACCGCGACCGGTTTTGACGGTGATGGCGTGCTCGTAAGCCTGTACTTCGACAAAACTCCGGGTCCAACCACTGATCCGCCCCGCCAACCGCCCAGTGCACCGGAATCTGAAGCTCAATTGAGCTGGAATCCGTGGACCAGCACAATAACGATCTACTACTACAACGTGGGCGATTACAACCAAAACGGTGGAGTAGCCCTTACCGATCTAACGCCGCTGGCTGTTCATTTTGGCGATTTGGGACCAGTGTTTCCCCCCAATAGCATTGAAAGGGTAGTAGATGGCAACAACAATGGCGAAATCAACGTCTCGGATTTGACGCCGATGGGAGTTAATTGGCTCAACACTGTTGAGGAGTACAACATTTACACCAGCACCGTCATGGGCGACTACCCCAGCGGCGGTACGCTACTGGATACTATCGCTTTTTACACCTTTGGCGATGAAACCGCGGAGCGCTGCTACATGGAGTACACGGTATTCACGCCCGTACCGGATGCGTACTACTGGGTTAAGCCGGTTTATGATGGGACTGAAGGCCAAGTCAGCGCCCTGCTCCAAGGTCCCGTGCCGCCGCCGCTCACTGCCGACACGCTCTACGCTATTCCCGACAAGACCGAAGCTGTCGACGGCGAAGTAGTAACAGTCACCGTCCGCACCGGTGTACCCGCGAACCCGTTCCATTTCATGGACGGCGTGCGGGTGACCTTCGAATCGGGCAACTACTACGTCACGGACACGTTCAATGTCGGCGAGGTTGGTGGCCAGCGCGACTCTATCGACGGCATCTGGGCTGACATGTCGCCCTCCGCATTCCTTCTGCCCGAGGAGTGGATGTTCGTCGAGGATGACATCGGCGGCGGGCGCGTGGCCGTGGACTTCAACGTTACACCGATTGGTGGGCCGGACCTCACCACGTCGGAGGGAGCACTCTTCAATTTCGGTCTGGAAGTGCACACGAGCGTGACACTTGGATTCCAGCAGTTCCACGACGTAAACAGGACTTTTTACAGCGACAACGGCTCGAGCACCTACTTCTGGGGTGATATCACCAACAGCCACGCCGGCTTCGACAATTCGATTACGCTAATCTAACTTGAGTAACAGCTACAAGTAATAAGCCCGCCGTCTAGGCGGCGGGCTTCTCTTATCTTGTATAAGCTAGCGCCTGCTGGCGTGATTATTCCTCGGGTGGCGGTGGAACGTAGCGCTTCAGAATCCTGCCATCGTACGCCGGTATAGTGGTGCTGCCTTCCTCGATGCGGCCGTCGTTTAAGTCCGGGCACTGCTCGCCTTCAATACGCTGCCAGCGTCCCGGCGGCAGCTCCACCGTTACCTCACAGTCCAGCGGATTGACGATGACATAGCCGCCTTCATACTCACGCCCCCAGGCCCCGTATTTGCCATTCCCCCGGTCCGTGAGCAAGCGCTCGATGTCGCCTACGGGATAGCCCAGGTAGCCGCGTTGATGCCCGGCATCGTCGTACTCATCGAACCACAGCAGACCCTTCAGCCCGTGCGCCTCGCTGTTAATCTCATAGCCGAAGTACGCCCCGGCGACCAGGGCGCTGGTCAGTCCCCAGCGCATTTTCTGATAGTCGGGGATAAAGCCCGGCTCTTCCATGCTTACATAGCTGCGGTAGCGTTCCGGGTATTCATTTAGCTCGTCGTCACTGGTTACGACCAACGTGTAGTCCGGTTCAAGCGACTCACGTGTCGACTCCACAATCCCGGGAATATCCAGCTTATCGTCACCAAAAAAGAACTGGTGCCAGTACTTGGTCTTGCCCCGCGTGGGCGTAAGATCCCAGGTATCCCAGTGGTACTGCGGCCAGCTTTCAAAGTTCTCACCGTTGTATTCACTAAACCGGCGGCTGCGGCTTTTATTGCGTGCAATTGGCAGCCCCGGATACTGCCGACGGAACAGCTCGCTGACATACAGCTTGGCTTCGAACCACTTCTCATCCATATCCGCCAGCTCATCGGGCACATTGTCGCGGTTTAGGTCGATGCTATTACAGGTTTCCATGTACAGCCGCCAGCTGATTAAGTCCTCCAGCCGGTCGAACATCACGCCATCTTTATCCTCGGACAGGTCCCAGAAGTAGTCCGCGGCGCCGCTACGGCTCATCCGCAAGTGGTACTCGCACCAGCGCTCGTCCATCGTCGCCCCGTGCAGCCGGTCCACCGGGCAATCCAGCGTGATGTTCATCGTGTACGTGGTCGACCAGAAACCCACCAACGGAGCGATCCTACTCCCTTTGGCATGGGGAATACCGTGAAACTTGCCCCGTCCCAGCGTATCGTGCAGGTTGCGCTCCACAATTAATACGTGGCGGTCTGGATCAAGCGCCCTCACCTTCATGATTTCACCATCGCACTGAATGTCGCCGCCACCGCGGAAGATGTTCCAGGGACTATCTTGCATCCCCCGCACCGGCCCGCTATGTTGCCAGTCCACCACCGGAATCTCGGTTTGTTCCGCGTCGATGTCCGCAGCCAGCGTGGTGCCCGCTTCCGTCACAAACCACTCGTCCGGCCAGTCCGGTAAGTAAGGATTGCGCATTAGCGGTCCCCACCAGTTGATCCCCGGCCAAGCTTCGACCGAGGTGTAGTAGGTGAAAAGTTTGATGCGCGGATTGGCCTGGTACAAGGCGCGGGAGAACTTGCCATAGCGCTCGTCCCAGTACAGGTCGTAGTAGAAAATCCCGACCAGCATGTCGAACTTGGCGCATTCACCGACCGAGTTGACGTCGAAGATCGGATTCCACATCCCCAGCCGGGGAAACGGCGGCTGATCTCCGCGCCACTCAACCTCCATTGGCCCGACGGGCAACGCTTCACGTGACCGGGTATCGCTAATCGCTTCGTCGAGTACATCCGCGGATGCCTGCGGAACAGGCGAAATAAACACGAACACGGCAACGGTGCATAGTGCAATGAAGTAACGCATAATCGAGTCTAGCGTGGTAAAGCCGCCCCTGTCAAAGCTTGCAAACCTTCAGGATGAGATCTGCTGAGCAATTTGCTAGGGCGAGACGTTTAGATCGGTATCTGGCGCAGGATGACCAAGCGCGCGGCAGATAGCGACCACTGTGCCTTTGTGATGGAAGCCGTGGGTGACTATATGCAAAAGCGCGATAGCAGGAGTTGTGGTGAGCTTATCCTCTCCGCGCTCCAATAACACCGGCGCATTTAGTTCAGCATCCGTCAAACCGCTGAGATAGCGGCGTGTATCCTCCGCGACCCGGTGAAAAACCGCCCGGATTTTATCCACGCTGTCAAACTCGCTTAAGTCCCATTTCGACCAGGCCGTGCTAGCCAACCAGCGCATCCAGAACTCCTCGCTGTTAGCCATATGCAGCAGCGTATCGCGCAGCGTTTTCCAACCGAGTATCTCGTGCTCTTTGTTCAGCGCATCCGCCGGCAGTTTAGCGATATGATCCAGCATAGCGTCGTAGCTTTGATAAGCCCGTTTGTGCAAATCCAGCAAGCCTTCCTTGGTATGCACCATCTACCTCCTATTCCTCGACGTTTTGGGACCGCGCGTCAATGCCGCAGCCATAAGCACCGGGAACATCGTTCTGTGCCGCCGGGCACATCCATACGGAATCATTAGCTCCAAACTCGAACTCGGGAATCAGCTCAATGTCGTCGATGATCTGATGCTGACGCTCCTCTACCGCTGGATGATCGTTAATCATGAAATAGCGATCAAGGCCGCCGCCATCCACGAACAGCCCTAGCGTCAGGATATGGTCGCGCAGGCTGCCAGCGCTTTCAATCCGCGACTGCCCCAAACATGGTTCCATCGCTAGGTAAACGTAGTCTCCACCGCGGTCGCAGAATACGACGATCCCGTTAATGTCCCCCACCCCAAGCGTCATCACGCCGCCTTGGTAATGATCGTTGCCCGCCGCGTCCTCAAACCAGCCAATGCTGAAATCACGTCCGTTGCCCATACTCTGCATGTGTTTGAGGTAGTACTGATCGTCACCACCGTCATCCTGGAAGATCCCCGCCGCGAAGTGCGGGCTCGATCCCAGGCTGTACCAGCCCGCATGGTGATAGTCGTTGCCGCCCTTGTCTGCCAGGATGCCCACGGCGTACCAGTACCCCGTGCCTTGGCCATAGACCTCACAGTGGTACTCATCGTCGCCCGCCCCATCCACGAGCACACCGGTACCGCCAGCCCAGGAGTGGCCGTCGGTGAAGTCCGAGCGCCGCCCGTAGGCTGCGCCCTGGGCGAAGTGGATAAAGCGCTCAGCGCCGAATGGACCACCATTGGCGCGCTCCGCCGGGTCCTCGCGCCCGATGTAAATATCGTTGCCCTCGCCATCAATCAAATAGCCGCAACCAAGCGTGTAGCCATAGCCCTGCCCGTAGCAGTACAGCTCGTATGTGTCATCGCCTTCATTGTCGACCAGCAGCCCAGTACCGAACGCTCCCGCCCCCTGACAGAGTTGGTCACCTAAGTAGTAATCGTCCCCCGCTAGGTCCCACAGGACCGCCGTTCCGAACACGCCGCAGCCCTGGCCCAAGCTGTATGGCATGTAGATATCGTTCCCCTCGGTATCAATGAGCACGGCATAGCCGAACAGTGCTGACGCGTTGCCCGGCGTCGCATCACTATAGTCAAGATAAAGGTCATTGCCTTTGAGATCGATCGAGACGCTAATGGGGTTCACGATGCCGCTCGCCTGGGCAGCGGCATCGTACGAGTCATCCTCGCAGAAGCTCACCGAGAGCAGGTGCTCGCCCACGGTGTTTAACGGGTCCAAGCGGAACCGCCCCGAATTCACGACCGTTACCTGGCCAATCGGCGTTTCTACGCTGTAGTCAAAGCTAACTGCCAGTACTTCAGGATCAAGCTCCCTGAGCTGGTTAGCGAGCTGCTGCGCCGCCACTACAAGCAAGGTCGCGCCGGTGTTGTAAAGGTCCCAGTCGATGGCATCCAGCACCGTCTCAATCATGAGCGCCTGCGCGGACTCATCTTCGTCTTCCTCTGGCTCATCCGCATCGTGCAGTACATAGTCGAGCACCACGCGCCGCAGCTCAACAATGTCATAGTCAAGCTCGGCGATTGGTTCAACCAGGCCTTGTTGCCGATACTCCAGCACATCTGGCACGCAGAGCAAGAACTCCGCAATCCAACCCCGCAGTGCAGGATCGATGGACTCGTACGCATCATCAAGGTAGCTTTCCACTTTTTTACCGGTCAGCTCACTCAGCGCTATTGCCAGCGCTTCATCGCCCAATTCCTCCGCGCGCTGTCGGCATTTCTCTAGCGGATCGTCGATCAGCCCCAAGCGCACGGCGTGCCCGGTACGCTTGTGCGCGCTCACTACCAGGCTGGCTAGGTCGTCCTGCTTGTCTAGCAGTCCGTCGGTAAAGGTGCGCGTATAAGGGCTGATCTTCCATGGATCTTCCATGAACGTGGTAAGCAGGCTGGGACGATACTTGTCGCCGCCCCACAGCGCCATGTCCGCCTGGTCGATGTACACATCCGCCAGCGTCAGCCCCTGCTGCGCTAATGCCCGCGCGAACAGCTCTTCCTGCTCAGGCAGATAAGCTCTGTGGGCATTAGCAGCAGTACAACAGCAAGCAATGAGCACGGCAATCAAGAGAGATACGCTTCTCATGCGCGTATTGTAAGCGGCGGATGCAGCAGCGCATTTGTCGCGGGGATAAATCCCCGCCTACCATTGCGGTTCCTGTAAAGGCCGGTAGCAGGGGGTTTTAACCCCCTGATCAAGTTGGTAGCAGCGGGTTTTAACCCGCTGACTATATTAGCCCCCTGCAGCCTGATGCTTCATTTGCCATCGCTGCGGGTTGGTTTGGATGTAGTAACGAAACTTGTTCAATTCTGATTCGCTACGGATAACACGGTCTACATAACCTTGTTGCCAAACCGGTTCACCTTTAAGCCCGCGCAGCTTGTTAATACTTCTCGCACTAGAGCCTTTGAACCAGTGCATTATTGCCGGCAAGTTAGTCGCATCCTCCTTGCCAATCCTAGCCACAACCGGATCCCTTAGTATCAGGATGAAGTGCACATGGTCAGGCATGATCTGAAAAGTATCTCTGATTACTTGAGGATACCGTGACGCAATCAATTCCCATTTCTGATGAATAACCTTGCCTAGCTCAGATAATAGAGAACGGCCATCAATTACTTGACCAAATAAAGGTTGGCGTTCGTATGTCACTGTCGTGATGAAATAACCCGCACCAGCTGAGTAGTCGTGAAGACGATATCGCATAGATCGATCCTTACCATTTCAATGCGGGGATGAATCCCCGCCTACCAAAATATGTCCCTACCAATATGAGGATCCCCTACTCCGCATCAATCCCCACGCTGCGGCTCATTGGCGCATCGATGCTGTCGCCACAGTGCCAAACCTTGTTGTTGGCGGCGAAAGCGTCCGGCTCCAGCGTTTCGATATCGCCACTAAACGGCGCCTCCTCGGGCACCTGTAGGTAGCGGTCCAGCCCCCCGCCGTCGATGAACAGCCCTACGCAAAGCTGGAAATAGCGGATCGAGCCTGGCGCACCGGTGCGCGGCACGCTGGCGCCCGCCGTGGTGGTCTGGCCGAAGCCCGGGCCGTGCAGCAGGTAGGTGTCCTGGCCGCCCTTGTCCCAGAACACGCCGATGCTGTTGACGTCGCCCTGGCCCAGGCTCTGGTGCCCGGCCTGGTACCAGTCGTCGCCCGCGCTGTCCTCGAACCAGCCCAGGCTCCAGTCGCGCCCGTGCCCGATCGCCTGGCGCAGATAGCCGTAGTACACGTCGTCCCCCGCGTCATCCTGCAGCACGCCTAGCGCGTAGTGCGGCGGGGCGGCCAGCGTGTAGTGCGCGCTCAGGTAGTGGTCGTCGCCGCCCTTGTCGGTGCAGATGCCCACGCCCCCCCAGTAGGCGCTGCCCAGGGCGTAGATGCCGCAGTCGTAGCGGTCGTTGCCGCCGCTGTCGACGAGCAGCCCCGCGCCGCCCATCCAGGAGTGGCCCTCGCCTAGGTCGTCGCGCCGGCCATAGCCGAAGCCCTGGGCGAAGTTCAGGTTGATCACCGGGCTGTGCGGCCCGTCGTAGACGATGTCCGTGTTATTCGCCAGGTACTCATCGTTGCCCGCCCCGTCCATCAGCAGCCCCACGCCTTGCGTGAAACCGTAGCCCTGGCCATAGACGTACAGCTCGTAGCGGTCGTTGCCCTCGTTGTCGATCAGCACGCCGGTGCCGAAGGTGCCGCTGCCTTGCAGCGCGCCGATACCGCGGTAGACGTCATCGCCCGTGCGGTCCACGAGCATCCCCGTGCCGAATACGCCGCAGC
>Ga0180434_10006633_pt1 | contig 13254 bp, 8 predicted proteins | sample SS_ome_7_FD_132453 | JGI IMG/M metagenome (GOLD analysis project Ga0180434, IMG submission 132453) | Hypersaline lake sediment archaeal communities from the Salton Sea, California, USA - SS_1_D_2 metaG | ecosystem: Environmental > Aquatic > Non-marine Saline and Alkaline > Hypersaline > Sediment... | reverse complement strand
TTCCGGGGACAGGATACGCAACTCCCCATCGGCGCGTGCTTCTGCCCCGGGCACCCTGGACACAATACCATTTTCCGCACCGACCGTCAATTGAGTTCCGTATCCTGTCCCCGGAACTCCGGAACTCCCCCGGAACTGGGAACTGGCTGTAAAAAACGCCGGACGGAGTCGCCGTGGCTCCGTCCGGCCAACTCTGCCGCCGGCGGGGGGATGACCGACGACAGATGCTTCGGTTGCTGGGGCCGGTTTCAGGGGGAAGCACGCACTTGCGTATGCTCTGCTTCTTTCCGGTCCACTCTATTGTTCGCCCCCCCGAGTGCCGAAGTCAACCCCTGCCGGATAAAGTACGGCGCAATCCCAAAAAACCGGGCCCCACGGTCATCCCGTGCGGAAACCGTGCCGCTCTCCTGCGGGAAGGTGTCCGGTCCCTCACGCCAGAAACCACGAAACACAGTGGACACCTCCGGCGGCGCGCAAAGCGCGGGGCGCTTCCCCGGTAGGTCGCGCCCCGCGATTGTCGCGCACCGGTACGGGCTGCGCTACTTCTTGGAACCGCACTTCTTCTTCGGAGGCTTCTTCGTTTCCTTCTTCTTCTTGTCTCGACAGCCGCAGGTGTTACACATCCGTGTTCCTCCTCTGTGCCGGTGTTCCCAGAACCGGTGTTATTCTACACCCCGGTTCGTGCTACGGCAAGTCCTGATCTGGGCCATCGTGCTACAGGGGTTTTCGGCCCACGCTCAGCGCCGGCCCCGACGGTCGCGGCGCGAACGGCACCCTGCCCTGGGCCTCAGGCGCCGGCCTCGATGCAGAGGCCGTCGCGCAAGACATAGGCCTCGCCGGTGGCCGGGCAGGTGGCGCGGCCGGCGGCGTTGAACTGGAGGCGGTCGCCGTGTCGGCTCATCCAGCCGATCCGTTTGGCCGGGACACCCGCCATGAGGGCGAAGTCGGGCACGTCCTCGCGGACGACCGCCCCGGCGGCGATGAAGGCGTACCTTCCGATCGTGATGCCGCAGACAACCGTCGCGTTGGCGCCGAGGGTGGCCCCGCGGCGGACGAGCGTCCGGCGGTACTCGCTCTTGCGGCTGACGAACGCCCGCGGGTTGTAGACGTTCGTAAAGACCATGCTCGGGCCGCAGAAGACGTCGTCCTCGAGTTCCACGCGGTCGTAGACCGAGACGTTGTTCTGGATCTTGCATCCGCTGCCAACGCGAGCCCCGCCGCCGACGTTGACGTTCTGGCCGATGGAGACGTTCTCGCCGATCTCGGCCCCCGCCAGGACGTGCGAGAAGTGCCAGATCCGGGTCCCCTTGCCGATCTTCGCGCCTTCGTCGACGCAGGAGGACTCGTGGACGAAGTAGTCGGTTTCCGGCATGCGTGTGCTCCTGGGGTGTGGCGTGTGCCTTGCGTTACGTTGCGTCGGAACGTCACCCGCCGCTCCCGCGGCGGGCTCGAAAAGGCGTGTGCGCGGGTGCCACGGAGTGCTTGCACTCCGTGCCGTCGCACCGATTGCGAGCAATCGGTGGCACCCGGCCCACTCCATCCCCGCCGCACGGAGGTCACAGTTGAATCGGCGCGCCGCCCTCGGCCAGGCTCCGCCGGCCGGCGTCGAGAACGCGGACCACGCGCAGGCCGTCGCAGCCGTCGGACCGGGGCGGACGGCCGTGCTCGATACACTCCAGGAAGTGGAGGCACTCGGCCCGCAGCGGTTCACCGCCGGGCGTGCGCGGGATGAGGATGTCGCCGGTGCGCAGGCTCAGCGCCTGCTCGTAGCCGACCACCGTCCCGGCGGCCTCCACGCCCTTGTCGTAGATGCGGATCTTCTCGGCGGGGTCCATATCGTCGAAGGTGGCCATCTTCTCGGCACCCACGAGGGTCATCTTGCGGATCTTGTGCGGGTCGAACCACGAGACGTGGATGTGGGCCATGCGCCCGTCGGCGAACTTCAGTTGGGCGAAGACCACGTCCTCCACGCCCGCCTGCAGATACGCCTGGCCCTGGGCGGTGATGGTGACCGGCTCGGCGCCGAACAGGAACAGGATGACCGACACGTCGTGCGGCGCCAGGCTCCACCAGGCGTTCTCATCCTTGCGGATGACGCCCAGGTTCACGCGCTGGCAGTACATGTACCGCAAGCCGCCCAGCCGGCCCTCCTCCACCAGGTCCTTCAGTTGCAGGACGCACGGGTGGTATTCCAGCAGGTGTCCGACCATGAGGACCTTGCCGGCACCGTCGGCCAGGTCCACCAGGGCCCGGGCATCGGCGGGCGTGAGGGTCATCGGTTTCTCGACAAGGACATGTTTGCCGGCCTCGAGGGCGGCCTTGGCCAGCGCGAAGTGGCTGGGTGCGTCGGTGGCGATGACGACGGCGTCGACGTCGGCGTCGCCGAAGACGTCGCCGGACCGCGTGGTCGTCTCGACGCCGTCGCAGGCGGCCCGGTGGCGGGCCAGGACCTGCTCGTCGAGGTCGCAGATCGTCTTCAGGCGGCAGGAGCCGATCTGGAGGAAGTTGCGGACGTGGTTCTTGCCCCATCCGCCGCCGCCGATGACCGCTACGGTGACCAAGAGTTGGCTCCTTCTGTCAACGGCACGCGCATTACAGGCGAGGCGTTGGACTTGCCGGCCCGGTCGCCCGCCCACGGAAATTGTGCGGAAACCGGCCCCGCCCGCCGAAGATAATGGGGGCATTATAGACTGCCGGACTCGCCGGTCAACGCTTTGACCGTCTGCCGCGGCTCGGGCCGCGGCCGGGTTGCGGCAACCGTGCATCCGGACCAACCGTTGAAGGAGGCAGCGCCATGGCGGACCTGAAGCAGCGCATCGAGACGCGGGAGGCGGTCGTCGGCATCATCGGCATGGGCTACGTGGGGCTGCCGCTGGCACGGACGTTCTACGACGCGGGGTTCCGCGTGCTTGGGTTCGACATCGATCCGGCCAAGACCGAGGCCCTGACGGCCGGCCGGTCGTACATCAAGCACATCCCGTCCGAGCGCATCGCCGAGATGCGCGCCGAGGACCGCTTTGCCGCCACCACCGACTTTGCCCGCCTGGGCGAGACCCACGCCATCCTCATCTGCGTGCCCACGCCGCTGACGCCCAGCCGCGAACCCGACCTGTCGTACCTGGTCAGCACGGGCGAGCAGATGCAGCCGCACCTCGCCAACGGCCAACTCGTGGTCCTCGAGAGCACGACCTATCCCGGCACGACGCGCGACGTGCTCCGGCCTATCCTGGAGCGCGGCGGTCTGGTGGCCGGCCGCGACTTCTACCTGGCCTTCAGCCCGGAGCGCGAGGACCCCGGCAACCCGAACTTCACCACGCGGACCATCCCGAAAGTGGTGGGCGGGTTCGACGAAACCAGCGGGGCCCTGGCATGCGCCCTGTACGGCTCGTGCGTGGCCCGCGTGGTACCGGTCTCGACGATGGAAGTGGCCGAGGCCGCCAAACTTACCGAGAACATCTACCGGGCCGTCAACATCGCCCTCGTGAACGAACTGAAAGTCATCTATGGCCGGATGGGCATCGACGTGTGGGAGGTGCTCGACGCCGCCGCCACCAAGCCGTTCGGCTTCGGCAAACGCGAGAACAAGACATTCTTCACGCCGGGACCGGGGCTGGGCGGCCACTGCATTCCCATCGATCCGTTTTACCTGACGTGGAAGGCCCGCGAGTACGGCGTGGCCACGCGGTTCATCGAACTGGCCGGCGAGATCAACACCTCGATGCCCGACTTCGTCGTCCAAGCCGTCATGGTGGCGCTGAACGACCGCGGCAAGGCCCTGAAGGGCGCCAAGGTCCTGGTGCTGGGCCTGGCGTACAAGCCCGACATCGACGATCTGCGGGAGAGCCCGTCCGTCGTCCTGATCGAGAAACTGCGGGCCCTGGGAGCCGAGGTGGCGTACAACGACCCGTACATTCCCGCGACGTGGCGACAGCGGGAACATGACCTCCAGATGGAAAGCCTGCCGCTGACCGAAGAGAACCTCGCCGCCCAGGACGCCGTCCTCATCTCCACGAACCACACCGACTACGATTACGCGTGGATCGTGGCCAACGCCCCGCTGGTCGTCGATACGCGCAACGCCACCGCCGGCGTCCAGGAGGGCCGGGAGAAGATCGTCAAGGCGTGAAACGCGCGCCGGACAAGTCCGGCGGCTAAATGGCGTCGTTCTGCGCGGCCCGTACGGGCCGCGCTTCTTATCCCAGCCGGTCGACCAGGATATCGGCGATGCGTTCGGCCGCCCGGCCGTCCCACTTCTCCGGTGCGGGGCAGGTGAACGTCCCCGCCGCCGACATCTTCCGATAAGCGGCCAGGATGCGGTCGGGGTCGGTGCCGACGATCTGATTGCACCCGACGTCCACGGTCACCGGGCGCTCGGTGTTCTCGCGGAGCGTCAGGCACGGCACCTTGAGGATGGTCGTCTCTTCCTGGATGCCGCCGGAATCGGTGAGCACCAGCCGCGCCTCGGCCATCAGTCGGAGGAACTCGAGGTACCCGAGCGGCTCGATAAGGCGAACGTTGCCGAGCCGCCGGCCCGCGTCGGCAAAGTAGCCGAACCGCTCCATGTTCTGCCGCGTCCGCGGATGGGCCGGGAAGATGACCGGCAGGTCGTCGGCAATCTGTCGGATGACCCCGAACAGCCGCTCGAAGACCTCCGGGGCGTCCACGTTGGCCGGCCGGTGGAGCGTGAGGGCGGCGTAGCCGCGCGGCGCCAGGCCCAGGTCCTCCAGGGTGGGTGTGGCGCGAGCCTTCTCGAGGTTCGCCAGCAGCGTATCGATCATCACGTTGCCGACGAAGTGGACCTTGTCGTCGGCCACGCCCTCGGCCTTCAGGTTCGCCAGTCCGCTCGGCTCGGTCACGAACAGCAGGTCGGCGATGGCGTCGGTGAGGAGGCGGTTGACCTCTTCAGGCATCGCGCGGTCGAAACTGCGGAGGCCGGCCTCCACGTGCGCCACCCGGACGTGCAGTTTGGCCGCCACCAGGGCGCAGGCGATGGTCGAGTTGACGTCACCGACGACGAGCACGCAGTCCGGCGCGTTGTCGATCACGATCGGCTCGAAGCGTTTCATGATCTCGGCCGTCTGGACGGCATGACTGGCCGAGCCCACCTCCAGGTTCACGTCGGGCCGCGGGATGCCCAGTTCCTCAAAGAAGAGGCGGCTCATCCGCTCGTCGTAGTGCTGGCCGGTGTGGACCAGCATCGGAGCGATGGCGTCGCGGGCGGCAAACGCCCGGGCCAGCGGCGCGATCTTCATGAAGTTCGGCCGGGCCCCCGCCACGCTGATGATGCGGATGCGACGATCGGGTGTCACGCGGTGTCCTTACGTTCGGGACGATGCCGCGGCTCGCCGGGCCGCGACTTGCCGCGGCGGCCGCTTGGGCCGGAGTATCCATCGGGAAAACGCGGGGTCGTCCGCCACTTCTTCTCTGCCGCGACCCGCTCGGCGCGCCTTGACCCGCCCTTATGGGCAGCCTATCCTACCGTGGCAACCTGCGGTGTTCAACGCGCGTCGGTCCTGCCGGGCCGGGAACGCCGCCACCAGGGGGCCGCCGGCCGGGTTTTATCAGTGGAAACCTGCCTGCGAATCGGTGAGAATCCGCGGGGCTTAACGGATTCTCAGCCGTTTCTTCATCGTTCGGATGGAGCCCGTACGGGCAAGGAGGCAAACGGATGTCGACACGCAAACGGATGATCATTCCCGCTCGGGGGAAGATGCTGCCGGCCTCGCTGGTCGTCGGACTGGCGATCCTTGCTGTCGGCGGACCGCCTGCGCAGGCGGCCGGCGCTGCCGCCGATGCCCTGGCCCGGCAGATTCTGACGGCCACGGGCGTCCAGGGCGGACTTATCGTCCACGTCGGCTGCGGCGACGGCCGGCTGACGGCCGCCCTGCATACCTCCGACGCCTACCTCGTCCAGGGCCTGGACACGGATGCCTCCAAGGTCGAGACCGCCCGCCGGCATATCCGGTCGCTGGGCCTCGGGGGCAAGGTCTCGGCCACCCGCTGGGACGGCAAGCGGCTGCCGTACGTCGACGACTTCGCGGCCCTGGTGGTTGCCGAGGACGCGACCGGCGTGTCCGACACCGAGATCCTCCGCATCCTTCGTCCCCTGGGCGTGGTGTACGTCAGGAAGGGCGGCACGTGGACCAAAACCGTCAAGCCCTGGCGCGACACCATCGACCAGTGGACCCATTACCTGTACGACGCCACCGGCAACCCCGTGTCGCACGATGCCGAGGTCGGCCCGCCGCGCCGCCTCCGCTGGGTGGGCGGACCGCCGTGGGCCCGGCACCACGACCACATGGCCAGCATGACGTCGCTCGTCAGCGCCGGCGGCCGGCTCTTCTACATCCTCGACGAAGGTCCCGCCGCCTCCATCCAGTTGCCGAGCGAGTGGTACCTGACCGCCCGCGACGCCTTCAACGGCGTCATCCTCTGGAAGCGGCCCATCGACCAGTGGAACACGCAGCAGTGGCCTCTGAAGAGCGGCCCGGCCCACCTGCTGCGCCGCCTGGTGGCCGTGGGAGACCGGGTGTTCGTCACCCTGTCGCTCGAGGCCCCGGTGACCGCGCTCGACGCGGCCACCGGCCAGACCGTCCTGACGTACGCCGGCAGCGAGCGGACGCGGGAAATTCTGGTCTCGGACGGCATGCTCCTGGCGCTGGTGGGCCTGGAGCCTTCGCCGCTGCTCGAATGGCGCCGCCGCGACACCTACGTCTGGTCGAACACCCGCCGGGCCAACAGCGAGTGGGCGTGGGGCGGCACGAAGCGCCGCATCGCGGCCTACGATGCCGCCTCCGGCCGGCCACTCTGGAAGCAGGAGTACCCCGTCGCGCCCTGTTCCCTGGCGGCCGACGCGAATCGCATCATCTTCTACGACGGCGAGAAGGTCGTCTGCCTCGGCCGCAACGACGGCCGGCAACTCTGGGCCAGCGATCCGATCAAGGCCAGCATGCCCGTCCACACCAACACCGGGCCGCGGACGCTCCTCTGGAAAGACGTCGTCCTCTTTGCCGGCAACACCGGCCAGATGACCGCCCTGGCCGCCGACACCGGCAAAATCCTGTGGCAGGGCAAGCACCTGCCCTCCGGCCACAACTCGCTGAAGGACCTGTTCATCGTCAGCGGCGTCGCGTACACCGGGCACATCGCGGGCGGCAAAGACTCCGGCCGGTTCATCGGCTACAACCCCCTCAGCGGCAAGGTCGTGACCGACTTCATGCCCGACGTCAAGATCTACTGGTTCCACCACCGGTGCTACCCGTCGAAGGCCACCGACCGGTACCTGCTGACCTCGCGCAACGGCGTCGAGTTCATCGAACCCAAGGCCAAGCACTGGGAAACCCACCACTGGGTCCGCGGCGGATGCATCTACGGCATCATGCCGTGCAACGGCCTGATGTACGCCCCCATGCAGGCGTGCGGGTGCTACCTGGAATCGAAGTTGAACGGGTTCAGCGCGCTGGCGGCCGGGCCGGTGGCAACGCCCTCCGCCGCCGACCTGGCCGACGCCGCCCGCCTGGAACGGGGCCCGGCCTATGGCTCTGTGACCTCGGGCGCGAAGTCCCAGATTCCCGCCGAGTGGGCGACCTACCGTCACGACGCCGCCCGCAGCGGCTCGACGCCGGCCTCGGTGCCCGCGACGCTCAAACAGGCGTGGCACGCGCGGGTGGGCGGCCGGCTGAGCCCGCCGGTCGTCGCGGGCGGCCGGGTGTACGTGTCGGCCGTCGACGCGCAGGTGCTGCACGCCCTGGACCTGGCCACCGGCCGGACCGCCTGGACGTACGCGCCCGGCGGCCGGGTCGACTCGCCACCCACCGTCTACCAGGGCCTGGTCCTGTTCGGCTGCGCGGACGGCTACGTGTATGCCCTCCGCGCGAGCGACGGCCAACTGGCCTGGCGGTACCGGGCCGCCCCGACGGACCGCCGACACATGGCCTGGGAACAGGTCGAGTCCGTGTGGCCGGTCCACGGCAGCGTGCTGATCCAGGACGGCGTGCTGTACTGCACGGCCGGCCGGTCCATCTACGTGGACGGCGGCATCCGGTTCCTCCGCCTCGACCCCGCCACGGGGCGCAAACTGGGCGAGGTCGTCTGGGACGAGCACGACCCCGAGTCCGGCGAGAACATGCAGAAATACGTCAAGGGCCTGACCATGGCGCCGGCCCTGTCGGACATCCTTTCCAGCGACGGCAAGCACCTGTACATGCGGTCGCAGAAGATCAAGCCGGACGGCACCCGCGTCGAGTTCGAGGTCCAGAACGTCACCGAGCAGCCCGCCGACGGCGCCCACCTGTTCTGCCAGATCGGTTTCCTGGACGACTCGTGGTTCCACCGCTCGTTCTGGTCGTACGGGCGGCGCGTGACGGGCGGCTACGGCGGGTGGTTCCAGGCCGGCCGGTACATCCCCTCCGGCCGCATCCTGGCCGTCGACGGCGACCGCGTCTACGGCTACGGCCGTAAGCCCCAGTACTACGTCAATTCATCGGTGCTCGAGTACCACCTGTTCGCCGCCGACAAACACCCGGCCGACTCGGCCATCGTCCAGGTCACCCGCGCCAACAACAAGATCAACAAGGCGCTGAACCAGCGGAACGCCAACTCGTCGGACTGGAAAGTCCGGACGGCGTTTGAACGCGATGACCTGACGGCCGCCCGCTTCCGCTGGGACGTCGACCAGCCCGCCGTCCAGGTCCGGGCCATCGTGGCCGGGGGCGACAACCTCGTCGTGGCCGGGCACCCCGACTTCATCGACGAACGCCGGGCCTTCCGCCTGCCCGACGACCCGGAAGTCAAGAAACTGCTCCAGCAGCAGTCCGACGCCCTGGCCGGCAAGTACGGCGGCCTCCTGTGGGTCCTCTCGAAGACCGACGGCAAGCCCCTCGCCCGGTACCGCCTGGACACCCCGCCCGTCTTCGACGGCATGGCGGCGGTGCCCGGCCGGCTGATCGTCTGCACGATGGACGGCGAGGTCCGGTGCCTGGCCGCCGACGGCGCCGCGCCCCTGGCACCGGTCTCGGACGGCAAACCGCTGAAGGTCATCTCCGACGAGCCGCTGCTGACCGGCTACATCAAGAAACCCGCCGCCGACAAGTCCGGCGACTTCGCCGCCGTCACCCGCTGCGACGTCGTCGAGGCCAAACTCGGCTACCGGGTCGTGCCGAACGGTCCCAAGCAGACCGCCGTCGCGCTCCAGAAACTCGCCAGGCCCATCACGGGCAAGGCCACCTTCCGGACCACGATGCTGGTGCCCGAGGCGGCCGGCAAGGGGTTCCTGGTCAACGGGTACCTCGCGTTCGGCGACGGGCCGAAGGAAAGCGACCTCGTCAAGTGCGGCATCCGTTTCAAGCCGCAGAAGGCGATGATCACCCAGGGGACCCTCGCGGACGACAAGGGCACGAAGGGCGAAGGCGTCAACGCCCCGCTCGGAAAGCCGCTCGACCTCGCCGTGCACGTAGACCTCGCGAGCCGGCAGGTGACGTTGACGGCCGCCGGCGCGACCGTGACCGCCCGGCTCGAACGCCCGATCGAGGCCATTACGCACGCGGGGTTCTGCACCGACAGCGCCGTCGCGGAATTCAGCCCGCTGGTGACGTCCACGCCTTAGGGCTGCGCGGCACCTGTTGCGTCCTTTCGCGAAACCTGTTATAGACGGGCTCGCCTGAGTTACAGCACGAAAGGACACCGCCCGTGGACGAGCGGATCGCCGACCTGGAATCGCGCCTCGACTCCTTCGACGCCGCCGCGCGTGCCGACGCGCTCAACGCCCTGCTCGCCCTGGCCGAGGACGGCACCATCCTCCTGCCCCCGCCGGAGCCGAAGGTCAACCTCCACGCCCACTCGTTCTACTCGTACAACGCGCTCGGCTACTCGCCGACGCACATCGTGTGGCGGGCCCGGCGCGAGGGCCTGCGAGCCGTGGGCCTGGTGGACTTTGACGTGTTCGACGGCGTCGCCGAGTTCCTGGAGGCCGGCCGGCGGTGCGGCATCCCCGCCGTCGCCGGCATGGAGACGCGGGCGTACATCCCCGAGTTCGCCACCCGCGAGATCAACTCGCCCGGCGAACCCGGCATCGTCTACCACATGGTGACGGGTGTGGCGACCTCGGCCATCGCGGACCCGTGGGCGGCCGACTTCGCCGGGATGCTCCGCGCGAGTGCCCGCCGGCGCAACGAGTCCGTCGTTGAGCGCGTCAACGCGTACCTCGACCCCGTGCGGCTGGACTACGAGGCCGACGTTCTGCCGCTCTCGCCCTCCGGCACGCCGACCGAGCGGCACCTGTGCGCGGCGTACGAGACAAAGGCCGAGGCCGTGTTCCCCGACGCCCGCGCGCGAGCCGACTTCTGGGCCGACCGGTTAGGCGTCGCGCCGGCCGCAGCAACCGACCTCCTGGCCGACAGCCGGCGCCTCCAGGCCACCGTCCGCGCCAAAACGATGAAACGCGGCGGCGTGGGGTACCAGGAACCCACGCCCGAGACGTTTCCGCTGATGACCGACGTCAACCGCTTCGCCTTGGCCGTCGGCGGCATTCCGACCGCCACGTGGCTCGACGGCACCAGTCCCGGGGAACAGGCCATCGACGAACTCCTGGATCTGCACGTCAGCGCCGGCGCGGCGGCCCTGAATATCATCCCCGACCGCAACTGGAACGTCGCCGACCCCGCCCAGAAGGCCGTCAAGGTCCGCAACCTGTGCGACATCGTCGCGCGGGCCGAGGCCCGGCACCTGCCGCTGGTCGTGGGGACCGAGATGAACGCGCCGGGCCTGAAGTTCGTCGACGATTTCGACGCGCCGGAACTGGCGCCCGTGCGCGAGGCGTTCCTGCGCGGGGCCGACATCCTGGTCGGCCACACGGCCGCCGTCCTCGCGGGCGAAGCCGGCTACGTCAGCCCCGAGGCCGCCGAGCGGTTCGCCTCGGTCGCCGAGAAGAACGCGCACTTCGCCGAGCGCGGCCGGGCGGCGGGCGGCTGAGGCGCCGCCGTGGCGGCCTGGGAAGGCCGCCGCGCGACGCGTTCCTTCTCGCCCGGCGCAGGCGGCGCGTTCGCCCTTTTGCATTGACACCGCGCGGCCGGCTCACTATGTTTCACGCTTCACGCACGCGCACGGAGGGCTGTATTCATGCGTCTGATCCTGGTCGACCGCTGTTCGGAGGCCCGGAGCCGGTTTCATCCGCTGACCCTCAGCCGACCCGTCTGGGAACTGCGGACCGGCATGACCACGCTTGCCGAGAAACTGATCCGCAAGACCGGCGCCACCGACGTGGCCTGCTTCGTGCCCGACTACATGGCCGAGGCCTGCCGCGCCCGCACCACCTGGCCCGTCAACGATCCCGCGGCACTGGCCGGCGACGACCTGCTGGTGGTCGACGCGCGGGTCCGGGCCGAGACGTTCAACGTCGCACCCACCGGCCCGAGCGAGGTCGCCGTCGACGAGGACGACCTGGTCCTGTACGCCCGCGTCGAACGCGTCGGCCTGAAGGACCTGCAGACCGACGACATCGGCAAGTTCCTCTCGGCCGCCAAGGCCCACCTGCCCGGTGCGCGGACCAAGGTGGCCAAGTGGGAGTACATCTGGGATCTCATGCTGGCCAACCCCGGGGAACTGACGAAGGACTTCGCGGCGGCCGGCCGGCACGGCATCGAGGGCACCGTGGAGGAACCGTCGGCCATCCGGGCCAGCCCGCGCGACGTCTACGTGGCTCCCAAAGCGCGGGTCCACCCCATGGTCGTCATCGACGCCAGCGACGGCCCGGTGACCATCGACGAAGGGGCCGAAATCCTGCCGTTCACACGCATCGTCGGCCCGTGCTACATCGGCCGTGAGTCCGTGCTCGTCGGCGCCAAGTGCCACGAGGGCAACTCCATCGGGCCCGTCTGCCGCATCGGCGGCGAGGTCGAGTGCTGTGTCATCCAGGGCTACACCAACAAGTACCACGAGGGTTTCCTCGGGCACGCCTACGTCGGCGAATGGGTCAACCTGGGCGCCCTGACCACCAACTCCGACCTCAAAAACGATTACTCCAGCGTCTCGATCGTCATGCACGGCCGGCTGCCCATCGACACGGGTTCGAACAAGGTCGGCTGCTTCATCGGCGACCACACGAAGACCTCCATCGGCACGTTCCTGAACACCGGGGCGTACGTGGGGGCGATGTGCCTGATCATGGCCACCGGCAAGCCGCTCCAGAAGTTCATCCCCTCGTTCTCGTGGTTGCTCGAGGGCGTCGTAACGAAAGGCTTCGGCAAGGGGGCCCTGTACCGGACGGCGGCCCAGGTCATGCAGCGCCGCGGATGCCGGTGGACCCCCGCCGACGAGGCCCTGTGGGACCACGTCTTCGAAGCCACCACCGCCCGGCGCGAGGAACTCATCAAGAAGGGCCGACGCGCCATGCGCAAACTCTAGCCGAACACGATCCGCCGTACGCAACGCGACCCCAACAGGAGACCGCACGATGGCCACTGTCGAAGAACGCGTCAAGAACGTGACCGGCCAGGTCCTCAACGTCGACCCCGCCGAGATCAAGCCCGAACACTACTTCACCGTCGACCTGGGCGCCGAGAGCGTCCAGTCGATCGAACTGGTAGCCATGTTCGAGGAGGAGTTCGGCATCGACATGGAGGAAGAGGCGGCCCTGGCGGTCGAGACCGTCGGCGACGCCGTCACCTTTATCACGAAGTGCTGCAAGGACCAGGGCGTCGACATCGAGCCGTGACCCCCACCGTGGGCGCCCCCCGCCGCTGCGCCCGGACCGTGCCGTCGCACCCGACAAGGAGCCCCCATGCCCGACACAACGAAACCCCATCCGCTCCAGGACAGGACCGAACCGAACCTGGTGCGGGACACGTTCCCGTACGACCTGCCGCCGCTCATCCATTTCGACGGTCCGGTGACCGAGGTCATCGACGGCCAGCCCGTGACATTCGACTTCCGCCGGGTGGCCGACCGCGACATCGCCATCACCGACACGACGTTCCGCGACGGGCAGCAGGCCCGCCCGCCGTACACCGTCGACCAGATGGTCCGCATCTACGACCTGCTGGCCCGCATCGCGGGCCCGAACGGCGTGGTCCGCCAGACCGAGTTCTTCCTGTACACGAAGAACGACCGCGAGGCGCTCGAGAAGTGCCGGGCCCTCGGCCACGCGTACCCGGAGTGCACGGGGTGGATCCGCGCGGTCAAGGGCGACTTCCGCCTCGTCAAAGAGGCGGGCCTGGCCGAGAGCGGCATGCTGACCTCGTCCAGCGACTACCACATCTT
>Ga0180434_10006632_pt1 | contig 13254 bp, 8 predicted proteins | sample SS_ome_7_FD_132453 | JGI IMG/M metagenome (GOLD analysis project Ga0180434, IMG submission 132453) | Hypersaline lake sediment archaeal communities from the Salton Sea, California, USA - SS_1_D_2 metaG | ecosystem: Environmental > Aquatic > Non-marine Saline and Alkaline > Hypersaline > Sediment... | reverse complement strand
TCGAGCAGGAGCTTTTCAGCGGGCGGTTGCTGGGGGTGACGGCTACCAATGCTTTAGAGCTGGGGGTGGATGTGGGCAGTCTGGATGCCACGATATTGGTGGGCTATCCGGGCACCATCGCCAGCACTTGGCAGCAGGCCGGGCGGGCCGGGCGTGGGGTACGCCATTCCCTGGCGGTCCTCATCGGCCTCGACAATCCCCTCGATCAATTCTTCATGCGCCATCCCCAGGATCTCTTCGGCCGCAGCCATGAGCACGCTCTGATCAACCCAGGCAACGTCCACATCCTGGAAAAGCACTTGCCCTGCGCCGCCCATGAGATGCCGCTGTCCAATGAAAGGGGTCCCAACGGCCTGGATGACGAGGCCCTCTTTGGTCCTGGCTTCGTTGAGGCCATGATCAGCCTGGAGCGCAAAGGCGTCCTGGAGTACCGCAACGGCCGCTGGTACTACATGGGCTTGGGCTATCCCGCCGAGGAGGTCAATATCCGCTCCATTAGTGGCGGCAGCATCCGCCTCCTGAACGAGGCCGAGGGATATCGTGCTTTGGAGGAAATCGAATTCACCACTGCCTTCTCCCGTGCCCATCCGGGGGCCATCTACCTGCACCAGGGCGAGTCCTACCTGGTCACTGACCTGGATTGGGAGATGGGCCTGGCCTACTTACGCCCCGTTGAGGTCAACTACTATACCCTGCCTAGGGAGATCAACGATGTGAGCATCATCCGCTCACTGAAGCACCAGCAGTGGCCTGCTACCACCGCCTATTTAGGCCAGGTGCGGGTCACCGAGCAGGTAATGGGCTATAAGCGGGTGCAGCAGTTCACTGAGTCGACGTTGAGTGTGGAGTACCTGAACCTGCCGGCCCAGTCCTTCGAGACGGTGGCCCTCTGGTTCGATGTACCCCCTGAGATCGCTCAGCCGTTGGTCCGTCGCCGGCTGGATTTTCACGGCGGGTTGCACGCTGTGGAGCACGCGGCCATCGGTATCCTGCCTCTCTTCGCCATGTGCGACCGTTTGGACATCGGCGGCCTTTCCACACCCAGTCATCCCGACACTGGCCAGGCGCAGATTTTTATCTACGACGCCTTCCCTGGTGGGGTGGGTATCGCCGAGAAGGGATTTGAGCTTCTGATTGAGCTGTGGAAGGCAACGCTGGAGACCATCAGCGAGTGCCCCTGCGAGTCTGGCTGTCCCTCCTGCATCCAGAGCCCCAAGTGCGGCAACAACAATGAGCCGTTAGACAAAGAAGCAGCCGTCCTCATCCTGCACGGCTTGCTGGAGCGTTGCGGCTAGTACCGCTTTCCCATTACTATTTTCCTATTGAAATTTTGTTGCAGTGGCCTTATAATATAGGCGATAGCTTATACCGCGGTTTAATTAAAACCATATTATAGCACACTTTAGTTAGAATGGGGTTAGAAAAGGGTTAGAACTTTGTTAGAAATTTGCCAATCGGAGAGATGACCAACGATATGACATCTTTAGCCGCATCTCTGGATGATTCCACGGGGGTGGATCTGCGTGTCTTTAAGGCTCGGGAAATACGAAATATATTGAAGAGCAAGGCTCATTGCCTGCGAGCCGGTTTTCCATTGGATCACATGATCCTTTCCGTACTCGATGAAATTCGAGACGATTACGTGAAACGGGTAGGGCTGGCAACGTATCTAAGCCAGATGTTAGGTCATTTAGCGAACGTTCCTGTGCAGGATTGTGCATTTTTGGATGAGAGCGGGCAGCCGATTGACATTCACCTTAACGGCAAAGGGCAGCAGCCCGTGCAGAGGTTTATTGCCCGGCAATTTGGGCGAAAGAACCTCCCATTCAGAGTGGATATTCGGAGGCAGCCAGGCTCCAACCGGATCGAAACGCGATATTTGTAGTGACGCTGCGATGTTTTAACTGAATACTTTGTAGTAGGGTAGAGCTAACTGCTCCCAGGTCCTTTGAGGACGTGTTGGAGTAAATAGTAAGGCCCGATTTCCCACCCGCGGGTGGGAGACGGGCCTTTCATTTTGTCATAAAGGAGGATCTTATGCGCTACCGGATTATGACTGTATCTTTGATTGTTATCGTAATTACGACTGTCTTTCAAATTTCTTTGATTTCAGCCACTTCTATCGAAGGGTGGGGGGGCGACTCCAACATCTGGTTACAAGTCGGGGGGGCTGAAGGGCAAAAGCAAAATACAGTGGAGCAGGTGCTTCAGACAAGTAGTGCGACGGTCCAACCGACAAACCCGAATGCCAGTGATGAGGCAAAGAAAAAGTACACTATTTTCCTTCCCCTTCTTCAGAACAACTCCGGCACAACTTATTACGTAGGGCCAAATGGCAATGACGCAAACCCAGGCACTGAGGCCCGACCCTGGCGGACGGTCCAAAAGGCTGCTGATGTGGCTGGGGCAGGAGATACGGTCTATATTCGAGAAGGTATTTACAATGAAATAGTGACCGTGCAAAACTCTGGCGGGGGCGTTGACGACTACATCACCTTTGCTTCTTATCCCCGTGAAACGGCCACCCTTGACGGGGCGGGCTTGGGGGTGGGCAAGAGCGCGGCGGTTTTCAACATTGGTTACAAGAGCTACATAAAGGTTTCAGGCTTGAGGGTTGTCAATTCCACCGGGGCCGGGATCAAGGCCTTTCATTCAAGCCATCTCGTTTTTGAGGACAACTACACCAGAGACACTTACTCCTCCGGCATTGGGGTTTGGTACTCCAGTAGCATCGTCGTTGACGGGAATACCGTTGTAAATGCCAGGTGTGTTTCGCTAGAGGAGGGAGGTCATGAGGAATTCATTACCCTCGGCGGGGTCACCGACTTCCGGGTTAGCAACAACGAGGCTTACTACGAGGGCATGGAAGGTTACTTTGGAGCGATTGGGATAGACGTGAAGGAGCCTGGTGGAAACGGGGAGGTTTACGGAAATTACCTCCACGACATTAAACAGGATAGCGGTATCTACATTGACGCTTGGGATGGGCTTATAAGCGATGTCGAGATTTACAACAACAGAGTTCATCGTTGTCGGAACGGTATCGTCTTGGGATCGGAGAGAGGGGGGACTGTTAGAAATGTGAAGGTATACAATAACGTCCTTTCCTGGTTAGGCTGGACCGGGGTCCTCGTACATCGCCCCCCGGCGGGCGGTTCAAGGGAGAACGTAGCCATATTGAACAACACGGTGTATGGAAGCACCAGCAACGGTGGCGCCGGCATCTACATACAGAGTACCGATGTTGTGAACGTCGTCGTGAGAAACAACATTGTTGCCTTTGGTCCTAAATGCGTCGGCCAGATTAGGGCTACGTCTATGGAGAATGTAGTTGCAGATCACAACTTGGTTTACGATCCGGTGAACTTTACCGACGAGGAAGTTCCTGGCAGCATTGAGGCCGATCCAAAGTTTGTTGATCCTCTGGGAAACGATTTTCATCTCTTGCCGGGCTCGCCTGCCCTGGATAGCGGTTCTTCTGACGGTGCGCCGGATCGTGACTTTGATGGAACTCTTCGGCCTCAAGGTACAGGCTATGACATAGGAGCTTATGAGTATCGCCGAACTGTCCCTTCGACCCCAACGTCGCTGCCAACCAACACGCCAACGCAAACATCAACACCTACCCCGCCTCCATCGACTCCGACGGCAACCAGTACACCACTATCTACTAGTACGCCTACCCTTACTCCTACCAACACGCCAGCACCGACCAACACACCCTTGTTTACCGACACGCCAACCCTTACTCCTACCAGCACACCGACGCCAACACCGACCCAGACCCTGTTGCCAACTTATACGCCCAGGCCGACCTCTACCAGCATACCTTCCCCGACCAACACGCCAGCGTTGACAAACACGCCCTTACCTACCGACACGCCAACCCCAACCCCTACCAGCACACCTTTCCCGACCAACACGTCAACGCCGCTGCCGACCAACACGCCAGCGTCGACAAACACACCCTTGCCTACCGACACGCCAACCCTAACCCCTACCAGCACACCGATGCCAATACCGACCTAGACTCTGTTGCCAACTTGTAAGCCAACAGCGACCAACAGGCCGCTGCCTCAAAGCTGAACATGAGCACCAGTTCATTCTACAAGTTTAGTCTGTTACATAACTCCTCAGCTACATGAGGGGGCTAAACTTGTGCAGAAATGCACAAGATACAGTAGGCAAAGGTACGTTTTACTAGCCAGGAGCTATCTGAAAGATAGCTCCTTTTTAGTACCTCCAAACAGACTGAAATGGAATTATGCAACACTCCGATAGTTTCTTACCAAATTCTAACCTTTTCCTAACGAGTTTCTTACCTAATTGGAGTATACTAAGGGCGCGATTGGTGTAAAGAACCCTGCCGCCAGTTGACACGATGCAGGCGGAGGGGTTACCGTGACATTCTTGAGAGAAAGAACGTGGCAAACCGCAAAGACCTGGAAGCCTTATGTGCCCAACGCTTGCGTGGGGCACGCTGGCCTGAACAGGTGAAATGCCCGCATTGTCACTCGGAGAAAGTGACAGACATCAGACCATACATGGATGTGTTTCAGCGTTATCTGTGCCTGGTCTGTGGCAGGACCTTTAACGATAAGACGGGAACCATCTTTGAGAACTCTAAAGTCGCGCTTTCTGCGTGGGCGAAGGCGGCCTATCTGCTAACAGCCGACGAGCCGGTCACTGTCATTGCTGAGGACGTTGGCGTCAGCTATCCCACTGCCCTGCGGATGGTGAGAGAGTTACGGAAATCGAGCCTGTTACATACCCTGGAGGAGGTCGCCAGAGAGAAGCTATTCAGGCCCTGGAAACAGTTGGAATTCGAATCAGTATAGAGATCGCGAAGCGGAGCATTCGTTTATGGGGAAGGATGATGGGAGAATTGTGTCACAGCCAGCGTTGCTGTCTTAAGTAAGCGGAAAGCGAGAGCGTCATGAGGAGGTTGCGTCTTCTAGTAGCTATACTCATTATCTGGCTCTTTCTCTTCTATAACATAGAGCGGCTGAGTGAGCCTATCAATATCACCCGTGTAGCCTACACGCTTGTGCCGTTTATGGCTGTTGTCACCATTCTCATCCCTCGCTTGCGCAAAGTCCCTTTGGTGGTGCTCCTGGTGGGGCCCATCCCGTTAGTCTTGGTGCTCAGGGCGTGGCTGGGTTATGGTATATGGGGTACGGCTATTCCTTTGACGGTGACAGAGATATGTGTCATTGCTCTGACGACCATCTTGGCGCGTTGGGTGGGCAATGGAATGAGTGAGTTTGAGGATGCCATAGCCAACATCACGATTGGACAGGTTGGCAGGTTCTCTGAGCCGTTTTCCACTGGCCAGGGCGAGATGTACCGGGAGGTGCGGCGGGCCCGGCACCATCAGCGCCCGCTGATGCTGGTGGCCATTGGGGTGGAAGAAGAATCCGTGCGAGTGGCCTTGGACCGGATGGTGCAAGAAGTCCAGCGAGCGATGATGAAACAGTATGTGTTATCTGGTGTGTCTAAAATCCTATGCGATGAACTGGCAGATTACAATATTATCGCCCAGAGAGATGATCACTTTCTGGCCTTGTTACCGGAGGTAACGCCGGAGCAGTTGACTGATCTAATCGAGCGATTGCACAAGGCAGTATCTGAGCGGGTAGGAATCACCCTGCAAATTGGCACTGCATCTTTCCCTAAGGACGCTCTGACCTTTGAGAGCCTGGTGGAGAAAGCTGTGAGGGAAATGGATGCGGAACCAACGCCAGGGACCTCCCCGCAGCCTCAACGGTTGACAACAGAACACCGTACTATATAGCGTTTGCAAAGGAGAAGAGCGATGGACTTGGTAATTATCAATCCGCCCCGAGTGTTCCCTTATCGAAGAGGGTATCAAATCGCCAAGCGTGTGATGGACCTGGCCTTTTGCCTTCTGGCTATGCCTCTGATGCTTCCCCTGCTGGCCATCTGTGCGCTTGCTATTCGCATTGATTCACCGGGGCCTGTGCTCTTTATTCAAGAGCGCATTGGCAAGGGGGGGCGTCGCTTTCGGATGTACAAATTCCGCACTATGCAGCACAATCTTGATGATGGCGGTCACCGAGATTTTATGAAGGCTTTTGTGAACGGACGAATAGGGGGCGACGAAAAAGGTGGAGCGATCTACAAACCTTTTCAGGCTTCGCAGGTCACCCGGGTGGGGCGCATCCTGCGCAAGACCAGCTTGGACGAACTGCCCCAGATCATCAACGTACTCAGGGGGGAAATGAGCCTGGTTGGTCCCCGACCTAACGTACGCTGGGAATTTGAGGAGTATAAGGGCTGGCACAATGAACGCCTGGAAGTGTTACCAGGTATTACTGGCCTGGCTCAGGTACGGGGGCGGAGTGGCATCAATTTTGATTCTATAGTAAAATACGATATTGAATACATTGAGAGACAAAGCCTGGCGCTGGATTTCAAGATCCTGTGGTGGACTCTGCTCTCGGTCTTCCTTGGGACGGGCGCTGAATAGGGGGAAGAGGAGGGGAATGGATATGGAGCTAAAAATCTATTTGCGAATTCTGCTCAGAAAATGGTGGATCGTTCTGTCTGTTTTTCTGATCACGTTCACAGCTACCGTTGTATTGACTTTCACTCAAGCGCCTACTTATAGAGCCACTGCCACATTCGTCACTGCTCCTGCCAGCGCTCTTGAGGTGGGGAGCTTTGTGGGTGGTTTAAGTGTATTGAGTGGACGGACCGAGATTACCAACACGTACACTGAGGTGGCTTCTAGTTGGGTGATCAGGCGAGAGGCAGCCGATGAGTTGGCTTTATCTTGGGATCAGTGGAAGGGGCTTTCGGTTGAGAGCCATTTGCGAGCAGGCACGAATGTGATGGAGATCACAGTTGAGGGAAGCGACCCTGTTCTGGTCAGAGACTTTGCCAACATGATCGGCGCCAAGACAATGGTCTACGTGCAGGAACTCTATGAGGTCTTCGACATGAGGCCCCTTGACCAGGCCGGCGTCCCTTCTTCCCCTATAAAACCTAACAAGATGCTGTACCTGACTTTGGGAGCCATTTTGGGCCTGGTTCTGGGCGTGGGGCTGGCTTTCCTTTCGGAGTACCTACAGACCCCTTTGGAAGGCATGGCGAACTTTGGTATTCTCGACAATGAGACTGGAGCCTACAACCAGCGCTATTTCAGGCAGAGATTAGGGGAAGAGATGAGTCGGTCCAGGCGAAACAGGTATCCCCTGTCGCTGGCTCTGATGAATGTTGACCAACTCGAGGCGATCGGCACATCCTTTTCTTCCCAGGCTCGCAGTGAAGCCCTGCGCAAGATAGTCGTGTTCTTGAAGCAGTATCTGCGCGAAGAGGATGTCCTGGCCCGGCTCGACGGGACCATCTTTGCTTTCCTGTTACCGGATATGCCGGGGGAAAAGGCTAAAGCTGCTATAGAAAAGCTGCAGACCAGGATAGCCTGGACACCTCTGGAGATGGAGAAAAGCGGCGTTAAACTTAATCTGAGCGGCGCTGCCGGTGTGGCGGCTTATCAGCACAACGGCACGGCGCAGGATGAGTTTCTGGCCAGGGCCAACCACGCTTTACAACAGGCGGAATCGGCCGGCTATGGTAAGGTGCATTTGCTCTCAGAGGATTGGGAGCAGCCTTGAATAATGGGGATGGGAAGATGAGGTTGTTGCGCCCGTTTTTTGCAATGGGCTGTTTTTGCCTGCTTCTTCCGGCCATGGCTGTCTTGGGGGGTACCCCTGCCTTGTCGCAGGGCGTGGAGATCGCACCAAAGGTCCCTCGGTACGCTGACGTTTTTCAGGCGACCGTGACGCCGACGGTTTCCATCGAAAGCCCTTCCTCGATGTTCCAGATAACCCTGGCCGAATTAGGTTACGGGGAAAAGGTTCTGAGCAGCCCTTACGACGGCACGGAGTACAGCCTGCGCCTGCCCGAAGGCTGGGAGTTGCGTGAGGGGAGCTTCTTTGAGCTGGATTTCAGCTATACATACCATCGGGTCAGTATCTCAGAAACACAGGCCCTCCCACTTCTCTTTGGTGATCTAATCGTCGTTGTTGACGGGGAGACCCAACTTGTCTTCCCTATAGAAGAAGCTACGTTAGATCATTCTCGTTTGCGTATAAATCTGCCCCTTGCCCTTTTGAATGATCCCGCTCGTAGCGTACACAGCATCCGAGTAGCCCTGGATGCCGGCCTTATCTGCGAACTCCCCCATAGGGCAAACTTGATCATCCACCCCACCTCTCTTTTTTCCCTGGCCTACGACCAGCTTCCCCTCACTGCCGATCTGGCCCTTTACCCCCGTCCTTTTTACCAACGGGCTTTTGAGCCGGATCAGGTCCGCTTCGTGCTGCCGGCTCAACCAACCGAAGCAGAGTTGGCCGGAGCTGCGGCTGTCGCTGCCAAATTGGGTGACTTGACATATCGTATGGTCATCAGCGGCACCACCGACCTGGAGTGGTTGGACCGCCTGGAGGCAGAGGATGCCCTTCACGAGCATCTGATCGTGATTGGCAGGCCGGAGAGCAATAGGGTAATCCCGGAACTCAACCGATTGGGGGTTCTTCCGATACCCCTGCAAGAGCGCCAATTAAGACTGGCCAGTGAAGGGCCCGCTACCACTGCCCCTGGCAGCATCCTGACCTACACCCTGACCCTTACCAACACGGCTCAAAAAGTCTTCCCTTCCCTTTCCCTGGTGGATACGTTACCTGCCTATGCGCAGGTGGTGACTTGTCGTCCCGCGTGCACCGAGGTAATGGAAGGGAGGGAAATAAGCTGGTCTGTACCCTCCCTGGAAGCAGGGGAGGCGCCAAGCTATACGCTGGCCTTGCGTCTGAGTGAGGTGATAACAGACTCTGTGCTGGAGAACACGGTCACCCTGCTCGATGCAGCGTCCGACCCGCTAAACGTAAACACATTGACTACGACGGTGAGTTCCATTCCGCGGCCGGAACCTGGTCTGAGGTCCTCTGTCTCTGCCCAAGACGGTTATTTCTTCTCGCAAGGGGGGCGGGCCGTGCCGGAACACGACGGCATTGTGCAGGAGATCGTATCCCCTTGGGACCAGACACGGGCCATTCTGATCATCAGCGGTCTGAGCGATGAGGCCGTCTCCAAGGCGAGTCTGGCCATGAGTTCCAGGAATCTTTTCCCTGGTGTAGAAGGTTCCTTTGCCCTGGTGCGTGAGGTGCGCCCCTCCCCAGAGCTCGCTGTAGAAACCCCGTCTACTTCTACTGACCTGACCTTTGCCGATCTGGGGTACGGAGACAGGATATTATCAGGCTCTTCCGAGGAGGCCGATTATTACTTTGATATCCCCCTCGGCTGGCGCCTCACCGAGGCTGCTTACCTTGACCTGCGCTTCCGCCACTCTCAGCTTCTGGACTACGGCAGTTCATTTTTGAACGTGTTGTTCAACAATAAGCCGGTCGCTACCGTTGCGCTTAACGATGAGACTTCGCTGAATGGAAGACTAAAAGTGGAACTCCTCCCCTCTCAGGCGCGCCCCGAGCAAGGCAATCGAATTTCTATCCAGGCTGAGTTGCACCCCTTTGATAGATGCGCTCAAGTAGATATGTGGTTACTATTAAGCAGTGAATCTCTGCTTCACCTACCTCACAAAGAGCAGGAGGTCCGTTCTCTGGCTTTGGATTTCTACCCTTATCCCTTTGACCGGCGGTCTGATCTGGCCGATGTCCTGTTTGTGTTGCCGCCGGAGCCTGGGGCTGAGGAGTGGGAGCAAGCTCTGCAATTAGCCGCTACTCTAGGAGGTGCTGCTGGCGGTCCTGACTTTGCACCGGCAGTGGCTGTGGGGGATACCTGGCTTGAGACAGTGTTGGATGATTATCATCTCATTGCCATCGGGCGGCCCTCGCGCAATCCGGCGCTCCGGCAGGTCAATACGCAACTCCCCCAGTCTTTCCAGCCCGGTTCCGACGAGATCGAGCAGCAGATAGACGAGGTGGTTTTCCGTCTGCCCCCTGGCTTGAGCCTGGGGCTTGTGCAGTTGATCGCTTCACCCTGGAATGAGACGCGCCCGTTTCTGGCTGTCACCGGCACGACTGACGAGGGCATCAGGTGGGCGACACACGTTTTAGCGAACAGGTACTGGGTCTTGGAAGGTAATCTGGCCCTGATTAAGGGCGATCAGGTCAAAACGGTGGATACCCGTGCTTTAACCAGCAGTGGTCTGGCCATGGCCGTGGCCACCGCTGTGCCTGAAATGAGCCCAGTCCCTACAGCAGCGGTGACAACCACCCCTGCCTCCCTGTCACCCAGTTCAACGCCAGGCGTCTCCACTTCGGAGCAAATTTCCGAAGGGACAGGCCGACCTGGGTGGCTCCTCCCCCTGGTGGGAATAACTGGTGTGATTGTCGTTGTTATCTTTGCCGTTGCCTTCTGGCAAGCGCGGTGGCGAGCTTCTGGATGACGAGTGGCAGCATTGAGAGCCGATGAATTGCAGCCAGTAGAAGTGTGCACCGTCAAAATCGTGACTCAGGAGAATCATAATCTAAAATGATTGACACATCATCCAGAGTGGAAGCATCTAAGGCTCTTCCATCTGTCTTGATAGAAAAAAGTATTATGACAGCGGCCAAAGGTGGTGGTATCAAGTTTTTCGGTATGCTGTTCGCGTATGTTGTGCGTTTTGGTATGGGTGTTTTGATGACCCGCCTGATGGGAGCCGAACAGTATGGGTTGTATAGTCTGGCCATCACTTCCTTCTATTTGGTTGTTGGGCTGGCTATGCTAGGGCTCGTTAACGCCCTGGTGCGCTATATACCCGTGTTCGCCAGTCGCCGAGACGAAGAGTCGTTGTGGGGAACCCTTCAAGTGGGGTTGGGAGCTCCGTTTGTTGTCAGTGTGCTCGCCGGAGCATGCCTGTTGGTTTTTGCCGGGCCCGTTGCCCGGTTGATCTTTCATGAACCGAGACTGGTGCCCGCATTGCAGGTGGCTGCTTTTTCCCTCCCCTTCGGAACGCTCATTGTAGCGACAGCGGCGGTGCTCCGAGGTTTTAATCGGATGGAGTATGATGTCATTGCTCAAGATATCTCTGTTCCGCTGATCAAGTTAGCGATCATCATAGCCTTGGCGATGACAGGGCTGAATGCGGTCAAAGCGATGACGGCCCACGCCATAGGTGTGGTGGTGGGCTGTGTCATGCTCCTCTACTTCGTGCACAAGCTGTTTCCTTTGAACCGCCCCTGGCGCGCTGCCCGCCGTAACACGAAGGAAATATTTGTCTACTCTGCGCCTCTTTTTGCCTCAACCCTGATTGTGCTCTTTGAGGGCAGGCTGGAAACTTTTTTTCTGGGTGCCTTAGGCGCCATCGCATCCGTCGGTGTCTTTGACGTGGCTGCCCGAGTCAATCTGGTGGGCAAAATGTTTCACCAAGCCGTTGATGCCGCAGCGATGCCCATTGTCTCCGAGTTATACAGCAAGAAGGAACACAAGGAACTGGGGCATTTCTATCAAAGCATGACCAAATGGACATTTATGTCCAATTTGCCGCTGTTTTTAATCTTTTTGCTTTTCCCTAAAGCGATCCTGTCTGTCTTTGGAGAGGACTTTGTCGCTGGCTCTACCGCACTGGTCATTTTGGCTTTTGGGGGCTTGGTGAATGCGGGGACCGGCATTAACAGCGTGATGGTCACGATGACAGGAAACACGGGGCTGAACATAGTGAACACAATAATTACCCTTGTCGTGAAGCTAACTCTCAGCTTTTTGTTGATTCCTAGTTTGGGTGTGGTCGGGGCGGCCATAGCAGCGACGGCTACCTGGTGTGTGCTGAACCTGGCCCGCACGTTAGAAGTTTTTATACTGTTTAGGATATTGCCTTACAATAAGGACTTTGTTAAACCTATCGTGGCGGGTGTCATCACTGCGGTAGCAGCTTATGCGATGGCGCAGTGGGTTTTTGTCGAAAGCAACCTCGTCAGCACCGTGTTTAATATAGGTTGCCTTATGGCAGTGTACGCAGCCATGATTCTGGTATTGGGTCTCTCCGAAGAAGATCGAACTGTGCTGATACGTCTACGTGGACGATTGAAAGGGATGTTGCCAGGGTAATGACGCTCACAGGCCATAACATGATCTACTTCTCTGCTGAAAAATGGGACAGTTTATGGCGCAGTCGGCAGCAACTCACGTCGGTTTTCGCCCGGCAAAATAAGGTCCTATTCGTCGAACCACGACTTTATCTGCGGCCAACGCTGGCTGGCTTTCATCAGGGTGCCCTGGGATGGCCTGACCTGCGCCGTTCGTCTGTTGGGCAGATCTCGGAGAATTTATTTGTTTTTCGCTATCCGATATGGGCTCCAATTAGCGGTCGCTTTCCCTTGAGCTGGCTCACCAGGACAGCTAGACAGCTCTCTATTCGAAATGCACTGCATCAATTACAAATGTCGCAGCCCATTGTATGGCTCTCTGTGCCGAACATGGTGGATCTGGTCCATGAGATACCCCCAGCTCGCCTGCTTGTGTATCATTGTGTAGATGAATACAGTGCCTACTTTGGCCACACACCGACCAGCCGCCGCCGAACCGAGGAACGAGAAAAGGAAATGATGGCCCTGGTTGACCTCGTTATTGTCAATTCCCAAAAGTTATACGATGCCAAGAGCCCTTTCAATGCCCATACTTATCTGGTTCCGAGCGCAGTGAACTATCAGGTTTATGCCGCTGCCCTGGCCGACCCACATCTTCCTGAGGATTTGCAGGCCATCAGAGGCCCTCGTTTAGGTTATTCGGGACTCATTAGCGACAAGCTCAATCTCAATGTGCTGAAAGAACTCGCTCGAGAAAACCCCCAATGGTCCCTGGTTTTTCTAGGGGAAGCGAGAGTTTCTGAACAAGCGGAAAGCTGGGAGACGCTACTAGCGATGCCAAATGTACATTACTTGGGGTTCATAGAGATGTCTCAATTGCCCCATTATCTGAAAGGGTTTGATGTAGGGCTGATGCCTTATACGCAAAATCGTCAGGCCCAATATATAAGTCCTTTGAAGCTCTATGATTATCTCGCAGTTGGACTGCCCATCGCTTCGGTGGATATTCCTGCGGTCAACGAATTCAGCCCCTATGTTCATCTGGCCAATCGTCCTGGGGACTTTGCTCAGGCTGTGCGAGATGCTCTGGCCGACACAGCGCCCGAGCGCTGTCAGGCACGGAGAAACATGGCCGCCCAACACACCTGGGAAGCCAGGGTAGAGCGATTATCAGACTTGATTCAGGCTCAACTGGCTGCAAAGGCGT
>Ga0180434_10006631_pt1 | contig 13254 bp, 9 predicted proteins | sample SS_ome_7_FD_132453 | JGI IMG/M metagenome (GOLD analysis project Ga0180434, IMG submission 132453) | Hypersaline lake sediment archaeal communities from the Salton Sea, California, USA - SS_1_D_2 metaG | ecosystem: Environmental > Aquatic > Non-marine Saline and Alkaline > Hypersaline > Sediment... | reverse complement strand
AGGGAAAAAACAGGTCTCATCAGAGACGCCATTTCATCCGGAGTCTCCCAGTATAAGATGCAGAGTTTTGACCAGTCCGTTTACTGGCTCTATACAGAAGGATTTATCTCCTACGAGCAGGGACTCAGGTACTCTTCCAGCCCGGATAACTTCAAACTAAGGGTGATGGGAATCCGCTCATCTCAGGATGTAGCTATCGAGGACATGGAAAAAGAAATGTCCCAGAGAAAAGAAGAAAAGAGAGAGGTCTACGAAGAAGACACAGAGGAGGAATAAGAATAAAATCATTCTATGAGATCACAAAACATACGAAAAACATTTCTTGATTACTTCGCATCCAAAGGTCATAAAATTGTAAAAAGTTCTTCTCTTTTACCCAAGGATGATCCGACACTTCTTTTTACGAATGCGGGTATGAATCAGTTTAAAAATATGTTTTTAGGGCTTGAGAAAAGAACGTACTCAAGGGCCGCTTCAGTCCAAAAGTGCATGAGGGTCAGCGGAAAGCACAATGACCTCGACCAGGTGGGCAAGACCAGTAAACACCATACCTTTTTTGAAATGCTGGGTAACTTTTCTTTCGGTGATTATTTCAAAGAAGGGGCCATTGAATTCGCATGGGAACTGATAACCGAGAAATACGGGATCGATCCGGAAAGACTGTATGCGACCGTTTATAAAGAGGATGATGATGCGTTCAGAATATGGAAAAAAAACATCGGGATTTCAGACGATAAATTGTTTTATATGGGGAAAGAAGAAAACTACTGGAGCATGGGTGACACAGGTCCCTGCGGCCCGTGTTCTGAAATACATTTCCAGTTAGCCACAGACATTAAGAAGACAAGCCCGAAAGAATTGATCGAATCCGGAAGCGAGGATTTCATTGAATTATGGAACCTTGTTTTCATGCAGTACAACAGAGATGAGAAAGGAAAATTGAGTGAACTTCCGGCACCTTCCATAGACACGGGTATGGGGCTTGAACGCATAGCCACTGTACTGCAGAAAAAGAAAGATAATTATGAAAACGACCTTTTTTACCCGATCATTGAACAGATCGCTTCCCTTTCTGGTAAAGAGGGGATTCAAGAAATAACCAAAGAAATATCTGTACGGAAAATAGCTGACCATATCCGGGCTATCGTCTTCCTTATAAATGATGGTATCATGCCTTCCAACGAAGGAAGAGGGTATGTCCTCAGAAGGCTCATCAGAAGGGCCTTCAGAGCCGGTGAGAAATTGGGATTTAAGAAGGCCTTTCTGTTTAAACTCACCAGCGGTGTCTGTGATATCATGAAAGAATCCTATCCGGAATTGATTTCCTCTGCTAATTACATATCAAAGGTCTGTCAATCAGAGGAAAAACGCTTCATTAAGACCCTTTCCACCGGAATGAAAACATTTGACCTTTATGTCAGGGACCTCAAAAAGAAAAAGAGAAAAACCTTACCTGGCGATAAATTATTCAAACTGTATGACACATACGGATTCCCTCTAGACCTGTCCAGCGAGCTGGCTGAAGACGAAGGCATGGACATAGATGAAAACGGTTTTGCTAAAGAATTAAATAAACAGAGAGAAACAGCAAGAAAATCTTGGAAAGGCGATATTGAGGACAAGAAAAGAAAAAAATATGAAAAATTCAAAGACCTTAATGTCACCTATGTCGGCTATGAAAGAGAAAGCGCAGCGGATTCAGAAGTGCTTGCCATCATAAAACACGGCGCAGAGGTCAATAAAATGGAAAAGGGAGAAGAAGGGGAAGTGTTCTTATCCGTTACTCCCTTTTATGCAGAAGCCGGAGGCCAGATCGGAGATACGGGGATCATTAAGAATTCGGGTTTTTCCGCGAAAGTCAGATCCGCCTATTATCCGATCCCTGACGTCATCTCTCATAAAATAAAAATAATTTCCGGAACCCTGGAGACCGGTGATAAGGTCGAGGCCGAGGTCGACATAAAAAGAAGGAAGGCGATAAGTAAAAACCACACAGCCACCCATCTTTTGCATGCTTCTCTCAGGAATATCGTCGGGTCTCATTTAAAGCAGTCTGGTTCTCTGGTATCTCCGGAAAAACTCCGTTTTGACTTTACGCATTATTCTCCTTTAAGCCCTTCGGAGATAAAAAGCGTGGAATCGCTTGTCAATGAAAAGGTTCAGGCTTGTATACCTGTCAGCACGAAAATCACTTCATTAGAGCAGGGAATAAAAGAAGGAGCTGTTGCCATATTCGAAGAAAAATACGGCGAGGATGTCAGGGTCATAACCATCGGAGATTTCAGCAAAGAACTCTGCGGGGGCGTGCATGTCCACAACACAGGTGAGATCGGTTTTTTCAAGGTCATTTCAGAAGGAAGCGTTGCTGCCGGCATGAGAAGAATAGAGGCTGTCACGTCAGAATCAGCATTGGATTATGTTCAAAAAAACGAAGACCTGTTAACTGATATCGAAGAGTCTCTCAGTACACCTAGAAATGAGCTTGTTGACCAGATAGGCAAACTTCAGGAATCCATAAAACAAAAAGAAAAGGAATGCAAATCTCTCAGACAAAAGCTGATAAACCTAAAAAACAAACAAAAGGAAGAAAAAACGCATCAAATAAACGGAATTTCTGTCTTGACAAAAAGGATTGAAGGGCTGAGTGGTTCAGAGCTCAGAGATCTGGCAGATAATCTAAAACAAAAGTCACATTCAGATGTTATTATTCTGTCAACGGTTTTCAATGACAAGGTCCTCATAGTGGCTGTTGTGAATGAAGATCTTACGGACAGACTAAAGGCAAAAGAAATCATAGATGAAATATCACCGGTGATTGGCGGCGGAGGAGGAGGCCGCCCTGATTTCGCTCAGGCAGGAGGAACCAAACCTGACAAGCTGGACCAGGCAGTGGAAAAGGGGCTCGCCTATATCCAAGCAAAACTGAAACGGTAAAATCACCCCTAAAGGGGATTGATTTTATATGCATTCTGTTATTATAATTAGAAAAGGCTAGACGGGTATGAAAAGAAAGAAAATTGCATTGTTTCTCATTTCTGCTTTCGCCCTCTTTGCCTGTTTTGCTTTTTCTCCTTATTCCTTTTGTTCACATTCAAAAAAATATACTGATATTATCAGTAAAGCAGCTGTGACATACGGGCTCCCCTCTGATTTGATCCATTCAATCATAAAAAATGAATCCAACTACAATCCCAGAGCTGTTTCTCCAAAAGGGGCGTTAGGACTCATGCAGCTCATGCCTTCGACCGCGAAACAATACGGTGTCACCAATGTTTTTGATCCTGAAGACAATATACTTGGGGGGACAAAGTATCTTAAAGACCTAACTTCCCTATATCAGAGGAATCTTGATCTGGTTCTGGCTGCCTATAATGCCGGTCAGGAAGCGGTCAATAAATATCAGGGCATACCCCCTTTCCGTGAAACAATTGAATATATTGAAAGGGTCAAATCTTCATACGGAGGAAAATCCATTATAGGAAAGACGAAGATATATAAATATTATGACGAAAACGGAAGAATCGTTATCACGAATAATATCTTTCTTTATTTACAACACCGTAAAAAATAAAAAATCCTCGTTTTCCTCTATGCAGGCGCCAGTTTCCTTTTTAAATTTGTCCTGACAGAAAAAATACTGGGCACTATTTCAAATGTGACAGGCACTTTACCGATCAGTTCTCCATCCGCTTCTATAAGGACATCTTCTTCATCTTCTGACATCACTTCTATTTTCTTGCCTCTCAAAAATTTGATTTTTGGATGGGAGAGATGGGTCCCCCTGTATATTCTCCATACATTTAAAAAGAATTCAATTTTTTCCATCCCTTTAACGAGAATCAGATCAAAAAATCCATCATCAAGGAGGGCAAGCGGAGCGATTTTCATTCCTTTACCAAAAATACTTCCATTTGATATGGCTCCTATTAAATATTCATCAGTTGGATAGGCTTTCCCATCTACCTTTATTTTTAATTTTTTGCTCTTATAAGAAACGAAAGTAAAAATCAGAGTCCTTAAGTAAGACGAGGCTTTTCTCTTGAGTCTCTTTTCCTCAACTCTTTTAACCACTTCGCCTCCGAAGCCAAAGTCAGCTATGTTCAAAAAAAACATTTCCTTTTTTTCCCCGGAAAGGGATTTGTAACGAATTTTTCCGATATCAATAATATCAGACTGGGATTGAGTTATCACCTCCATAGACTTCTTCAGGTTTTGCGGTATATTCAGACTTCTGCTGAAATCAGAACCTGTTCCGCTGGGAATTATTCCGAGTGTGGTCCTGGGATTAATGATTTTATGGTTTTCAAAAAAACCATTGGCTATCTCATTCATTGTCCCATCACCGCCTACACCGACGATGAGTTCGCTTCCGTTTTTAATAGCAGACCTTGATATTTCAGTGGCATGAGCCGGTTTTTCAGTAAATTCATACTTGAATTCTTTGAAAAAATTACTGAGCGCTTCCTTTATAAGCGTCCATCTTTTGCCTGTCTGACCCTTGTTCGATTCAGGATTAACTATTATCTGCGTCTTTAATAGATCTGGAGTCTTCGGGAATGTCAACAACATCTTTTTCCCCTTTTTTCGTTTTGTCTTTTTTAAATATGGATACTCCTATAATTCCTCCCAGAGCGCCTAACACTGAAAAAACGAGTGCGTTGATGAGAATTCCGAGTAAGACCATAGAAATATGAGAACCTCCAGCTCCTCTCTCCATCCATGTTTCCCACCCGTCAGGCATTTCCTCGGCATACTCTGCAATCCTCTCCATAAGATTAGCTGCGAATTTGTTTGCGAGCGGGGCTAAAGGAATGCTGATCAAAAATTCTGCAGCTGTAGCAACGAGGCCGGAAAATACTCCGGCTATGGCACCCTCTCCCATGGTCAGCGGCTTTGCAGCTTCTTTGGTAAGGAAAAAAACAGCGATGATTCCGCCTCCTATAATCCACAAGCAGCAAAGACAGTTCAGGACAGGGATCCCGGAAAGGACTCCAGCAACACCACCTCCTATTAGAGCGGGTATAAGCATGTTTGTTTTTTGTTCTTCCATTATGCCTCCTCAATAAAGGATTTCTTAAAGAGTTTTTACTATTCTATTTTGTTTGGGTTTGTTTTTTCAAGAAAAATGTTTACGGCTCAAAAACAATTCAGAAAGACCGGCTATTAGGTAATAGGGGAGAAGAGTCCCCCAGATAAGCCCGATCACATACCTCAGCCAATCAGAAGTCTGCCATAGATGAAACAGATTTCCAGCTGTATCTATCACTATTGGAGCTGTGAAAGTGAAAAACAGTCTGTTTCCTGGAACCTTGACTTTCTTGAAACCATTGACAGCAGGAAAAACAACTGTGCCCAGAAAGAAACCAAAATAGATACCTAGACACCGGGTACAGACCGCTAAAGGATAACCGAACAGAGTGAAACATCTGGATGGGTTTTGGTGGCAGATCGGGGCAAAAATGGAATAAATAAAGGCATAGGCAGGAATACCTACGCTTTTCAGGTAGGGGGCTAAGAAAATCAAGCTCAACCACACGAGTGTTCCAGCCAACGTACAAACAAAGACATTACGAACAATTTTTTTTTCGTCCATCTGAATTTTAATCATATGAACCTTTGTTAAATTGTCAAATACTGAAATTCAGGTATAGCTGTCGCTTCCTTCAGATTTTTAACGCCATTCTTCTTCATTTTTCTCGGCTCCTGCGTAACTCCCCCCGTCCGTGGGTCAGACATACTCGGAGCCCGGCTTTGCCGGGTACCCTCGAAAAGCCTCATCCGAAGGCTAAATCTTCAATGTCGCCACAGCCGCACCTGAACTTCGTAAGGTTTGCGCTTTTCATGTTAGATAAGTAATAATCTTGTATTATCTCGACTTTCAGGCAGGCGGGCTGAAGAACCAGCTTGCCTGATGAAAGTAAGGAGTACAAGAATGAATGTGCATACATATTTTATGAATAATCAGGATCAGGAATTATTTGACAGGACTTCCCTTAATGTGTACATTTATCTGTACGATTAAATTACAAAACAAATGCATTCATACAATGAATCATAAAACAACCGACTTGAGTGAAATCCTATTATATTTTTCATTAATAAGGAGGCACAATGAATAAAAAAAGAGCACTCATAGTTTTTAGCATGCTTCTTCTTGTTATTCCTTCTTTCCTGTTCTCCCAGAACGAAGAAAACCTGGAAACAGAAGCACTCAGAATCTTTAATAATTACAAAGACAGTGTCATTACTCTTAAATCAATCGCAGAAGATGGCAGTGTTATCTATAATGGAACAGGATTTGCCGTAGGAGAGAAAATCATTGTGACGAACTATCATCTGATAAGCATGGCTAAAGATATTGAGGGCACGATGGCTGATGGTAAAGGGGTAAAAATCAAAGGAATTGTTGATTATGATAAAGAGACCAACATTGCGCTCCTGGAAATAAATAAAAAACTTCCCGTCCTATCTCGGGGAAACTTCGAATCTCTTGAGTTCGGCAGCAAGGTATTTTTAATAGGAGCCAACCAGATCGGTCAGATCAGAGCCTATCCTGGAAAAATCATAAATATTGCCGAACCGCTTACAAAAATTACGGTTGCTGATTCAAGTATTGATGCAGGAGACGATGCCAGTGGAGGACCTGTTTTTAATGAAAAAGGGCAAGTGGTAGGGATTATTTTTTATCCCGAATCTTCTTCCTCTAAGGTCCTCATTCCCATATCTGTATTGAATAGAGTCAATACAGATTCTAACGGAATAAAAGTCAAAGACATGGAACCTGAAGACTATTTTTTAACTCAGGAGGGAGCTTATTTCACAGGCCACTCCTTTGCTGCTATAAACAATATGATCGTTGCGGAAGATAATTTAAAAAAAGCGGCTGAATTAAAACCGGACGACCTGGAAACAAAAATGACCCTGGGCGATGTCCTTACTAAAGGAAGAGCTTTTTCTTCAGCTGTCTCTACGTATAAAAATATTACGGAAATGGATCCTGAATCAGATGAGGCTTATCTGAAAATGGGGACGGTTTACATTGAAATGAGGAATTGGAAAGAAGCTATTTCGCCTTTAGAAAAAGCTGTTGAGCTCAATCCTGATAATACCGATGCTTATTACAATATTGGAGTTGCTTACGAAGAACTGAAAGATCATGAAAAAGCGATTGAAAACTACAAGAAATATATAGAATCTGATCCACAGGATATGAAAGACACTTATCTCCGGTTAGGGATCGCCCAACTGGAAGCGGAACAGTACGAAGGAGCGGCTGATTCTTTAAAACATGCTATAGACAACAATCCCGAAAACGATAATTTGAAATACAGGCTGGCAGAAACCTATCAGAAAATTGAAAAATATGAAGAGGCAGCTGGCATCTATGTCAATCTTGCCAAAGACAATCCTGATAATGCTAAATTCTACTACAACATGATGATCAGAATGTATGATGAGGCAAATATGGCTGATAAGGCCATTGAATCTGCCAAAAAATTAATCGAGGTGGAACCTGACAGTGCGGATGCCTACTACAATGTCGGCTATATGTACATGCGGCAGGACCGGTTCAATGAAGCCATTCCTCTTTTTGAAAAGGCCATTGAATTGGATCCTGAGTTGGAATACGCCTATATGAATCTCGCCGTTTGTCATTCAAGACTCAATCAATACACTAAATCAATAGAAACATTAAGAATCCTAACTCAAAAAAGGCCGAACAATGCAGATGCCTGGCTTTCTATTGCTGTAAACTATTTAAGATTAAAAAACTGGAGAGCGGCTGTTGCTCCTTTACGAAAAACCATAGAACTGGATCCTAAAAATGCTCAAGCTTATTACAACCTGGGAATCGCTTATCTAAACATGAGGGACAATGATAACGCACGAAGAGTCTATCTGCAGTTAAAGGAAATAGACGCCAACATGGCGGCACGACTCTTGAAATATTTCAGATAATAGAGAGCCCTCACTCCTGCATTTTACTGTTTGTGGGAATACTTCCTTCAATTGACAAAGAAGCATTTCTGTGATAAAAATGGATTTCAAAGTCAATTTACCCATAAATTTTTTATCCTCTTTTATATCTTGGGCTTAAAGAACACATATGTTCGCTGACTGAAAAGAGGGCAGGTGGCGAAATTGGCATACGCACTAGGCTTAGGACCTAGTTCCTGATAAAGGAGTGCGGGTTCGAGTCCCGCTCTGCCCATTAATATATTCAATAAAAACAGAATTCAAATGGAAAAAGAACAAAAGAAAACAAAAAAATTAAATTCATGTCAAAGAGAAATGGACGTGACCATTTCAGAGGACAAAGTCAAGAGAAAATATAAGGAATCTCTGGATTATTTTGCAGGCAGAGCTAAGATAAAAGGCTTCCGCCAGGGGAAAGCGCCCATTAATCTTGTCAAACAGATGTATCAAGATGACATAAAGTCCTCAATCATAAATGACCTGGCGCCTAAAGCCATACATGAGGTCCTTTCTAAAGAAAATATCTTTCCGGTTGCTTCTCCAGTCATAACAGATATTGATTTTCAAGAAGGCAAGCCTCTTAATCTCAAAGTAAAGTATGAAGTCTGGCCGGAATTCGAACTCCCAAAATACAAAAACATCAAAGTCAAAAGAGGTAAAAACAGTGTTTCAAAAAAAGATGTGGATGAATCTCTGGAAAACCTGCGCGAAAAATCCGCTAAATACAATCCTGTTGAAAACAGAGAAGCAAGAAAAGATGATTATGTTCTTACGGAAATCAAAGGAACGGATCTTGACACCAAAAAAATGTTCCCCACTGAAAAAAGCGTTGTGCTGGTAGGCCATAATGATAATGAAAAATCCTTAAATGAAGCATTGACAGGGATGAGGATTGGTGAGGAGAAAGACTTTGTTGTCAAATATAAAAATGAACATAAAAACAATAAACTGGCAGGGAAAAGCATCAAATATACAGTAAAGATTCTTTCTATAAAAGAAAAATCCCTTCCTGAGCTTAATGATGATTTCGCTAAAGATTTTGGAGAATTCAAAGACATGCATTCACTAAAAAATGAGATAGAAAAAGAACTGACCGCCTCTAAAGAAAATATTTCCAAGCAAAAATTAATCGATGAGATCATAAAAAAAATATCCGATAAAGTAGATTTTGGCCTGCCTGAGTCAGTCGTTGATCATGAAACAATGTCAAATATCCAAAAAGTCTTATCTTCCTTGCCCAGAGGTCAGCAAAAACTGAACAAAAAAGAAATGGAAAAGATCAAGAAGGAAGCACAAGAAAGAGCAAGGAAATCAATAAAAACTCATCTGATATTAAATAAAATAGCTGAAAAAGAAAAGATAGAAATATCAGATAAAGATCTCGAAAAAGAGTTCCACTCACTGGCCAAAGCAAACAATGTGCCTTTGGTGAGAATCAAAGAATATATGAAACAAGAAGGCAGACAAGAGAGCTTAAAACAGAATATGCTGCTGCAAAAGACAGTTGACTTTTTGGTCGATAATGCTAGAATAGAAGGGTAGCTTTCCCAATGATGCAAATCCCCTTTATAGTTGATAAAGAAGGAAAAAGCGAACGCGCTTATGATATTTACTCGCGCTTACTCAAAGATAATATTATTTTCATTGGGTCAGAGATAAACGATGAATTGGCGAATTCAGTTATCGCTCAGCTGCTTTATCTTGAATCGAAAAACACAGAAGGTGATATTTCAGTGTACATTAACTCACCCGGAGGCAGCATCACTTCCGGCTTAGGAATATATGACACCATGCAGTATATCAACTCAGAAATATCAACGATATGCGTGGGCCAAGCTTCTTCCATGGCTGCGGTTTTGCTCGCAGCAGGAACAAAAAACAAACGGTTCGCCCTTCCTAATTCCAGGATTATCATTCATCAGCCTTTAGGCGGATTCAGCGGGCAGGCCACGGACATCGCTATACAGGCAAAGGAAATCCTGAGAATAAGGGAAAGCATAAATCAAATCCTAATCAAACACACTCATCAGCTAAAAAAGAAAATAGAAGAAGATATTGAAAGAGATTTCATAATGACGCCAAAGCAGGCTAAGGAATACGGCATTATAGACAGTATCATTTCTTCAAAAAAGCAAAAAAAGTAAGAAAAAGGCTTATTATCTGAACTCAAATCGAATAAAAGAAAAAATATGAGCGAAAATAAGAAAAAAATAGCCAGATGCAACTTCTGCAACCGGCATCAAGGCATGGTAAACAAACTCATTGCAGGGCCTAACGGCATTTATATATGCGATAACTGTGTAAGAGTCGCTCATTCCATTATATTTTCAGAAAAACAAAAAAAAGAAGAAAAAACACCTGAATTTTTAACTCCATCCGAAATAAAAGACGCCCTGGATCAGTATATCATCAGCCAGGACGACGCAAAGAAAAAAATAGCCGTCTCTGTGTACAACCATTACAAGCGCATCAATTTCAAATACCAAAAAGATGATGTAGAAATATTAAAAAGCAATATACTTTTCATAGGCCCTACAGGTACCGGAAAGACTCTCATGGCTCAATCTCTTGCAAAAATCCTATCCGTGCCCTTTGCTATTTCAGATGCCACCACCTTAACCGAAGCAGGATATGTCGGGGAAGATGTCGAAAATATTGTGCTCAAGCTGTTCCATGCTGCCAATGGAGATATAGAAAAGACCAAAAAAGGCATCATTTATATTGATGAAATAGACAAAATAGGAAGAAAGACCGACAGTCCTTCCATAACCAGGGATGTTTCAGGAGAAGGGGTCCAGCAAGCGCTTCTTAAAATCATAGAAGGCACTACTGCCAATGTCCCTCCTATGGGAGGAAGAAAGCATCCCCAGCAGAAGTATATACCCATAAACACGACAAACATACTCTTCATAATGGGAGGAACTTTCAATGGATTGGATGATATCATACGGGAACGAATAGGCAAGTCTTCCGTCGGATTCAAACATGAATCTAACGATAAAACGCCTGAAAAACAGCAGGAGATTTATGGACATTTGATCCCTCAAGACCTTATCAGATTCGGACTGATTCCAGAACTTGTGGGAAGAATTCCTATTGTATCCATATTTTCCGACCTTTCAGAGGAGGACCTTGTTAACATCCTCACCAAACCAAAAAATGCGATTATCAAGCAGTATCAAAAATTGTTTGAAATGGAAGATGTGAAACTTACATTCACAAAAGGAGCCCTGAAGAGTGTCGCACAAAAATCCATTGGGCATAAATTGGGAGCCAGAGGATTGAGAAGCATTATAGAAGAGCTGATGCTGGACATCATGTTTCATCTGCCTTCTCTGGATAAGCCGGATCAGATCAATGTGACAAAAAAAATGGTTGAATGCAACATCCTGGAATATCATAAACTCAAGAAAGCGGTCGGAGTATAAATATGCAAAAAAACCATGAAAACAAGGACTTGAAAAACCTGCCGTTAATACCACTAAGGGATCTTGTGGTCTTTCCATCGACTTTAGTTCCTTTTATCATAGGACGCAACTCATCAGTAACAGCCTTAGAAAAGGCTTCTTCTGACGAAAAGCTTCTTTTTCTTTCAACTCAAATGGATGCATCTTTGAATGATCCACAGCCTACGGACATCTATTCCATAGGAGTTCTGGCTAAAATCATACGTGTTGTTAAAATAGATGATAAAAATTTAAAGGTCATAGTGGAAGGGAAAAAGAGAGCCAGGATCATCGAATACACGAAATCCTATCCTTATTACGAAGTGCTGTTAAAAGAGGTCAAGCAAACAAAAATAGAAAACGACGATTCCTTAAATGAGTCTTTAAAAAGGGTCCTCAGCCTGTTTGAAGACTATCTAAAATTGACCAAACACACCAATTTTGACTCTATAATACCCGCGTTGAGAGAGAACACTCCGGAACGGATATCGGATATCATTGCTTCTCATCTGCATATTAACATTGATGAAAAGCAGAATCTTCTGGAGACCATAAATCCTCTTGAAAGAATCAGGCGTTTAAACTTTGTCATTGAAAGCGAAATACTCAAGATTCATTCAAAGATAAGAAAAGATGGAAAATCCTCAAGTAAAAGAGGGAAACCCTTTCCAGACAAAGGACAAAAAATATTCACAACCAGCATGAGCCAGAAAAAAGACAGAAAAGCAAATGAGATAGATGAATTAAGAAATAAAGTACAGAAAGCTAAAATGCCGAAAGCGGCTGAAGAAAAAGCCCTCGAGGAAATCGAACGTTTGGAAGTCATGCCTCCGATGTCTGCAGAAGCAACGGTAAGCCGGAATTATCTCGACTGGATCATATCGCTTCCGTGGAATAAGAAGTCAAGAGAAAAAAGGGACATAAAAGAGGCAGAGAAAATACTGAATGAAGACCATTATGGTTTGGAAAAAGTCAAGGAGAGAATCCTTGAATATTTATCCCTCCGCCAGCTTGTTAAAAATCCGAAAGGAGTCATATTGGGATTGGTAGGCCCTCCGGGAGTAGGGAAAAGCTCCCTGGGGAAGTCGATCGCACGGGCAACCGGACGTAAATTTGTCAGGCTGTCCCTGGGTGGGGTAAGAGATGAAGCTGAAATAAGAGGGCACCGGAGAACCTATATCGGAGCCTATCCAGGCAGAATGATACAGATGATTAAAAAAGCAGGAACGAGAAATCCTGTCTTCCTTCTTGATGAAGTCGATAAAATGAGTGTTGATTTCAGGGGAGATCCCTCTTCCGCTCTCATGGAAGTACTTGACCCGGAACAAAACAGCACTTTTCTGGATCACTACATTGATACTGAATTCGACCTCTCTCAAGTTATGTTCATTGTAACAGCAAATGTCCTTAAGACGATTCCGAATCCCTTGATTGACCGGATGGAGATCATTCGTATCCCCGGATATACAGAAGAAGAAAAACTGCAGATAGGAAAAAAGTTCTTGCTGCCCAAACAGTTGAAATCACACGGGCTTGACAAATCAAATATCAAGATTTCCGACACTACCTTAAAGAAACTCATCAATAATTACACCAGAGAAGCAGGGGTGAGAAATCTTGAACGGGAGCTGACCTCCCTGTGCCGAAAAATAGTCAAGAAGGTGGTTACAAAAGGAAAAGAATACAGCGAATACATTCCTCCCAAAAAATTGGAACAATACCTTGGAATCCCCCGTTACAGGCGTTCGGAAATAGATAAAAAGGATGAGATAGGGGTTGCCATTGGGATGGCCTGGACAGAATTCGGCGGAGAGCTTTTAACATTTGAAGT
>Ga0180434_10006630_pt1 | contig 13256 bp, 7 predicted proteins | sample SS_ome_7_FD_132453 | JGI IMG/M metagenome (GOLD analysis project Ga0180434, IMG submission 132453) | Hypersaline lake sediment archaeal communities from the Salton Sea, California, USA - SS_1_D_2 metaG | ecosystem: Environmental > Aquatic > Non-marine Saline and Alkaline > Hypersaline > Sediment... | reverse complement strand
CACCTTGTTCTCTCGATACCGTCTTGGGCAAGTCGACTGCTCCGTATCTACACTGTTTCTGCCTTGCTTTTCTCCTATGAAAATCCTTACACAGTAAGGTACCAGGCGTTGTAGCCGGAATCCGCTCAGCAATCCGGACTACAAAGGACTAAAAGAAGAGCCCTCCGCCAGCCAGCAAATGCAGAACTCCCAGAACGATACACGCGATTCCGAACGGTACCTGGTACTTCTCGATCTGGTCAATCCGGTCTTCATACTTCCGGAGCATCTCCTGGGCCTTAACCGCGGCCTGGGTCGCCTTCTCCTGCGCTGAATCGGCCTTAGCGCCTTCTTCAACGGCCTTTGGTTTCTTCAGGAGGATCTCCTTGCCGAGGAAGAGCCCGCCGATGACAATTGCGAGTTGGGGAAGGATATCGGCAAAGGGAGAAAAGAAGAAAAACAGTGCCCTGAGAAACAGAAATACACCGAGAACGAGCGCTATAACTCCGAGTGTTTTGCGGAGCGGTTCGATATTAGTGTAGACCGTGGCAAGTTGCGGAAACTTCGGCTTGAGATAGGATATCGCAAGGAGCAGACCCACTACCAGATTAGCAACAACCAGTGCGAGTCTGAAGATGAGACCAAAGAATCCGCCGCTCGTGCTTCTCCCGCCACCCATCTTGGGAACATTGGAGATCCGCATCTTCATGATATCGCCCACCCAGACGCCGGTCCACGGCGGGGCCTTTTTCACGCCTGCTTCTTCCTGAGTGATAATAGTCAGGGAAAATACCCGGGCGAGATCGTCTTTCTTCTCGGCTTGATTATAGCATGCCCCCCATATGGGAAGTCCCCATTGTATCGTTTCACCGAGAATATTTTTCTTGGCACTCACCCAATCACCGCGAACCGCAACAGCGAAGGTATGATCAGGATCTTCCTGATCCCGGGACGCCTCGTCGTTCCGGAGCCATTCCATGGCGGATTTTGCCAGTTTATCCGGATCACCGGGACCCGAGAAGTTCTTGTAATGCCCCGGCCATTTCGCGTCATCAATGGCTTTCTCGATTCCCTCGAGGGCTTTTTTCATATCTTTGTCGACACGTTTGACCCATTCCTCGGCCCTCTCATTCTCAGGATCGAACCGGAGAGCGAGTTCAAGTGTCTCCTTCAGCTGTTCGAAATTCTCTTTGGTCACCTGGGCGGAGAAACTCGTGATCCGTTGATCGAGTCCTTCAGCTTCGCGAAGGAGATACCCGGCCTTGTCCAGTCTCGCCTGCTCGATGTTTGCCACCCATTTGGAGAGTTCCTCATAGATGGCTCCGGCAGTTTCGGATGGATGTTTGTCTCCGCGCCAGTCATACTCCACCACAGCATCCACCGCCCGGTCGATCTCGGATCGCGTGTCGCCATACTCCTTCGAAAAAGAATCCAGGGCCTTCTTGATCTTCGGAATGTCATCCTTCGCCACATCGTCGAGTACATCCAGAATCTCATCATAGTCATCTCCGATGATATTCGGCGCATAGCTGGGAACGATATCCTCAACCTTTTGCTTCAATTTCTCGCGGAGCGTGTTGAGGTTGTTCCAATCCTTAATCGCCTGCTCCTCCGTGGGTTCCGCTGAAAGCGGTGAGGACTGAATGCAGAAAAACACGATTCCTATACACGATAAAAGCCGAATCCACGAGCGCATGCTGGGCCTCCTCCAGGAGAGTGTAGGGCGCAAGACGTAACTCAATACGTTAGCAAGGATACCGATGATAGATTCGACGCTATCGGCTGTCAACGAGCATGTTCACGCATTTCTCATCGTATTCGAAGGCGTTATCAGCAGTCAGCAGTCAGTTTCGGGAAATATAGATCCTCCTCTGTCCAGAGAAGGAAAGCTTCGATCATTTGCCGCAGCACCCAACGAGTGCGGTGCTGGATAATAACCTTGATATCACACGCATTTCCGTACTCTCGTAACAAAACCCGATGAGAACTGCGGGAACGTGGGTTTGATTTAAATCCGCCAAGTGGAACAAACGACGATCCGAGTCGACGAATACCTTGTCCTATTACGTCTCTACCTGATCAAAACCACTCGTTTCGACACCCTCGCTCCTCCCGCTTCCGCGGAACAGATATACGTTCCGCTGGGAACGCGCATGCCCCGATCATCGAGACCGTCCCAGATGAGATGGTGGGTACCCTCCGAAATGACTCCCGTATAGAGTAACCGCATCCGTCGCGCCAGAAAATCGTGAATCGTCAGAGTGCAGTATGCCGGCCTTCGGATATGAAGCGAGAACTCCGAAACATTCGATGAAGGAATCGGACCCCGCACTTCAAGAACAATCGGGATCGCTGGAACAGGGATACTCTCATCTATGGCGGTCGGGGATCTGTGTGCGTATTGCAGCTTATTTTGCCCGTATAGCGATGTAATGGTATAACAGACATGTGGCCTGTCGTCGACGTCCAGACTCAAGGTCGCCCCCTCGGCGGAAAATGCTACGTTCTCAACAATCCATTGCCAGCGGTCGATCGTTGCAAACCGAATCCTGGTCGTTCTTTGCTCGGGAAGTTGGCCCATGCGAATGTATGAATACGCCACTGACGGTATGTCGTCACTATCGAGCTTCAATGAGACAGAATTACCGAGGTGCTCATTGGCATTCCAATCGACCTGATCCACGGTTTCGGATTGCCAGCCCGATCCACTCCGAGCAGCGTACCGCAATCTTCCCTCGCTTGATGAGTAAGCAATTTGCGGCTTGGAGAATTGATCGATTGCCACCGACGAGATTCCTCCACTATCAACATACTCCGTATGCCATCCTGTCTCTTCTCTTCTGGCATAATGTAATTCAAGATCCACGGAATAGCTCGCGTGGAGTATCCCGGCCGGGTCGAAAACGATTGACGGCGAACAGCATGATGACACGGCACTGTCCACCGTTTCGGAGACCCATGACGAGTCAGAGGGGTGGGCAATCATGATCCGAAGTCCGTTCGCGTATCCTACATGAGGCTTGCCTGTTTCATCAAGCGCTACGCTGATCCCGGTCCCCGTGACACCTGATGGAAAAATGGTTTGGACTTCCCATGTTCCCCCCTCCCGGCACGCATACTTCAGGCAATAACCAGAAGACGAAGAAAAGCCATTGAGAAAGGCTATGTGCGGTGTGTCGGAACTATCAAGACAGAGCGCCGTCGCCTTCCACACATCCCTCGTTCCCGGTACGTTCTCCACACGCCAACCGGCATCGTCACGGAAAACATAGGTGAGTGGATAGCGCGTGATTCCCGCGCCCGTACAACTGAAGTGGAGATTATCGGCCGAATCCAGGGCAAAAGAAGAGAACAAGCCGACTCCGCCTTCTGTGGCGATACCTTCCGTGGAAAAGTCCGACGTCTGGTCATCCAGTGTCGCATAATACAATGCGTATGACTCCGAGATTTCCGAGACCGTTACACCGATGAACATGAAGTGATGGATTCCCGCCTCGCCCTCGGATAGGGAGATGCCGTTTTGCGTGTACGGCCCGGATCCATACCCCCAAAAATCATTAACTATCCACCCCGTATCGGCCCGCGCGGCATAGTGAATACAGTCGCTCGAGTAGGCGATGCCCGCGTGGCCATCCGCATCAATGTCGATAGAAGTACAATTAATGGACCAGAAACTCGTGTCTGTAACCTGTTCGATCTGCCAGCCGGTTTCCGTTCTGACCGCGTAACATAGGACATTATCTGATTCGTTTGCATAACTGATGTGCGGGCTGCCGTTCGGGTCAATTGTCAACGCGGTGTGTGATCCGACATTTCCTTGCGAATCGATGGATTCGCAGATCCATACCCCTCCATCCATTGATGCGTACTTCAGATTCCCGTTGGCTGCGTCATAGTAGGCAATACAGGGATCCGCCTGCTGATCCAGTGCAAGAGATCCGTACAGGCCTACATTACCCGCGTCATCGACGACCTGGAGGTGCCAACCGCCCTCTTCCCTCGTGGCGTATTTGAGTCTGCTATTGGTCTCGTCATAATACGCGATATGAGGCTTTCCGTTTGACCCGATATCGAGGGATGCATACGCACCCACGTCACCCTCCGAATCCACCACGATGACATGCCACCCCTGATCATCCCGATAGGCATATTTCAGGTCGCGATTCCTGATGTCTCTATAGACGACATGCGGTTTGCCGTCCTGATCCAACGCCAGTGAAGCGTATTCCCCTACACCTTCAGCCGGATCCACAAGTTCTTCATGCCATCCTGATTCGTCCCGGTTGGCATAGTAGAGGCGGTTACTTCCGAAAACGACTCGCAGAAATCCATCCGCATCGAGGCAAAGACAATTGCCCCATACGCGATGAAGTTCCCTCGGCCAGAGGATATCCTCGCGAAACCATTCGTCTTGCGCCACGATTTCACTTGGAAGAATGAAGGCGATAACGACAAGTATAGCCGAGAAAATGATGCACACATTCCTGTAATGACCTGGTTTGGCTGATTCGGACAACCGGATTCTAATCATTAACATGCCCCCCTTTGTACTTGATCAGTACCCCCCTTTGACGCGCTCGTTCCTTTCTTCGCCGGTCCTGGAACATTGGAGAGCTGTCTCCTTGTGATAGAGCCGATATGGTTCCCCTGAAAGTGAGCATGAGCAGCGCCGCATAGCGCTCCACGTCCGTAGAAGTTATGATATGTCCGTGTCTATCCCCTGTAAACAGCAACGACGCAAAACCAATTTGAATTACCCCTGATAATAAATAATACATCAAGTCGACTATTGACCTTGAAATCAACTTTTGTACCATTTCTTCACACCTGTGTCGTAACACATAGTTAGTTTGTATACAATTGGTTACCTGAATCCCATGGAATTTTTCAAGTCCAAAAAGTCTCAATCAATGGTGAAAAAATCCGCAGCTACACACACTGTCGTATAGCCGCTCAAGGAGGTCCGGTATGTTTCGAATTGTCTTCGTATGCATCATACACATCATGTTGTTTTCTAATTTGACCCACGCCGATGTTCCAAAAATGATCTCATACCAGGGACAGGTGACGGACGACAGCGGCGTTCCGGTTGCCGACGGTGACTATGACATGGCATTCTCGATCCATGATGCGGTATCCGGAGGAAATCTTGAGTGGAGCAGCGGAAGCAGGAGCGTAACCGTAACAAACGGCGTGTTCAACGTACTCCTCGGGGAATCGATTGCCATTGATCTCGAGTTCGACGAGGACTACTGGCTCGAGGTAGAAATTGAAGGAGATACCCAGTCACCCCGTCAGCCACTCGGCTCCGTGGGCTACGCCTACATGGCAAGCGGCCTCGTGGCGGGAACGGAAGTGATCGGTTCAGTCACCAGCGCTCCGGTTGCGGCGCTGAAAGGACTGAATACTTGCGCCGGTTTTGCCTATGGTTTGTACGGGGAGATTCTTGCTACAGAGGGTTCCGCGGTCTACGGCAGGGCAACCAACACCTCCGGTGCCCCGTGCGGAGGACGATTCGAATCCAGGGCGGATCTTGGCATAGGCGTTTACGGGAGAGCATCGGCATCTGAAGGGTTTGCATACGGCGTCCGGGGTTCAAGCGCCGCTACATCCGGGAGGGGTGTCTATGGATCGGCCTCATCGGAAACCGGTACGACATATGGCGGTGAGTTCAAAGCCTATTCTCCCGATGGATACGGGATCAAAGGCTGGGTCGATTCTTCTACGGGTATAACATTTGGAGTCGCGGGGCAGACGAATTCAGTCAACGGGCGGGCGGTATATGGTCATGCATTATCCGGTACCGGCGAATGCTATGGCGGGAGATTTGAAAACGGATCAACGTCGGGTCGAGGAGTATTCGGTCACGCATACGCGGGAAGCGGGACGACCTACGGGGTCTACGGCAAGAGCGACTCCCCCGGTGGAACCGGTGTCTACTATTCAGGCGGATTGGGTGGCACCGGTGCCATGAAAGCCATAGTCCGAACATCTCAGGGACCCACCGGTCTGGATGTCATGACCGCAGCCGGAACCTGGGTGGAGGATTTCGGGACGGGACGGCTCAACAACGGTCATGCGCACATCGAACTGGATCCGATGTTCCGGGAAACGGTGACCATCGACGAAGTGAATCCAATGCTTGTTTTCGTCCAGCTACACGACCGTGCATGCGAGGGAGTCGCCGTAGAGAAGGGCTCTACGGGTTTCGATGTCATAGAATTGAAAAACGGCATCTCTCATGGAACATTCGACTATCGCGTGGTCGCAAAACGGAAAGGATTCGAAGACAGGCGCCTCGATTACTGCGGAGCTGCGGAGACTGATTCGTTTCTCTTCCCGGAACTTCGAAAATAAGAAACCATATGTCAAAAAGATGATCATCACACTGAACGAGGCGGGCAAACACATCATACCGGCATAAATATAGCCCGTATTTCTCGAAGGCCGACTGATTGCCTCAGATCAGTCTATGTCTTCGGACTGTAATGCCGCCTGAGCCAGAGGCTGAGGCCGTCAAGACCGGGGAACAGAACCCGTTCTGTGATATTACACTGATCCAGCTTGTCTCTGCATTCCCACTTCAACCCGGCGGGAATAATGATTCGTCGAAACAGATCTGGATTCGCGTCGAGCCAGTCGTCGATCCGGCGTCGGGAATTCGGCATCACCGAGAACAGGGCAAACTGATTGACGATTCGCTCGTCGATTGAGGGCGGTTCGAAAAACAAGAGAAACTCCTCTTCCGCCCCGAGGCAATCGAATTCAGTGAGCGTTCTGACGAACTTGTGAAACGAACTCTCATCCGACAGGGAGTTGCTTTCTAACGGTTTGAGACTCGTGAGAAGCTCCACGGTAAATGCCTGTGCTCCTTCTGATGCAAGGAGCTCCCGGAGCGCCGTGGGAAGGTGTTCATGGGCTTTCTGGAAATTGACTACCCAGATGACACCGTCGACGTCGAGTTTTTGAAGATTGCTTGTTGCGAAATGTAAGCCCACATAGGGGGAGTATGTCCAATCAAGTAATCGAGTCGGCAATCCATGATGCTGCGCAACCGTAAGGAGATGCCAGAAGGAGCCGAGTTCTCCCGCTACTGATTGTGCATATTTTCTGAAATTTCGGAGCAAGTGTTTTTCCAGTTGCCAGTACGGACCATCGAGCCTCATGAGTGAGGTTTCGAGATGGTACGATGCATCGGATAATCCTCGAAATACAAACGGTGATCGATATCTGTTGATATCCGCATTCCAGGCGCCCCGGAACAACTCATCCTGCAGGTGACTCCATGAAGTGATTCGTATATCCGTCATGTGCTTTCCGTCCTAATCGAGCGTCCGACGAGAGATCGCTGATAGCGCATCATATCGGACGATCAATTCTTTTCCTCCTGTGGCGTGCTCCAAGCAGAAGAACATCCCGGATACCATCTTCTCCACGGGCACGAAGCCATCTCTGTTCGAAATCCGGGGCATGGGCGATCTGGGCAATATTCGCCAAAGCGCGAAGATGAAAATTACGTTCATCTCCGGTACCTATAAGAGCGAGAACTGCCCGGATATTTTCATGTGATTCGGAGAATCGGATGCCATTCTTCGCTCTGACGAGGGCGAGTTCAAATCTTCCCGAACCCTCTATAATAATATGGGGAACCGCCAGAAACTGGCTCAGTACCGTAGAGCTTTCGTCTTCTCGATGGATAAACTTTTCCACCAGCGAGGTTTCGGTTATACCAAGAGGTACTGCCAGTACGTTCGAGAGAAGGAATGCGCATCGTTTGAAATCAATGTGTTCGTCAATGTCAATTACCGGACAGTGACTCACGAGTTCGTCGAATCTATCAACTGATATATCATCACGCTCACGAACAATCTCCTTTAACTCCTGCTCAAGAGATCCGTTCACCAACTCCCGGGCTGTCAACCGGGCGGCTACGTGAAGCAATGCATAATCCTTCTGGAGACGTTTTCGCCCATAAAACCAGAACCCAGTGACGCCAAAAGTGAAAAGCACTGCACAAATGAGAAACGCCTCCAATCCGAGTTCGAAGATCAGAAAAGTGAAGGCAAGGATTCCGAGGAGTTGTGTCACGGGATAGAATGGCGCCCGAAAGCTCGGTCTGTAGTTTTGTATACGGCTTTCCCGCAGCACGATGATACAGATGCAGGATAGTATGAACCCGAGAATCAATACCAGTGACGCCGCCTCAACGAGAAGATCGAGTCTCAGGAACAATGATATCGTGATGAATAATCCCGTCACCACGATGGAGACCGTCGGCACTTCGGATCTTCGTCCGAGACGACCTAAGCTTGCAGGAAGGAGTTCGTCTCTGCCCAGCGCAAAGAGGTATCGTGACGCCGCCATGACGCCGGCATTCGCGGTAGAGATGAACGCAAAAATGGCCGCAAGACTTATCGCCCGAACTCCCCAAATCCCCATGAATACTCCGGCACCATCGGTTATCGGCGTCAATGACCGATCAAGGTCAGCAGAAGAAAGCACTCCCGTTGTTATGAGTACCATGAGAACATAGAGAAGTGTCACGCTTACCAGAGAGAGTAACATCCCGTACGGCAGATTGCGCGATGGATTACGAACCTCCTCAGCAATACTCGATATTTTCAATAAACCGCCATAGGATACAAACACGAAACCCGCAGTCGCCAGAGTTTTCTGGAGTCCATACGGAAAAAACGGATCCAGATTCTTCATAGTCACATGGGATGTGCCTTTCGCAATATAAATGATCATGAGGACAAGGAGACTCAGGACAAGCCCGATCTGGAGCCGTCCCACACGCCTGATTCCCCAGAGATTCACTGCTACGAAAACCGAACAGAGGAGCATCCCGACAAGGCGCATATCGATATCAATGAATAGACGCAGAAACGCCGCTATTCCCAACAGGGCGAAAGCGCTTTTTAATGACAGGGCGAACCAGTTGAGAAGTCCGGCGATAGAACCAACCGCCGGCCCCAGTGACCGTGTGATAAAGAAGTAATCGCCGCCGGCCTTCGGCATAGCTGTCGCAAGTTCCGCCGCATTGAGCATTCCGATTGCCGCAAGACCTCCAGCCAGCAGGTATGAAAGTACGACACTCGGTCCCGCCCGCATATGAGCAAGTCCGGGGAGAATGAAGATACCGGAACTGATCATAGCCCCCGTCGCGATACAGTAGACATCAAGAAGGCCGAGTTCTTTGCGAAGCTTCACTGCCTGACCCCTCCGTTCAGAGACCGGGGAGAGCCCTCCACCGGCCGGAGATGCCGTTTGGGTCCAAACCGATGGAGTATTTGTTCTACTAAAAACTTTCTCGGTATTGAAGGCTTTCTCTCATGATGAGACCGCGTTTCCAAGCGGTTAGGCTACCGTATACTTCACCATAAGATAAGAAAAGTATGGTACATAAGATACAAGTTTCATTTGATCATTTCATGCGGAGGAGAGAATAGATCGAAATCCGGAGGCTCATTCCTTCCAATCAGTGATATCATCTCATTGTATGTCGTACCGTTCTCGTATACCGCCCACTTCGGTACCCGCGGGTTTCCGGAACGCTTCAATGGACCGGATAGTATTGAATACGCGATGCTCCGCAGGTAAGATTTCCTTTATTCGGGAGACTCTCTTTTCGTACCATTCATGGAATCATCCGGTTTCCCTCTATGCAGCACTGGTTTCGCCGCGTATTCTGAAAGGAATGGAGGAAGTACGTACCCGAAAATCCTGTGCTCGGGAGATGGACGGTGAATTGTCCGGGCGGAATGAACCTATCCGTTCGTCCATGAACGGAAATAATGCAACCCTTCTCCACTCGTCACAAACCAGTAACTGTGCGCCCGATGTGATTCTTTGTTGTGATGCTGTTTTTCAAAACACGAAAGCGTACCCGATGTCATGAATACATTGATATCAGGTGACAGTTCTTTCTCTTCAAAGACCCCATTGGCGATAAGTTCATTGAACAGATCAAGAAAATAGGTTCGAACGATTTCATCTGAAATCCTCGAAAAGGATGTGAAATCATTCGGATAACTATTCTTATCCGCTTCAAACCGAATCCATATATCTCCGCCTTGAAAGTAGTATCCATGTCCAATCAGATTTCGTATCTCCTCTTGAGGTGTTTCAAAGTGATTCCTGTAGATGAATTCAGGATCGATATTATTGGGATTCAAACACGATATGAGGATGACCCAAAAGATTATCGCAGCCAAAATGGCGTGTATTCTTAATCTACCCATGTGGAACCCCAATGATCCTTCCTCGTTGTGATAGTCAAATCGTTAGGCATCCGGTATTTACTCACGGACGCTATCCGCTTTCATCTACTGAAAAAGACATTGAAACGGCCGGTATTTCTTCAGGGAAGTGGTTCCGCGAAATCATATTCTCCGATTCTATTCGAACGAGTGATTTCCGTTTCCGCGTTGTTAACCGCGAGAATCATATAACTCCAATTGGACTCTGGATCTCCAATCCCGTTTGATGTTTGCCAGGATGTTGTACCTCCCGGTAAAACCGCGAGTCTGTTGTCGTATGTTGGTGAAAATCCTGGATGGAAATAAAAATGATCCTCGGCACCATAAATCCAGTATTCTATAACTTCGGGCACCGGGGACCAGGTAAGTGTCAACATCTCACCATCTATGGCTCCTGAAAGCACAACCCAGTTTTGGGGTCGAAAAGCATATTTTAAATCGCCTCCTGTCATATCGAAGTACGCGATGTGAGTGCCATCTGATACATCCACCGCAAGAGAATTATAAACACCGATGTCACCAGCCTGGTCCACTGTTGCATTATGCCATTCATGATCTATCCGATATGAAAATTTGATGTGATCATTTGTTGCGTTGAAATACGCAATACGTGGATTGTTACCTGAATCAAGACACAGCGAGTTTTGACGATACGATCCGTTCCTATCGACTATTTCATATCGCCAACCGAAGACAGTTCTCCAAGCATACATGAGATCATAGCTGCCCACGCCCGTTTCATAGCTGATATGCGGTAGCCCTGATTGGTCAAATACCAAAGAAGGATGTCCGCCCCCAGGATAGATACTATCAATTTGCCAGCTTTCCGCGTTCTTCTCCGCATACTTAACACCCGAAGCAGCCATGTAGGCGATACCCACTTTGCCATCCGTATCAACGGCCAAAGAAGTGGAGCTCCACGCATTGTTATCAACAGTTTCCAGCATCCAACCGGTATTATCTTTTCGCGCATATCGCAGTGTGCTGTTCGTATTATTAATGTAAGCAATATGGACGACCGAATCACAATCCACGGAGATGGAATTATAGATGCCCACGTATCCGTCCGTATCCACCGTTTCAAGCCACCAACTAATTCCATCCCAATAGCCATACTTCAGATCACAATTTGGATTGGATTCGAAGTAGGAAACATGAGCATGATCCCATCCATCAACCGAAATAGATATAAAGGAAGAAACGTTATTGGCCAGATCTACGGTCTGAATATCCCAACCAGATACGTCACAGCGCGCGAACTTAAGATTATCATTCCAATCGTCCAGGTATGCAATGTATGGGAAAGAAAATGAGTTCAATGCCAGCGAGCACCCTTTACCTACAATGCCGGTAACATCAACAGTCATGGTTTTCCAGTGTGTGTCCTCACGAAAGGCATACCGAAGGTTGCCACTTTGAAGATAACTTACATGCGGAGTTCCGTACTTATCCACCCAGAGAGATGATGAAATGCCGGAATCTCCCACCGAATCAACCACCACGGATTGCCATATTGAGCCATCGTAATATGTAACTACGAGATCCTCTTCAGGCTCCTGATAACAACTAATCATCGGTTGATCTTGGGGAGTAAACGAAAGCGATGTATATGTGCTGAAACCCTCTCCAACTACCTCATACTCCCATCCGGATTCCTCTCTTCGAGCAAACTTCAAGCTGTTTGAACTCCCAAAACTAACGCAGGGAGTTCCTGAGGAATCAATCCCGATGGACGGCCCTGATGATCCTTCCAAGCTAATTATCTCCGTATACCACGTTGTACTATCCAAATACGCATATTTCAAGTCAGCCTGAGACATATTCCTGTATACTATGTGAGGTCTGTTCAGACCGTCTATCGAAATCGATGTGTCCCAACCTGTATTACCATCATTATCAACCATTACCGTACTCCACCCGGTATCATCCCTCAAGGCATAGTAAAGGCTCTGAGATGCATAATTAAAGTAGCTGATATGGGGTCGATTCAGATTATCCAACGCCAAACAGATCATGAGACCTGTATAATTTGATTCATCCACGATCTCTACGTGCCATACCGCCTCTGTATGATAGGAATATTTCAAGTTCCAATTCCGATAGTCAAAATAGGCGATATGCGGATTGCCATGACTATCAAGAGCGATGGATGCAAAGGTCCCCACCGCAGGTGAATTATCGATCGTCGTAAGCTGCCATGATCCTTCATGGAATGTGGCATAGTAAAGATTATCCCCACCATAGACGATGTGTACCGTGCCGTCCTCGTCAGTGACGATGCTGCGTGTACTCATAGAATGGAACTGTTTGGCGGTGTCCACAAATTGAATATCCCAGGTATTCTCGTCTGCAATCAATTGCTCAGAGTTCGACATGATAATGAAAGACAAGAGAAGAGCAATCGAACGTTTACTATCCTTGGTTACGCACACAAAACGCCTACCAAATCGCATATTATGGGAAATCGAGGTCGGGTACTGAAGGTGGACACGAGCTTTTCTAAATCCATGGCACTGATTGATTCCATTATCGCCCCCGTGACAAATCCATAAAGCGAAATTTATCGCCTCTTTACATGGACTTCAATATTATTCGTAACCTCCTCTATCACTCATATGGTGGCAACGCCTTATGACTCCTTTACGGTGGAATCCACGGTACTCCGCAAATACGTCAGCATCCGTGAACGTCGCTGAGAGTTTTCCTGTCAAACATGCGTGTCAGGCCAATCCACGCCGCATTCCTCCAATCGACACGTAAACGATGAAACGATCTCAGGATCCGAAATAAACGCCCTCTATAAAAACGCCAGTAAGCGAGACGCTGCATTCGTCTGAGTCTCGGTCCCGAAAGAGCGCTCAGGTTATAGAAACCGGAGAATACATTCAGTGCATCCAAGTTCGTTGCGTCGGGATTCGTACGGGCGACAGTCTGTTCCCAGAGCGGAGTACTGGGAAACGGTGTTACAATGAAGAAACTCGCGAACATAAGCCGACTGTTTTCAGCAAACCGGAT
>Ga0180434_10006629_pt1 | contig 13257 bp, 6 predicted proteins | sample SS_ome_7_FD_132453 | JGI IMG/M metagenome (GOLD analysis project Ga0180434, IMG submission 132453) | Hypersaline lake sediment archaeal communities from the Salton Sea, California, USA - SS_1_D_2 metaG | ecosystem: Environmental > Aquatic > Non-marine Saline and Alkaline > Hypersaline > Sediment... | reverse complement strand
TGGGTTCGTACGGCAACCCCATCGTAACCCCCAGGGCAAGGAGCGTCAGCACTCCACGCCCGCGAAGGCGGTTATAGCATCACAATCAATCCTGTTCGGCACTCCGCTTGCTCTGCCCGAAGTCAGGGCGTTGCGAGATTTCCCAATTTTCCTCTTACGCCCGTCTTGACACAATGTTTCAATACAGGGCATGAGCCATCCCAAACGACGTAAGATCGAAGAACGCGACCTGACGGGCTTCAAGTATTTCAAGAAGATCACCCGCCTTCTCGAACGCCTCCATGACGCCGGCTGCGGGCGCGCCGCCCCCCTGCGATACCGGGGGAACCGAACCCGGTCTACTCGTCCGTCGCCGTCCGCCCGCCGGCGCCGCCCTCGTGTTCCAGGCGGAACGCTAGTTCCGGGCGGATGGTGCGCACGTGGAGATCGTGCTGCGGAAACGAGATCTCAATACCGTTGGCGCGAAAGGCATTGTCGACCGCCCGGTGGAGCCCGTCGCGTACGAAAAGCCAATGCGAAATGCCTGAGATGTAGAAGCGTAACTTGAAGAGAAGCGCGCTGTCGCCGAAACGGTCGAAGTAGGCCGAGGGCGGCGGATCCTGGAGTACGTCCGGATTGTTCTTGGCGCACCGCAGCAGGAGTTCCGTGGCCAGGGCCGTATCCGAGCCGTAGGCAATGCCCACGTCCAGCGTCAGCCGCAGCAGGTCGTCGGAGAGGGACCAGTTCACCAGCCGCCCCGTCACGAACTCCTTGTTCGGCACGATGAGTTCCTTGCGGTCCCAGTCGGTGATGGTGGTGGCGCGGATGCGGATGCGGGTGACGTAGCCGATGGTCTCGCCGACGCTGACAACGTCGCCGACGCGCATCGGCCGCTCGAACAGGATGATGAGGCCCGAGACGAAGTTGGCGAAGATCTCCTGGAGCCCGAACCCCAGGCCCACCGTGACGGCGGCGGCCAGCCACTGGACCTTCGACCATCCCACGCCGATCAGGGCGAACGCCACCACGATGCCGACGATCGCGATGAGGTACCGCGAAACGGTCGTGATCGCGAAGCGGACGCCGGCGGCCAGGGGCAGGTGCTGGAGGACGGCCACCTCCATCAGGCCCGGCAGGTTCTGGGCGGCCAGGGTGGTGACCACCGCCACCAGGACCGCCGCCGCTAGGTCCGCCAGCGTCACGATCGTCCCGTCGCCATAGGACCACAGGTCGACCCGCTGCAACACGCGGAGGGCGGGCAGGACGTCGACCCAGATGAACCAGAGCCCGACGAGCATGGCCAGCGCCACGAGGCTTCGGACCAGTCGGCGGGTCTGTTCGCTGATCTGGACGAGGCTGGCCTCTTCCTCCTCGGCGGGGGGCTGGGCGGGAAGCGGCTCGGCCTGGTCGCCCTCCCGCGCCTCGGCGGCCACGCGCCGCTGCTCGGCCCGCTGGACGGCCAGCCGGCGGCGGGCCATAAACAGCACACGCATCGTCAGGCCGTACACCACCGCCAGCCCGACCACCAGCCATAGGGTCATCACCAGCCGCCGCCCCAGTTCAACGGCCGTGTAGTAGTAACCGGCGCCCACCGCCACAACGAGGCCAAGGGGGACGGCCACGGCCAGGGGATACCAGACGTACCGGAGGCGGTCGAGCCAGCCGCCCCGGCGCCGGGCCAGGAACGCCTTCATGAGATCGCCCTTCGGCCGGAGCACGCGCTCCAGCAGAAGGGCGACGCCCACCAGTCCCGCCATCAGCAACAGCCGGCCGAGCGAGTTCCGGTGCGCCTCTTCGGGCTGGGCCTCGAACGTGACCACGATCGCCACCGCCGGCAAGAGGCCGAGCATGGGGCGGAGGAACCGTTTCCGGAGCACCCGCAGGGTTCGGGCGCTCCAGCGGAAGTGCTGGTGCCCGAGGCCGTTGCGCCGCGCGAGCGTCCGGGCGATCTCGATCAGCAGGTACACGGCGGCCGTCGCCTTCAGGCCCGCCCCCACGGCCCGCGGAAACGGGCCCGCGCCCGCCTCCGCCAGCCGCCAACCCAGGAAGCCGACGATCAGCGGGCCGAGCGACACGAGCCACACCGTCAGCAGGCCCGCCCGGACCGTGTGCGCGAAGGCGTCGGTGTTCACCCGGATAACACGCATGCCGAGAGCTTGAAGGGCGCGCAGGCTCTTGCGGCGCGTCGCGGCCATGGCGACCACGAGGATGACGGCCAAGGCGTGGTAGAGCGGGCGGCCCCGAAGGTCCCGCCAGAGGGTCCGGCCGAGGTTGGCCCATCCCTCCGGGACGGCGAGCCAGGCGGCGGCACGGGCGGCGTCGGCCAGATGCGAGAGGCCCAGCGGGCCCCCGCTCCGCACCCACAGCACCCGTTCGCTGATGTACTCGGCGAACGTCTCGGAGGCGTCGGCGAGTTCCTGCTCTTTGAGGTTCAACTGGATCAGCAGCGACGAGTACTTCCGGTAGTCGCTGACGAGGTCGCCGAGCAACTGCTTGCGCGTGAGGAGCAGGTCGCGTGTGGCGTCGGCGATGCGGTCGATGCGCTCCTGCCCCAGTGCGCGGTCGAGCGGCGCGGCGAGGGCCTCGACCCGCTCATCGACATTCTTAAGGCTGTCTTCGCGGCGCCGGAGGGCAGCCAGGCCGAGCAGGACGTCGGCCAGTTCCGCCTTGCGCTGCCGGATGCTTTGCTTCCGGTCCTCGCCCTCGCGCAGGCGCGCCTGCCGCTGCCGGAGCACGCGGCCCATCTTCTCGGTCAGGCCGGCGACGCCGATGTCGGCCTTCACTTCCTCGAAGTTGCGCTGGATGCGGGTTGTGAGACGCTCAATGCGTTCCAATTCGCGCTGGGCGGCTTGGTGTTTGGCGAGCACGGCGTCCGGGCCGGTGCGCTGGGCGGCCAACTGTTTGTTTTCCTCGGCCAACTCGGCGACGCGGGGGTGCTGGCTCGCGGCCTGGCGGGTGGCCTCTTCGGCCTCGCGGGCGGCCTGCTGGGCCTCGCGGGCCCGGCGGTCGGCCACGGCCTCGCGCCAAGGCTGGATCCGCTTCTCGGCCTGGGCTAGGTTGCGGGCGGCCAGGTCCCGCCGGGCCGTCAGCAGACGGGTCAGCGTGTCGAACGCGCCGAGTTCGGTTTCCAGGGCCTTGATCTCGGCCGAGAGCGCCCGCCGACGGGCTTCCTGCAGCGCCCGCTGGACCTTGATGGCGGGGCTCTCAACACCGGGCTCCGGCAGGTCGTCCAGCGCCTTGGCGACCTCGGCTAGGCGGTTGCGTGCGGCGGTGATGCGTTCGGGGAGCGCGGCCTTGCGTTCGGCCCGTCCCTTGAGGTCCGCTTCGAGTTTCTCGAAGCGTTCGCGAAGGCCGGCGAGTTCGTCCTCCAGTTCGCGGAGCCGCTGCTGGAGTTCGGCCGCCGAGGCGTCCGGCGGGATGTCGGGCGTCGGGGCGCGCGGCGCCGTCTTGAGTTCCTCCCGGATGCGCTGGAGTTCGTCCGGCGCGTCCTGGGCTTCCTTGGCAAGTTGCTCGGCGCGGGCGGTGTGACCTTCGACCAGTTTCAGTTCCGCCAGCGCCTCGTTGTAGCGCTGGAGGAGGGTCTTCTGCTCGTCCTCCTCGAGCGAGGTGTTGTTCTCGATCTGCTTGATGCGTGCCTGGATAACCTGCGGCGTGAGTTCGGGCGAGGGCGGCGCGGGCGATTCGGCCGAGGGCGCCGGCTCCGCCGTCTCGGACGGCGCCGCGGGCTCTGCTGCTGCGGCATACGGAATTGGCAGCGCGAGCAGCGCGACGAGAACCAGGCCGCAAGGAAGTCGGCGCATGGACTTGTACCTTTCTTAATCCGACTGCGCCTTCCTAACCCTCAGGGGGAGAGGAAAGGGGAAGCAGCCCATCACCCTCCCGACGGCTCGTACACCTGGACGGGGAACGCCTCGGCGACGGCGCGGCGTGCCTCGGCGAGGTCGGCGAACTCGCCGCACGCCTTCGCCTGGACGCACAGGTTGCCGATGGCGGTGGCCTCGGCCGGTCCCACGTGGACGGGGATGCCGACGGCCTCGGCCGTCAGGCGGTTCAGCAGGTCGGCCTTGCACCCCCCGCCCACGATGTGCAGGCGGTCGAACCGCTTATCCGTAACCTCCTGGAGACGGTCGAGTTCCTTGCGGTATGCGCGGGCGAGGCTCAGGTAACAGCAGCGGGCCAGGTCGGCCTCCGTGGCGGGGGCCGGCTCGCTGCGGGACTCGAGGTCCGCCCGGATCTCCTCCACCATGTTCTCCGGCGCCAGGTACCGCGGGTCGTTCGGGTCGATGGTGGCGCTGTAGTCGGATTCCTCGGCGGCCTCGGCGATCTCGGCGAAGGACATCTCCCGGCCGCGCTCGGCCCAGATGCGCCGGCACTCCTGGATGAGCCACAGGCCGTTGATGTTCTTCAGGAATCGGATGCGTCCCTCGGCGCCGCCCTCGTTGGTGAAGTTGGCCCGAACGGCCTCGTCGGTAAGGATGGGCTCGGCGAGTTCCGCCCCGATGATCGACCACGTGCCGCTGGAGAGGTACGCCCACTGGCCGCCCTCGACGGCCGGGACGGCCGCCACCGCGCTGCCGGTATCGTGCATGGCGGGGCAGAAGAGGGGCGTGCCCTCATACCGGCCGACGCGGGCGCCCGGCATGGCAATCGGGCCGAACAGGCGCTCGGGCAGGTCGAGTGTCCGGATGAGGTCGCGGTCCCAGTCGCGCTCGCGGGCGTTCAGCAGGCCCGTCGTGCTCGAGATGCTGTACTCGCTCTGCATCCGGCCTGTCAGGAGGTAGGTCAGGAGTTCCGGCATCATGAGCATGCGGCGGGCCCGCTCGTGCAGGTCCGGGCGGTCGCGCGCCTCGGCCACCAGTTGGAAGACGGTATTGAACGGCAGTTCCTGCATGCCCGTGATGCTGTAGAGGCGCGCTTTCGGCACGAGGTCGTAAACCTGGGGGATGGCCGTCTCGTGCCGGGCGTCGCGGTAGGCGAACGGCTGCTCGAGCAGGTCGCCTTGTTCATCGATCAGGCCGTAGTCGACGCCCCACGTGTCGATGCCGATGCCGTCCAGGGGCCCGGCGGCGGCGATGCCGGTCTTGATTTCGGCGAGCAGCGCCTCGACGTCCCACCGCTTCGCCCCGTCCGTCTCGACCATCCCGTTCTCGAAACGGTGTGTCTCCGCCAGGGCGATGCGTCCGCCCTCGACCTCGCCCACGATGGTGCGTCCGCTGGATGCGCCGAGGTCGACTGCCAGGATTCTCACGGTTGGTCTCCTTGCCGGGAAGGGCTCATCGCGAATCCGCCTGCTGGCGGACGGCCACGCCGGATGCCCCTGGCGGCTCGCCCGCCAGCGCGTTGCGAGGGTCCGCTCGGCACCGGGACTCTTTGCCGCGCGGCGGGTACGGAGAGCCACCGCGCGGAATGCGTCGGTGCCACTTGCATTAAGGTAGCGGCTGCGGGGGATGGGCGTCAACGGTTCGATGAGCCCGCCGGGACAAACGGGGCCGCCACGCGAAACGCCAGGAGGGAAAACGAGACCGAAGCGGCCACACGGAAGACCTGGAGGCGGGAACGGGATTCGAACCCGTGAATGCCGGTTTTGCAAACCGGTGCCTTAGCCACTTGGCTATCCCGCCCCGGTGGGACGCCCCGCCGCGGCCGTCTCACCCGCAGCGGACGGTCCATTGTAGATTCGCCCCGGGCGGCGGGCAAGCGTTTTCGGCCGGTAGACGGGCCTCACGCCCCGCCGTCGCCCTGGGATAACCCCTCCGGCAGGGTCTCGACGAACGCGCGGATGGCGTCGCGGACGCGGCGGTACGGTGCGAGGGCGGCTTCCTCATCCTTTGCCCGATCGGCCAGGCGGGGCGGGTCGTCCAGCCCCACGTGCACCCGCCGCGTGCGGCCGGGGAAGACGGGGCACGACTCGCGGGCCCGGTCGCAGACCGTGACGACGACATCGAAGTCCACCCCCGCCAGGTCATCGAGAGGCTTCGACCGATGGCCGGAGATGTCCACCCCCGCCTCGGCCATCACGCGGACAGCCCGGGGGTCCAGGCCGCGGGGCTCGATGCCGGCCGAGTACGGCTCGAGCACGTCGCCCTTCAGGTGGCGAGCCCACCCCTCGGCCATCTGGCTTCGGCAGGCGTTGCCGGTGCAGAGGAAGAGGATGCGGATGCGGTCCTTGTCCGCCATGGCGTGTCTCTACAAGGCGACAAACCCTTCTCCACGGTGGGTCTGGAGTACTCACCGCGCCGAATGTGCGACTTCCCGCTTGCGCGGTGGGTGCGGAGACCCGCCGCCCACAGCGTACCGCTTTCGTACCAGCCCTCCAAACAAAACGCCGGCCGCTCGCGCCTCGGCCGGCGTAGGGGTCCGGATGGTGCGCTCGAGAGGATTCGAACCTCCACCCGCGATGAAGCGGACTAGGACCTGAACCTAGCGCGTCTGCCAATTCCGCCACGAGCGCACGAATGTTTGCACGGTCAGTGCCTCTCCATAGTATAAACTAATAGGGCGGTGTCAAGACCCCCACGAGACGTTTGGGAGCCGAACCGTGCGACCGGCCACGCTCCTGGCAGCGGTGGTGATGGCGACGGCGGGGGCGGCTGCGCCGGACGCCTGCCCCGTCCGGGCCGCCGGGCCGGCCGACGCCGCCCCTCCGGCGGCCGGCCGCACCGCCGCCATGGCGGAGACTGCGGCGGCCGTTCCCCTTCCCATCGAGACGAACCTCGCCCCTCCCGCCGACGCCCTCTATCGCTCGCCCGCGGACGTCGACGACGACCCGCCCGCCTTCTACGCCCGGACCCTTTACCGGGAGCGGGGACTGGGGCGCCACGCCGGCGGCTGGGACGCCGACGCCCGCCGATGGGTCGCCTCGTTCCACCAGTTCCAGGCCCAGGCGCTGCGGCCGACGCGCCGGCGGCACACCATCGACCTCGTGCCGATGGGCGAAATGACCTACCGCATGCGGAAGCGGACCCGCCAGGTCCGCGAGTTCCTCCAGGTCTACCTCACGCTGCCCGTCCGGATGCGCGAGCCGGCGCCCCTCGGCGGCCGCCCCGTCCGCACGGTCCTGGTGGCCGGCCGGGCCGTCCGCCAGTTCGAGGCGGGCGACCTGAAGACACGCCTCCTCGTGCCGCGCCTCCGTCCGGACACCCTGGCGATGGTGGGCATCACGGCCGAGGACCTCTACTCCACCCTGGTCGACTGGGACTGCGTGGGCAACCAGACCTCCACCGGTCGCGGCTTCGCCGTGTGCAGCCTGGCGCGTTTGTTTCCGGAGTTCCACCACGCTCGCCCGACGGCGAAGGCGGAGCGGCGCGGCATGGACCTGGCCTTCCGGATGGTCGCCGACGCCGCCGTCGGCATGCTCGGACATACCCCGTGCCGCAAGTACTACTGCGTCATGAACCAGGCCAAGGTCACCTCGATGCGTGAACCGGTGCACCTGTGCCCGGACTGCCTGCGGAAACTGCGGTGGAGCCTCGGGTTCGACCTGATCGAGCGGTACCAGGCGCTGCGGCGGTTCTACTGCCGGGCCGGCCTGACGGACGAGGCCCGGTGGGTGCTCGAGCGGCTGAAGGAATGCGTGCCGGCCGCCGACGCTGCCCGCGCCGCCTCGCCCGGCACGGGGGACGGGGCCGCGGCGGACGAGGCGCCCGACGTGTTCACCCTCCCCGCCCCCGCGACGGTTGCGGTCCACGCCGCACCCGGGAACCTGTACCGGCCGCCGGTCCGGGTGGAGGACGACCCGCCCGGCTTCTACGCGAGCCGCGGCTGGCGGGAGCGGGGCCTTTCGCGCAACGCCGGCGGCTTCGACGCCGACGCCCGCGACTGGATCGTGCCGTTCCGCCGGTACGTGGCCTCCGGGCCGCTGCGTCCGACGCGCGGTCGGCACACGATCGTCCTGGTGCCCCTCGGGCCGCAGAACGAGCGGACCGAGCGGCGCATCGGCCGCGTCCGCGACTTCCTGGCCGCCTACCTCACCCTGCCCGTCGAGAGCCGGCCGCCGGCGCCGCTGGCGGGGCGACCGTCGCGGCAGGCGACGGTGGCGGGCCGGACGGTCAGGCAGTACGAGGCCGAGGATATCCTCGACACCATGCTGGAGCCGCAGCGGACGCGCCAGACCCTGGCCCTGGTGGGCCTGGCGACGCAGGACCTGTATTCCGAGCGGCAGGACTGGCCGTCCGTGGCCCACGTCTCGCGCACGGGGCGGGGGTTGGCCGTCGTGAGTCTGGCCCGCACGTTCCCGGCGTTCTTCGGGAAGGAGAGCCGGGCGGACCATCTCTCCCGGGACCTTCGGCTGACGTTCGGGATGGCGGCCGACGCCGCCTGCCGCAGCCTCGGCCTCACCCCCTGCCGCAAGTACTACTGCGTCATGAACCAGGCGCGGCGGTCGTCGACGCGGGAGCCGCTGCACCTGTGCCCGGACTGCCTGCGGAAACTTCGGTGGACGCTGGGGTTCGATCTGGCGGAGCGGTACGAGGCCCTCGGCCGGTTCTACGAGGAGTCGGGCCTGCCGGTGGAGGCCACGTGGGTCCGCCGCCGGATGGGCGAGTGCCGCAAGGCCATCCATGACGCATCGGAATAACGCAACGCCAGCTCAAGAGGCCGGCCCGCGCATCGATAATCGGGTGCGAATTGTCTTGACTTCTACCCGGCATCGGGCAATCACATCCCGTACAATTCGCCATCCATGACCTAAACCGGAAAGACCAACCGATGAAACCACTGGCCGGGGCCGTGTTCGCTCTCGCCGTCACGTTGTGGCTGTCCGGCGTCGGCGTGGCAACCGAGCAAACCGAAGCGGCGGACGAGGCTGCGACGACCGAGGGGCCGGAGCCGGCCGGGACGGCCGCCGAGGCCGGGGCACCGTCCGGGGTCCGCCTGCCGCTCGCCGGCCTCGAGCCGGTGCCGGACCCCGAGTGCTCGCTGGACGACCTTGCGCAGACCTTCCCGTACTTCAAACACGACCCCATAGAGACGGCTGGCTTCAACCACCTGACGCTGCCGTTTCTGTACGTGCGCCGGACGCTGGGCCGGACCCATCCGGAGGAGGCGCTGGCGTTCAGTTTTCTCCTTTCGAGCGCGCTGGACTGGGCCCCCGGCGCCTACTGCACCCGCCACGCGTATTTCAACTTCACCAGCAACCGCAAGGAGATGCAGGCCCTGAGCAAGCGCTACACCCCCAGCACCATCCGCGCCGTGATGGAGGAGTGGCGCTCCACCCATGCCGTGGGCGGCACGCTGATCCGGTCGGCCGGCGGGTACGGCGGCATCCTGCTCGTCTACGACCGCGAGGCCAAGATCGTCCTGCGAAAACGCTACGTCAAACCGCGCGGCTACTTTGTCCTCCTGGGCGACATGGCCGCCGACGCCATGAAGTGCCTGGACGGCTACGACCCCAGCGAGGCCCTGGTCGAACACCTCCGCCAGCCGCGGTGCGAGAACCACGAATCGATCCTGGACCTGGGCCGGGCGGCGTTCGTTAATTCCAAGTCGCCCCCCGCGTGGCGCCTGTACGAACGGATTCTCGACCGCGCCCCCGGGTTCACCGAGGTCCGCTACTGGTACGGGAACCAGCGACAATGGACCGACGACGACCGGGCCCGCTACATGGCTCAGATCGAACGGGCCCTGGACGGGTACCTGGTCGAGGCCCCCCTTGCCGAGTTCGATCCCGACGAGCACCCCGATCCTGACGCCGCCGCCGCCAAGAAGGCGGCGTACATGAAGCGGTTCCAGGAACTCACGGGGTCCGACCACCCGACCGTAATCGATTGGCAACTGCAAAAAGCCAACGACCGGAAAGTCATGTCCCCATCGCTGCGAGAGCGCGCCCTCCGCGTCGCCGCCCGTCATCCCAACCGTTACTTTCTGCTGATGAACCTCTCCAAGAACTTCCGTCGACGGCACAAAATGGTCATGGATGCCGACATGGCCGCCAGCATCGCCGTGGCCGCGATTCAAGACCGGTGCGTGATCAACTTCGGAATGCGCCGTTGGGGGCTGGGCAAACTGCACATGGCCGTCAAGGAGATCGGCAGAGATGACCTCCTCCTACACCTCATGGGCCAGGAGTATCATCATACGCTGGAACAGTACAGCGGGTTCGTCAACTGGACCTTCCCCGAGGCGTACGCATGGGCGCTGCACAACACCGGCCGGTATGCGGAGGTGATCCCCGTCTGCGACGTGACAATCGAGATGCTCGCGGGCTGGCCGTACTTCGTCAAGAGCACCGCCTTGCTGCGCGGCATCGCCGCCGCCCATGCCGGGAACCCGGCTGCGCTCGATGAGACGATTCAGCAATACGGGGACACGCTCCGCGAAGCCGAAACCCTGTTCATCCTGGAAACCTACCGCGATCTACTGCGCGGCGAACCCGTCGACGCCGCCGCCCTGCGAAAGACGCGCGACGAGGTCGATTCCTGGTACGGCAGCCGCGAGGCGGATATCCTCCTCAGCCAGGCGGACCTTCTCGCCGGCACGCGGCACATACGCGACCGAATGGGGTGGCGGGTCAAGTGCAATCCCACGGATCGCCGCCTCTGTTTCCTCTACGACCGGTACCAGCGCCGCCGGCCGCATCGCGACGATCCGCTCTTTTACGAGATGCTCGAGTGGCTCTATCCGCACGACCCGTGGGCCGCCAAGGCGGTCGCAGACTTCCGCACCCGCGCGGCCGAGCACACGATGGAACCATCCGCCTGGACGCCCGAGAAGGTGGCCGAGACGCTGAAGGACTTTGAGCCGATCCGCTATCCCGTCCCGACGGGCGACCGGAAAGACGAGGCCGAGAAGACCTTTCACACCTGGCCCCCCGGCACCATCGCCTCCGCCCTGCGGCACCTCATCGAAGACCGCCGGTTCGACGAAGCGGACGGCCTCGCCAAACGCCATCTGCACCTGGCCGTCGAGTACGGGTACCATATTCACCGTGCGTACGGCCACCACCTCGTCCGCCTCGTGCAGGAGACCCGTCAGGTCGACGCGCCGCCTCGCGACGGCGGAAGGCCGGACGCCGGATAGTCACCTCGTCCGCCGGAAAAAGAATCTTCCCCCGTCCCCCCTTCCCGATAGAATAGGCCCGTCACCCGGGAATCCAACCGATGGTTCGGGAGCGAGGGCCACATGACCCCACATGCCTGCCACGGCCGAGGGACGAAGCGGGGGGCCATGCACCTCGCCCTGGCCGTCCTCGTGTGCGTGCCCTCCGTGGTGCTGGCGGCCGGGTGCGCCGGGCCGCTGCGGTTCCCCACCGAGCCCCTTCGGGTCACCGACGCCAGCGCGGGCAAGCGCCTCGCCTACGACACGGACGGCGACGGCCGGGCCGACTACGTGGCCCGGGCGAACGAGGCCGGCCGCATCACCCACGTCGGTTACGCGCCGGCGGGCGGCGAGCCGGACGCGTTCGTGGACCTCGACGGCGTCCCGGCCGAACAGTGCCGGCACGTCGTTCTCGTCCTCGACGGCGTGGGCTACGAGACCGTCCGGGCCTTCCGGGAAGCGGGGCACCTGCGGCTGTTTCATCCGCCGGCACGGGTCATCTCGACCTTCCCGTCGATGACCGACATCGCCCTGGCCGACGCCTTCCAGAGCGTCCGCCCCATCGGGTACGAGGCCCGGTACTTCGACCCCGCCCGGAACCGGATGGCGGGAGGCGACGGCGACTACCTCGCCATGGTCAACGAGGACTGGGTCCGGTGCACCGACTACCGGGCGCCCGCGCTCGTGGACCCGCTCTCGTACCTGTTCCCGCAGCACTACTTCAAGGAGGAACTGAAGGCCCTGGTCAGCCTCATCGAACGCCGCGACCGCCCGATGGTCGTCGCGTACCTGGTCTCGACGGCCGGCATGGGCACCATGCACATGGCCGAGGGGCAGCAGGAAATCCTCCGCGCCGTCGACCGCCTGACCCATCAACTCGTCTGGGGGTCGCGCGGCCTGGTGAAGGTGACGCTCTTCTCGGACCACGGCCACCAACTCGTGCCGGCCCGGTGGATTGACTTCCGCGCCTTCCTGCGCGAGCGCGGGTGGGAGGTGACCGAGCGGATCGATGAACCCGAGGACGTGGTCGTCATCGACTACGGCCTCGTGACCTACGCCTCGTTCGCGACGCGCGACCGCGCGGGTCTCGCCGAGGATCTGCTGGACCACGAGGGCGTCGACGTGGTCACCTACACGGCCAACGGCAGCGTCGTCGTCCGCTCCGACGAGGGCCGGGCCCGCCTCGAGCAGCGGGGCCCGCGCTACCGCTACGTCCCCGAGACGGGCGACCCGCTGCATCTGGCGGCCGTCGTCGAGCGGGCGACGGCCGAGGGGCTCCTCGACGCCGACGGCTTCGCCGACGGCCGGACGTGGCTCCGACTCACCGTTCGGCACGAATACCCGGACGCGGTGGTGCGGCTGTGGCGGGCGTTCCACGGCATCACCGAACACGTGCCGGACGTCATCGCCAGCCTCAAGGACGGGTACAGCGCCGGCCTGCCGTCGCGGGCCGCCCGGTTCCCCGAAGGGGCGAGCACGCACGGCGACCTGGCCGCCAAGAGCAGCACGGCATTCGTGATGTCGACGGCCGGTCCGATTCCGGACGCCGCCCGGCCGCTGCGGTCGCGCGACCTGCCGAAGGTCCTGCCCGGTCTCCTGGGCCGGCCCTGGCCGCCGACACGGAAGGAAACGCCGTGACAGCGCGGGCGCGCGGCGCAAGCGCCGCGGTGAACCTGGTGATCGTTCTCGCGAGGAGCGCGGCGGGTCTCCGCACCCGCCGCGCAAGCGCGCCGGACCCCGTTTCTCGGCGCGGCGGGTGCGGAGACCCGCCGCGCCTTCCGGTTACGATTCTCCTGCTCGTCGCGGCGGCGCTGGTGGCCGGCTGCGGCGCCTGGACCGACGAGCGGCAGGAGACGTTCGGCTTCGACTTCCCGCCGCCCGCCGCCGGCGAGGGTCCCTCGGCCATCGTCTTCTTCGTTGACGGCGTGAGCCGCGACGTCTTCGACCACCTCCTCGCCGACGGTCGCCTGCCGATGATCCAGAAGTACTTCTTCGACCGCGGGCTGTACGCCCGGCGGTGCGTTTCCAGCATCCCCAGCGTCACCCTGGCGTGCGAGACGTCGCTGGTGACGGGCGTCTTCCCCGGCCGCCACGGCGTGACGGGCATCAAGTGGTTCGACCGCAACCGCCTCCTCCGGCGCAACTACGAGACGATCGCCCAGAAGAACGCGCTGGACGGCGACTACATCGCCCCGACCCTCTACGAGCGGCTCGAGGGCGAGACGACGATGAGCCTCTTCTTCC
>Ga0180434_10006628_pt1 | contig 13257 bp, 11 predicted proteins | sample SS_ome_7_FD_132453 | JGI IMG/M metagenome (GOLD analysis project Ga0180434, IMG submission 132453) | Hypersaline lake sediment archaeal communities from the Salton Sea, California, USA - SS_1_D_2 metaG | ecosystem: Environmental > Aquatic > Non-marine Saline and Alkaline > Hypersaline >... | reverse complement strand
GGCGGGGGGGCGGGGGCGGGGGGGGGCGGTCTGGGGGGGGGCGGCCCCGCCCGGGCGGGCGCCGCCGCCGCCGCCCCGCCACTCGTCCACGAGGCCGGTGACCTGGAGGCGGGCCGAAATCGGCTCTTTCCCGCGATTCTCGAGGGTGACGGGCACGTCGTACGGCGTGTCGTAGGCGGCCACGCCCGCCACCTCGCCGACGACCAGGCGCAGCGGCCCCCGCTGAACGGCATGCCCATTGAAGGCCGCGGCCGGGCCGGCGGCCAGAAGGACCGTGAGGACCAGCAGTGGGTATCGCATGGTCGGATGAATCCGCCGCGGCGGGGCAGGTTTCGGCGATAATCCGGGCGGCGGGGCCGGGCGGCCGGGGAGCGGCCGGCGGGGCCGGGCGGCCGGGGAGCGGCCGGCGGGGACGATTTGCGCGCCGGGTGACATAGCCTTAAGCATACCAAACCCCGCCTCCCGGGGTGAGTTTGGGGTGATTTTCGGGGTGGATAGGCGTTCTTGGCCCCGCCAGGGGCGTTTTTGTCCCGAAGTGCACAGAAATTGTGCAGCGAAACGTGCGGAAACTTTCGGAACTTTTCAGAAATTTTCAGAAATTTTCACGAATGGGTCCCGATCTGACCCCGTTCGGGCGGTTTCTGGTCCCTCCGATTGTATGCTTTGATACATATCGAGTCCGTGGCATATAAGCCCTTTGCGGCCCACTCATACCGGCCTTAACGCAGAGGGCGCCGAGAGGGCAGAGGACGCAGAGGACGGCAAGAAGGCGATTTCGGATTGGAAAACGGCAACCCGGCTCCGCCTTCGGCTACGCCGTGGCAGGCGACAACGGCGGCCTCACGCAAAGCCGCAAAACGGCAGCGGATTGGAGGTTGAACCCGGCCCGCCGGGGAGCCGCAGACCTACGGTCCGCTATCGTGAAAGTCACCGGAACCCCCAAATTCTCGTCGCCTCAGATACTCCATGGCTTCGGCTTCCGACAGATCATCGGCCTTAAGCCCATAGTTGTATAGGAGTTCCTTGTTCTCCTGCAGGCTTCCCAAGATGTGTACCTTTCCATTTCGAACCACATACGCCTCCCGGTAGCGTTTGAGAATGGCTTGGATGCAAATGGTGTGCTCAGGCGTCAGCAGATCCGGCGATTCCCAATACGCCGGACCACCAGGTGGGTCGGCCAGACTACGCCTTTCAACTGGCACGTACGGCACATAATCGTCCCCCAAACCATGGCAACCGCAACCGGCAAGACTGCAAGCGATCAGACAGGTGATTACGATGAGTCCATGCCGCTTCATTGCGAGCCTCCTCTCGCAACCTCTTCCGTTGGTCCTCGGCCACTGGACATTCAGCATGTGCAGCACATCCAATCGCCGGACGGGTCGCAGGGCGCGGGCGGCGGCTTCGGGTCAGGAGCCGCCAAGATGCGCGTCACGGCACATCCTGGGGTCGGCCCTCCAATTCGCGGACCATATCCCGGGCCTTAGCGTTGCCGGGCGCCGTGGGGAAGCGCTGAAGGAGATCGCGGAGCAGACGCAGGGCCGCCGCGTAGTCGCCGCCCCAGCCTTTCGTCAGCGCCAGGTGGAACCGGGCGCGGTACAGCACCGACGAGTTCGGCTTGGCAGCCAGGACCTTCTCGAAGCATGGTGCCAGCGCGGCCAGCGACCGCTGCCGGGCGACGTCATCTTCCTTGTTCTCAATCGGCTTCCTTTGGAGTTCGCCGATTTGCCGAACGCCCCTGGCCAGGCGGATGACGGGGGCGTAAGGCGATTCGCCATAGCGTTCAAGAAACTCGTCCATTTCCTTATTTGAGGTTCGCACCGTCTCGTCGTAGCCGAGGGCCATGACAACCGCGTCGGTCAGGCGCTTGTACGCTTCGAACGCCTCCTGCATTCCTGGCCCGTCCAAGGGCAGAACCTTGACGCGGATGCGGTTCGTCGTTCTACCTGATTGGCGGTCTTCCACCCAGACATCGTACTCGCCGGGCTTCTCGAGTACGTGCCGCATCTCGGAGGAACCGGGCCTGCTGGGCGGGGGCTCTACGAAGATCGAGAAGAGATGCTCGATGCGTGCCCCCTGGGCCACCCCGCCCTGCCGCCGAGGCTCTTCGATGTGCAGCGGCGAGGTGAAGACCTCCTCGCCGACGTGCAGCACTAGTTGGGGCAAATCGCCGGTCGTCGGTTCGACCAGCACACGGGCCTCCAGGGGCTCGCCGGGGAAGAACCCTTGGCGTCCCTCGCCCGGGGTCGTGAGCAACTCCAACGTCATGGCGTCCGCCGGCTCCGCCGCCGGGGCAACGGGCCCGCCGGGCGCAAGCAGACATCCCACACAAACGGCCATGGCGACGCGGGGCATCGGGGCCTCCTCGGCGCGGGGGACCAGGGCGCCTGATATTTACAACCCTGCTTTGCGGCAGATGTTCCCGGCCATTCGCAGGCTCATGGCCGGGCGTTAAACGGCACAGAGGTGCCAGGCACCCGTGCCGCGACCCGGCCCGGCACGGATTGCGAGCCATCCGTGGCACCCCCCGGCCGGGCAAGTTCACCCGCCGAGGCGGGCCAGCCGGGCCACACGGTTCCCGGCCATTCGCAGGCTCATGGCCGGGCGTTAAACGGCAGAAAGGTGTCAGGCACCGTTTCAAACAGCCGAAACGGTGCCAGACACCGAACGCGCCAAGGCCGGGCGGCGGCTCCATATACTTCTACGGTTCGACGAGTTGTTTGGCGTCCGGCAAATCCTTCAGGCTGCCCAGGCCGAACGCCTGGAGGAACTTCTTCGTGGTGCCGTAGAGGAGGGCCCGGCCGAGGCCTTCGGTCCGGCCGGTGACGCGCACGAGGCCCTTTTCCATGAGGGTGCGGATCATGTCGCCGCAGGCCACGCCGCGGATGTCCTCGACCTCGGCCCGCGTGACCGGCTGCTTGTAGGCGACGATGGCGAGCGTCTCGAGGGCGGCCTGGGTGAACCGCTGGCGGCGGCGGGCGGCCATCAACTTCTTCAGATATTTGTTATACTGCGGGCGGGTGAAGAGTTGGAGGCCGCCCGCGATCTCCTCGACGGTGAACGCCCGGCCGGTGGCGTCGTAGTCGGCCACGAGGTCGGCGACGGCGGCCCGGACCTGCTCGGGCGTGACGTCGTCGCCGGCGGCGTCGGCCAGGCGCTCGGCGGGGACGGGCTCGTCGCTGGCGAACAGGACGGCCTCGACGATCTGCTTGAGGGTTTCCTTGCTCATCGGCGCTCCTATGGGTTGGCGCGTGCGACCTGAAAAACACGCGCTCCGCTGCGCGTCGCGGCGAAAACACGCGCCGGGCAAGCCCGGCGGCTAAATGGTACCACGCGCGGCGCGGCGACCAAATGTTACCGCGCGCCGAACGGCGCGCCCGGCACAAAACACGCGCCGGGCAAGCCCGGCGGCTAAATGGTACCACGCGCGGCGCGGCGACCAATTGTTACCGCGCGCCGAACGGCGCGCCCGGCACAAAACACGCGCCGGGCAAGCCCGGCGGCTAAATGGTTCCACGCGCGGCGCGGCGACCAATTGTTACCGCGCGCCGAACGGCGCGCCCGGCACAACACACGCGTCGCGGCTAAAACACGCGCCGGGCAAGCCCGGCGGCTAAATGGTACCACGCGCCGAACGGCGCGCCCGGCACAACACACGCGTCGCGGCTTACAGTTTCGCGTCGACGGCGTCGTGGATGCGGCCGAGGGCCTGGTCGACGGCGGCCTTGACGGCGTTGGAGGTAATCGTGGCGGCCGTGATCGCCTGGATGCCCGGCAGGTCGTCGTGCGTCTTGCCCTCAAACCGGTGCAGAAACGGGTTGAACGTGCGTTCGGGCTCGTCGGCCCCGAACAGTTTCTGCCACAGGGTGTAGGTGCTGCGATGCTCGGCCACCTGGGCCCCGAGGCCGGGCGTCTCGGCCTGGGCCGTGACGATGACCGTGTGAATGACGAGGCCCTTGTCGGCGGGCCGGGCGCCGACCATGACGCGGACGGTGCTGGCGTATCCCTGGGCGGCGCCGGCGGCAACGTAGACGACGGTCTTGCCCTGGGGGTCCTTGGCGGCGTAGACGGCGGACTCGGTCCCCGCCCGGCCGGCGACCGGATGGTCGGCATCGACCGCGGCGCCCTCGGGGACAGCGGCCCGGATGGCGGCCCGGCGAGCGGCGGCCTGGCGTCCGGCGATCTTCGATTCCCACAGGCCGTACAGCACCGCCACCCCGCTGCCCATGAGCGTGCAGACGAGGGCGAGGATGACCACGAATTTCAGCGCGGTGCGGATCATCGTGTGTGCCCGAAGATGCGCGGCTGGGTCCAGCGGTCGATGAGCGGGGCCGCGGTGTTCATCAGCAGGATCGAGTAGCAGACGCCCTCGGGGTAGGCGTGGCTGTAGAAGCGGAACAGGATGGTCAGCAGGCCGCAGCCCGCCCCGAAAATCCAGAGGCCCTTCGAGGTCAGGGGGCTGGTGACCATGTCGGTGGCCATGAAGAGGGCCCCGAGCATGACGCCGCCCGCCAGCAGGTGATACGCCACGAAGACGGGGGCCACGGCGGGGTTGCCCAGCAGAATGGGCCGCAGGACCGGCTCGGGGCCGCCCGCCTGGATGGCGATGGGCAGCACGAGGGCCCCGAGGGCGACCGTGCCGAGGTACGCCAGCGGCACCTGCCAGCGGATCCACCCTTTGTAGATAAGACAGGCGGCTCCGACGAGGAGCAAGAGGGCGCTCGTCTCGCCCAGGTCGCCGCCGATGGTGCCGAGGAACATCCGCCACAGGTCGGGCAGGCGTCGGTGGAATTCCTGGGCCGACAGGTCGTGCCAGACACCGTTCATGGCGTACTGCTTGAGGTGGACGAGCGGGCTGGCCCCCGAGATGGCGTGGACGCCGGGGCTGGCGGCGGAGACGGCGTCGGCCCCGCCGCCGCCGCTCCACACGGCCGTGCCCACGTTGCCGATGAAGTGGTCGCCCGTCAGGACGGGGTACGACGCGGGGTTCATGTCGGTGGGGAACGAGACGTGGACGAACGCGCGGCCCACCAGGGCGGGGTTCCAGATGTTGCATCCCAGTCCGCCGAAGGCCTGCTTGGCGATGCCGATGGCCACGGCCGCCGCCACCACCGGTACGAACCATCGGACCTGGGCGGGCAGGCAGAACGCCACCAGGATGCCGGTGACGACGGCGCTGCCGTCGCCGACGGTCAGGCCGGTGCGGCGCCACCAGGTGGCCGGGACGGCCGACGGGATCGGCCGCGACGGACGCAGATACGTGATGAGGGCCTCCAGGCCGACGGCGGTCGCGACGGCCAGGCCGATGTGCAGGTACGCCCGCCAGCCGAACACGTAGCCGGAGAAGACGGCGGCCGGGACGAGCGCGATGGCCACCGACCACATGATGCGGGCGGTGGAGTCCTTGGCGCGCAGGTGCGGCCAATGGGCGACGACGAGGCGTGGCGCGTCGGCCGCCGGAGCCGGCGGAGCAGGCGGCGGGGGCGACGGGGCGGATTGGGTGGCGTCGGTCGTTGTCATGAGGCTCGGTTCTGGCTTATCCGGCGGCTCACACGGATTACGAGCAATCCGTGGCACCCCCGGCATTCGGGTACTCTGTCAGTCGGCCACCTTCTCGACCTGGCGCCGGATGCCGGCCGCCTGGGCCTGTTGCTTTTCGCGTCGGCGCTGGAGGGCCTTGCGGCGCTCGCCGCGGAGCATCTCGATCAGGTGGACCATCCGCCGGCGCGACGGGCACACGTATGCACATGTGCCGCACAGTATGCAGTCCATCAGGCCGAACTCGATGGCCGTGTCGATGGCGTCGAGGTTGCCGGCGAGAAACGATTCGCCCAGGATGGACAGGCGGCTCGGGTTCAGGTACGACGGGCAGTGCCGGACGCAGGCCCCGCATCGGATGCAGGGCCCGTGCTCGTAGACGGCGGCCTTGCGGAACACCAGGAGGCCGCTCGTGCCCTTCGTGACCGACAGGTCGGCGGTGAACTGGTCCTTGCCCATCATCGGGCCGCCCAGGATGAGTTCCTCGTAGCGCTGGTCGACCCGGGCCTCGGCGAGCAGCGCGGCCAGGGGCGTGCCGATGCGGACGCGGAAGTTGCCCGGCGCGCGGGCGGCGTCGCCCGAGACGGTCAGGACGCGCTCGGTCACGGGCCGGCCGTCGACGCACGCCTCGGCGATGGCGCAGGCCGTCTGGACGTTCTGGACGACGACGCCGACGTCGGCCGGCAGGCCGCCGGTGGGCACTTCGCGCCCCAGGCACGCCAGGATCAACTGCTTCTCGGCGCCCTGGGGGTACTTGGTGCGGAAGACGCGGACGGCCAGGTCCTCGGCGCCGGCGACGGCCCGGCGGAGGGCCTCGACGGCCCGGGGCTTGTTGTCCTCGATGCCCACGAGGCCGCGCCCGGCCCCCGTCGCCCGCATGCACAGGCGGAGGCCGGTGACGATTCGCTCGGCCCGGTCCAGCATGACGCGGTAATCGCACGTCAGGTACGGCTCGCACTCGGCCCCGTTGACGAGGACGGTGTCGATGGGTTTGCCTTCGGGCGGGGCGAGTTTGACGTGCGTGGGGAAGGTGGCCCCGCCCATGCCGACCACGCCGGCGTCGGCCACGGCCCGGCGGATGGCGTCGGGGTCCAGGGCGTCGGGGTCGCGCGGCTCGGCGGGCAGCGAGTCGAGCCAGCGGTCCCGGCCGTCGGTCTCGATGACGACCGCGGCGGTGGTGCGGCCGGTGGCGGCGTCGACCACCTGCCGGATGGCCGTTACGGTGCCGGACGACGGCGCGTGGACGGCGGCCGAGATGAAGCCGTCGGGTTTGCCGATGGCCTCGCCGCGGGCCACCGCCTGCCCCTTCTCGACGGCCGGGACGGCGGGCGCACCGAGGTTCTGTGCCATCGGCACGACGAGGCTCGGCGGCACGGGGAGGGTGCGGATCTCGGCGTCGGCGGTCCATTTGTTCTCGGGCGGATGGACCCCGCCCGGAAACGTCGCGCGTGTCACGGCATCTCCCGTCCGGAAAGACGGACAGTATAGCCGACGCGGCGGCGGGGGTAAACCGTTTTCGGCGCGGCCGCGCCGTTCGAGCCGTGCGCGGCGGGTCTCCGCCCCCGCCGCGCGGACCCCGCCCATGCGTCCAAAGGCGTTTGACACCCACTCCGGACCCGCGCATAATGGCTGGGAAGAAGTGTCGTTTCACGTCTCGGCTCGGAAGGGGGAATTGGGATGCATGTCTGGGCAGCCCTGCCGCATTCACGTGACGTGGCAGTTCCGCGATGGAGGAGGGTGGGGCCGGCCGTCCTGACGGCGTTGGCTCTGGTGTGCACGCCGGCGTTGGCCGATGAGGCGGAGCAGGCGTTCGAGGCACTCTACGGCAAGGAGTACGCAGGGGTCTTGCGTAGCCGCGACCCGGCCAGCGTCCTCGCCCTTGCGGAGAGGTTCCTGACGGTAGCGACGGGAGAAGAAGTCGGTCCGCCCTTGGCGGCGCTGCTGTGCCGCCGGGCCCACGAATTGTCCCTGCTCCATCCGGAGGGGTACCGCACGGCGGTCCATGCGATGCGCCTGTCGGAGGCCCGGCATCCGCCGACGCGTCTGGCGTGCCGCGACACCCTCGTCGATCTCGAGCGGCGGCGCTATCGGGCGGCGCGGGGTCCGGCCCGCATCGGCGCCGGCAACGACCTGATCGATGCCCTGATGGCAGCGGCGGCGGCCCACCGCAATGCGGGTCGCGCGGACGAGGTCTCGGGCCTGCTGTCCGAGGCGGACCGGACCGCATCGGCCGTCGCCCGCCCCCGCAAGGCCGAAATCCAATTGTGGCGAAACCGGATTGCGATGTGTGCCGAGTCGCGCGAGCGCATCGACGAACTGCTCAAACAGGTCGAGGCGAAACCCGACGATACCGCGGCGCACGACGAACTCGTCCGCCGGCTTCTGGTCGATCGCGACGACCCGGTGGCCGCCGCCGAGCATCTCGAAGGCGTGGCGGACGCCGAACTTCGCAAGTACGTGCCGGCCGCCGCCAAGGGCATTCGCGAGGCCCCCGAACTGGCCGCCTCCGAAATGGCCCAGTGGTACGCCGGCCTCATGGACGAGGCCCCGGCGTCTGCAAAGACCGATATGTTCCGGCGCGCCTGGGCGTACTACGAGGTGTATCTGGACAAGCACAAGGGCATGGACGCGTCGCACGCGGAAGGCGTGGCCGGCATGCGCGACCTGCTCGCGCGGCTTCGCAAGGCACGCCTCGAGGAACTCGACGACACCGACCGGTGGCTGGAACTGCTCCGCCTGCCGGGGGTGCCGGCCAAGAACGGCCAACTGCAGGTCAGCGGCTACAAGACCTCGACGTCGCTTCCCTGCGTCATCGAGGGGGCCTATCAGATCGTGGCCCGGTTCAGCCGGGGAACCGAAAAGCGGGGCGACTGTGGCATCCACCTTCCGGCCGGGACCGAGGGAGCGGCCTTCATGATGTCCGGCAATGGCATGGACGGTTATATAAGCCATGTGCAGCAAGGCGCCGTGAAGGTCCCGGAACCCGTGGGCGGACGCGAATTCACCGTCGACGCCCTGGTCGTGCCGGAGGGCGACTGCGTTGAGATCCTGGTGGACGTTAACGGCAAACCGTACCTGCACTGGTCCGGTCCGCAGCGGCTCCTTGCCCACCCCCATGTGCCCGGAAAGAGCCGCTGGCGCCGGAACCCCGCGAGCAAGCGGTTCCAGGCGGTGGGAATGGGGCACTTCCTCGTGGTGTACACCAGCATGCGTGTGCGGTCGCTCGCGGGGCAGGTACGGATGCCCGCCGACGGCCGGTAGACGCGCCGCCATGCATCCCGTCGCGGGGCCGCACCCGCCGCGCCAAGCGCATGGCGCGAACTCTCACGTACCCCCGAGCTTACGCTCGTGGCTCGAACGCCAACGGCGCGCGCTCGGGGCTCGAACGGCGCACGCTCGGAGCTCGAACGGCGGGCCGCAACGTTCACCCCCCTGCGCGCATCGCCCATGCCGGCGTGCGCGGATTCCCCGGCCCGATTCGGGGGCGGCGCCCCGTCCGGACGGCCGCAGGGTCCCGTATTGAACACGCCCCGGCCGGGAGCGAACAATGGTTGAATGGAGGAAAGGGTTTGGCGATGACGACCAACCATTATGCGGCAATGGAATATCGCGCGGCCCGGCTGCCCGGCCGGACGGCGTCGCTGTTCTTCACGCTGCTGGGATCGCACCTGGTGGTAGCGGCGGCGGCGTGGTCCAGCCGGTACGTCGTCCAGAGGCTGGAGCGCCGGCAGGAACGGCACTGGCGCCGGCTGCTGGCCGATGCCGTGGCCAGCCACACCTTCTGCCTGGACCCGATCGCCCTGGACGCCCGTGCGACGCACGGCCTGCCGCCGCGCGTGCAGACCCCGTGAGGCGAGGCCTTCGGGCCGCGGCGGTGGGGTGGACGCGCCAAGCCCAGTCTTGGCCGCGACGCGAAGCGCAGCGCGCGGCGGATACCGAGACCCGCCGCGCGAGTGCCGTTTCCAGAAAGGTCCTGTCACGTTGAGGGGTGCCACGGAGTGCTTGCACTCCGTGCCTCTCGCGGCACCGATTGACAAGCAATCGGTGGCACCCGGATGTCACACAACCTTTCTGGAAGCGGCCCTAGCCGGCCAGGTAGGTCTCGATGATCTGCTGGAACTGGGGCCGGGGCTCGGTTTCCCACATACCGACGATCTTGCGTTCGCGCTGGGCGTTCTCGGGCGAATCGGAGGCGTGGGCGGCGTTGCGCATCAGGTCGCGTCCGAAGTCGCTGCGGACGGTGCCTTCCTCGGCCTTCTCGGGGTTGGTGGCCCCCTGCATCCGGCGGATCTTCTCGATGGCGTCCGTGCCGCGGTACAACAGGACCAGGCACCGGACCGGCCCGGGCTTCTGCCGCTGGGCCTCGGTCGTGACGTGCCGCGGGTCCACGCCGGTCATGTACTGGACGATCTTGGCGAACTCGGTGCGGGCGTTGAGGTCGGCGAGCATTTCCTTGGCGGCCTCGTAGAAGCCGTCGGGGATGGGGAAATCGAAGGCGCCCTGGAGCCGCTCGCGCAGGGTGCCCTCGATGAGGAACCGCAGTTTGTCGCGGAAGACGTCGACGAGGGGGGCGTAGAACGCCTCGCCCTGGGCGGCGGACATCGACATCAGTTTCGCCCCGACGATGTAGAGGCCGGTGCGGCTGAAGACGTCGATGATGTAGCCGGGCCGGCGGCTGCGTTTCTCGAAGTTCTCGGGTTTCAGGATCACGAGTTGCGTCTCGAACGTGCCGGCGTCGGGCAGGAAATCGACGCTGCCCTCGACCACCCCGCCGTCGGTGGCGGCGGTGCGGGCCAGAAACGCCAGTTCGTCGCGGTGGGTTTCCTTGCAGGGCCCGCAGATGACGGCCGGCTCGAAGTACCGGATCGAGCCGTCCTCGTTGCGCTGGAAGTCGCCGTACGTGCCGCGGACGGTGTGCCCCGTGACGCGCGGGCTGGCCTTGCCGACCACGTCCCTGAGGAGATGCTCGAAGGCGTCCTTGCCGCGGAACAGGAGCAGCATGCAGCGGTTCGACAGGCCGAGGGTGTTGCTGCGGCGGAGGTTCTCGTCGACGTAGCGGATGAACGCGTCGCGGGCGGGGTCCTCCAGGTCCGACCGCTCCAGCAGGCCGACGTATTCGTCGACCCAGGCGTCGCCGGGGGCGACCATGTGGACGGCCACCAGGTCCAGCCGGGCCAGGCTGACGAGGCGTCCGATGATGCCGCCCGTCCGGCTCTTGTGCAGGCTGTAGGGGGTGATCATGGCATAGGCGAGTTCGTCGGGCACGGGGTGGTCCTTCCTGCTTGGTCCAAGGCGCGTAAGGGCGTACTGTAGCCGGGCGGGCGGGGCGAATCAACGGCTTTCGCGCGTCCGGGCGCTGCGGGAGACCGCCGGCCCGTGGCAGTAGCACCGATTGACAGGCAATCGGTGGCACCCGCCGCCGCCGGCCGCAAAATGCCTTTTGCCTTGAACCGCCCGCGCGGCGCAGATACCTTGAAAGGCTATGGAGAATGCGAACACGCCCGCCGTCCTCACCGCCCAGCGCCTCGCCGGCTGCATCGACCACACCGTCCTTGCGCCCGGCCACACGGTGGCCGACGTCGACCGCGCCTGCGACGACGCCCTGCGGTTCGGCTTCGCGGCCGTGTCGGTGTCGCCGTACGACATCGCCCGCGCGGCGGACCGGCTGGCCGGGTCGGCCGTGGCGGCCGGCGGAGCCATCGGCATCCCCCTCGGGCACGGCGGCGTGCGGTCGAAGGTGGCCGAGGCCGAGACGTGCGTCGACGCCGGGGCACGCGACGTCGACATGGTCCTGAACCTGGTGGCCCTGAAGAGCGGGGCGTGGGCCGACGTGCGCGACGAGATCGCCGCCGTCCGCCGGACCGCCCCCGGCCGGGTCCTCAAAGTCATCTTCGAGTGCTGTTACCTGACCGACGACGAGAAACGCCGGGCGTGCCTGATGGCCGTCGAGGCCGGGGCCGACTTCGTCAAGACCTCGACCGGGTTCGGTCCCGGCGGGGCGACGGCCGAGGACGTGGCCCTGCTGACCCGCGCGGTGGCCGGGGCCGCCCGCGTCAAGGCGGCCGGCGGCATCCGGACGGTCGCCCAGGTCGAGGCGATGCTGGCGGCCGGGGCCGACCGCATCGGCACGAGCGCCGGCCCAGCCCTGATGAACGAGTTCGCCGACCGGCAGAAGGCACATTGACGCGCATGGCCGACCCTGCACGCGCATCCGATTCGCCGACGGACCTGGCCCGCGTGGCCCGGCACCTGCGCCTCCGGCTGGAGGTCGAGGGCCGGGCCGGCCTGTCGGCCGTGGCGGCGAGCGCCGGCGCAGTACCGCGCTCCGGCGCGGCGCCGTCATCCGAGCCGCGAGCGTCAGCGAGCGGTCGTGGGCCGGCGCCGAGCGCCGGCGCGGCGCCGTCATCCGAGCCGCGAGCGTCAGCGAGCTCCGGCGCGGCGCCGTCATCCGAGCCGCGAGCGTCAGCGAGCGGTCGTGGGCCGGCGCCGCTCCCTCACGGTCGCGGCTCGGATACGGCCCCGGTCGTCGGCTCGGTCGCGGCTCGCAGCGCAAGCGCCTCGGAGGCGGCGGAGGCCGTCGCCGACCTGAAGGACGACTTCGCGCGCGCCCGCGAGCAGGCCTCGTCCGACGAGGCCGACACCTACGAGGACGCCGCGCCCGCCGCCGGCCCCACGCCCGCGCCCGCCGTCCACGTGAAAGGACCCGGTTTGTTCGATCAACTCAGCCCCGACCTGGAAGACGGGTCGAGCCCCGAAGAGGCCCTCCAGCGCATCGCCGACGAAGTGGCCGAGTGCACGCGGTGCCCGGAACTGGCGGCCAACCGCACCAAGACCGTGCCCGGCCAGGGCAGCCCGTACGCCCGCCTGGTGTTCATCGGCGAAGGGCCGGGGGCCGACGAAGACCAGCAGGGCCTGGCGTTCGTCGGGCGGGCCGGGCAACTGCTCACCAAGATGATCGAAGGCATCGGCATGACCCGCGACGAGGTCTTCATCATGAACGTCGTCAAGTGCCGGCCGCCGGGCAACCGCAACCCGATGCCCGAGGAAGAGGCGAACTGCGCGCCGTACCTGGCCCGGCAACTGGAGATCCTGCGGCCGAAGGTCATCGTGGCGCTCGGCGGCGTGGCCACAAAGTGTCTGCTCCAGACCAGCGACGGCATCACGCGCCTGCGCGGGCGGTTCTACCCGTACAAGGGCGCCCGGTTGATGCCGACGTTCCACCCCGCCTACATCCTCCGCAACTACACGAAAGACACCCGCCAGAAGGTTTATGAGGACCTGCTGAAGGCGAAAGAAGCGCTGGGCGCGTAACCCGTTTCGCCGAGGGCGGCGCGACCGCGCGATGAGCCGCGCGCCGGGGCTCCGTACCCGCCGCGCCTCGGATGGCTCGAGCCCCGAGTGTAATCTGGGGGGTACGTTTGAGTTGCGATGAGCGCCCGGGCGCGCGCCGTTGCCGTTCGAGCCGCGAGCGCCAGCGAGCGGGGGCGGCGCAGGCACCGCTCCCTCACGGTCGCGGCTCGGATACGGCGCACGTCGCGGCTCGAACGGTGTTGTTTCCGAGCCGCGAGCGTCAGCGAGCGGAGGCGGCGCAGGCACCGCTCCCTCACGGTCGCGGCTCGGATACGGCGCACGTCGCGGCTCGGATACGGCGCACGTCGCGGCTCGGATACGGCGCACGTCGCGGCTCGGATACGGCGCACGTCGCGGCTCGGATACGGC
>Ga0180434_10006626_pt1 | contig 13259 bp, 14 predicted proteins | sample SS_ome_7_FD_132453 | JGI IMG/M metagenome (GOLD analysis project Ga0180434, IMG submission 132453) | Hypersaline lake sediment archaeal communities from the Salton Sea, California, USA - SS_1_D_2 metaG | ecosystem: Environmental > Aquatic > Non-marine Saline and Alkaline > Hypersaline >... | reverse complement strand
TGTTAAAGAGACCAGCATTGGAATGCTGTCTCTTTCAGGACACAAAATCCATGCCCCGAAAGGTGTAGGGGCGCTTTATTTAAAGAAGGGCACACGGTTCTCCCCTTTTATGATCGGGGGACACCAGGAAAAAGGGCGCCGGGGCGGAACGGAAAATGTTGCATCCGTCATCGGACTGGGCAAGGCGAGTGAACTGGCGGAACAGCATATTGGTAACAATAAAAAAACCGGACAGCTCAGAGACAGGCTCGAATCCGAATTAATAAACCGTGTGCCACGATCCATGGTCAATGGAGACAAACAAAACCGGCTTCCGGGCACCTCAAATATCAGTTTCGAATATGTGGAAGGCGAAGCCATCCTCCTGATGATGAATGAGCTTGGCATCTGTGCATCGTCGGGTTCCGCCTGCACGTCCGGATCCCTTGAGCCATCCCATGTACTACGGGCAATGGGCATCCCCTATACCGCCGCCCATGGGTCCATTCGCTTCAGTCTGGGAAAATATAACACGGACCAGGACGTTGACTTTATTATCGAAAACATTCCACCCATCATCGAGAAACTGAGGCAGATGTCGCCGTTCTGGCAGGAAAACAACTAGACGGCTACGCCCTGTAAGGTCATAATGAATAATCCCGGCGATACCAGTTGCGGATTTCAGGGTATTCTTCCAAAAATGCCCGATAAGCATCCGCAGGATACGCAATCCGACGAGTTGTGTTGCGGCCCGCCGCCCGCTCCGCCCTCCGGCAGCCATGAAAAACCCGGATACCGGATCATGAATTTTGTTGACGGATTTATTCATACCGTTACAGGCCCTGTGCCGAAAATAAAACCGACACTCGACATAAGGGACTTCATTCAAACCGGCATCGTCAGGACAGGCTATAAGAGGAACAATTACAAAGTCTCGCCGGGCCTTTACGCGATGGGAAACCCGGACCGGGAATCCGTAGTCCTCGCCACGGCAAATTTCAAACTCACCTTCGACCGTCTCAGAAAGGAACTGGGTGGAATCAACGCGTGGATACTGGTCCTTGACACCAGGGGCATTAATGTCTGGTGTGCCGCGGGGAAAGGAACCTTTTCCACCGGCGAACTCGTAAGGCGGATTGCAACCACCTCTCTTGAAACCGTTGTGAACCACAAAAAGGTGATTGTGCCTCAACTGGGTGCAACGGGGATATCCGCCGGGGAAGTAAAAAAGCGATCCGGGTTCAGGGTGATATACGGCCCCATTCGTGCCTCTGATATTCCGCTTTTTTTAAAAAACAACCAAAACGCCGCCAAAGACATGCGGCTGGTAACGTTTACCATGTATGAGCGATTCATCCTTACGCCCGTTGAAATCCAAATCGTTTTGAAGCATCTATTGATTACCGCTATTGTTCTGTTTGTCATTTCGGGCATCGGACCGGGTATATTCTCTTTTTCACGTGCCTGGGAACGAGGCATTATCTCCATCATCGCTCTTTTGGCAGGCGTTCTGTCCGGTGCGGTCATCACCCCGGTACTTTTGCCCTATATTCCCTTTAAAGAGTTTGCCGCCAAGGGGATACTTGCCGGAAGCGTCGTGATTATGCTCTCGATACTGTTTATGCCCCTTGCAATCGCGGGTTTTACCGGCTTTACGGCGGTGATTTTGTTCAGCGTGGCCATCAGTTCGTATTTGGCCATGAATTTCAGCGGAACAACGCCGTTTACGTCGCCCTCAGGTGTTGAAAAAGAAATGAAACGGTTTATTCCCGTTCAGTTGGGGGGCGTTTTGCTGTCGGGTTTTCTTTGGATATATTCGGCTTTTTAACCCAATAACCGGTTTCTGCCATGAAAGAGTTTAGACATTTAGACGACGTATCCAGCCTGGTATTGGACAGGGACAAGTGCATCGGCTGCGGTCTGTGTACCGAGGTCTGCCCCCATGCGGTCTTTGAAATGGACCAAAAAAAAGCGCATATCGTTGATTTCAATGCCTGCATGGAGTGCGGCGCCTGTGTGAACAACTGCCCCGGTGAAGCAATTTCGGTTAATCCGGGGGTCGGCTGAGCCGCCTATATTATCCAGGTCTGGATAAAGGGAAAAGAAAACGCCTCCTGCGGTTCCGGCGGCGGATGCTGCTGAATTTAAACCCGGCAACGGGCCACAACGTTTGAAATCGTCATCGCCGGCTACACTTCATCCAATGCGCGTTCAAGATCATTGATGATGTCATCAATATGTTCGATCCCGATGGAAAGACGAATCAGATCCGGCGTCAGCCCTGCATCCTTCTGTTGGGCTTCCGACAACTGCGAGTGGGAGGTGCTGGAAGGATGCAGGGCGAGACTCTTTGCATCTCCCACATTGGCAAGGTGGGAAAACAGCTTGAGCCCCTCGATAAATGTTTTTCCGCCTTCCATACCGCCCTTGATACCGAACACCACCATTGCGCCGAATCCTTTTTTAAGATAACGGCCGGCCACAGCATGGGCCGGGTCATCTTTTAATCCCGGATATCTCACCCAGGATACTTTGGGGTGATTTTTAAGATACATGGCCACATTGTTTGCATTTTCGCAGTGCCGTTCCATTCGGAGGTGAAGTGTTTCGAGGCCTTGCAGAAAAAGCCAGGCATTGTCCGGCGAAATGCAGGCGCCGAGATTTCGCAACGGGACAAGCCGCATTCTAAGTATAAAAGCAATGGCGTTCTGTTCGCCGAGATCATGGGCATACCGGATTCCGTGATAGCTTGAATCGGGTTCGTTAAACAACTTGAATTTCGGGTCGGTCCAGTCAAATTTTCCGGAATCGATGACGACACCGCCGATGCCGGCTCCATGCCCCCCCATCCACTTGGTGATGGAGTTCACGACAATATCCGCTCCACACTCGATGCTTCTCAACAGGTACGGCGTGGTAAACGTCCCGTCGACAATCAGCGGCAGCTTATGGTTATGGGCAATATCTGCAACCGCTTGTATATCGGTGAACTCCAGGGCCGGATTTCCGATGGTTTCAACGAATATCGCCCGCGTTCTCGCATTAACCGCTTGGTCGAAGGTCCCGGGATCACCGGGGTCTGCAAATCGCGTCCGTATTCCGAACTGGGGAAGAATGCTGTCGAACATGGTATAGGTGCCGCCATAAAGATTATTTGCCGACACAATCTCATCTCCGGCGGAACAGATGTTGATAATGGAGTAATAGACCGCGGATGTCCCGGAGGACAGCGCCAGGGCCGCCGCACCTCCCTCCAGCGCGGCGATTCTCTTTTCCAACACATCCTGGGTGGGGTTCATGAGCCGCGTGTAAATATTGCCCGGCTCTTTTAACCCAAAAAGGTCGGCTGCATGCCGCGTGCTGTTAAATACATACGACGATGTCCGGTGTACCGAAACGCCGCGGGAATTTGTCACCGGATCCGGTTCCTGGCCGGCATGGACACACAATGTGTCAAGTTTATAATTCTCATTCATTGATTTACCTCTTTTCGTAAACTGAACCCCGCGCCAGGTCAATTTGGGGCCCTATTTAAACAGGTCGGTACTGATATACCTCTCCCCGGTGCTCGGCAATATCACGACAATCCGTTTTCCCCTCGCATCTTCTCTTCCGGCAATCTTAAGGGCCGCAGCGACTGCTGCCCCTGATGATATCCCGCAAAGGATGCCCTCTTTTTTTGCAAGCTCCCTTGCAGTGATAAAGGCCTCGTCGTTGGTCACCGTTATCACTTCATCGATAATGGATCGGTCCAGGACGTCCGGGACAAACCCCGCACCGATCCCCTGAATCTTATGAGGTCCGGGACTTCCGCCGGACAGCACAGGAGAGTCATGAGGTTCGACGGCGATTGTGCGAAGTGCGGGATTTCGTTTTTTCAGAACCTGTGACACGCCGGTGATGGTCCCGCCCGTACCCACGCCGGACACGAAGATATCCACATTGCCGCCGGTGTCTTTCCAGATTTCTTCGGCGGTGGTTTCCCTGTGGATTTTCGGGTTTGCCGGATTACTGAACTGGTTGGGCATAAATGTGTTTTCCCCCTGGCCGAGTATCTCTTCTGCTTTGGCAATGGCCCCTTTCATGCCGTCTTTTCCCGGAGTTAAAACGAGTTCCGCCCCCAGGTGCGAAAGAAGTTTCTTGCGTTCCGAACTCATTGTTTCCGGCATGGTCAGGCAAAGCCTGTAGTTCTTTTCAGCACAGACAAATGCCAGCGCTATTCCGGTGTTGCCGCTGGTGGGTTCCACTATCAGCGTCTCCCCGCTCAGGATTCCCTCCGACTCAGCCGCATGTATCATGGACAAGGCGATCCTGTCTTTCACACTGCCCAGCGGATTAAAAAACTCCAGTTTTGCCAATATGTCCCCGCCGAGCCCCCCGGCGATTCTATTGAGTTTAACAACGGGCGTTGATCCGATTGTAAAACTCACGCTTGAATATACTCCCATGGCACCCACCTTTTTATTTTTTTTTTAACCTTACCTGTAAATAAGCTTTGGCTCTTCAATCAACACTTTGGTATCAGGCGGCACGGACCTTGTAATCCAGACATTTCCACCAATTACCGCACGGGTACCGATTACGGTGTCTCCCCCTAAAATAGTCGCCCCGGAGTAAATAATGACATCATCTTCTATTGTGGGGTGCCGTTTACTGCCCCTTAACTTTTCCCCGGCGTTTCTTGGAAGAGAAAGTGCGCCGATAGTGACGCCCTGATAAATTCGTACATTTTTTCCGATTACGGCTGTTTCGCCGATAACCACCCCGGTGCCATGATCGATCACAAAGCTCTCCCCTATTGTCGCCCCCGGATGAATATCGATGCCCGTGACACTGTGCGCATACTCCGTCATAACCCGGGGCAGCAGCGGAACGTCCTCTTCAAACAGTATATGGGCTATACGATAAACAATTATGGCAAACAAACCGGGATAGCTGAATATAATTTCATCAACGCTCTTTGCCGCCGGGTCCCCTTTGTATGCGGCGGTTACATCCGTTGAAAGCATTTTACGGAGTGCGGGTATGGCTTCAATGGTTTTAAGTGCAATCCTCTGTCCCTGGTCGTTACAGTCCGTACAGATATTGTCATGGCGGAAGCATTCATGGCGGATGCTGTTGACTATCTGTTCCGATAACATGTCAAACAGAAAGGAAACAGCCTGGCCGATACTGTATTTCAGGTTGGCCGGATCAAGCCTGCCCCTTGCAAAATAGCCCGGGAAGAGCACTTCCTTGAACCTGTTTATGATTTCCACCACCGATTCATTTGAAGGGATGGGATCGTAATCTATATGGGTATAACAGGCGGTGTCATCACAACTTTCAATGACCCTTTCGGCTATAGCCGGCAGTTCCTTTCTGTATTCCGAAAACGCATCCGCTTCCGTCTTGCAGTTCTGACCATGTTTACCTTTCTTCTCCGTCATTTTATCGCCTCCCGCCTCCTATAAGATAAATTCCATATGTCGCAAAAGCATTTGGCATCCGCCGTATAATGCTTCCATGGACTTGATTGCTTCCAGTGTCTATGGCGGCCTCCTTTAATATGGAAAACCCGGCTCTTTGGGAAAACAGCCTGAAGTCTTTAAGACTCAACACCCGGATATTGGGTGTATTATACCATTCATACGGAAGCTCTTTTGTTACCGGGGCGCGCCCCGTTCGCATAAGCTGCAATCGTATCCGCCAGTGACCGAAATTGGGGAAGCTCACGACTCCTTTTTTCCCCACGCGAATCATGGAGCGGATGAGCGCTTCGGGTTCATACACCTGCTGAAGCGTCTGGGAAAGGATAACATAATCAAAGGAGTTGTCCGGGTAGTCCGTAATTTCTTCATTAATATCACCCTGGAGAACGGTAATCCCCTTTTCAATGCAGCCGGCGACCTTTTCCTCTTTTATCTCTATGCCTGTCTCCCGGACATTCTTGTTCTTCTTTAGAAAATACAGCAGGTCTCCTTCACCACAACCAAGGCCGAGAACTTTCGAGCCGGCGTCAATCCACGACGCGATGATACGAAGGTCAAATCGCATGGTATAATCCGGCCTACCCACAGAACACCCCATCCAGGAATCCATATATCAGTTTGGACAGGCGCTCGTTGGGGAGAAGAAACGCATCATGGCCCCACTCCGCCTCTATTTCACAGAAACTGACATCAAGCCCGTTTTTTTTCATCGCCTTTACCATTTCCTTTGACTGATAGCTTGGGTAAAGCCAGTCCGACGTAAAGGAAATCACAAGAAACTTGGCCCCGGCGGTTGAAAAGGCCTTCACTGTTGACCCGGAGCCGTATTCACGGGTTAGATCAAAATAATCGGCCGCCTTTGTAATATATAAAAACGAGTTTGCATCAAAACGGTCTACAAATTTTGAGCCCTGGTAGCGTAGATAGCTTTCAATTTGAAAGTCGGCACTGAAATCATAGGAAAGATCGTTTCTGTCCTGAAGCTTTCTGCCGAATTTCATGCGCATGGATTCATCCGACAGATAAGTAATATGACCTATCATTCGTGCCACAGCAAGCCCGGTATCCGGCGTTTCTCCTTCTTGATGGTAGTTGCCGCTTTTCCACCTCGGATCGGCCATGATGGCCTGCCTGGCGACTTCATTAAAGGCAATGGCGAGGGTGGAATGGCGCATGGTGGTTGCAAGCGGAATCGCAGAGACAATCATCTCAGGATACCTGACGCACCACTCCAATACCTGCATCCCCCCCACAGAGCCGCCGATAACCGAAAGAATCTTTCTGATGCCAAGGCGGTCAAGCAAGGCTTTCTGGGCGTCCACCATATCCCCTATGGTTATGAACGGAAAATCAGATCCATAGGGCGTGCCGGACGTCGGGTCAATGGATGACGGACCGGTGGACCCCATGCAGCTGCCGATAATATTGGAACATATCACAAAATATCGGTCCGTATCTATCCCCTTCCCCGGGCCGACCATGATATCCCACCATCCCGGCCGCTCGTCATCTTCACTATAATATCCGGCCATGTGGGAATCTCCGGAGAGCGCATGCAGTATCAGTATTGCGTTGCTTTTGTCACGGTTAAGGGTTCCCAGTGTTTCGTAAGCGATGGTGACCGGGCCCAGAACGGAACCGCTCTCAAGAACCATTGGTCGAGGAGGACGGGCAAAGGTACAGTACTTTTTTTCAACTATCCCTGCGGAGATATTATGTTTATCATGTTCTATGTATTCACTCACGTTCAAACACCGCTTATGGCTGCCGCCGGTTAAAATCCAAGAACAGACTGAAACACCACACATGATCTGCAGATTTGGATTTTATCTTGCCATTTTTTATGCACGATCCCTTCGCATATGTTGCCATTTATAAACCAGCACATACTTCCCGCCTTGAATTCCCAGGCCGGGCAACGCTTCTTTTTGTTTTCGGGACAGTCCTTCAATACCCAGCAGGCGGTTTTCCTTCCTCGCTTTCCGTGAACCATTGCCGCAAGAAAAAGCAGCTGCCTTTCCGCATGGGCCGGGATATCTCTCCACCCCTGTTCGTAACTATGTATTGCCTTTAGCGATATCCCCAGCAGCTGAGCCATCTGTACCTGGGTTTTTTTTAGTATTTTCCTTAGGGTAACGAATTCTTCTCTTTCCATGTCAACCGTCCTGTTGTTTTTTGAATAACGGGCTGATGTTGCGCATGGATACTACTTTGTGGCATGACCTGTCAACCGGAAATGAGATGTTTGGACCTCAAAAGCGGGCCGGGGTCGACAAGATGCCGTTTAAACCACCCTTTATGGTCGTTTATTCCCACCGACAGTGACAGGATTTCCGAAAAATGAAATACCGGTATTTTCTCCTTTAATCCGCATCGAATTTCCAGGTTCAGGTGACACATTGCACAAGCGGTGACAATGCATTCCGCACCGGACAGGACGGCGTTAGCGACTATTTCGTTTACGCTGCGGGTGGCAATATACGGCCGGGACACGGATAGAAAGGTGCCGCAACACCGGGATGAATGGTTCCACCTGACAGGCGTTCCCCCAAGGGTAGACAAGGTATGTTCCATGAGTCCGAAAAAATTTTTTTCACGGCGCATGGCAGGGGGCCGTGCAAGCATGCAGCCGTAGTAAGATGCAAACTTAAGCCCGTTTAGATTCCGGATGGTTTCTTTGAAAGCGCCGCCCTTGTTCATGTCATCCAGCAGTTCGAAAAAATTGATGATTTGGAGATCCGGATTAAACGGCCGGCCGAATATCTTCTCATAGGAACGTCGCATGTCGTCATCTTCTTTCAGGCGCAGGTGAACATGCCTCAGCCGCAAAAAACAACTTGGGCAGGGGGCCAAAAGAGGCCTGTCATCCGGTGCGAGAAAGAGATTTCTTGCGGGAAGATCCTTTGCCAGTCGGGCATTGATGCTATGGGCAGACGAGGATCCACAGCAGTTCCAGTCCTCAAGCTCGATGAGATCCAAGCCGAACTGCCTGCAGAATCGGTTTAGAGACTGGTTGTTCTCCTTTGCCGACGTTGCCAGTGAACACCCGGGAAAGTATGTTATTTCCTTATGGATCGTCATATCCGTCCAACCCTCGATCATTCTGGGTAAAAAATTGCCTTATGATCTCAATTCCTTTCACTTTCGAAGGGGTCAGGTCCAGCTTTCTTTTTGCGAGCATTTTCAACCCGATATCCATATCCGAAAAAAACTGTCGCTGTTTTAGCTTATACCTGAACATGATCTCCAGTTTGTGGGTTCTGCCATACTGCCTGATTGAATTCAGCACTTCCTTGTGGAAATTCAATATGTCCTCTTCCGCAATATCAATGCCCTCCTCCATGGCGATTTCACGCAATGTATCCATAACTGCGGGTATATCAATGGCCTGGGGACATTCAACGGAGCAGGTATTGCACCCGACACATATCCAGATGGAAGACGATTCAAGGACGTCTTTTTTAAAGCCCAACTGCACAAGGCGAATCACGCCATTGGGATGGTAATCCATGGCTTCAACAAAAGGGCAACCTCCCGCACAGCAGTTGCAATGCCAGCACAGCCCCGGATTGACCCCTGAGCGATCAGCAACGTGTGACATGAATTGCTGATGCGGTGCATCCGGATCCGGGACATTCTCACCGGCCGCCGGTTTATTATTCCGAAGTTTCGACATTCGCTGCCCTTCCGTTTGAAAGATATTCCCTTTGGTATTCAACGCACTATGAAGGTTATAAAATAAGTGATGCGGGTAGTCCTTGACTTAAATCAAAAATGTCTGATCTTAATGTAACTTAACCTTTATTTTGAAAAATGGAAAGGATTTGTTTTTTATGAGATTTGCCCTGTTCGCCATATCATTTGTTTCCGTGCTTGGCATTGCCGCCTCTTACATGGCATGGCGCCTTCTTGGCCCCGCCAAACTGGGCCGACTGCGGAATATGGTCATCATCGCATTAATCGCATGCTTTATTTTTACTATACCGCTGTTGATTATCGTTCGAAGCGAGGGGCTGGAAAACATTGCTTTGGATATCCTCGCAGGTATCGCTTATATCGGGCTCGGTTTTATGAGCTTTGTTTTCACCTTTCTTATCATCCGGGACACGGTGTGGCTTCCCGTCTCCATATTCAGAAAAATAAAAAAAAGGCTGCGCCACAAGAATATTCCGAACCCGACACCAAACCCGCCGCCCGATGCCGACCGGCGCCGTTTTATTCTCAACAGCGTCAACACGGGTATTCTGGCAAGCGCCGGGATATTGACCGGCTACGGCACGGTACAGGCAAAGAAACTGCCGGGCATTAAAACCGTCCGCGTCCCCTTTCATGGCCTGCCCCAGGGTCTTGACGGACTTAAAATTGTCCAGCTTACGGATATTCATGTGAGTGCCACAACAAAACGTCCCTTTGTGGAAAAAATAGTTGATGCGGCAAACCGTCTTTCCCCGGATATCATTACCATCACGGGTGACCTGGTGGATGGGTCCGTCTCCCACCTGTCAAGGGATGTTGAACCGTTAAAGAAACTTAGATCAAGGTTTGGCAATTATTTTGTTACGGGAAACCATGAGTATTATTCCGGTGTCGAGCACTGGGTCAATAAAATAAACGAACTTGGTTTTACCGTATTAGTGAATGAGCACCGCATCATTCACCGTGGAGGCAGTCGTCTTTTACTGGCGGGCGTAACTGATTTTCGAGGTGGCCGCTTTAGCCCCCTCCACCGGTCCGACCCCAAAAAAGCGGTGGACAATGCCGGCCCCTCCGATTTGAAAATCCTCCTCGCCCACCAGCCCAAAAGCATTTTCGGCGCGTCCGCTGCCGGCTTTGACCTTCAGATCTCCGGCCATACCCATGGGGGCCAGTTTTTCCCATGGATCTTTTTTGTGTATCTTTCCCAGCCGTTTGATGTGGGCCTTCACCAGTACAAGAATACAACGCTGTATGTCAGCGCCGGTACAGGTTACTGGGGCCCGCCCGTGCGTGTCGGATCACCGTCGGAAATAACGCAGATAGAATTGGTATCCGTGTAGCACCACCTGTGGAAAAATCCGAAATTCGATGCAAAATCCAACACGGTTCGTCCCTGCTTTTTTATTTTATATTATCAATTAGTTAGTTAAATGCCACAGAATACGGTCTTCTTCTCTGTGGAAAAACACCGCAGGTTGCCTAAACCGACAGAGCCCCCTCATCGAGCCGACACTATTTATTAAACTATTATATATTAGATGGTTATGCATATAGTTTCGCAAAAAACCACACTGGCATTGGTTTTGCTCAAGATAATAGTAACGATGGAGACAAAAGACAACCGTCATTAAATATAACAAGGAGAGGGAAAATGGAAAAACCATCTAAGGAAATCGGAAACCGTTCCAAGAGTCACGGATCATTGGGTCCCTGCATATGGATGCAGGCCGGGGTCGCCGCATCAAAACATTGCAACAATTTTTTTGACTGCACCACATGCAAGTACGACCTGGGAATGAAAAAAAAGGTTGAAAAAGGAAATCAAATGAGCTGGCAGGATGCATTGCGCAGAAAACCCGGGCTGGAAAGAATCTGCAGGCACAGCCTTACTCATCGCATTGAAAGCCGCCAGTGCGCCTATGACTATCAATGTTCGACGTGTGATTTTGATCAATACTTCGAGGATGTCTGGACCCTAAAAGCCGATGCAGTGCCGACAGCCATTCGGAACGTGAAGGGGTTTGACGTGCCGGAAGGGTATTATTTTCACGATGGTCATACCTGGGCAAGGATCGAAAGCGGCGGATACGTCAGGATAGGTATCGATGATTTTGCCCTTAAACTGCTTGGAGAGGCGGACGCCTTTGATCTTCCCCTGATGGGCAAAGAGCTGAATAAAGACCAGGTCGGCTGGGGCCTTAAGAGAAAGGGAAACACCGCCGATGTCCTTTCCCCGGTTGATGGAGTAATCGTAGAGGTAAATACCGATGTAAGAAAGTCTCCGGGTATTGCAAACAGAGGACCGTATAGTGACGGGTGGCTGTTTATGGTCATGACCCCGGATTTAAAAAAGGCGTCAAAAAAACTGATGACGGATACCCAGGGAGCCGAGTGGATGAGCGGCGAGGTGACAAGGCTTGAAGGCATGATTGAGGACGTTGCCGGTCCAATGGCAGCTGATGGCGGTTTTTTCACCCACGATATATATGGCAGTCTGCCGGATCTCGGATGGAACAATCTGACCGGTGCGTTTCTTGGAACCTGACGAAATATTTTACGATTCAATGCACCGACGACAATACCTTTGGGGGACACATTATGGAAACCATAGGAAATACAACACATCAGGCGGCAGGTGGAGATGAATGCGTCTGGATGAAAGCCGGTGTCGTAAAAAAACAGTTCTGCAAAAAAGAATTTAATTGTCCGGACTGTGCTTATGACGCTGCGATGAGAAAAGTCGCCCTCGAAAACAAAGCCCTTGAAACCGCCGGAAAACGCCCGGCGATCAGGCGCCTGCATATCGTCCTGTGGGAGGACAAGATAAAAGCTCTTCCCCCCGGCAAACAGCCATGTCTTCATTATATGAAAGGCAGCATCGGTTTCAGGGTCTGTACCAATGAATACAGGTGCGGAAGCTGTGAGTTTGACCAGTACTTCCTCGACCAGTATGCCGTGCATGCATCGGTGAAACCGGTGGATGTCATGGATATTGACGGATTCAAAATCCCTCAGGGTTTCTATTTTCACAAAGGGCATACCTGGCTCAAGTTGGAGGAAGGCTCTTTTGTGAGAATCGGCATTGATGATTTTGCTCTGAAGGTCTTCGGGCCATTGGACCGGATTAAAGCCCCCCTCATTGGAAAGGAGATGATGCAGGGCCGGAAAGACATGTCCATAATTCGCGGAGAGCACAGGGCCGGGCTTCTCTCCCCTGTCAGCGGAATTGTGGTGGAAACAAACAACCGGCTCAGAAGCCGGGGCGAACCCGTCGACATGGACCCCTATTCCGATGGATGGGTTGTAAGAGTTCACTCGGACAATCTCAGAGACGACCTAAAAAATCTCATGGTGGGCGATGAGAGCACGTCCTTTATGAAACAGGAATCCGATCACCTTCATGAAGCAATCGAGGACGCCGTCCCCCTTGCCGCGGATGGCGGGTTTTTCGCAAGAGACATCGTCGGATCCATCCCTGAAATCGGCTGGGATAAGCTTGTCGGTCTTTTTCTTGACAGGAAGTAATACGGAAAATCAACCTGGATCTGACAATCTAATTTAATTGTCGAATCATGGTCAAGCGATTCGGGACTGAAGACTTCCCCGAAACCTTAACCATATAGTATTTTTGCCATCAGGGCGTGAGTTCCCTTTATATTCTCAAAAACCCTGGAAATTTCTTTTTGCGTCAAAACCGTCGGTAAATCCACCCTGCGCTTGGACTGAACTGGAGCGATGCCATCACCCAAGTCCATATCCAAAACTTTTTTATAAAGAAAAACCAGTGCATTGAGTGCCTGCCTTTGTGTAGCAGGCGCGACATATCGTTTCTCGGCCAGATAGCTTAAAAACCTCTCAACCTCATTTTTGCCCATATATTTCGGGTGTGTCTTCCCTCCGTCGAACCTGATATATTTCAATATCCAACTTCTGTAGGTCTGCTCTGTCTTGAGTGAGTAATGATGATATCGCAAAACTTCGCGAACTTGATCCATTAATCGATAATTCTTATTTGAAATTAATTTTTTCTTGTTTTCCATTTTTTTCATATAATATCTTGTTAGGTGGAAAATCTTTCCATATATATACTCCAATATCATGGAAAATTATTAC
>Ga0180434_10006622_pt1 | contig 13265 bp, 9 predicted proteins | sample SS_ome_7_FD_132453 | JGI IMG/M metagenome (GOLD analysis project Ga0180434, IMG submission 132453) | Hypersaline lake sediment archaeal communities from the Salton Sea, California, USA - SS_1_D_2 metaG | ecosystem: Environmental > Aquatic > Non-marine Saline and Alkaline > Hypersaline > Sediment... | reverse complement strand
CTCCTTCGGTGTGCTGCGGGCCAAGAAACGAAAGCGGGGGTGCGACGGTGGGCGGGATGTTGTCTGCCGCCCGGCAGGGGGCGGCCTGCCGGTCACGGTTCGCGGGTGATGCGGGGGCCGGATACCGCTGGGATCGATTCTCAAGGGATGTCAACAGCGATATCTGACGCCACCATCATTCGCGTCGACGTCAGTGTGATTCAAGTCGCGGACAAGTCCAGTGGGGGAAAAAAGCTGCGGCCGCGGCGGGTTCAGGCGACCTGGGAAAACCGGGGGGGCTGTTTGCACCGCCTCCCCGGTACCGGTCCAGCTTCGGGGGGAAGAGACTTGGGAAAGGAGCCGGAACCGACGCTCTCAGAGTATGCCGCGACCGCAGCAGAAAAGCCAACTTTTCCCGTGGCAAGCAAGGCGCAAAATAGTGGTCGTGACGTCGCCGCTGGTAAAACAGTTCGGCGGCAGCGTCTCTAGCGGAGACCGCGGTGGACGATCGCCCCCGCGGGCGGTCAGATCCCGGAGCGTTCCCGCCGCCCGATGCCTCGCCGCGGCGGCCCGCGGAGCGGCGGGCGGCGTCGCCGAAAGACGGTCAGGCAGGAGCGGTGCCAGCGGGACGGGAGCGATTTCTTGAGAAAATATCGACTTGATTGTCAGTGCGGTGCCGCCGTGGACGTCGGCGCAGGTCAAGCGGGGGGCGAGACTGTCTGCGACGCCTGCGGCAGCCGACTCGCGGTGCCGAAATTGCGGGATCTCAGCCAGCTGCCGCCGGCAGCGGCCGACCCGGGCGAGCCTCGTGCAGGGTGGGGGTTCTCGCAGGGGGTGCTCCTCGCCGGCTGCCTCATCGCCGTGGTCGGCTGGGGGTCGGCAGGCTGGCTCGGCCAACGGGTTGAGCCGCCGGTCAACCCGGAGGGCATTCGGCAAAATGTCGCCCGGCAGACCAATGCCGAGATCTACCGGGCCTGGAAAGAGCATTTTTCGATCACCACGGTCTCGCGGCCGCCGCTGGTGATCGAGAAACAGTTCGCTCAGCAGACATTTTTGAGACAGGGCATCGCGGTGGCGCTGCTCGGTGTTGGCGGCGTCGGGGCGCTGATGGCGGTTGCCGGCGGCATCGGCGTCGCCAGGCGGCGGCGGTGAATTTCGGAGTCGTCCGGCCCGGGTCGAAACGCCTCGCCGACCGCGGGTCGAGGCTGCCGCTCGCTGCGGCCTGGCAACCCCACGAACCCGCCGCACCTACGAGTATTCCCCGGATTGCCCTCGGCCGCCTGCATCTGCGTGCGGCTGCAGCCGGTTGTTCCGCGGACAGCTATCGCGCCGGCACGGGGCGGCTCGCAGAGCGTTGCTGACGACTGCGGGTTCCCTGTGGAGCGGCCGCCGGCTGCCGCGGCGACGGCTCGCGGATCGACCGGCGGAATTCCCGCCATTCTTCACCCATCGCGGTCAAGCCGGCCGAGAGGTTGGGAAACATTGATCGCAGGATCGGCTCGTCGGCCTCGGTTTCGGTCTCGGCAGCCGCTGCGGCCACCTGCTCCTCGGGAGCGGCATTCCGCGGGGGCCGTTGGCTTGGTGTTCGCGGGATCGACCCGGCGGTGGCCCGCACCTGCTCAGCGTTGGTTCGGCCGGGTTGCGGGGACTGACGCCGGGTGTCGGTGGTGATCGACTGCCCGGCCTGCTGTTGGGCAGCGGTTGCGGCCCGGGGAAGCGGGCGAACGCCCTTGCCCCGCGACGGCTGCCGCGAGGGCGGCTCGGAGGGTGGCTGTTGCCGGGTGAAGCCGTGATCGACCTGCAGCGCGATCCGCTCGGGCACGACGAGATATCGCATCACTTGCCGGTTGGCCTCCGCTGGCGGTGCAGCGGCAGGTTTCGGGGCCGCTGCCAGCGTCGGTTTGGCAGTTTTTTCTGCGCCGGCCGCCGCAGTCGGTGCCGCATTCCCACCAGTATCGTCGGCGATTTTCGAGTCTTCAGCCGACGAGCGGGCAGCCGCCTCAGCCAGCACCGAGGCGGTCACATCGATCGGTTCGACCGCCGGGGTCGGCGTCGGGGATGCCGTCGCGGCTGGCTGCTGCGGATCGGCGGCGGCGACTGCCTCGGCCTCGTCGACCATCGGGGCCGGGGTCGGCTCGGTCGTGGCTGGCGTCGCTGCCGCCGCCGGAGCGGCAGTTGCGGCAAGTGTGGGTGCCGGCTGGCGGTCGTTGTCGGCAGGTTCCTCACTGCCGCTGGCAGCACTGCTGCTGTCTGTCGGCGGCGCAGCTGTCGGCAATGACCCGGCGGCAGCGATCCCCGCGACGCCCGAAGGAACAGCCGCGTCGCCCGGCTGGTCGCCAGCCATCGGTTCCGCCGCTGCGGTCTCCGCCGGCACCGCCGCTGGTGCAGCGGCGGTCTGCGGGTTCCCTTCAACGTTGTCTTCAGACGGTTGCGAAGCGGCTGGTTGGGTGGCGGGCGAGGGCGTCCGCGGCGTCGTCGGAGCCTGCGCGGCTGTCGCCACGGTCGAGTTGACCGCGGTTGTTTCTGCGGCAATCGGCCCGGCTGCCGGCTGGGGCGGAGTCGTTTCGGTGGCGGCAGGCTCGGCCTCGGCGACCTCCGCAGCGGTCGCCATCGCTTCGGTTTCCGCGGCCAGCCCGGCCGCTGCCGCCGCTTGATCCTCAGGCAGTGACTGTTCCCGTTGGGTCGGCATCGTCGTCGCGGGGGCCTTGGCGACCTCCGAGACAGCCTGCACGGTCGCCGGCGGTGCAGCGGTCGCTGCCGGCTGATCAGCCCCCGGGGCCGCAGGCTCGGCGACGGTCACCGCCGTCGCGGCGGGTCGGCTGTCGGTCGACGGAGCGACAGGAGCCGGCGCTGCCGCTTCGGCCACTGTCGCCACAGGAGCCGGCGTTGACTCGGGGTCCCTCGGTCCGTCGGCGACCGCCAGGTCACCGGGCGATGGTTTGGCCGGCGGTGTGGCTTGTGGCGGGGCGGCGGGCTCAGCCAGCGGAATCGGCGCGGCGGTCTCGTAGGGAACGAACGCTGGAGCGGGCGGCTGCGGGATCGACTCGACGGCCCGTGCCGGCGGGGCCGCTGGCGGCGTCATCGCCAGTTGGGCGACCGGCTCTGGTGTCACCCGGGCCAGTTGCAGCGACAGGATCGGCTGGCCGGCCTGCAGCGGGTGCCGAAGGACGAGATTCTCAAAAGCGGTCCCGGCGCGGAGGGCGGTTGCCGGCAGCATCGCCTTGGGCCATTCCTGCAAGGCGACGTCATAAATGGTGACCGGCGAGCCCTTCGGCAGCGAACGGATGGCGACGAAGATCGGTTCACTCTCAACCTGCGGAACCGATTGGGCGAGGTGGACGTCGAAGGCCCGGTTCACGCCGACGGCAGCCGCGGCGCCGGCGAGAAAGGCGGCAGCGAAAACGGTGGTTGTTCGGGGCCGGTGCTTCCCGGTCGCGGTCTTTTTGGTCGGCGTGGTGCTCATCGGTTCCGCTCGCAGATTCTCGGCCAGTGTCGGCCGGCGTTGGGAATCCGTTCCCGGTGCCGGCAGTTGAATTCGGGGATCGGCCGATCCGGTTTGCGGAGAGCGGCCGGGTCCTTCCAATCCCGTCGATGGAGAATCGGCATAACAGGAAGGTTGCGACCAACCCGCACGACAGGCAGCCGGTTTGCCTGCCCGGCTTTCCCAGCTTCTCAGTCAGTGGCAGCTGACGCGGCGAACATCGGATCGGTCGTCCGGGCCAGCAGGCGAATGGCCAGCAGCCGACTGCCGTCGTGCCGGCCCTGCGGATCGCGGAAGAAGGCGTCTCCAACCGAAGACGACGGCGGGCCGGCGCAAGAGATGATCAGGGTGCCGTCGGCGGGGAGATTCAGTTCGATCTCCAGTCGGTCGAGCACCGTTCGCTGCTGGCCCGCTTCGAGCCGAAAGGCGCCGTCGTCTCCGATCCAGGTCCGCTCGACCGGGCCGTGTCGGATCAGCGGCCGCAGGGTGAATCGCGCCCCGCCATCGGCGGCAGCTGTCACCCGGGTGTCGATGACGGCGGTCGCAGCCCGGTAGGTCTGGCCGGTGAGCGTTGCCGCAGCGGTGCGGCTGTCGCGTTCGAGCAGCACCAGCTCAGCGACTTTCGACGTCGTCACAATCTCGTTGGCGCGGCCGTCGAGGGCCTGGACGACCCGCCGCGTCACTGCCCGGTCTGCAGCAAGCGGACTGTCTGCCGCCTCGGTGTCTCCGGCGACCGTCGGTGTGAGCCGGGCGGCAAGTTTCGGTGGGAGCAGCCCGCGAATCAGCCCCACCCGCAGCCCGTTGCCGGCCAGTCGGTGCCGCAGGTCAGCCGGCAGGCACTGTTCATCGACGACGTTCCAAAGCGGCGGCCCCAGTTCCGGGTCGTCGTCTGAGTAGCGGACGAAGGTGAACTCGACGGGGGTTGTCCGCAGCCGGCCTGCCATCGCCGGGAGGTCGCCGGCCGGGTCTGCGGGCGAGCGGGCCGGAGGTGGTGGCAGCGAACTGAGCCAGTTGCCGGTCAGGGGCGTCTGACAGCCCATCGCTCCGATGGCGGCGGCGATCCCTACCGTCACCAGCAGCCCGGCGGGGTCGGCGGATGTTCGGTACGGGCGGCGGCATGGCGGCATGGGGACCCGACGGCCGAAGTGCGGGGTGACGGCAACAATGGGTCGGGAAAGTAGGGTGGGCAGCGACCCGGGGTCAAGCTGCATCTCCGCCGGCCGCGCGGATGGCATTACGGAAGACCGCCAGGCCTGCTCCCTCGTCGGAGGGGTCTAGGCGGCCGACCCAGGCCGGATGTTGGGTCGCCTCGATGAACCGCTCGGGGTGGGGCATCAGGCCGAGAATTCGCCCGGTCGGATCGCAGACCCCGGCGATGTCGCGAGTCGAGCCGTTGGGGTTGGTCGGCGTTCCGGCGGCATCGGCGGCGTACCGCAGCACCAGTTGGCCCGCCTGGTCGAACGCCTCGAGGGCCGGCTCGTCAGCGGTGACGAATCGGCCCTCGGCGTGGGCGACGGGCAGTTCGAACCGGCTGAGTCCCTCGAGAAAAGGGCAGCCCGCGGCCTGGGACTGCAGGTGCACCCAGCAGTCGACGAACCGGCCGGAGGTGTTGGGAGCAAGCGTCGCCCGGGGTCGGCCGGCCTCGTCTGGGGCCAGCAGCAAGCCGGTCTGCAGCAGGACCTGAAAGCCGTTGCAGATTCCCAAGATCAGTCCTCCGCGGTCGTGAAACCGCTGCAGGGCGTCGCCGAGTCGGGCTGCCAGTTCGACCGCCAGGATGCGGCCGCTGGCGATGTCATCGCCGTAGGAGAAGCCGCCGGGGATGCAGAAGATCTGGAAGTCGTCGAGCAGCGCGGGCCTGGCGGCGAGGGCCTGCACCTGCAGCCGTCGGCTGACGCCACCGGCGCGTTCAAAGGCGTGGGCGGTCTCGTGGTCGCAGTTGGTGCCGGGACCACGCAGCACCAAAGCGCGGGGGGCGAGCATGGGGAGGAGCCTCGGGAAGCGAAGGGGAAGGGAATGAGAAACCAGCAGTCCATTGCATCAGCCGGCTCCGGCCGTCTGGCTCTCGCTCAACGACCGCCAGGCAGCGGCGAGCGTCGCGACCGGGACCGCCGCGACCTCCGTCTCCCCGACCCGCAGGGTCAGGCGGCTGTCGTCGGTGACCCGCCCGATCCAGGCCCAGGGCAGGTCGCCGCAGCCGGCGGCGAAGGCCTCGGCCGCCTCCTCGGGAACCTCGCAGAGAAACCGGCCGGGGGTTTCGCCGGCGGCGACCGTCAGCTGCGTTTCAAGGTCGATCGCGGTCACCGCGGGAGTGTCGGCGGCCCGCGGCACGGCGGCGAGATCGACCTCGGCGCCGAGACCGCTGCCGATGGCCATCTCGGCCACCGCAACGGCCAGCCCGCCGTCGGAGAGATCGTGGCAGGAGGCGAGCAGCCGCCTCGATCCAAGCTGGTGAACCGCCGCAAAGATCTGGTTGCAGCCGGCGAGGTCAGCCTGCGGAACCCGGCCGCCGGTCACGAGGCCGAGCCCGGCGAGTTGGCTGCCGGCGATCGCGTTGCCGGTGAGGCCCAGCACCGCCAGTCGGCTTCCGGGCCGTTTCAGATCGGGCGAGAGACAGCAGCCGACGTCGGCGATCTGGCCGAGGGCCGTCGCCAGCAGCGTCGGCGGAATCGACCGCTCGTGTTGCCGGCCGCCCGAGTCGGTCCAGGTAAAGACGTTGTTGAGGCTGTCCTTGCCGCTGACAAACGGGGCGGCGAGGGCGATGGCGGCATCCTGACAGCCCTCGCAGGCCTCGACGAGCGTGCCGAGCGACTCCGGCCGGCGGCAGTCGCCCCAGCAGAAGTTATCGAGCAGAGCGATGCGGGCCGGGTCGGCCCCGGCGGCGACGCAGTTGGCGACTGCCTCGACGATGCCGCCGACAGCCATCTGATAGGGGTCGAGCGGACCGAGGTGATGCCGCAACCCGACGCCGAGGACGATGCCCCGCGGCCGGCCGAGGGAACCGCGGATCACCGTGGCGTCGGCCGGCCCGGCCGCCGGCCCGAGCAGCGGCTTGAGCACGCTTTGGCCCTGCACCTCGTGGTCGTACTGCCGGATGATCCACTCCTTGCTGGCGACATCGGCCGCCTCGAGCAGCAGCAGCAGCACTTTGGAGAGGTCTGCCCCGGTCAGCGACCAGGTCGGCGGGGATTCAGCCGGCGGGCAATACCGCGAAGTCAACCGGCGCCGGGGGCGGCCCTCGTGCAGGAAGTGGCAATCGAGTTCACCGACCGTCGTTCCTGCCCACCTCAGCACCAGCCGGCCGGCGCCGGTGAACCGGCCGATCGCCGTCGCTTCGGTGCCTTCCCGCCGGGCGATCTCGGCGAGCCGGGGCCAGTCGGCCGGGGCCACCGCCAGGACCATTCGTTCTTGAGCCTCCGAGATCCAGACCTCGGTGGCCGAGAGGCCGGCGTATTTCAGCGGCACGGTGTCGAGGTCGACCTCGGCTCCGACCGCGGCCCCCATTTCGCCGACTGCGCTTGAGAGCCCGCCGGCCCCGCAGTCGGTGATCGCGTGAAACAGCCGCTCGGCGGCGGCGGCCAGGACGAAGTCGGTGACGGTCTTCTCATGGATCGCGTGGCCGATCTGAACGGCGCCGCCCGACTCCGCTTCGCTGGCGCTGGAAAGCTCGATGCTTGAGAAGGTCGCGCCGTGAATGCCATCCCGGCCGGTCCGGCCACCGGCGACAACGACGAGGTCCCCCGGCTCGACCCGGCCGTCGGCGGAGTCACGCGGCATGATGCCGACGGTGCCGCAGAAGACGAGCGGGTTGCCGAGGTAGCCCGGATGGAAGGCGACCGCTCCGGCGATCGTCGGAATGCCCATCCGGTTGCCGTAGTCGCGGACACCGGCGACGACGCCGTCGAGCAGCCGGCGGGGCGGGATCACCCCGGGGGGAATCTCCGCAGCCGGCGTGTCGAGCGGGGCGACGCAGAAGACGTCGAGATTCGCCAGCGGCCTGGCTCCATGGCCGGTGCCAAGGACATCCCGGATCACGCCTCCAAGGCCGGTGGCGGCACCGCCGTAGGGCTCGATCGCCGAGGGATGGTTGTGGGTTTCGACCTTGATGCAGATGTCGTGGTCGCCGTCGAACCGGATGACGCCCGAGTTGTCGCGAAAGACGCTGACGCACCAGTCGTCGGCACCGAGCCGGTTGCGGACAGTGTCGGTGGCGGCGAAGACGGTCTCCTTGAGCAGGTTGTCGTAGCGGACCGCACCGTCCGGCCCCTCATGGTCGATCGGGCTGCCCAGGGTTTTGTGGCAGCAGTGCTCACTCCAGGTCTGGGCGATCGTCTCCAGTTCGATCTCGAAGGGCGGCCGGCCGACGCCGGCGAAGTGGTCCCGCACCGCCCGCAGTTCCTCTGCCGTCAGGGCCAGGCACCGCTGCCGACTGACCGCCTCGAGGGCGGCATCGTCGAGACCGTCGAGCGGCACCGGCTCGCGGCTGAGGGTCCACTGGCCGCCGCCGGCGAGGCCGGCAAGACCGAGCGTGCCGATCACCACATCGTGGATCGCCTCGCTGGCCAGCCGCTTCCAGGCCAGCTGCTCGGTCTGCTCGCGGGTGACGCCGTCGGGCAGCCAGTATTTGCGGAGGCTGCGGACGGCCGTTGCGTCGGCCCCGAGCACCGCCATCGCCTCGCGGGCGCTTTCGCCGGCCGGGTCGGTGACGCCCGGCTTTGGCAGCACATGCAGCACCAACCCGGCAGTCGCCCCGGAACCGTCGGGCCAGCCCAAGAGCGCCGGGTCGTCGGCGGCGGCCACGCGGAAGCGTTCGGTGACCGGGTCGGTGAGCAGTCGTTCTGCCAGCCGGGTAACCGTCGTCCGGTTGAGGTCGCCCTCGATCAGCCAGCCGACGGCGGTTCGACCGCCGCTGAGATCGAGCCCCAGTTCCCGGCCGGCGGCTGCGAGTTCCCGGGCGGCGTCATCCTGCGGGGAGACCTCAACTTCCCAGAGCATCGCGGCTCTCCTTGGCACGGGTCAGCAGGCGGCCGAGCGCGGCCCGGTCGCCCGCGGCGATCGCCTGCCGCAACTGGTCGGTCACGGCGGTGACGGCGGTGAGCTGGTCGGCAACGGCAGAGGCGTTGTCGAGCAGAATATCGGCCCAGAGTTCCGGGTCGCCGGCCGCCACCCGGGTGGTGTCCCGCCAGCCTCCGGCGGTCAGCGGCCGGGCGGCTGCCGGAGTCGCCGCCGCCAGTGCAGCGGCGATCAGATGCGGGGTGTGGCTGGCAGCGGCGAGCAGCCGATCGTGGTCGGCGGGCAGCAGTTCGTGCAGCCGACTGCCGACCGCTGTCCAGAACCGCCCCACCGCTTCGACGTCGGCCCGGGGTGTTTGAGCCGTTGGAGTCAGCACGGTCAGCCGCCCGCTGAACAGGTCGGCGTCGGCAGCCTGCGGCCCCCGGCGGTGGCTGCCGGCGAGGGGATGACTGCCGACGAAGCGGCCCCGGCGGCCGGCCCGCGTCCGTTCCCAACCGGTCACGATCGACCGCTTCGTGCTGCCGGCGTCGGTGATCGGCGTGCCCGGGCGAACTGCTGCATCGATCTGTTCAAGCTGAGCGCCAATCAGGCTGACCCGGGTCGCCACCAGGATGAAGTCGGCGTCGGCGCAGGCGGCAGTCAGCTCGGTCGTCGCCTCGGTGATCGCCCCCCGCTCGCGGGCGGCCGCCAGGCTGGCTGGGGATCGGCCGACCCCGACGATCCGCTCGGCCAGACCGCGGCGGGCGAGGGCCAGCCCAGCCGAGCCGCCAATCAGGCCAACTCCGACAATCGTCACTGTCGGCCAGAGAACGGGCATGGCGATCGCGATGTCGTGTGCAAGAATGCCGCCCGGGGCAGCGATGCCCCGCCGCGGGTGAACAACCGCCCGGGTTGTACCAGATGCGTCGACCGCTGCGAGCGGGGCGGCGAGCTGTTGGCGGAAAACGCCACCCGGGGCGCTTTTCCCGGCTGGCAAGCTGTGAAAAGCCGAGCTGTCTCGGGGTTCGCTGCCGTCGCCTCGGCAGGCGGGTCACTTTCTCCAAAGCTGGCAAGGGGCTGACGAGCAGATGGAACAGCGACCGGACGCGGGCTCGGGGGGACTGTTTCGTCAGCCGCTCCCGCAGAAATTGCAGGCCGATCTCCTCGGCCGGCTGGCGATCACCCTCAATGCCGGGCTCGACCTGCGCAAGGCCTGGGCCGCCGAGGTCGGCCGGATGCCGTCCCGCTGGCGGCCGCGGCTGGAGCTGGGGTCGCGGGCTCTCGCTGCCGGCGAGATGCTGGCGGACGCCTTGGCAGCGACGGGGCTGTTTTCGCCGCTGGTCCTCGGCATGGTGGCCGTCGGCGACCGCACCGGCCGCGACGTCGACACGCTCCGGGAATTGAACCGCGTGATCGAGCACGGCGTGCGAACCCGCCGGCAGTTGCGGTCGAGCCTCGCCTGGCCGCTCTTTCAGCTGCTGTTGGCCCTCGCCGTTGTCAGCCTGCTGATCGTCGTTGCCGGCACGATCAGGCTTGAGGGGGGCGAGCCGCTTGACCTGCTCGGGCTGGGGCTTGTCGGCATGCCGGGGCTGATTCGTTTCTGGCTGATCCTTGCCGGACTCGCCGCCGGCGGAACGATCGGATTTCGGCTGCTGCTGGCCAGCTGGCGGGCTCATGGTCTGGTGCGGCGGCTGCTCGACTGGCTGCCGCTGATTGGCCCGGCAGCCCGGGCGGGCGAAGCCGCTGCCTGGAGCCGGGCGGCCTCATTGGCGGCTGGTGCCGGTCTCGACGCCGGGCGGCTGGCGGAGCTGGCCGGGTCGGTTGCCCCCGGGCTGGCAGTCGAGCCTCGCTGGATTGAGGGACGGCTGCTCGCCGGCGACTCCCTCTCCGAGGCGTTGCGAGCCAGCGGCCGCTTCCCGGCGGTGCTCGTCGAGGGGATCGCCGTCGGCGAGACGGCGGGGACGACGGCCGAGGTTCTCGCGAGACTTAGCGACCAATTGGCCGATGAAGCCCGCAGGGGGTTTGAGGCGGCGGCGAAGGCGGCTGGCGGCGCGGTCTGGCTGGCGGTGGCCGGACTGATCGTTCTGGTGGTCTTCCGAGTGTTTTCCTTTTACGTCGGGATGATTCAGGATGCTGCCAGGGGAATTTAGACAACCGCCAGCCGCCCGCGGCCGGCGGCAATGCTGCTGCGGCGTCGTGCTGCTGCTGGCGGGGCTGGTGGCTGCCGCCCGGGCACCGGCCGCGCCGCCCGTTTCGGAGTCGCCCGGAGCACGTTCGCCGGGCGGCATGTCTCCCCACGCGCAGCGGATGGCAGCGCTGGGCTACAGGCGCTACCAGGGAAGCTGGCGGACGCAGCAGGAGATCAGCCTGATCGAGCGGGCCGAGGCCGTCAAAAAGGGCCAGGTGGCGGCGCGGCAACGGCTCGCGCGGCTGCGGCGGGAGCTCGACCGGCCGACCGATTCCGGCGACGTGGCCGAGCAGATTCGGCTGACCGACGACCCGCTGGCCGCCCCGGCGCTGACCGCCGCAGTGGCGACCGAACCAGTCGCCCGGGTGCGGCTTCTCTACGTTGAGGCTCTCGGCCGCATCGGAACCCCCGAGGCGATCGGCGGCCTGGTGTCGCTCGTGCTCGATCATGCTGATGGCGAGGTTCGGCACGCTGCCACCGAGCAACTGGCCGAGCATGACGCCGCTCGGGCGGTCCCTCCGCTCATTGCAGCCCTCGCCGGTCCGCAGAACGTCCGGATCAACCGGGCGGCCGCGGCGCTCGGCCGGCTCGGTGATCGCCGGGCTGTCGGGCCGCTGATCGCGGCGTTGGTGACCCGCCACACTGCGGTCAGCGGCGGCAGCGGCGGCACGACATCGGCCACCTTCACCCCGGGCGGGGGCGGGCTGTCGCTCGGCGGCGGCCCCCGGACAACGACCACCACCCTGCAGAACCGCAGCGTGCTTGAGGCTTTGACCCGGCTGACCGATGAGAACTTCAGCTGGAACGTCGCCGCCTGGCGGCAGTGGTGGGCGGGGCAGGAGCTCGCCCCCGAGACCGATCTCAGACGCGATCGGTAGCCGTCTTTCCGCCGGCCGCTGCCGCCGTTCAGGCCGCCCCGCGAAGCCCCTGCTGCCGGCGACGACTGCGGAACCAGTCGGCGTCGAGGACTCGGAGGGCGACCCGGTTCTCGAGGTTGGGTCGGAAGACGACCAGCAGCAGCACCGGCAAAAACCAGGCGAGAAACAGCCCGCCGTTGTGGGCCTTCCAGAACTGGCTGCCCAGCAGCACCGCCGCGGTGCAGCTCATCAGGGTGCCGAGGTGTTTCGGAGAGGGCCAGATCGCCAGGGTTGCCATCATGACGATAAACCCGGCCAGAACGGGTAGCCGGAAGACGGGATCGTAGGACGGGAACGCCCAGAATCCCTCGAGGCTGACCGCGCTGGGAAAGATCCAGCCGAACATCTGCCGCAACTGGCCGACAAAGATTTCGAGCGACGGCGAAGTAAACCAGAGGCCGACCACCAGCGCCGCCAATGCGGCGGCGACCCCGAGAGCGAAGCGGCGGACGCCCCGCTCCCAGTAAAAGCTGCACCACAGCGGCAGCAGGAAGACCGGATAGTAAATGGTGCCGATCGCCAGGCCGATCAGGCTGCCGGCAATGATCGGGCGGCGATAGGCGGCGATCGCCCAGACAATCAACCCGCCCGGCAGGGCGTGGTCGACCCGGCCGGTCATGATGGCGGTGTAGGGAAGCAGCAGGTAAAGCACTGCGGCGGCGATGCCGAGCTTGGTGCTCTCGAAGTGTCGCCAGCCAATAAAGACCATGCCAAAGACGATCAACAGCTGCGCGATGATGGCCATCACGCGGGCGGTGGTTTCGTGGACGACGCGGGCGGGCGGGTCGTCAGCGTCACCTGCCGGGCCGGCCCCGTCGCCGGCAAAGATCCGCTGCGTGGAGATGTGCGGCAATAAAAACAGCAGCGGATAGCCGGGGCCGAGACGGGCCAGCTGGTCGACATCGACCTCGGCGTCACCCTCTTCGAGCCGGGCGGCGGTCGTCGCGGCAGCGAGGTCGTCCCGCTCGGGCCTGGTGGTCAGCACGTTGGCCAGCAGGAAGACCAGCAGCGAGAGGCCGAGAAAGATGAGGCCGCCGCTGGAGAGGTTCGGTTCCAGCAGCGGCCGCCGCACCATCAACGAGTCGCAGAGCATGCGGATGGTGAACAGCCCGGTGATCGCGAACAGCCAAACGAAGCCGAGCTGCTGAGCCTCGAGGTTTGCCTTGAAGCCCCCATACTCAACGGCGAGCAGGCCTGGCGCGAAGAGAATCAGCCCGGCGAGGTCGAAGTTGCGAACGCTCCAGATCCGGTTGAATTTGAAGAAGACCGTGATGGCCAAAAGCGACGCCAGATAGAACCAGGTCGTCGGGTTGACGCGGTAGTAGTGAAAGAGGATTTCGCTCATTCCACCCGGACGGGTTGGGAAGGGGCTGGGGGTGTTGCCGCGACGGGGGTGTTCGACAGTCCAAGGGTACGTTGCCGGAGGGCGGTTTGAAAGCAGCCGAGAGGCAGAATTGCCGGCGCCGTTGCACCGCACGCTGGCGGTCTTCCAGCTATTCCGGTTGTGACGATTGCCCGAGAGTCGCAGGAGAAACGCACGCTCGCATTCGCCGCAGGAGGCGGTGTCGAGCGGCAGGCCACCCTTGGCGTTGCCTGCTGCTCGTCTGTTGGACGCGGGCCATGGAGGGCCTCGTCCAAACCCAACCGCCGCAGGAGGCGGCGTCGAGCGGCAGGCCACCCTTGGCGTTGCCTGCTGCTCGTCTGTTGGACG
>Ga0180434_10006621_pt1 | contig 13265 bp, 12 predicted proteins | sample SS_ome_7_FD_132453 | JGI IMG/M metagenome (GOLD analysis project Ga0180434, IMG submission 132453) | Hypersaline lake sediment archaeal communities from the Salton Sea, California, USA - SS_1_D_2 metaG | ecosystem: Environmental > Aquatic > Non-marine Saline and Alkaline > Hypersaline >... | reverse complement strand
TCATTGGTCTTGATCGTTACGCCTTTGCCAGCAAATCGAGCACCTCGGCGCACTTTTCGGCGGATCGTTGTACTAGTTGTTCCGCCGCCTCTGTCATCGATTGTTTGAAAGCGGCATCCTCGATATCTTCCAGATTGATCAGCACGTTCCGGTAGGCGCCCCAGATCCCGGCCGCCAGGGCTTTCGCACCGACTTCCACATCCGAGCGCGAGGCCGGGTTGCCGTGGCGGGCCACGGCGCACAACGGCGCCCATACGCTGTCGCCCAGTTGCATGGTCTGGAGCGGCACCGCCACTGCCGTTTTGAGGCCGGCCTGCATTTTCGCATGGCGGGCGACTTTTTCCGAAGCCGTCTCCTGGGGCATCCGGACACCGTCCATGTAATCGCTGAAGGCGGCCGTGTCGGCATCGATCATCGGGATGAGACGCTGCACGGTCTCATGCAGCACCGGAATCACCTGCCGCATGTCACGGTCGACCGCTTCAAACTTGCGCACCCCGTAGGTCAGCTTGGCTACCATGGCCCCCAGGGCCGCACCGATCGCCGCCATGGCCGCCGAGGCCGAACCGCCCCCGGGCGCTGCCGTACGGGCCCCGATCTGCTCGATAAAATCCCGCAGCTTGGATCCGGCCAGGGGTTCTTCGGGGGTTTCGGCAACCCGGTACTCGATGATTTTTTCAGCCGGATCGAACGGCGCCACCGCGTTCAACCCCAGGCGGTCGACCACCAGCCGGATCTTCTGGTCCTCTTCATAGATCAAAAGCTCTTCCTTGGCGATGTAATCGTCCGCCGCCATCAGCATGGCGTCCAGCGGGAGGAGACCGACCACTTCGGAACCCGTTACCGCCACTTTGAGCTTGGCCGCCTCTTCTTTCACGGCCTCGAAGAAGACATGGGGCGGCGTCACACGATAGTCGGTCAGATTGACCGTCACTTGGGCCAGGTTATAGTCATCCACGAACCAGCCCATCCCTTTGACGGCCTTCAAACGCCCCGGCGCCTCGGGACCGCGGCCGGCTTCGCGCAGATTGAGGGCGATGCGATGGGCCTGATTGGGGGTGCCGAGAAGGTTGACGTTGTAGGCGATCAGAAAACTGCGGGCCCCGGTAACCGTGGCGCCCCATTCCGGCACGAACCGGTCCGGACCGAAATCCGGTTTCCAGGCCGGCTGCTTCAGTTTTTCCGCCAGCCCTTCATATTCACCCTCCCGAATCTGGGGCAGGGTCCGCCGGTAGACTTGCTCCGCCGCGGCTTCGTAGAGAAAAATGGGGATCCCCAGTTCTTCCGCCGCCCGTTTCGCAAACTCTCGGGATACGGCCACGCACTCCGCCATGCTGACATTGGCCACGGGCACGAAGGGGCACACGTCCAAGGCTCCCATCCGCGGGTGTTCACCGGTATGCGTCCGCATATCGATGCGCTCGCGGGCCACCCGCGCCGCATTCAGGGCGCCTTCCACGACGGCTTCAGGCGCCCCTACAAAAGTGAATACCGTGCGGTTGGTGGATTTCCCGGGATCCACGTCGAGCAGGGTGCAGCCGGGAGTGGACCGGATAGCGGCGGCAATCGCTTCGATGACGTCTTTATCCCGGCCCTCGGAAAAATTGGGAACACATTCGATGATCTTCGGCATGCTTTACCTCACCCTTCCCACTGCGTTTTCGACGGCGTCCAGAATCACGCCGCTGCGGATCAGGTCCACGATTTGCGCCACGTCTTTGGATAAGATGCGATCGTCCTCCAGATGCGGCACGACCTTACGAATGACCGCGTAGGCCGCCTGGGTGCCGGCGCCGGGCTGCATGTTGGTAAACAAATCCAGCGCCTGGGCCGCACACATCAGCTCGATGGCAATCACGTTTTCCGCATTTTGAACAACCTCCCGGCACTTGCGGGCGGATATCGTTCCCATTGAGACGTGGTCTTCCTTGTTGGCCGAGGTGGGGATGGAATCCACCACGGCCGGATGGCTCATCACCTTGTTTTCCGACACCAGGGCGGCCGCCACATACTGGGCAATCATAAAGCCGGAATTCAGGCCGCCGTCTTTGACCAGAAACGCCGGAAGACCGCTCAGTTTGGGGTTGACCAGGCGTTCGATGCGGCGCTCGGAAATGTTGGCCAACTCGGCCACGGCCATGCACATAAAATCCATCGCCAGGGCCACCGGCTGACCGTGGAAATTGCCCCCCAGGAGGAAATCACCGCTGTCCGGATGAATCAGGGGGTTCCCGGTGGAGGAATTCATCTCGGTTTCCAGCACCGTTTGGGCATAGGCGATGGCATCGCGGCTGGCACCATGGACCTGGGGCGAACAGCGCAGCGTATAGGCGTCCTGAACACGCTTGCAATCCCGGTGCGAAGAGATGATTTCGCTGCCGCGCGTGATGCGGTCCATGTTTTCGGCCGCGATGGCCTGACCCGGATGAGGGCGCATCCGATGGATGCGGGGATCGAATTCGGTTTTGCTCCCCATCAGGACTTCGAGACTCATGGCGGCGGCCAGATCCGTGTGGCGCGCCAGGCGCGCCGCATCGTAGACCGCCAGCCCGCCGATGGCGGTCATGGCCTGAGTGCCGTTGATCATGGCCAATCCCTCGCCGGCTTCCAGCTTCAGCGGCGTCAGGTCACAGATTTCCAACGCCTCCCGGCCGGAAATCCGACGACCGTCGAAAAAGGCCTCCCCCTCACCGATCAGAACCAGGCCCACATGGGCCAGGGGCACGAGATCGCCACTGGCGCCCACGGACCCTTTTTCCGGCACCACCGGAATCGTACCGCCATTCAGCAAACGGATCCAGGCGGCCACTGTTTCCGCGCGCACCCCCGCATTTCCACGGGCAAAATCTTTCACGCGCAAGGCCATCATGGCCCGCACGATATCAGCCGCCAGCGGTTGACCGACCCCTACGGCGTGGCTTTTCAGGATATTGAACTGGAGCTGCCGGGTATCCTTTTTGGAAATCGTCACATCACTCAGGGCGCCGAATCCCGTTGTCACACCGTAAACCGTGCGTTCTTCGTCCACCCAACGGGTCACCAGCTGCCAGGCCCGGCCAATCCGTTCCTCAGCCCCCGGGCTCAGCGCTACACCCACCCCCTGGCGTGCAATCCGCACGAGATCGTCCAGGGTCATCCCCTCCATTCCCAGTGCGATGGTCTTCATCGGGCCTCCCCCTTTGGGGTCATGACAGGGTTTAAATGCCGAGATGCGCATCATCCGCTGTGATGCGAAACCGGCTGCCGATCCGGAAGCGCGTCGCCGGATAAACAAACCGGTTGCGGGTGGCCACGGCGAGTCCCACCCAGGTGGTCCGGTACAATACCAGGCAGGGTTCATGGGCCGGCATATGGAGCCGTTTGCGGACGACCGGATCGGGCATCGTGGCTTCCACCACGTGCTCCGCTTCGGTGACCGGCGCAATTTTTAAAAGGTATTCACTGGGGGTTATCCGGTCAAAGTCCTGCCGGAGGAATGCCGGCGCCACCGCCGGATTGACAAACCGCTCCGCATATTGAATCGGCACCCCTCGATCTCTGTGCACCAGAACGGCGTGAAAAATCGGAGACTCTTCCGGCAACCCCATGATGGCCGCAATCTCCTCCGGGGCGGGCTCTTCCTGCAGCAGCAGCACTTCACTGCTGTGGATCCCACCCCGGCTTTTGATCTCGTCGGCGATGCTGCGGATGGTCAGGAACGCGGCCTGCGGCTTCTGGGCCGCGACAAAGGTACCCACCCCCTGGACCCGGTACAGGCGCCCTTCGTGGGACAATTCACGCAAGGCCCGATTGACTGTCATGCGGGAGACCCCCAGTCTTTCGACCAGCGTATTCTCCGAAGGGACGCGATAGTGGGGTGGCCAGGCCTGGCGCTCGATCAAGTCCAGGACATAGGCTTTGACTTCCTGGTATAGCGCCCGGCGTGGTCGTTTGGGCGCGTTCGGATCCAGCATCATCGAAAACCCCGCTGTTAGACCGGCGCGAATCCATGCCGTTCTTCCGTCACCCCGACCAAACAGTCTTGACAGCATGAATCGCAGTTGTATATACAAGTATATACATACACAAAGATCATGTGTTGTCAATACCATCCACTGTAATTTCAATTAGTTCAGACGTAAAAAAAGCTGGGGATGCGGCTGCCTTCCGACGCACGGTGTGCCGCCCGTCGATGCCGTCACCACCCCAACCGGCAAGGGAGGTCTCCCATGGTTACCAATCAGGACATCCAGCAGGCCATGCACATCCGCCTCGAAGACGTGTTTGATGAGATGCCCGGACCGGCCGCTTTCGAGGATGGCATCCGGCGGGCGCCGCGCCGCAATGTGCGCCTGAGCCGGGATGAGACCATCTTGGCACTGAAAAATGCGCTGCGCTATATCCCGCCGGCATGGCACGCCGCGCTGGCGCCGGAATTCCTGGAAGAGCTCCAGACCAGGGGACGCGTCTACGGCTACCGCTTCCGCCCCCACGGGCCGATCCGTGGTCAAGCCATCAACAATTACCGCGGGCGCTGCACCGAAGGCAAAGCGTTTCAGGTCATGATCGACAACAATCTCGATTTCGACGTGGCCCTGTATCCTTACGAGCTCGTCACCTATGGCGAAACCGGGCAGGTCTGTCAGAACTGGATGCAGTACCGGCTCATCAAGCGCTATCTGGAAGAACTCACCCGCGAACAGACCCTGGTCATGGCCTCGGGCCACCCCCTGGGCCTTTTTGCGTCACCCCCCGGGGCCCCGCGCGTGGTGATCACCAACGGCCTGATGGTGGGCGAGTTCGACAACGCCGAACAATGGAACCGGGCCGCCGCCCTGGGCGTGGCCAACTACGGCCAGATGACCGCCGGTGGCTGGATGTACATCGGCCCCCAGGGAATCGTGCACGGAACCTACAGCACCCTCCTCAATGCTGCCCGGCTCAAGTTCGACATGCCGGAAGAAGGCCATCTGGACGGCCGCCTGTTCGTCTCGTCCGGATTGGGTGGCATGAGCGGCGCCCAGGGCAAGGCCATCGAGATTGCCGGCGGAGTCGGCATTATCGCCGAAGTGGACGCCTCCCGGATCCGAACCCGCCATGACCAGGGCTGGGTGAGCCGGGTCGTGGCCGATCCGGCCGATGCCTTCCAACTGGCGAGGGCCTGCCAGGCCGCCAAAACACCCACGGCCATCGCCTTTGAGGGCAACGTGGTCGATCTACTGGAATATGCCGTCCAATACCAGGAACCCATCGACCTGCTCTCCGACCAGACCTCCTGCCATGTGGTCTACGACGGCGGCTACTGCCCGCAGGGCCTCACCTTCCAGGAACGCACCGAGCTGATTAAAACGGACCACGCCCGTTTTGTGGAACATGTCGACGCCTCGCTCAACCATCATTTTGATTTGATCCGGCAGCTGGTGGATCGGGGCACCTATTTTTTCGATTACGGCAACAGTTTTCTGAAAGCCATTGCGGACGCCGGGGTAACCCGGGTCTGCCGCAACGGCCGGGACTCCCTGGACGGCTTCATCTACCCGTCCTATGTGGAGGATTTAATGGGCCCCTTGCTCTTCGATTACGGGTACGGCCCCTTCCGATGGGTCTGCCTCAGCGGCCGGCCGGAGGATCTGGCGGCAACGGACCGGGCTGCGATGGACTGCATCGACCCTGGACGACGCTTTCAGGATCGGGACAACTACAACTGGATTCGCGACGCCGGGAAAAATCAGCTGGTGGTAGGCACCCAGGCCCGCATTCTCTACCAGGACGCGGACGGCCGTACCCGCATCGCCCTGAAATTCAATGATATGGTGCGCAGCGGGGCCATCGGCCCGGTCATGCTGGGGCGCGACCATCACGACACCGGCGGCACCGACTCGCCCTACCGCGAAACCGCCAATATCTACGACGGCAGCAACGTCATGGCCGACATGGCGACCCATTGCTTTGCCGGCAACGCGGCCCGCGGCATGAGCCTCGTGGCCCTGCACAACGGCGGCGGGGTGGGTATCGGCAAAGCTGTCAACGGCGGCTTCGGCCTGGTGCTGGACGGAAGCGAACGGGTGGATGCTACTATCCGTCACGCCATGCCCTGGGACGTCCTGGGCGGCGTGGCCCGCCGGGCCTGGGCCCGCAATCCGAATGCCATCGAAACCATCGCGGCCCACAACCAGGCCTGCGAAGGGCGGGACCACATCACCCTCCCCTACCTGGCGGACGACGAATGGATCGCGACGGTCGTGAACCGCGCCGGGACATCCTCCTGAGCCCGACAAAACGACCACCGACGGAGAAAATGCCATGAACGGAAATCTGCTCGTGATCCATGCCGATGAGCTTGCCACCAACCGCGGGTTCCAGGCGTGTGGCGGGAAGGCCATGAACGATCTGCAGATCGTGCGCAATGGCGCGGTATGCATCGAAAACGGTATCATCACGGCCGTGGGGGAAACCGCCGGCGTGATGGCCGCAGTCGACCCGCAGGCCTTCACCGTCATCGACGCTTCCGGCAAGGCCGTCCTGCCCGGATTTGTGGATTCCCACACCCACTTCATCTTCGGTGGCTACCGGGCCGAGGAATTTGCCTGGCGCCTGCAAGGTATGAGCTACATGGACATCATGACCCGGGGGGGCGGCATCGCCAGCACGGTGGACGCCACCCGCCAGGCCGATCTGGCATCCCTGGTGCGCACCGGACGGCAGCGACTGGACGCCATGCTCGCTTTCGGGGTCACCACCGTGGAAGGCAAAAGCGGCTACGGTCTCGATCGCGACACCGAGATCCGGCAGCTTGAGGCCATGGCCATTCTGGAAAAAGAGCACCCGCTGGACGTTGTGGCCACGTTTTTAGGGGCTCACGCCGTCCCCCGCGAATTCCGCGGCCGCGCCGACGCCTACCTGGACTTTATCATGGCGGAGGTGCTGCCCCTGGTGGCGGAGCGCCGGCTGGCCGAATTCTGCGATATCTTCTGCGAGGACCAGGTGTTTTCCATTGACCAGTCCCGACGCCTGTTGCACCATGCCAAAACCCTGGGATTGAAACTGACCCTGCATGCCGACGAAATCGTGCCCCTGGGCGGCACCGAACTGGCCGCCGAACTGGGCGCCGTCTCGGCCGATCACCTGCTGCACGCCTCCGACGACGGCATTCGGGGCCTGGCGAAGACCGGCGTTGTGGCCGCGCTGCTTCCCCTGACCGCTTTCGGCCTGAAAGAGCCCTACGCCCGCGGCCGGGAGATGATCGCCCAGGGGTGCGCCGTGGCCCTGGCCACCGATCTCAACCCGGGCAGCTGCTTTTCCAACAGTGTCCCGTTGCTGATGGCCCTGGCAACCTTATACATGGGCTTAACACCGGAAGAGGCCCTGACGGCCATCACGCTAAACGGCGCCGCCGCCGTCGACCGGGCCGACCGCGTCGGCAGCCTGGAGCCGGGCAAACAGGGGGATGTCGTCATCCTGGCATACCCGTCCTACCGTTTCATGCCCTATCACATGGGAGTCAATACCGTTGAATCGGTCATCAAAAAGGGCCGCCTGGTGTTCGATCAACGAAAGGGAGGTGTCATCCATGCTGGCTGACATGACGGTTTCCGAACTTTTAGAAAAAACGGCGGCGGGCACGCCCGTACCGGGCGGCGGCAGTCTTTCGGCCATGGCGGCCGCCGTGGGCGCCGCCCTGGCGCAAATGGTGGCGGGGTTGACAGCCGGCCGAAAAGCCTTCGCGGCTGTGACACCGGAGATGACCGAACTGGCCGAAAAAGCCCGGCGTCTGAGGAGAGATCTGCTGGCCGACATGGATCGCGATGCCGCAGCGTACACGGCCGTCATGGAGGCCTTGCGGCTGCCCCGCGAAACAGCTGAAGAAAAAACCCGCCGGACGGAAGCGATCCAGCAGGCCACCCGCGAGGCCGCCCGCGTACCGCTGGCGGTGGCCGCAAAAGCACTGGACGTGATGATGCTGGCCGGCACCGCGGTCTCGAAAGGCAACCCTAACGCCATGTCGGACGGCGCCGTGGGCGCCATGCTGGCCCGAGCCGCCCTGCAGGGCGCCCTTTTCAATGTCAAAATCAATCTGCGGGATATCCGGGACGAGGCGTTTACAACCCGCTTGTCTGCCGAGGCCGAAGCCCTTGACGCCCGGGCGCGGGCTTTGGAAACGACCATCCTTTCTGAAATCGACCGATAAGAAGACGAAACCGGTCAATGCCACTTTTTTCGAACAACTTCTTAGGAAAATCGTTTAATATGATCGAAACCCCTTACATCCCCTTTGACACCGTCTTTGTGGTCGGCGGCACCCACGGCAACGAGCGGACCGGCGTGACACTGGTACAGCACTGGCTACAAAACCCCGCGGAAGTCCAGCGGCAAACCTTTACCACCGAACTGCTGCTGGGCAACCCCGAAGCCATTCAAAAGAACGTCCGTTTTATCGACCGCGATCTTAACCGCAGTTTTTTGTCCCAATACATTGACGGGAAAACGGCTGAAACCCTTGAAACGGCGCGCGCCCGGGAAATTTCTGCCACATTGCAGTCAGGACACGCCGGGAAGCGAACGTTTGCCATCGATCTGCATACGACGACCGCCCACATGGGCATCACCCTCATCACCAATACCGATCCGGTCAACTTGGCGATAGCTGCCGACGTCCAAAAACGCCTCCCTGACGCCCGGATCTATTGCTTTGCCGACAGCGACCGCATCAATTCCTGCCTGCGGGCCGCCGCCGACGGCGGCCTCGGCGTCGAAATCGGACCGATTCCCCAGGGGGTCGTGCGCCACGACACCCTTGAAATCACTGCCGGGGTGGTGCAGGAAATCCTGGATACGCTGGAAACCTTCAACCAGAGCCGCTTTAGCCTGCCGGATCCGGACCTGCCGGTTTATCTCCATGATCGACACATGCTTTATCCGGAAACACCCGCCGAAACAGCGCCGTTTTTTATCCATCGAGCGCTCGAAGCGCGCGATTACCAGCCGCTGGCGCCCGGCCACCCCATTTTTCAGGATCTCAACGATCAGGTCGTCTGCTATGAAGGCGGTGATACTGGCTACCCGGTTTTCATCAATGAAGCCGCCTACTACTATGAAAACATCGCCTTTTCCCTGACGCGCAAGATGCCTTTGGCATCACTTCTCGCCAACAGATTAGAACGGGTGCCATTGCCCCGCGAGGAAGCCCGACCATGCAGAAAACGCTGATCCTTCTGGGAATTGTCATACTGGCCGTCGGCCTGCTCTGGCCCTGGCTCGGCAAGCTGCCGATCGGACGTCTGCCCGGCGATATTATCATCGACCGGCCCCATCTGAAGATTTACATCCCCATCACCACAATGATCGTGGTGAGTCTGGTGGTGTCCATTATTCTGTGGTTGATAAAAAAATAAACGAAAATGCGAGGCTTCGAAGATCGTCAAAAAATCTTTGGCCGTGCGTTAAAGGAATCACTCGGATGGATGCGTGCTTCGACGGTATGCTGCCGATTGTAGAGATACAATTGGCTGGAAGAAGTCGGATGGCCACACGCGGTCAGCCGAAGCGCACCAGTATTTTGCGCTGCCCGCGGTAAACCGAAATGCTCCAAGCGATAAACAACAGGAAGCTGTTGCGTCCCAACATCCAACCGGGGGTGCCCTGCCACAACGCGGCTTCGCCGGATGCAAAACACCCGCAGTCAAAGACGTGCCCCCGCCAGGCATTGATGCTGATGGCCAGGATGAATCCCAGCAGAAGGCCACTGAGGATGGCGGCCGCGGCCCGGGGATAAACCCCGCTTATCAGCGCCAGCCCGGCAGTCAGTTCGATATAGGGCAGAATAATGGCTATCAGATTGATCGCCACGGCCGGAAACAGATCGTAGCCGAAGATGATTTTGGCAAATTCGGCCGGATCCATGATTTTGTGGACGCTGGCCAGCACAAAAAGTCCCCCCAGCAGCCAGCGCAGGGCCAGGTCGACCCAGCCGTTGGCCCACCAGCCTGCATCAGGGTGTCGCGACAGGGTATCCATTCTCAATCCATCCCGGAAAACCATCGATGAAGACCACGACGTTTTCAAGGCCGCGTTCCATCAGAAGCTGGGCCACCGTGTGGCTGTCCTGACAAAGACGCCCGGAGCAATAGGTTATGATCGGCTGTTGCGGCGGTAATTTGGCCGCAAACGCTTCCACCATCGCATCAAAATCGCCAAGGGGCAACGACACGGCCCCGGGGATGTGGCCAGCGGCAAACATGTCACGGCTGCGGACATCCACAAACAGCGCATGGCCCGCATCGAAAACCTGTTTGGCCGCTTGCGGACTGGAAAGTTCAAAATCCATCCACAGCGCCGCGGTGTCGGTGTCGGCCGTCACCACACCGACTTCGGCATCCCATTGACCGATCAAGGGGATGCCATGGGGAGAGAGACCGTTGACCAGGAGGGCCAAGCCGGCGGCAACGGTCAAAAGCACCAGCATTTTTTTTATCAGGTCAAACATCCGAAAAATTGCCGGTCCGCCACCCACTTCCCGGAGGCTGTCTGCAACAGCAAGCGCATGGGAACGCACCGTAAAGGTCAGGATTGCTCCATGATTTTGGTCAGCATGCTCAAGTAGTTTTTAGGCGGTATGAAACCCGGCAGGGGACCCACTTTGTCCCCATTGCGCAGCAACAGGACCGTCGCCGGCAGCCCCCGGATGCCAAAGGTGCGGGCCACCGATTTTTCTTTATCCACGTCGACTTTGACTGCGATGACATTGTTGTTCATGAAATCGACGACCGAATCGTGGGAAAAGGTTTCCTTCTGCATGCGCACGCAATAGGTGCACCAGTCGGCGTGAAAATAGACCACGATGCTTTTGCCGGATTGTCGGGCCTTTTCCATTCCGTCATCATACGCATACCATTCGATCTGTTTGCCGGACTGGGCTGAATCTGCGGTCGGGCAGGCCCAGAAAACGGTAAGGGCCATCATTATGGTCAGGCAAACAGCGATTTTGGTTTTCATCCGTTAAATACCCCCTGAAGAAAATGATGCGCAGACCACGGACAGCCTTATCGTTCATCGATCCTGGGTATGGACCGCACGGTCGCGATCCGCCCATGTCAGCGACATGTTGGCCCACAATATAACACGCCTGGCGTAAAAGGGAAGTGCCGGCTTGGAATTGGCCCCTGAACCAGGGCTTGCGAAGCGGCATTGTACGAATGGAAACCGCTTTCATAAAAAGAACGGGTGCCGGCGCGCGGCTGGAGCCGCCGACACCCGCGGAGGTATGGTGTCCAACATCACATGCGTCCGATTCATGCATCCACCGTGACTTTTTCACGCGTCAGGCCCGCCAGGCGCTCCTGGGCAGCCAGACGAACCATCTCATCGTCGTCCTTCTCGATAATCTGGCGCAGAAGGGTTTGATCGTTCAGACGCATCGCGGCTTTCTGGCGCACATCCGGATTGGAATGCTGCCACCGTGGAACAAAAAAATCCTGGAATTTCATGGTCGGCCTCCTGGTCCAATGGTTACGGGAAAAGGGATGGCCGGAGGGGTTCCGGCCGCATCCGCCCCCCAACGATCAGCATCGCTGAATTGATGCCATCGATCGTCTCCGGATCCGCGATGCCTAACCCGGAGACACCGCCATCGGCACTTTGATCGGACCTTGACGATAGGGTTTGCCCATTATGCCTTTCTCCTGTCTTGAGGAACGCCATCCGTGGCTTTGCCCCCCCTTTTTCTAAAAGGTCGGGGATTTACGGTTAAAATAGCAGGACGGATCAAACACAGCTGGAATCAGGGGAGATCAACACGGGCTAAAAAGAGAGGGGATCATTCGAGCCGATAGGGCCGCAACTTGTCGGGGCAACTTTCAAGGCGGCGCTGGACAGGTCATTATACCAGAGGCGTATCATTCGGTGACTATTGATAAAATAGGGATAGATCCACCGGCGTCAAGGTGACCGCTGACCGTCAAACACGCTTTCGAAATCCGTCCGGGCGGACCGGAAAAGAAAAAGGGGGGGCAAGGCCCGCCGGCATCCGTGTCCGACGAACCTCGGGATATCGCTGCTACAGGCCTCAGTCGACGGTCACCGACTCGCCGGCCTGAGGGACGAACGCCGCATAACCTTTTTGGCCGAGATGCTCGGCAAAGGCCAGGGACTGGTCTTCTTCTCCGTGGACGACCGCAATGCGCTTTACATCCAGGTTGGATGCTTCCAGGAAATGCGTCATTTCATCGCGATCCGCATGGGCGCTGAAGCCGCCGATTTTGACCACATGCGCGGCCAGGGGATATTCCTTGTTCAGCAGCTTCACGGTCGGTGGCTGGCCTTTGCGTCCTTCCGCCTCGTAGGTTTCGCCCAATTCCAGAATGCGGCGGCCCAATGTGTGCTGCGCCATGAAGCCGACGATCAGGATCGTGTTTTTGGGATTGTGAATCCGGTGGCGCAGATGATGCAAAATACGCCCGGCTTCACACATCCCTGACGCCGAAATGACGATATGCGGCTTCTTGTCCCGTGTCAGGGCAATGGATTCGTCCACCGACTGGGTAAAATGGACATGGTCGGAAGAGAAGGGATTGCGCCCATCCTGCAAAAACGTCTCGTGCGTGTCCCGGTCATAGACTTCCGGGTGCTCGCCAAAAACCTTGGTGAGCTTGACCGCCAGCGGGCTGTCCACGTAAATGGGCAGCCGCGGCACCGCGCCCTCCTTGTAGAGTTCGTGGATGACATACAGCAGTTCCTGCGTGCGGCCAAACGCAAAGGCCGGAATCAATACGGACCCGCCCCGTTCGACGGCATCCGTCAGGACGGTCTGCAGGCGTGGTTTAAGGTCGATCACCGGCTCATGCAAACGGTCGCCGTAGGTGCTCTCCATGATCATCAGGTCGATCTTGCGGTGCTCTTCCGGAAAATTCAGCACCGGGTCCCGCAAAATCGGTTTTCCGAATCGCCCGATATCACCGGTGTAACAGATCGTCTGAACCCGTCCGTTTTGGCGCACCTGGATCATGCTGATGGCGGATCCCAGGATATGCCCGGCATCGTAAAAGGTGCACGTCATGCCTTTGCCGATGGTCACGCTATGACGATAGGGATATCCGTCAAAAAGCGTAAGCGCATCCTCGGCATCCGGCGTCGTATACAGGGGGGTTATTGGCTCCAGGCGGTGGGTCTGGATCATCTCATTGATGTTGTCGATGTTGAGTTCATGGCGCCCTTTTTTGAGAAATTTACGAATCTCAGAATTCGATTTGGTGGCATTTCCTTTGCCGGACGGGTTGTCCTTCATCTGGGAG
>Ga0180434_10006620_pt1 | contig 13269 bp, 9 predicted proteins | sample SS_ome_7_FD_132453 | JGI IMG/M metagenome (GOLD analysis project Ga0180434, IMG submission 132453) | Hypersaline lake sediment archaeal communities from the Salton Sea, California, USA - SS_1_D_2 metaG | ecosystem: Environmental > Aquatic > Non-marine Saline and Alkaline > Hypersaline > Sediment... | reverse complement strand
TTTCCCCGGCAATCTCCTTGGACCCCTCGATAATCTTCGCCTCAACCTTGTCTCTGATTGTCGCGTCGCGCACCTGATTGATCGCAATCGCCTGCTTGGCAGTGAGGGACCTGCGGATCAATGTCGTCCAAAAAGCGAGGTCCGCACCCTCGACGTTAAGGTGCCGTTGCACTTTTATGAGCACGCCGTCCGCTGAAGTCGCGCGGGTGACGTAGTACCCCTCGTGATACTTCGCGAACGATTCGGGAAGCTCGAAATCGACATGTTGCCCTCGCGTGCTGGGGCGATCCTCAGTAACCCTGCCCTTTGCCATATCGCCGGCCAGCAGCCTGACCCACGGGAACGGAACCTCCTCGTTGATGACACGTTGTGGCAACGGTGAGTTGAGGTGCACGGTCAGTGTCGAGTAGTCCACCTGGTTCTCAAGAGCCCTGATCTTCCCCTTGAGAAGTTCGATAGTCTCGGTGACCCGCTCGAGCTCCCGCTCGACCTTCAGTGCATCTTCCACCTTGTCCGCACGTTCAAGCAGTGCCACGAGCCGTTTTCTCACCTCCTCGGCGTTCGCAAGTCGAATCCGCAAGTCACGCATCTCCTCGGTGACATCGCTCCCCGTGATCTCCTTCTGAGTGACTTCACCAAGCTTCTCAACGGCGGCGATAACGTCCTGCAACTCGCCGGCAGGCACTTTCACCGTGATCGACGCCGCGTCCATCGCCTGCATATACCCGCCGGCCTTTTCCGCCTCTGCTTGGATCGCTTGAAGTGTCGCCTGGATATCCCCCACGACCAGGGACATCACGCCCCTGTATATCATCACCCGTCCCGTCTGTGCGGGATCGATCCCGGGGGAGGCAGGCTCCATAGCGTACACCGGGAGACCTTCCTGCTCAACGCGGGGCGGAGCAGGCAGCGCAACCGCTGGCTTCGGAGCCCGGGAGTCCGGACGTACCTCAGCCGCTTGCTTGCTGTACCAAGGCTGCTGCCAGGTACCGCGGGCACAGCCGACAACCAGGAGCAAACTTAGCGTGAGGAGTACATATGCTCGTTTCATGACAAGACCTCCGACCGAGCAGTGATTTGCTGACAACCGACCGCTTGTGTCCCCCTTCCCCCTGGCATAACGATCCGTGTGGCAATCAGGATTACACGTCCGCTGCAGAGCGGTCATGCCGGCGCTCGATCGCCTCTGTCCTCTTTTCTGCCGAAACAGGGCCTGAAGGAACATCAGGAGGGTAGCCCTCGGTGGGATCGAGATGCTCCCGGCAGAGCCGCCGAGACGGCACCGCTATGTTGACAGGGTGCTCCATAAGTTGCGCGACCCGTCAGTCAATGAGCCATTCTCGGCGTGGCATGGGCATCTTGCACATGAAATCACGGGCGGGACGCCCGTGCCACCTTCGTTCTGATACGCGGTTACGTCAGCCAATGCCCCGGCTGATGCAGCCCGTAGGGGCGGTTCGCGAACCGCCCTTAGGAGTGTGGGAGAACGCGTTACGGCTCAAGATACACGCCGCCCTTCTCCAGCGCCTCTCTCAAATGGCTGTACCGGAGCTCACGCGTGCCACAGTTTTTGTCCGCGCAGAGAGCCGCCGCCGTACCCGCTGCCTGCCCCTGTCCCATACAGCTTACGGTGTTTCTCGTGGACATATGCGCTCTATGGTCGGACGTTATCATCATACCGGCCGCGAGAAGATTATCAATCCCCGCCACACGCAGCGCCCTGTAAGGGATCCCATACGTGCCGCCATCTTTCACTTGCAGTCGCGGCGCCGAGTCGTGAAACCCGTACACCATCACGTCGTCATCAAAATGTCTGCCTTCCACAACATCCTCGTGCGATATGTCATAGTCGCACGCGATCAGCCGACCCCGTCTGATGTTGAGCCGTGGGCTCGTTCTGGCGATAAACGCCTTCTCACAACCCGGCACGTATGTTCTGAACAGCTCGACCGCTTTCAACTGACGCCGTCTCAACTCCAGCTCAGCTTTCGCCACCTCATCCCTGTTCGTGGGACTGACGCGCATCTTGAGATTCAGCTTGATGAACATAAAATAGTCGTCATGAACGGTGGTCGTCACCATTGACATACCGATTCTGGACGCTTCCCGAACGAATCCGGCGGGAAGATTCACCGTCCTGCCGTCCAATCGCACGATCTGCCCTTCTTTTCCGCTGCGCATGCCTTCGGCGCGTTGAGTGAGCGCGTCGTGCGACGTGAGGAACTCGTGATACTTGTCAATGCTCACGTTGGCGACGCCTATACTGTTACATACCGCGTAATCGTTCGGCTCGGAATAATCCGCGCCGGCATATGCGGCGAGATCGCCGTATGCCGTGCAGTCTACAAACGATTTCGCATAGAACGCCTCCCTGCCGGACCGGCTCTCCGTGATCGCGCCTCTAATCCGGGAACCATCCATAGTCGCACCGGTCAAAAGTGTGTTCACGCATACGAAAACGCCTGCTTCGTCGAGCATCTCGAACGTCACCAGCTTATAGAGTTCCGTGTCAATAGCGGTACATACTGAATCGTAATCGTACCCTTTGGACATCTCAGCATGGCCCGACGTACCGCCGACTTTCGCAAGGCGATCGATAATTTTCTGGGCGATTCCTCGCACAACCTGACGTTTCTTGACCCCGGGGAACGCTTTCCACAGATTATAGAAACTGTGCAGCGCCGTACCGCCTTCCGTGGCTGTTCCGCCCGGATATCCTTTTGCCTCGATCACCGCGCTTTTCGCGCCCTGTCGCGCTGCGGCGAGAGCCGCGACGACACCCGCCGTCCCGGCGCCCGCGACGACCACATCGAATTTCCTCACAGGTAGCTTTTTCGCGGGTTCCTCGCAATAATCCATAGGCTGTCTCCCCGTCCGCGCTGCAGTGCCCTTTACGCAGCCGGCATGAACGCCAAGTCCAAGCATGAGCATTCGTTTCGAAAACTCCCGACGATTCATTTGCATGTCCTTTCTTCACTTCGCGGCGGCTAAGATCTCACCGGCTCGACGTCTCGGCACGTCGACCGCCGCGGATTGCCCGAAGCTCTCTGAGTTTCACCGTGCCAGCCTGGGCAGCAGATAACCAAAGTACTTATCCAGCATAGACTCCGGTATATTGGCCGGCAAATGGTTGCCAACGGCGATGATGGCCCCCTTGCAATCAGAAAGACGGTCGAACGTTTTGTCTATGTCCGTTCGCGTTTTGTCCCAGTATCCGAAGGTCAGATCCCTGCAATCCACAAAGCTCCCAACAAGACATTTCGTCTGGCCGAAGTTGTCCACCATGAAACCGAAATGGTTGCACGGTTCGAAAATCAGTCCGTCAGCACCAGCCTCCGTGATATCGCCCGCCAGTTCCATGAAATTGCCGTCGGAACAGAAGAGGACGTTCTTCCTCGCATCGTGAAGCGGTTTCCAGAGTTCCGCATATCGGGGAATGATGACCTCCCGATAGATATCCGGATGCATAAACGGCCCGCTCGTCCAGACGAAGTCGTCGTGCTGGATGACGACTTCAACGCTGGTCTCCGCCCAGGCTTTCATATGGAAAAGCGTGCGCCTGAAGAAGCTGTCGAAGACCTTCTCCATTTTGACAGGATCGGACGCCGCAAGCAAGAGCATCTCCCAACCGAACGAGGCGATCGCCCCGGACACAACCGTTTTGTAGTACCCACCGGTCGTCAACTGGTTTGGCCATGCTTCCCTCCCACGGCGTATTTTCTGCTCATAGGCCCGGACCTGCTCGTCGAAGTCCGGCAGCCCATACTCTCCGACGGCGTCGAACGCCCAGACCTCTTCCGCTGAACGGAACGGGCACACCCTCGGCTGCCTTTTATCGATGCCGCCGGTCGCATACACTGCATGACCCATATCCGTGGTTCTGCCGGTCTCAGCCCAGTCGACAATCCCGTCATCGGTGCAGAACAACATATCAAGCTGAAATAGGTCGTAGGCCCGTGTCTCGAGATCCGGACTGTCATGAGGCAGACCGGTACGCCGTGCGAGATAATCTCTGTGGTACTCCAGGCTGTATTCGGTATGGCCCCACCGGGAACACGGCTTGAGCCCGATGTTGTCTGACGCGTACTGGATGCTCATGGTGTGATTCGCACGCTACGTACATCACCAGCCCGAGTCTGCTGCATCGGACCACCGGCCGTAAGATCGAGCGCCTGGTTCCATGCTGATCCCTCCCTTCTCAGTCATGGCCAGCCCACCCCGTGTAACGAAAAAAGCGAGTAGCGCACAAATGAGGTTGGCGCTCCAGATAACTGGATGAGGCACTGTGGCCGTCCTGACGCCCCGGGGTTGAGACCTCTTCCCGGTACTTGGACACGTGCATACTGCTCGCCCACACTTTTTCCGGCCCGAACAGGCCGCGCAACAACGCGCGTCCTCGCTCTCTTAAGACCAACAACATTGTACTACTCATCCGGTGTAGGATCAAGCGCTGTATGATCTCCAGGTAGGATCGGGTGGTTACACCGTGCTCTACCCTCGATTGCGGTGCATGGAATCGCTTGCGAGAGGAGAACGCCAACTCGTACGCGCGGCTTGCCTGTTGTTCTCGCAACTGCTACCCTGTATGCGCGTAAGTGGCACCCAGACCGGGCAACTTTGACGGTGCGCATAACATGATAGGGATACAGAGCGCGTTAGAGTTAGAGATAGACCTCATCCGAGAACACATGACCAACGGCAGGCTGGACTCGTCCGGCGCTGTGCAGTTTGCCGTGGGGGATATCGGCGGTAGCACGGTCGTCGCGGTCGCAGGGGGCGTCGGCAAAGCCCGGGCTTCCGCGTGCGCTCAAACGCTTCTCGACGTCCACCGTGTTGAATCAATCATTATGTGCGGCACAGCGGGCCGACTGAATCCCACCCTGAAGATCGGCGATATAGTTATATCGCGCCGCGTCGTCGAATGTGGAAACGCACCGAGCACGGGGAGCACGAGTCCCGACGAATCCCGTCCAACGCCGGATGGCGTGCTCGTCCTGGCAGCAAAGCAGGCCTGTGTGGAGACCGTTGGAGAGGACCGTTTCGTCACGGGCACCATCTTGACGTGCGGCAGACCAGTCTTGAGTCGAAACATCAGAAAACGACTTAGACAAGCATACGCAGCCGACTGCGTTGACATGGAAGGTGTCGCCGTGGGAAGAGTGTGTGCCGCGAACAATGTCCCATTTGTCGTCGTACGGGCTATATCTGACCGGGCAGGACTGTTGGCTTTGCTCGAGTTCAGACAGAATCTGCGGACAAGTAGCCGGCGTGCACAGGAAGTCGTGCTGAAGCTTCTATCGCTTCTAAAGCCTTCTTAGCTCACGCAACCAGCACGGTACGCCGAAACGCTTGCACCCCCCCGTAGGCTCTAAGGCGAGTACTTCCCCCTCGTACCATAATCCGTGTGCCGGAAAACTGACCGTTTCCTCGTCAACGCCCGAACAATTCCATGCGCCCTCCCGCCACTTTCGAGCCGGTCACGAGCCTTAGCTTTCAACGCTGCAGTGGCATGCTTGGCTTCCAATAGAAGCTGCGCTCTGCATACGGCGCAGAACTTGCCGACTTCATCCATCGGTACGCCGCATCGGTCACAGTGGAGCGCCTCGTCCGCGTCCTGCAGCTTGATCCTGCCTTTCCGCACGAGGCGTCCAATAACCGACCTGCTCACATCTGCCCGTCGCGCCAGCTCCGACGGCGATACATCCGGTGTTTCGGCCAGCACCTTCTCGATACGTTTGTACGCATCGAGCTGCCGTGCAAAACAGTCCGGGCAAAGTTCAAGCCCTCCACCACCGACGATCAAGCGGCCACATTCGTCGCAATTAGCCAGACTGCGGTTGTCCTGAGCCATGAGACTTATCGATCCCGAAAAACAACTTCCACCTCCACTCTGACATAGAATTATACCACACTGGCGATCTGCAAATACACCCGTGCGGCTGCGGCAGCGTCAGGAACAGGCCGTGCGCCAGTGCGTGAGAACGCGACACTTTTTGCTAGCGACGCGACTCCCCCGGATGGCACATGTAGCTTTCCTGGAAGACCCAGCCATCGTTGCCACGAAGGTAAAGGTAATCAAGCTCGTAGACGACGGCACCGGAACAGATGGCGCATAGGACCCGCTCTTCGTCGCTTCCGTGCTGCACGCTGCACTCGGGCGTTATCAGGAACACTATCTTGCCGGTTACCGCACCAAACAGCACGTATTGCGGAGAAGCGTATACGTTGCAGACGGTTTCCGCGGCAGGCATGCCCGCATAAGCGGGAACCGCATCGTCGGCATTATGCTCTCGCGCAATGCCTTCGGCTATTCTCAAGAGCTCGCGCTCAAGCTGCCAGGTGCGAACCAGGCTGGCTGCGGCACCCACGGAGATTGTAACGAGCACCCCTATCAGGATCTTGAGCCGAAGCGGCATAGGGGAGGCGTTCGCGACGCGGACCGTGCGGCCAATTATCTTCTGCCAACATAACCATGCCATCGTCCGCTCCACTCTCGTGCGACGGTGCACCAATGGGTTTCCGACACCGCCGGACAGTTCCGGTACTGCTGCCCTTATGATAACTGCATCGGAACAAGAATGCAAGGAGACGTTATCGTGATGCCCGCCACTATCCCATGCTTAGCCGCAACCGCACCGTAGTTCGCCGCGCTGACCCCCGCCGGCGAGCGTTCCCGCCCCGCGTGTCGCGCGTTTGAGTAGAGAAAGCAAAATCCGTCCATCCTCTCAGCCGCTTAGAGCTCGTGGCCTCGACACAGTTGCTGGATCAGTTACTGTTCTCCGGATCCACCATGTCACCTATCTTCACCCGCTGGTTTGATTTTTGGCCACGAATTCTGTTATAATTCATAGAAGATACACGACTTATGGTGCGGGAAGGGCTCTGAAAAAGCGCAGCAATACGCCGTTGTTGTGCATACATGGTCAAATAACGGTCCCTTTGTGCGGCATCGGCCGTTGTGCCTCGGGCGAACCGGGCACCGAAGTGTTGACCTCGGCGAAGATATCGTCACGGCTGACGGGAGGATGGAAGATGGCGCCTTCGACCAGCCTATGGCACGCCGAGCGGAGATGCACGGATATTAGAAAAGGCGATTCAGCACAACAGCTCCACCTGGCAATCTGAGCCAGAGGCTCGCATGGACAGCCCATCAACCCAAACGAGCGACAGAATGGACGTTCCCACCCACAAAGCCGACCTTTCCCCACCGCGAGCCGATTCAGGCGCTTGTGAAGCCGGCGTACGAGGGTTCGTCAGCAAGCTCGCCAAGGCGAAAAAGGACCTTGGATTCTATCCCAGCGGCAATCCTGCTATACATGCCGCTATGGAGCAATGCGCGGCAAGTCAGGCGGAGGTCGTCGGCACCCACGGAGCTGTGACACTGCTCATAAGCAAAGACCAGTTCTATTGTCACGACCAACCACTATTCCCGCCGCAGACTCCCGAATCCAGGTTTGCCGCCGATCTTTTCACGCTGGGCCTCCGGCGTATCTCTTTCACGGGAGAAGCGGAGGCGTCGGACTTCGAGCAGTTGGTGAATCTGCTTGCCGAAATTGGCGACGACCCGGGCCTTTTCAGCGCGGCGCTCAGCGGGTTGCCCAACCAGGCAATCAGAGGGATCGAGCTGTATCAGATAGCGGACCTTGAGGTAATTGACGAGTCTTCTCTGGCAGAGGAAATCGATCTGGCGCTCGAACGGCTTCAGGGTGAGGAACAATCCGCCGCTACCGCCGCGAAGGTCGCCCAAGATATCTACATGCGCATCGTGCCGGGAACGCTGGAGCCGACCCGGATCGCGAAGGTTGTGGAAAACCCGTCACGCATTAAAGAGGCGTTCGGGCGGTTAGCGCGCACCCGCGAGAACACTGCAGCAGGAACCGTTGCGACAGAGGTGACCGGACGAGTATTGAGCGACATAGCAGACACAATCGCCAAGGCGCCGCCGACAGAGCAGACACCATTGTTTCGCGCAACGGCGGAACTGCTCCTCGACCTGGAAGAGCCGATGCGGACAGCGGTTTTCATGGAGACGATACTGCCTCGCGTGACGAGCGACAGCCATCTCGGGACGCTGATTCATTCGCTGACGGACGAGGAGCTGATCGAGTTACTGACGACGCGGGTGCCGCTGCACGAAGGGGTGCTCGGGGCAATCTCGACGAGCATTTCCAGTCTTGGTCTGCCATTTCCGCGACGTGTGTCCATGCTGCATCTGCTCCGCAAACGTGCTGCGGAAGCTGGACCTGAAGACCGTCGATACGCTGATCTTTTCGAAGCCCTGAGCGATAGTGTAAGCATAGGTGTGCCGGTTGACGCCGGCACATCAGAAGCGAAACTCGAGACTCCACCCCTAACGGTCCCGCACGAATCGTTGGAGCTAACGGACGACGAGAGGTTCCGCATTGACGAGACAGTCCAGCGTTCCGGCTCGATGCCGGATATAGAGAACATACCGGTGCTCATTGATCTCCTGCATATCGAGGAGGACGTGGAGCGTTACAGGGACCTTGTCGACACGGTGGAAACGCTCAGGAAGGAAGCGCTGAATCGAGGGAGAATAGACGCCGCACTTGAGGTGGTCCGCGGGTACGCCGCCCTCAGGCAGGACCGTGAACTGCAAACCGACAGATGGGAAATGCTCGAGAAAGCATGGGAATGGGCTGCAGATGCAGAAACGATAATATCACTCGCTGAACTATCTCTGCATTATGAGAAAGGTTCTTTTCAGTACTCTTTGCTTTTGGAGTACTTACGGACGGTGTTGGATAGAGCTTACCGCGTACTGCTCGAGCGGCTTGAGGAAGAACAGTCGAAACCCACGAGACTGGCGATCCGGGGCCTGCTGATAGCGCTCGGGGCAGTGAACATCGACGCGCTCAGGGCGCGTGTAGTTCATAAGCAGTGGTTTGTAGCTCGCAACGTCGTGTCGATTCTGGGCGAGATAGGTGGCGAGAGAGCAGTCGAAGCGCTGGCTGCAGCACTGGGCCACGACGAACCGCGCGTCCGTCACGAGGCGCTGAATGCGCTCGGAAAGATAGGCGGAGAAAGTGCTGTCCGCGTCATAAGACAAGCGCTGGAAGACCGGGACAACACTGTCGCTCTGTGCGCGGCAAGGTGGCTCACAACGATGGGGGCTTCGGTGCCGCTTGACGGACTGCTTGCCATCATACATTCCGCCAGATTCAGACGTGCCGACCCCGAAACCGTGCTGTTGGCGATAAAGACGGTTGGACAAAGCAACAACCCGAAGGCTGTCATGCTGCTGAAGAGGACGGCGCGCAAACGTATCGGCTCTCTCTTCGGGACGCGACGACGTATCGCCACATGCGCCGGCGACGCGCTTCGTGCGAAGATGACGAAGAGAGGGGACACTCAGAGCCGACAAGAACTACACCGAAGGTGTCGTGATGGCCATACTGGATAGAGAAAGAGTGGCACGCGCGGCTGATCAGGTGATCAGCCTTATCGAGGTCGCACGCAAACGGGCCAGGATGTACCCGCTTCACCATCCGAGCGTGCACGATATCGTGCTGAAACTTCTGCACGCGGTAGAAGAGATCCTCGAGTTCCGCTCGGTTGCATCGTTCAACATCACCCAGGAAGAGATCTTTCTCGACGAGATACCTCTGACCAAATCGACGTTAACCCATGCCGACTTTGTGAAGACGTGCACATCGAACGCGATGAATACGCTGACCTTCCGCACAGGCGTCACGGAGGGAGAGATCACAAAACTTGTGCAACTCCTGAGCGACCGCGCCGGGAACGGAGATGCTACGTCCCCTTTGAGCATGCAGGAGAAACTGACTGAAAGCGGCGTGGAGAACATCGAGGCCGGCACGCTGGTGTCGTCGAGCGAGCTCAGCCTGCTGCGCGGTTTCCGCTCACCGGAGGAAGAGGAAGCAAAACGCTGCCGGGATCAGGCTCTCGAGCTGGTGTGGGAAACGTATCAGAACCTATTCTCCGGAAGGGTTATAGACTACGAAAGCGTCGAGCTGACGGCACAAAGTCTGGTTCGTGGCCTGCTCGCTGACAGGAACGTATACAGACGTCTGGCGGATATCAAGGACTATCATAATTACACCTTCAACCATGTGGTGAACGTGGCGATTCTCTCGCTACTCTTGGGCGCAGACCTGGGGCTGACCGCCGAGCAGCTCAACGACCTCGGCGTCGCTGCGTTGCTCCACGATGTGGGTAAACTGAGCGTTCCTGGAGAGTTGCTCAGGAAACCCGGCGACCTTTCAGACGAAGAGTGGCACATCATGCGTCAGCACCCGGTCGAAGGCGCCCGAATTCTCCTCCAGCAATGCGGATACCGGAATATCGGCGTTACCGTAGCGTTCGAGCACCACGCCCACTACGACCTCTCAGGATACCCGGCAATCGCGCCTGCTAGGAAGCTTCATCTGTTCAGCCGCATTGTGAGCCTGAGCGACGTGTACGACGCGTTAACCTCCGACAGGAGCTATCGCGCGGGTATGATGCCTGATCAGGCCGCCCTTATCATTCTATCCGCCAGGGGCAAAGATTTTGACCCGGCACTGGTGAAACACTTCATGCGGTCTGTGGGCGTCTATCCTCGCGATTGCGCGGTTCTCCTGACAAACGGCGAGCTTGCCATCGTGGAGGAACCGAACCCGGACGATCCTCTCAGACCGAAGGTGTGCCTCCCTCACAGCGGCAATAAGATTCTCGACCTGCGCGAGACGCAGGTCGGTATCAGGAAATGTGTTGATACCGGCCGGACAGGTATGTCGCCGGAGCAAAATGACCCCGTGCAAACCGCCCGGACGCAACCGCCACTTTGAACAGCCATCGTCCCTGGCAGCCTTTTGCCACACGACTCTCGCCGCCAACTCATTGTTCCCAACCACAAGTCGGTCGACGGGTGCTCGCTCCAACCATTGCACGAAGTTTAAAAACCTGCGCACCCTCGCGTCCGGTAACCTGCCGCGCGCCGGCCTTGACATTCGAGGCCGACATTGGTCAAATAGAAGCGAGAAAAGGGTGTCGAAGATATGCGTGAGAACACCATGGATCTGCGACAAGGGGGGCAGAAGATGAAACGGGCAGCACAAGTTGTTGTGGCAATCTCTGTAATTCTCTTAATCGCGCCGGGGACAATCTGTGAGGAGGCTTCTCAACCAGAAACACTTCTCGCCATGCCACTCGCGTTCGAGGACGATTTCGAGCAGGGGAACGCTGACCGGTGGGAACCTGTGGACACCGCGGCCTGGAAAGTGGTGCAGGACGACGACAATCACGCCTACGCGCTCATTCAGGATTGTGACTACTCCCCGAAAGTCCGATCGCCCGTCAACATCTCTTTGATCAAGGGACTCTGGGTTTCGGACTTCGTGTTCCAGGCGAGATTCAAATCGACCGAACACGAGTACGGCCACCGCGATATGTGCGTATTCTTCGGCCACCAGGATCCGACGCACTTCTATTACGTTCACCTCGGCAAGAAAGCCGACGAACATTGCAACTCTATCTTCCTCGTGAACGGCGTGCCGCGCGTCTCCATCGCGACCGAGCGCACCGAAGGCACAAACTGGGACGATGACTACCACACCGTGCGCGTGACGAGAGACGTCGAGACGGGAACCATCGCGGTCTACTTCGACGACCTCGAGACACCCGTAATGCTCGCCACGGACAAGACGTTCAAAACCGGCCGAATCGGCGTCGGTGCGTTCGACGATATCGGCATCGTTGACGACGTGAAGGTATGGGGGAGGAAAGCGGCGCGTCCGGCGAGCGGGGGTAGCCAGTAAAAGCTGTTGTCTTAACGCCTACGTGGGCCGAGGTCTCGAGCCCGTTTACGGCGAGCGGTATTCGGCAACACGCGACGGCAGAGTACACTCCGGATATGAACCTTGAACCCGTCTGTGTCGTATTCTCAGAGTAGCGGACATCGTGTGTCCGACAGAACCGACGAGGAGCTGATAGCTCTCGTTTTGGAGGGGGATACGAACGTGTTCGAGGTTCTTGTCAAGAGGTACGAGCTGCTGTTGTTCAACTATATCCGGCGGATGGTCGGCAGCGCGAGCGATGCGGAAGACCTGTTTCAGGAGACGTTTATTCGCGTGTACACGCATCTCGACCGGTTCCGGATGACCGCGCGGTTCCGGCCATGGGTCTACAAGATAGCGACCAATATCTGTAAGGACCATCTCAGGTATCGCAGCCGACATCAGCATGTCTCGCTGGAGGCCGAGATCGGATCGCATGATCGACCGGAAACGCTGCTCGATCGGCTTGAAGCCCCGACACCGAATCCCAGCGAGGTAGCAAGCGCAACGGAGACGGCGGAGCTGCTCGAAGCGGCGATCGGGAGGCTCCCGGCTAAACACCGAGCGGTTTTCCTCATGGCGAAGTATGAGGGGATGCCGTACGACGAAATCGCGCGAACACTCGGCATACCGGTAGGGACGGTAAAGTCGCGGATGAACAAAGCGGTGCAGTTTCTGCTGGCCGAACTCCGGGAGGCGACGACATGACGGATATACCGAGAGAATGCACGAGGTGCCGCCGACTGTTGCGCGAATATGCATTGGGCACGCTGCGGCCCGCCGTGCACGAGCGGCTGGAGAAGCACATCGCGGCGTGCGCGGGATGCACCGAAGCGCTGGCGGCGGAACGCGAGGCGCTCGCCGCACTCGACAAACTCGAACCGGTCGAACCTTCCCAGGATCTCACAGCGGCTGTGATGGAGCGGGTGCGCCGTGCCGAAAAGGCCGAGACGGTGCGCGCGCCGGCGTTTCGTATGCCGGCCTTGGCATACCAGGTCGCGATCTTGGTCGCAGCCGTTGGCATACTCGCCGTTCTCCTGCCGGCACTCAGCCGGGCGCGCGAAGCTGCCCGACGCGCCTCGTCCGCGAACAACCTGAAACAGATCGGGCTCGTGTTCAAGATGTACGCCAATGAGAACGAGGGGAAGTTCCCGCCTCTCGCACCGTACAGAGGCGTCTGGATGGTTGATCTTGCCAGGCTCTACCCTGAGTACGTGTCCGATGTGACAATGTTCGTCAATCCGCGACTGCCCGATTACGGCCAACTCGTAGAGCAGATGAACCGCCTTCTCGCCAAACCACCGATAGACTGGGAAAAGGTAACGCGGATTGCCGCGAAAAGTTATACATATACGAACTGGGTCATCCAGGATGACACCGAAGTGGAACAACTCAAAGAAGGATACATGCAACTCGCCAAGGCCGACTATGATACTGATCTGCGGACCGACGACCAGACATTCTACCGTCT
>Ga0180434_10006617_pt1 | contig 13273 bp, 13 predicted proteins | sample SS_ome_7_FD_132453 | JGI IMG/M metagenome (GOLD analysis project Ga0180434, IMG submission 132453) | Hypersaline lake sediment archaeal communities from the Salton Sea, California, USA - SS_1_D_2 metaG | ecosystem: Environmental > Aquatic > Non-marine Saline and Alkaline > Hypersaline >... | reverse complement strand
TCGGCCAACGCGCTTGAGCCGAGACCCCTGGTCATAGTGGGGGGCGCTCCGCTTTCCGATGTGGTGGCCGAAGATATAGGAGCGTCAGGATACGAGGACAACGCCGCCAAGGTGCATACACTGCTGAGAAACCTTCTGGATTAGCCGCCCGCCATTATACTCTCCGCGAGGTTCTTCCCGAGTTTATAGGCTTTCCTCTTCTCCCTCTTGGAGAGGCCTCGGTAAAAAAGGCGGCCGGCGAAGAGGCTCCCCACCATCTCGGCGTTGAAGATCTCCCCGGCTATACTGGACATCTCCTTGATAGAGCCGTTGAAGAAGACCCTCATGTGATTGGGGATGACGCCGGCGGTTGTTATGGTGACGGCATACCGCTGTTTGTCCGCGATCCGGGACTCCGGTATGCCCTTGACGTGCATTATCCTTTTCGTAGGCCGGCAGAGTGCCATAACGCACCGCTCCTCGAATATCTTCATGTAGGCGTTCTCGCGGCCGCCGCTCATAGGACAGGCCATGATATATCCATCCGCATCCACGATCTTACGCAGTATCTCCCCCATATCGTCCTTCTGAACGCACTCACCTATCTGTGGGTCCGTATCCTCTACACAGGTCAAACAGAACCGGCAGCAGTTGATATCCTTCTCCGCCAGCCTTATGAACTCCACCTCGGCGCCGGCCTCGGCGGCACCGCGCGCGGCCTCCTCGGTAAGCGCGGCCAGGGCCCCGCTGCTCTTGGGATTGCCGGTTATGATCATTACCTTCATGTCGCCTCCCAAATGGGGCCAGGCCCCCGCATTCCGCATTATCGCAGATGACACGTGCCAGGCCTACGCATGCTCCGCTCGCCAAGCTCGCTCCTCATGCGGAGGCGCTGGGCACCGTCGCGCCGAGTACGGCGCTGTCGCTTACGCGATGCAGTTATTTGTAACCAAGAGATTGATTGACGAGGTCGATGATATGGTAGTTCTCCATACCGGCCTCGCCGACCCGTCGGCGCAGGCCGAGGACGCAGAGGGGGCAGAGGTAGGCCATGGCCTGGGCTCCATGCTCCACCGCGTCCTTGATGTTGCGCATCTTGATGGCACCGGCCTTTTCCCGGTCCCGGGGCACCATGGGAGAGCCGCAGCAAAGGGCGAACTTGCGGTCGTACTCCCTCTCCACCCTCTCCACCCCGATGAGCTCGAACAGTTCGTCCAGTTGCTCGTCCTTCCAGGGGGTGTAGCGAGAGGCGCAGGGCTGCTGGTAGGCCACGCTCAGCCCCAGCGGCTTGGCTTTATCCTTGTTCTCCTTAACGTGCTCAAGCAGGTACTCAATGATATGTATGGGGCGGAAGGGCACCTCGATGCCGTAGTCCTTGACCACGGCGGCCAGAAGAGCGTAGCAGTCATCGTGATAGAGGACCACCTCATCCGCCCCCACGGCGGCGATGTTATCCACCACTTTTTGCGCACCCTCTCGCACCGGGGTCTCGTATCCCAGGTGGACCCACCCGATATTGCAGAAGTAATCTCCGCCTTTGAACACGGTCATTCCATCGAACAGCGGCCCCTCGAAGAGACCGGGGATGAGGTCCCCCACGCTGCACAGGTCCAGGGCCGGTTTGCCTGCCTCCCCAGGCTTTACTTCACTAGGTGCATTGGGAAGATTTCTGAACATCTGGGTGTTCTCCTCGGGGATGTTCAAGACCCCCGTCTCCTCCTGCCTCTCCAGGATGAGGTCGAAGGGATTGGCCTCCTTGTCGCAGAACTGGTTGCAGGCCACGCAGGTCACACACTGGCTGACGATATCCGGGGTCTCTCCCTCCACCAGGGCCTTGAACTGGGCTATGGCCTCATCGCGGTCGTATTCTACGAAGGGGCATAACACCAGGCAGTCGCCGCAGAAATCGCAATTCTCCTTGATGAACATATCTCCTCCTTTTTCGTGGTTTCGCGCCCCTAATCTATCACATCATACATCTGTTATCACGCTTGCGCCGTACTCGGCGCGACGGTGCCTGTGCCTCCACATTTCCGAATGTGGGGGCCTGGCACGCTTCATCTGTAACCAATCCATGGTGTTATAATATTGGGGATTCCCGCATGCCGCATCGGGCTTTGGAGGTATCCTCATGTGCGAATTCTGCGAGAAACACGGCCAGGGTAATCGCTGGTACCTGAATCCCGACAACTTCTCCGATAAGATGATGGAGGACCGCAAGCGAGTTAAGACCTTGGAGGAAGTGGCAGGATGGGGCATTGATTACTACATCGACTTCACCTCTAGGGCCACCAAGCTCGTCACCTGGCCGGTCATCGGCAAGGTGGTGAAGAGCATCGTCAACCGCATGGCTCCCAACCAGCACGGAGGCCAGGTGGTGTCCCTGGAGGACTCGCTGCAGCTCCTGGATTACGGGCGGGATTTTGTACTCCTCCCCTGTGCCTGCCGGCGCCTGCTGGGTAATAAAGACGACCTGGTATGCCTCAACTTCGGGCCGGTCAAGGAATTCCAGAGCCGTGCCATGCCCGAAGGGCCCATGGAGGAGCTCACCCTGGAGGAGGCTAAAGAGATAGTACGCCAGACCGATGCGCGGGGCCACTTCCACCAGGTCCTTTACGCCAAGCTCCCCTTCCCCATCTGTATATGCAACTGCGACGCCCGCTACTGCACCTCCCTGAAGCAGCGCTACGCCAACCAGGTGGAGATAGCCATCCTAAAGGGGCATGAGGTGTGCCTGGTAGACGAGGAACGATGCCGCTTCTGCGAGGAGCCGTTGTGCATGTCCAGGTGCAGCTTCGGCGCCCTCGCCTATGACCGGGAGGCCGGCCGCATCCACGTCAACATGTCCCGCTGTTTCGGTTGTGGGTTGTGCCGGGACGCCTGCGAGCGGGGAGCCCTCCACCTTGTGCCCAGGGAAGAAGTGCCCGCGGCCGCGGGGATGTGGTAGGCATGGCGGATTACAGGATAAAGGTCAAGGACTGCGCTGCCGAACAATGCGGCTACCGCTGCCAGGAGGCCTGTCCCCAGGGGGTCTTTCTCGCGGTCCCCAGAGACAGAAAGATGGAGCGGCACGCCGCCAATCCCCGCTACCGCATCGTGCCGCGTTTCACCTATTTCTGTGACGGCTGCGGGGAATGCCTTCCCGCCTGCCCCCAGGATGCCATCCGGGTCTTCTCCCGCAAGTCGGGGGAGGATATTAGATATCCTGTAGCCCCGAGATAAACCTCCTACTTCAGGGAGATACACCCGCGGGAACGGAGAGGTAATGAGAGAATATGTCATCAAGCCCCTGCTCACCGGGTGGTTTAAGATGAACTGGGGTGCGATAATCAGCCCCCTCGCCTCCGGCTACATAGCCGATCTCCCGGTGTTTATGTTCCTTATCGAGAGTGAAGACGGCGAGCAGATCATAGTCGACGCCAGCTACCAGCACGACCATGTCCCCAAATTTCTCTTCGGTCCTCACCGTGCCCCCGAAGAGGAGGCACCCACAGTACTCGAGAACAACGGCGTGGACCCTCTCTCCACCGAGAAGGTGCTGGTAACCCACCTCCACCTCGAACATACCGGGTACCTGTACCTCTTCGAGAATGCCGAGATCTACGTACAGGAGGCGGAGATCCTGGACTCCTATTTCCCTATGGGCTATCAGGCGGTGGGGTGCTGTACCGAGGACTGGATAGACCTGATGCCCAAGTTCCGCCTTATTAACGGAGACCTCCCGCTGCAGGAGGGGATCGACCTCATCTTGACCCCGGGGCACACGGCGGGCTCCCAGGCGGTGGCGGTCAACACCGCGAGGGGCCGTGCCATATTAACCGGAGACACCCTGTATCTCTACGCCGGCATGGCCAAGCGCTTTCCCAAGCAGTTTTACGAACTGGTAAGCAAGGGAAGTGTGTCCGGGCAGGAAATGGACCTCACCGATCCGGAGGTACAGGAGGTGGTAAGCCGGATTTTCAACGCTCGTTACGGCGGCTATTTCGGCCCCTCCATCCTAAATCCCGGCGAGATCATGCGCAGCCTGGCCAAGCTGGACGCCATGGCGGATATCGTGATCCCCGCCCACGATCCCGAGCTGCTGCGTATGAAGATAATCCCCGACCATTACGACCTGGAAGAACCATAGAAACAAAGATGACGGGCAATCATAAAAAGTATAGAATAAATGCGCTTGCCCGGAGCATATTTCGGTGGGATTAATTGAGAACGAAGATCTACGAATTCAATCCTTTCGCTTGATATTGGGCGGGCGCGAGAAGGCCTGAGGCCGCATCGCGTCTCTACGAGGCGGTGATGGATGAAAGGCACCCTGATTCGTACCTCAGAAACAGCTTGGTTAAAGAGAGGGAGGTGAGGTAGTTGCCTGACTGGAAGGATGAAGTCGAGGAGATAATCCATGATGGCAAGATAAGTGTTCCCTACACCTGGACGGTAGGAAGCAACTTAAGCAGGTTCTACTGCGAGCTTCGAGATAACGGCAAGATATGGGCCAATAAATGTCCCTCCTGCGGTAAGGTCTTCGTGCCCCCCAAGGCTAAATGCATCTACTGTTATGTGGACCCCACCGATTGGGTGGAGCTGCCGGGCACCGGCACCCTGGAGACCTACACCATTGTCAACTACGAGGAGCCCATGCTCCATCCCCGGAAAGCCCCCTTCATATACGGTGTGATCAAGATGGACGACGCCGACACCGGCATAGTCCACTTCATCGACGAGGTAGACCCGGGGGATATCGAGGTGGGCATGAAAATGGAGGCGGTCCTGGAGGATGAACGCGAGGGCAACATCCTCGATATCAAACATTTCCGCCCCATAGGATGAGGGAAGCGGGGTGATATACATGGAGAAAATAGCCATAATCGGAGTAGGACAGACCAAGTACGAGCAGGGCAAGCCAGACACCTTTGCCGAACTCATCTACGAGGTGACCGCCGCGGCCCTGGAAGATGCGGGGATAACCAAGGATGATCTGGACGATATCGTATCCATATCCAGCGACTTCTGGGACGGCAGGACCATCTCCAGCATGGCGATATGCGACGCCATCGCCGGCTACGGCAAGGACATCACCACTGTGGAGGGAGACGGGACCTTCGGCGCCGTCTACGGATTGGCGCGTACCCTCTCCGGTAAATTCGACGTCACCTTGGTGGCGGCCCATCACAAGGGCACCGAGAGTAATATGAACGCCATCACCAACACCTCTTTCGATCCCCTGGTGGAGAGAAAGCTGGGGTTGGATGCCGTCTCCTCGGCGGCGCTGCAGGCCCGAAGGTATATGTCGAAATACGGGCTCACCCAGGAGCAGTTCGCCCTGACATCGGTGAAGAACCACGGTAATGCCATGCGCAATCCCCTGGCAATGCTGCCCATGGACATCAGCGTGGAGGACGTGATGAACTCGCGCATGGTGGCCGATCCCTTGAAGGTCCTGGACTGTTCACCGTTGACCGACGGCGCCGCCGCCATAATCCTGGCCACGGAGGAAGCAGCCAAAAAGCTCACCGATCCCGCCAAGTGCGTATGGATCAAGGGAGTGGGACATTGCTCCGACGCCTACCGGCCGGGAGACCGCGACCTGGCGGACACCGAGGCCCTTAAAAGAGCTGCCAACCGGGCCTACGAGATGGCGGGGATAAGCGACCCGCTTTCAGAGATCGACGTGGCCGAGGTCTACGACGCCTTCTCCTACATGGAGCCATTGTGGTTGGAGGGCCTGGGCATATGCGGCGAGGGCACCGGCTGCAAGAGTACCGAGGAAGGCCTCTTCAACTTCGATGGAGAGCTGCCGGTCAATACCTCGGGAGGTCGCCTGTCCGCCAACCCGGTGCAGGTGGCCGGCCTGGCAGAGCTGGCCGAGTGCGTGCTGCAACTGCGCGGAGAGGCCGGAGAGCATCAGGTGGACGGAGCCAAGACAGCCTTAGCCCAGGGGATAAACGGCATGTGCGGTCAGTCCCACTGCGTCTGGGTACTGGGGAAATAAGGAGGTGATGAGACATGGGTAAAAGAGTAGGAATCATCGGAGTCGGTCAGACCCATCACGCCGCAAAAAGGCTGGATGCCTCGGGCGTGGAGCTCATCGCCGAGGCGGTGACCAGGGCCCTGGACGACGCGCAACTGACCATCGATGACATAGACGCCATAGTCGTCGGAAACATGGACCACTTCGAGAACATCAACTACGTGGACACGTGGGCCGTGGACGGCCTGGGCGCCTACATGAAGCCGGTGTTCAAAGTGACCACCGGCGGGACCACCGGGACCACCGTGGCCGCCAGCGGATACTACCAGGCGGCATCGGGGTTGTTCGACGTGGTCATGGCCGTGGGATGGGAGAAGAACTCGGAATCGGATACCCAGGCGGCCATCGCCACCTGCGCCAATCCCATCCTGGAGAGGGACTCCTTCGCCGGGGCCATCGGCCCCCTGGCCACGGAGTATTCCATGTACATGAAGGCCTACGGGGCCACGGAGGAGGACGCGGCCATCGCCGCGGCCCGTGCCCGCAACAACGCGTTGAACAATCCCTACGCCCACTCGCGTCAGGCGGTCACGGTGGAGGATGTCATGAAATCCCCCATGCTGTCCTACCCCATCAAGTTCCTGGATATGTGCCCCCGTTCCGACGGGTCCTGCGCGGTGATCTTCGCCAGCGAGGAGAAGGCCAAGCAACTCTGTCCCCAGCCGGCCTGGGTGCATGCCTCGGTGGTGCGGCACGACTACACCCACTTCGGCGACCTGGAGTGGACCTATATGCCTACCCTGGAACGGGCCACTGAGAGGGCCTATAAACTGGCCGGTATCACAGATCCCATTAAGGAGTTCGATATGGCGGAGCTGTACCTGCCCGCCTCCACCTGCGCTGTGAAGTGGATGGACTCCATGTGGTTCTGCGACCGGGGCGGCGCTCCCGAGTTGGTGCGCAAGGGCACCTTCCACATGGACGGCGAGATGCCCATCAACCCCTCCGGGGGGGTCATCTCGACCAATCCCATCGGGGCAACCGGTTTGCTGCGCGTGGGAGAGGCAGCCTGGCAGATAATGGGCAAGTCGGGAGACCGCCAGGTAGAGAACGTCAAGAAGGCCTTGTGCACCGGATTCGGCGGCTGCAGCTGGACCGACGTCATGATCTTGGGCGCGGAGATGCCCTAAGGCACGGAGGGAGGTATTAGCTATGGATATATACGAAGACAAGCGCAAGAGGACCCATACCGAGGAGGGCTACGAGCTCCTCACCCATTCCTCCGGCGAAGGAGATTACGACTTCGGTTGGCACTGCGGCCCTTATTGGAGCCGGTTCCTGGCCGAGATGCGGGATAACAAGCGCTTCCTGGCCACCAAGTGCCCGGAGTGCGGCTTGGTGTTTATCCCACCCCGCCAGGTATGCGGAAAGTGCTTCGCGGAGATGAACGAGTGGGTGGAGGTAGGACCCGAGGGAGAACTCATGGGATTCACCGTGGTCCGCTTCCCCTACATCGACCCCAACAACGGCCAGATGAAGCAGGTCCCCTATACCGCCATCTGGATCACCCTGGACGGCTGTGATTCGCGCTATCTCCACTTCTGCAACGAGCCCGACGAGGCCAACCTGGAGGTGGGACAGCGCCTGCGCCCCGTCTGGGCCGAGAAGCGCACCGGCACCATCCACGATGTTGATTACTTCGAGATAATCAAGGAATAGCGGCTGAAATGGATTGACATAACGCCGCGTTAAGCGAGTTGAGGAGCGGGCGGGGAAACCTCCGCCCGCTCTTCAATAGGGGTGATTGTTATGTGGAACATACTCGATGAAGCGGCCGCCGAGTTCCCGGACAAGACGGCCATCGTGCACCGCGACAGACGCATAACCTACTCGCGATACCTGGAGGAGGCTGACCTCCTGGCACGGGGACTTATCGCCCTTGGCCTGGAACCGGGGGAACGGGTGGGCCTCTTACTTCCCACTACTCCCGAACATGCCTTTGTCTTCCACGCGGTGATAAAGGCAGGTGGGGAGGCGGTGCTCCTCAACTCCAGGCTGCAGGCGGAGGAGCTTGTCAACTTACTGGACGACGCGAAACCAGAAATCCTGCTCATGAGCAAGGAGTTCCGGGGCATCGACTTTGTTTCCATGCTGCGAGAACCGATTAAGGAACGGCCCTTCATCCGCCAGGTTATCACCCTGGAGGAAACGGACCTACCCTACCCCAACTGGGATGAGCTGCGGGAGAAGGGGAAAGAGGTCGACCGGGAAGAGCTGCGTGGGCGCCAGGAGGCGGATGAGGAAGGCAGAACGGTGGCCGTCATCTTCACCTCCGGTACCACCGGGATACCCAAGGGCGCCATGATAACCGCCCGCAACATCCACTCCAACCTGGATTCCTGGTGGCAGCGGCTGGAGGTGGACGAAAAGGACGTGGTAGGCGTGTTCTTCCCCCTCTTCCACGCCGCCGGCATGATCGGCGGGGTAGTGGGATGCGCCACCCTCAAGGCCACCATGGTCCTGGACGACTTCAGCCCCGCCGAGGTGCTGCAATACGTACAGGACGAGGGCATAACCGTTCTGGGCGGCGTGGCGGCCATGGTCGCTATCTTCAAGGCCACCCCGGGATTCGAGGATCATGATCTCTCCTCTCTGCGCTTCCTGTTTATGGGCGCCGGTCCCTGCCCCCCGGAGATATTGAGAGACGTCAAGGAGTTGATGGGAGCGGAAACGGTGATAGGTTACGGTCTCACCGAGTCCACCATGGGCAACGTCACCACCACCCTGCTCGATGACACCGAGGAGCACAAGCTGCACACCATCGGCCTCCCCCTGCCCGGGGTGGAGGTACGCGTGGTGGACGAGAACCGCCGGGAGCAGCCCCGGGGGGAGATCGGGGAGATCTCACTGAGGGGCGAGACGGTCTTCAAGGGCTATCTCAACCACCCGGAGGAGACGGCCCAGGTCCTGGACGAGGAGGGCTGGCTTTACACCGGGGACCTGGCCTTCATGGACGAGGAAGGCTACCTGCACATGGCGGGCAGGAGCAAGGAGATGTACATCCGGGGCGGCGAGAACGTCTACCCAAGTGAAGTGGAGGAGGTCATCGTGCGCCATCCCCAGGTGCTGCTGGCCGCGGTCATCGGCATCCCCCACCCCATCTACGGCGAGGTGGGCAGGGCCTACGTCATGAGCCCCGGCGGCGCCGTCTCCCCTGAGGAGATAAAGGACTGGGTGGCCCAGAACCTGGCCGACTATAAAGTACCCGAAGAGGTCATCATCCGGGACATGCTCCCCCTCACCCCCGTGGGAAAGGTACAGAAAAAGGTCCTGGAAGAGGAGATAAAAAAGGGGCATGAATCCCAAGACTAAACACACAAAAAGGCGCGCCCCCTCAGGCGCACCCTTTTATCTATTCTGCAGATACATGCAGGCCAGGCCTACACATTCAGAAATGTTCAGGCACAGGCACCGTGGCGCCGCATACGGCGCCGGCGCTTATACGCTGCAATCATACAGGTGTTGATCTCTTTCCTTATGACCATTTTTTGGAGAGTTTGTCGGCCAGTTCCTTTATCTTCTCGCCAGCGCCCGGACCGAGGATCTTGCCGTGGCCCGGGAAGGCGTATTCCAGGTCCAGCTCCACCAGGCGCGAGATAGAGCGCAGGATCTCATCCTTGTCGTGGCTGTAGGAGAGAAAGGGAGGTCCGACACGCCCCATCATAAAGGCTACCATGTCGCCCACGAAGGCCCTTTTCCTCTCGCGGTCGTAGAAGCCAATGCCGCCTTGTGTGTGCCCCGGAAGTCCCAGTACCTCCAGGCCCAGCTCCTCCAGAACATCTCCGTCCTTGAGCTCCAGGTCCACCTCCACCTTGTCGAAGCGCTGATAGCTCTGAATCCAGGAGTCAGGCAGTTTACCCATGAGCTTGCCCATGAAGCTCAGGTCGCTCGGTCCCGGCTGCGGCTGGCTTCCGTCGATGACCGTTGCATCCTCTTTGCCCGCCGCCAGTTTAGCGCCGGAAAGTCGTTTCAGTTCCGCCGCGCTGCCGGTGTGGTCGTAGTGATGATGGGTTATGAGGATATACTGGAGGCCCTCCGGCTTAAGGTCGTTATCGGAAAGGGCCTCCATTATCTTCTTTTTTGCCTTTGGGACGTTGGTGTCCACCAGGTAGGGCTTCTCCCCCAGCACCAGGTAGCAGTTGGCGGCCATCGATGCAACAAGGATAACGTCGTCGTTGGGCATCTCGTTCCCCCTTTTCTCTGCATTGATTAATCTCACATTTTTTATGGGCGCCTTTCATTATTCCCCAATCCGAACAAGCCCTCAACCGGCATGATTGACGGCGGGGGACGCAGCCTATAACTTTAATGATTGAGATCGCCGCATTGTAATCAATCGGAGGAGGTCCAAATGGAAAAGATATGGCTCAAGAACTACGACTTCTTCGTTCCCGAGACCATCCGCTATCCACACATTCCCTTATACCAGTTACTGGAGCTTACCTGCGTCAATTATGACGAAAACGTGGCCACTATATTCTTCGACCAGAAGATGACCTACGGCGAGATCAGGGATCACGTGAGAAGGCTGGCCACAGCGTTGAAGGGAATGGGGGTAAAGAAGGGTGACAGGGTGGCCTTGATGCTGCCCAACAGCCCCCAGTTCATCATCTCCTACTACGGCGTGCTGGAGGCGGGAGGAGTGGTGACCAACATAAGCCCCCTGCACGTGGAGAGGGAGATAGAATACGAGCTCAATGACTCAGGCTCCGAGACTATCATCTACCTGGACCTCTTCGACGAGCGCATCCAGGCGGTCAAAGGGAACAGCCCCTTGAAACGGATAATCGCCACCAGCATCACCGACTACATGGAGACCCCGGTGGACCCCAACGTGGAGAAAGGGCCCGATACCTACTACTTCCGAGAGGTCATCGCCGACTCCACCCCCGAGGTGCCGGAAATCGATATAGACCCGGTGGAGGACCTGGCCGCCTTGCAGTATACCGGCGGGACCACTGGGCTGCCCAAGGGCGTGATGCTCACCCACCGCAACCTCTTCGCCAATGCCCTGCAGTGCTTGTCATGGGCCAAGGAGTTCTCCGAGCGTGGCAAGGACGTCTACCTGGACGTCATCCCCTTCTTCCACTCTTATGGGCAGACGGTGGGCATGAACACCGCCATCCTCAACGCCGCCACCATGCTCCTTATCCCCCAGTTCGAGATCAACATGATGCTCCAGGCCATCCAGAAGTACAAGCCCAACTTCTTTCCCGGGGTGCCCACCCTCTACGTGGCCATACTCAGCCATCCCGAGGCCAAGGATTACGGGGTAGATAAGATAAGGTTGTGCAACTCCGGCTCCGCTCCCCTCCCCCTGGAAGTGCACCGCCAGTTCGCCCGCATGTCCGGCGGCCTTTTCACCGAGGGCTACGGCCTCTCCGAGGCCTCCCCGGTAACTCACTCCAACCCTATCTTCGGTATGAAGAAGCTGGGTTCCATCGGCATGCCCTTCCCGGACACCGAGTCCAAGATAGTGGACGTGGAGACGGGCGAGAATGAGATGGGTTTGCATGAACCGGGTGAGCTCATAATCCGCGGGCCCCAGGTGATGAAAGGCTACTGGGAGAAGCCGGAGGAGACGGCCGCAACCCTGAGAGACGGCTGGCTGTTTACCGGAGACATCTGCACCGTGGACGAGGACGGCTACTTCTACGTTGTGGACCGCAAAAAGGACATGATCATCGCCGGAGGCTTCAATATCTACCCGCGGGAGATAGACGAGGTCCTCTTCGAGCACCCCAAGGTACAGGAGGCGGTGGCCGTGGGCGTTCCCGACGAGTACCGCGGGGAGACGGTCAAGGCCTACATCGTCCTCAAGCCCGGCGAGGAATGCGAGGAAGAGGAGATAATCACCTTCTGCCGCGAGCGCCTGGCCGGCTACAAGGCCCCGCGCATTGTGGAGTTCCGGGCCGAACTGCCCAAGAGCATGGTGGGCAAGGTGCTCAGGAGGATGCTGCGCGAGGAGGAGATGGCCAAGCAGGAGGGGAATGACGAGGGCTCCTAAACCACTCCATCCCTGAGACCGATAACTGATGGCAGGAGGTGGTGGTTATGGAAACCACGAATTGGGTAATCCTAGTCATCGGTATAACCTGCGTTATCATCGGTTTCGTCCTGGTATTCTTCGGCACCAGGTCCCGCAAGAAGCTTATGGTGATCAAGGAGACGCCTACCGTCAACGCGGCCCAGGCCGCCCAGATGGCGGACGCTATTGGAAAGCCGAGGGTGGAGATAAAGGGAACGGCGGTATCGGAGAAGCCTCTTACATCACCGGCCTCTAATACCCCCTGTCTCTACTATAAGTACAAGGTGGAAAGGCGAATAGAGCGTGAGGTCCGGGACTCGGAAGGTAATTGGGACACGGAGTATCACTGGGAGACCTTGGAGAGCGGAGAGGAAAACGTTCCCTTCGTCCTTCGCGACGCCAGCGGCGATATCTGGGTGACTCCCCAGGGCGCCCATTTCGTGGCCGACAAGAAGGTCGACCGCGAGGACGTCGGGCCCGGCTTCGGGTCCAGGTCAACCGGAAGCGTCCTGGGAGACCTGGCCGACGGCTTCCTTGATTCTCTGTCGGGCTACCGCGAATACGCGGCGGGTATCCGCGTACAGGAATTCGTTATCGCCCTGGACCAGCCCATCTACGTCCTGGGTATAGCATCCCGCTCAGCCGACGGCACGGTATCTGTTGGCAAGGGCGAGGGCCCCTTCATTATCAGCTTTAAGATGGAGGAGGAGCTCACAAAGAAGTTCGGGCGTAACTATATCCTTCAATACGTCTTTGGAGCCATCCTGGCCGTGGGCGGGGTCGCCGCGGCCATCGTCGGGGCAGTGATCTAGATATATGTAAAAAAGGGGCGCGGCATCCTGCGCCCCTCTACCTTATCTCCTCTTCAAAGACCTGCCTGGAGTGGACCATCAATCGCATATGGATAGCCGATAGAATCGTGGGCCCAGGTGCGGTTTCCGCCGTACATGGCCCGCTCGCAGATTATCTTTCCATTGCCGCCCAGCACCATTGTGGAGACATCGTAGGAAGAGACATATATACCTACGTCATAGGATTTGCGGGAACGAGGGGGGAGAGATTCTGAAGGGCCGAGTATCACTTCGCCGTCAGTTAAGAAGACCATCACAATATCCTCTTGGTTGTCCGATTCGTTCATCACCAGCACCCAGGTCTCGAAGTCCCCGGCGGTACAGCCTTCCGCTAAATACCAAAGAAGGGAGGGTGCGGTCACCCCGATAGAGTCGTGGGCCCAGGTG
>Ga0180434_10006616_pt1 | contig 13275 bp, 23 predicted proteins | sample SS_ome_7_FD_132453 | JGI IMG/M metagenome (GOLD analysis project Ga0180434, IMG submission 132453) | Hypersaline lake sediment archaeal communities from the Salton Sea, California, USA - SS_1_D_2 metaG | ecosystem: Environmental > Aquatic > Non-marine Saline and Alkaline > Hypersaline >... | reverse complement strand
GGGAAGGGTTTCTATGACAGTGCCCTCAGCTTCAAAAACATCATCCTTAGACATGCTGAGACTCCTTTGCGTACGAGGCTTTGTCCTCATCGTTGAGCTGACTCAGTATGATCGCTCCTTCTTGAGTAAGCGCAACGGTGTGTTCATGATGTGCCGATAAACTTCGGTCTTTCGTCACAGCCGTCCAATTATCAGCTAAAATTTCCACTTCCCAATCGCCGATGGAAATCATGGGTTCAAATGCCAGGGCCATGCCGGGTTTGAGTTTGGGGCCTCGACCGGGCGGGCCAAAATTGGGAATTTGAGGTTCTTCATGCAACGAAAATCCGATTCCATGACCGACGAAGGAACGAATAACCGAAAAACCTTGTCCCTCCACATAGGTTTGGACAGCATGAGAAATGTCTGACAATCTGTTCCCGATTTTCATCCGCTCGAATCCTTTATTAAAGGCCTCCTTGGCCGCCGCCACAAGCCGTGCCGCCCGGGGAGTGATATCGCCGACCGGATAAGTCACGGCGGCATCCCCATAAAATCCCTCCTTTATAACGCCGAAATCCAGACTGATGATATCCCCATTTCGGAGAGTGCGGGTAGACGGAATTCCATGAACAATCTCCTCGTTGATCGAGGTGCACAGCGACGCAGGGTAGCCACGGTATCCCTTGAAGGCGGGGATGGCGTTCATATCCCTGGTTCTCTCTTCCGCAAAATCATTCAATTCCCGGGTCTGCACCCCTGGCTTGACCAGGGCCTCCAGCTCGGACAAAATCGTGGCAACAATCTGACAGCTGCGTTTTATCGCCAAGATCTCTCCCTCGCTCTTGTAAATAATCATTGTCAGCCCTTACTCTCCTCTTCTGAAAGAACCTCATCCAATACGCGGCAGACGCCCTCGAACACAGATTCTATGGCATCATCACCTTGGACGCGGCGATAGACCCCTTTGGCCCGGTAGTAACCGACAAGCGGCTCTGTCTGGTTGTGGTAGACGCTCAGCCGTTCTGCAATCACTTCCGTCTTGTCATCATCTCTCTGGATGAGGGTTCCCCCGCAGGCATCGCACGCATCCTTCTGCTGCGGAACCCTGACAAGGATGTTGTAAATAGCGCCACAGCTCGAGCAGATCCGTCTCGCACCGAGCCTGCGAATGACGACATCGTCCTCGAGAAAAATCTCTATGACCACTTCCCGCGATGGGTCGTGAGCCTCGAGTTTCTGGGCTTGAGATATGTTTCGCGGAAATCCATCCAAAACATAGCCTTGCCGGCAGTCATCCTGTTGAATTCTTCTGTCAACCATCTCGAGCACGAGCTCATCTTTAACCAGTTCTCCCCGGTCCATGACCGCTTTTGCAATCTTCCCGAGTGGAGTCCCTTCCGCCACCTCTTCCCGCAACAGATCGCCGGTAGAGATTCTGGGAAATCCGTATTTCTCCGTTATCATGTTTCCCTGTGTCCCTTTGCCGCTGCCTGGAGCGCCGAGTAGAACAATCCTCATCCTCTCCGACCTTTGAGCCTTCCACGACGCATGAAACCGTCATAATGCCGCATCACCAACTGCGCCTCCACCTGCTGGAGCGTATCCATGGCCACGCCGACAACAATCAGAATGGACGTCCCGCCAAAGTAAAAATCCACATTCAGCCCCTGCGTGAACCACTGAGGGAGGTTTTGATCCAGAAAGGCCCCTATGACGGGGAGATTCTGGACGCGAAAACCGGTCATCATGAATTCCGGTAAAGTCGCCACAGCTGCGAGGTAAATCGAGCCCACGAGTGTCAACCTGGAGAGGACACCGTCGATATAATCCGAGGTGTTCTTGCCCGGCCTTATTCCGGGAATGAACCCCCCGTATTTTCGCAGATTATCCGCCACATCTGAAGGATTGAAAATAATCGACACATAAAAATACGTGAAAAAGATGATCGCCGCTATATAGAGCAGAACATAGAGCGGCATTCCCATGCCGAACTGCTGGGCGATATTCTGAATCACTGGGATCTTGATCATCTGGGCTAAGGTCGATGGAATGGTGATCACCGAAGCAGCAAAGATGATGGGAATGACACCACCCGTGTTGACCCGCAATGGGAGGTGGGTGCTCTGACCACCGTATATTTTCCGGCCGACCACTCTTTTGGCGTAGGAAACAGGAATACGGCGCTGCCCCCGCTCCACAAAGACAATGATCCCACAAACGGCAATCATGATGGCCACCAGAAAAATCAACTTCAACGGGCCCACATCACCTGTGCGTATCTGGCCGACAACACTCTGGATGGCCCGGGGAAAGTCCACGACTATTCCCGCAAAAATGATTAGCGAGATGCCGTTACCGATTCCTCGTTCAGATATCTGTTCACCCAGCCACATGATGAAAACCGTGCCTGTCGTCAATGTCAGCACTGTTAATGCCTTAAAACCAAGACCCGGATTGGGCACGATCAGGGCTCCGCCCGGACTCCTCAGGGATTCCAGGAGCAAACTGATCCCGAATGATTGGATGACACAAATAATCAGCGTCCCGTATCGCGTGTATTGTGTTATCTTTTTCCGCCCCAATTCCCCTTCTTTAGACAGGCGCTCCAGGTAAGGCCAAACCACCTGGAGTAGCTGAAGAATAATGGACGAGCTGATATAGGGCATGATTCCCAGAGCGAATATGGTCATCCGGGACATATTTCTGCCCGTGAAGAGGTCGATAAAACCGAAAATGGACCCACGCTGGGCCTCCCAGAATTCGGCCAGCGCGGCCGCACTAATCCCCGGGTTGGGAATCTGAGCGCCTATCCTGTACACAGCCAAGAGAAGCAAGGTGAAAATAACCCGCTTCCTTAAGTCCGGAATACTGAAAATGTTTTTTATGCTGTCGAATATCATTGACGACCTACCAAGACGGCCTTACCACCTGCATCTTCGATCTTTTTTTGAGCGCTTTGGGAGAACTTATGCGCATGAATCGTTTTGGATGACGCCATCTCACCCTGTCCCAAGATTTTCACCCGTTCTGTTTCTTTCCTAATAATACCCTCGTCAACCAAATCTTTGATAGTGATCTCATCCTTGGTTATCTTTTCCAGTCGGGCCAGGTTCACAACACTGTATTCTTCGCGAAAAATATTCGTGAAGCCTCTCTTGGGAACTCTGCGGTGAAGGGGCATTTGGCCCCCCTCGAAACCTCGTTTGTGGGAATACCCGGAAATGGATTTCTGCCCTTTGGTACCGCGTCCGGCTGTTTTTCCGTGGCCGGAACCAGGACCCCGTCCGACTCGTTTTCGGTTCTTTCGGGATTTCTTGGCAGGATGCAGATTGCTCAGATTCATTTTCTCTTCAACTCCTCCACTTTGATCAAATGCGGGACTTTGTTGATCATTCCTCTGGTCGCAGGACAGTCTTCACGAATGACCTCCGAATTGAGCTTGCGTAGCCCCAACCCCTTGACCACCTCTCGTTGTTTGTGAGGGCGCCCGATCAGGCTGCGAACAAGCGTTATCTTCAGATGTTTGCCGGCCGCAGGGGCCTCTCTTTTTTTACCCTTGCTTTGAGCCGCGCTTTTTTTGCGCGGAGCTTCTGCCTTCACTGCCATATCGAATCCTCACTTTTTTCCCTGAGAGTAGACACCTTTTTTGGATCTTTGAGGTTGATCAAGGCATTCATTGTGGCATGAGCAACACTGATGGGATTGTTGCTCCGGATAGATTTTGTCAGGATGTCTTTGATACCGGCCAGCTCCATGATAATTCTCACCGCACCTCCGGCAATGACCCCAGTTCCTTTGGAGGCTGGGCGCAAAACCACTTCGCCACCCCCATGAATACCCTTGATGAAATGGGGAATCGTCGTCTCTTTGAGAGGCACCTCGATCATTTTCTTTTTCGCGTCCTGGACTCCCTTGGCGATTGCAGGAGGAACTTCACGCGCTTTTCCCATCCCTATTCCGACCATACCATTTTCATTGCCGACAGCCACCAAAGCCGAAAAACTGAGGTTCTTGACACCTTTGACGACTTTCGTGGTACGGCGTATAGAAATAACTTGGTCTTTGAGTTCGACTTCTTCTTCAAGTTTTTCCATGGTTTCTTTCTCTGCCACTCTTTTCCTCCTCCAAGTCAGGACTAAAAGATTATTCCTTCCTTCCTCATGGCCTCTGCCAGGGTTTTCACCCTCCCGTGATAGGGATACAGGCCTCTGTCAAAGACAACTGTCTTGATTTTGTTCTTCTTCAACTTGCTCGCAATCAGCTTACCGACGGCTTGAGATGCATCTGCATTCTTGCTGTTTTTGTTGCTGTCTTTAAACGTCTTTTCTAGGGTCGATGCAGCCGCGAGGACCTTGCCGCTTTCATCATCCACAACCTGAACATAGATATGGCGGTTGCTCTTGTAGACAAACGCCCGAGGTCTCTCTGGAGATCCGGATATTTTTTTTCGCACTCGCTTTCTGATGCGTGATCTTGCTGTTTTTTTTAAAGAAACGCTGCCTTTATACACCGCTCACTCCCGCTTTTCTCTCTTTTTTTATCAATCGCTCACCGACATACCGAATGCCCTTCAGTTTGTACGGATCGGGCTTTCGGAAGCTTCTGATTTTATGTGCCTCCTGACCGACCCGCTGTTTATCTATACCTTTGACCGTTATCAGAGTAGGTTTTTCCAAGACAACTTCGATATCAGGAGGGATAGTGTACACGACGGGTTTTGAGTAGCCCACGTTCAGTTCCAGTTTGCTGCCGTCAAGCCGAGCTCGGTAGCCCACGCCGACGATTTCCAGCGTTTTCGAAAATCCTGACGACACGCCCATGGCGGCATTGAAGGCCAGCGTTCGAATGAGTCCATGGAAGGCGGGCAGTTTTCCCGTATCGTTTTCTCTCGATATGACGAGTTGATTGTCCTTCAACTCAGCCTGGATGCCCGGAAAAAGGGGAGATGTGAGGCTGCCTTTTGGCCCCACAAATTCAATAGTATCCGCATGAATAGTGATTTTTACACCTTCGGGTACAGCGATGGGTTCTTTTCCTACTCGCGACATTTGACCTTTCCTCTCATATGGAATTTACCAAACCTGGCACAAAACCTCCCCGCCGATGCCGAGTTCCTCGCACCTTTTTCCCGTCGTGACCCCCTTTGAGGTCGACACGATAAGAATTCCCAACCCATCCAGAACTTTAGGCACGGAATCGGCCTTGCAGTAGATGCGACAGCCGGGTTTGCTCACTCGCTTCAGCCCGGTAATGGCACTCTGATTGCCTTCCGTGAATTTGAGAGCAATACTCAGGACACCCTGAACATTTCCCTCCAGGGTTCGAAAATTTTTGATGTAGCCCTCATCCTTCAGAATTTTGGCAATCTCCACTTTCATCCTGGATGAAGGAATGCGCACGTCGTTCTTGCCAGCTAAAATGGCGTTCCGGATTCGGGTTAACATGTCTGCGATTGGATCTGTCATAGTCATGATTGTGCCTCTCTGTCCTTCACCATGATGCCTTTATGACTCCTGGGATCTCGCCCTTCAAGGCCAATTCCCGAAAACAGAGCCGGCACATGTCAAATCTTCGCATGTATCCCTTAGATCGGCCGCAGATGCGGCAGCGGCTCTTCTTCCTCACGGAATATTTTGGCTCTCTCAAGTATTTCGCCATGCTTGATTTTTTTGACACTTTCGCCTTCCTTACCTTGCCTCGCTAAAAGGCATCCCTAGTTTCTTGAGTAAAGCATAACCTTCAGAATCATCTTTCGCCGAGGTGACAATTGTGATGTTCATGCCCCTTGATTTATCAACCTTCGTGTAGTCTATTTCGGGAAAAACAAGCTGGTCCCGCAGTCCAAGAGTGTAATTGCCACGCTTATCGAACGCCCGGATCGGCACTCCTCTAAAATCCCTCACACGAGGAAGAACGATATTGACAAGGCGGTCATAGAATTCATACATCCGCTTTCCCCGGAGAGTGACGTAGCAAGCTATAGCATGCCCTTTTCGCAGCTTGAATTGTGAAATGGACTTTTTCGCCCGCCCGATGGCCGGCCACTGCCCTGTGATCAGGCTCAGTTCTTGTTTTGCAGTATCCAGCGCTTTTATGTTCTGTATGGCTTCCCCGACACCGAGGTTTATGACTATCTTTTCAAGCCTGGGGACAGCCATTTTGTTCGCGATGGACAGCTCTTTCTGCAGCTCGGGCACAATTTCTTTGGTGTATTTCTCTTGGAGCCGACTCATTTGTCATTCCTCATCTTTGTTTCTCTAGGCTATTCTCACACTTTGAGCAAACCCGTATTTTGCTTCCATCTTCGAGTATGTTCGTCTTTGTCCTCACCCCCTGAGCGCACTCGGAGCAGTAAAGCTTCAAGTTGGAAACGTGGATGGGCGCCTCTTTTTCCATGATTCCACCCTGAATGTTTTTGCTCTGATCGCGGCGGATGAATTCCTTAGCAAAATTGAGCTTCTCAACGATAACACCCTGCTTTTCCGGAATAACTTTCAGCACTTTGCCGGTCTTGCCCTTGTCTTTGCCGGAAAGGACAATGACTTCGTCATTCTTGCGAATCCTCATTTTGTGCATCAAAGCACCTCCGGTGCGAGGGAAACAATCTTCATGAATTTTCTCTCACGCAGTTCTCGACCGACAGGGCCAAAAACCCGGGTTCCGATGGGCTCGCCCTGCCGATCAATGATGACAGCCGCATTATCATCAAAACGGATATAGGAACCATCCCGGCGTCGAACTTCCTTGCGGGATCGCACGACAACGGCACGGACCACCTTGCCCTTCGGTATTTTGCTTTCTGGTTCGGCTTCCTTGACGGAGGCGGAAATCACATCTCCGACGGTTGCCGTGTTCCCCACTCCGCCTCCCAGAGGCGTAATGCAGAGTATTTTCCGCGCTCCTGAATTGTCAGCAACCCTGAGTATTGTCTCTTGCCGTATCATTCTTTCTTTTCCTCTTCATCTTTCCCGGCTTCACTCCGAGACAGACCCACGATCTCCTTGACACGCCATCTCTTACGCTTGCTCAGAGGCCTGGTCTCGACGATCTTTACCAAATCTCCGATCTGGCACTTCTCGTATTCGTCATGAACGAGAAATCTTTTGCGTCTTTTAACCGTTTTTTTGTAAAGAGAATGCCTCACCTGCCGCTCGACAAGAACCGTGACAGTCTTTTTCATCTTGTTTCCGACAACGACCCCGACCTTCGTTGTTTTTCTCCCTTGAGTTGTGTCCATCGCTATTCCATCCCTTTACTTTTTTCCTTGAGAATCGTTTTTATGCGAGCCAGATCTTTTCTGATGTTTTTGAGCTTCATGGCATCCTCGAGCTGACCCAACGCGTGCTGGAATTTCAACTTGAAGAGTTGGTCCTGCAGCTCCTGTTCTTTGTTGACTAACTCGTCGTCAGTCATTTCTCTCAATTCTCTTGCTTTCATCTCAATTCCCTGGTTCCCCGTGTAATAAACCTTGTCCGTATCGACAGCTTATTAGAGGCCAAACGCATAGCTTCTTTAGCTGTTTCTTCGGGCACACCCTCCAATTCATACAATACTTTGCCCGGCTTGACGACATCCACCCAGAACTCCGGGTCTCCCTTTCCTTTTCCCATCCTGACCTCTGTCGGTTTTTTGGTGATGGGTTTCCAAGGAAAAACGCGAATCCAAAGCTTTCCTTTTCTCTTGACATGACGGGAAATGGCGATTCGTCCCGCTTCGATCTGTCTGGCAGTGATCCAGCAGGGCTCCAGGGCCTGAAGTCCGTATTCTCCAAAAGACAGAGTGGCTCCGCGGATGGGCTTTCCCCTCATGCGACCCCGCTGCTGCTTTCTATGCTTGACTTTCTTCGGCATAAGCATGGTCAAATCTCCTCGACTTCAGCTGTCTGAACCGTCATCTTCTCCTTTTCTCTGTCAGAGCTATAAATCCAGACTTTGATCCCGATCTGCCCGTAAGTTGTGAAGGCTTCGGTAAAACCGTAATCAATATCGGCTCTGAGAGTCTGCAGGGGTAGCTGCCCCCGCAAATACCACTCGGACCTCGCAATCTCGACGCCGCCCAACCGACCCGAGCACATCACTTTGATGCCCTTGGCCCCCATTTTCATGGCCATCTCGACAGCACGCCGCATGGCCCGGCGGTAGGCGATCCGTTTTTCCAGCTGGATCGCGATCCCCTGACCGACCAAAAGAGCTGTGAGTTCGGGTTTGTCCACTTCACGGATATCTATGTAGACATCTTTTTGAGCAACACCTTGAAGCAGGTTTTTCAGGCTTTCAATTTCCTTCCCGCCTCGGCCGATGACGATTCCAGGCCTGGCGGTATGGATAATGACCCTTATCTTTGGTCCGACCCGTTCCACATCCACTTCAGCGATTCCGGCATGTTTGTAGCGGTCCCGCACAATTTTTTTCATATGCAAGTCTTCGTGGATCAGCCGGCTGTAATCCTTTCCTGTTGCAAACCACCGCGAACTCCACTGTTTATTGAATCCCAGTCGAAAACCATATGGATGTGTTTTCTGGCCCACAGCTTTCACCCTTTCCTTTCTTCAAGATGGACATGCACATGACTTGTCCGCTTGAGGATTCGTGCAGCTCTTCCCATGGGAACTGCCCTCCAACGTTTCCACACCGGCCCCTGGTTAACAAAAACTTCAGCAATAAAAAGATTGTCGACATCGACATCAGGGACCTTTTGCTGGGCATTGGCAATGGCCGATCGCAGCGCCTTCTCTACGATGGCGCTCACCTTCTTCTTCTTGGAAAAACGCAGAATTGTCAACGCTTCGCCCACATATCGGTCTCTGATCATATCGGTGACGAGCCGACACTTCTGTGGCGAAATCCTTACGTATCTGGAAACAGCACGACCGGCGATGTTTGTGTTGTCCATTGTTTTATTTCTTCATCCTGACAGTCCGGGCCGTCTTCGACGTGTGCCCTTTAAAGGTTCGTGTGGGAGAAAATTCGCCCAGCTTGTGGCCGACCATATTCTCGGTGATGAACACCGGTATGAATTTTCTTCCGTTATGGACAGCGATGGTCAATCCCACCATTTCCGGTGTGACAGTCGAGCTGCGAGACCAGGTCTTGATCACCTCACGCTTTTCTCTTTGCGATGACAAAGCAAGTACTCTTCGCGAAAGCTTCTCATCAATGTAGGGACCTTTTTTTAGAGACCTGCCCATAATCACTTACTCCTTCTTCTGACGATAAATTGGGACGTTCGTTTGTTTCGTCTGGTTTTGTATCCCTTTGTGGGTTGACCAGTGGGAGAAACCGGGTTTCGCCCGCCCTTGGCTTTTCCTTCACCCCCGCCATGAGGATGATCGATAGGATTCATGGCTGTTCCGCGAACATGGGGTCTCAGGCCTTTCCATCTCGTCCGGCCCGCCTTACCAACAGAAATATTCTGGTGATCGGGATTGCTCACTTCGCCGATAGTGGCTCGGCAATCGAGATGAATCCTCCGAATTTCCGAAGAGGGCATCCTAATCTGAGCGTAATCCCCTTCCTTGGCGAGAACCTGAGCACCCGTTCCGGCAGACTTGGCTATCTGCCCCCCTTTTCCCTTTTTCATCTCGATGTTATGGATAATCGTTCCCAGGGGAATGACACGCAGGGGCATGGCATTCCCGGGAAGAATATCAACCAGCTTATCGGCAGAGATGATTGTCTGTCCCACTTTCAAATTTTGCGGCGTCAGGATGTACCTTTTTTCCCCATCGTCGTATTTTATCAACGAGATAAAGGCCGATCGATTGGGGTCATATTCGATTGTTGCGACAGTCCCGGGAACATCAATTTTATTCCTCTTGAAATCAATGATCCGGTAAGCGCGTTTATGGCCCCCGCCTCTGTGGCGAATGGAAATCCGGCCGGATGAATTGCGGCCACCTGATTTTTTGAGAGGCTGGAGCAGCGGCTTAAAAGGCTGGTTTGATGTCAACTCGTCATAGGTCAGACCAGTCCTGTGACGCAAGCTGGATGTCGTTGGTCTGTATGTTTTGATGCCCATTTATACCGCCTCGAAATATTCAATCATTTTTTCGCCTTCTTTGAGCTTCACATAGGCTTTTTTCCAATCCTTTGTGTGGCCCTCATTGCGGCCAACTCTTCGGCGCTTTCCCTTCTTTTTCACGATGCGAACCCGGTCTACCTTCACGTTGAAGAGCTTTTCTGTGGCTTCCTTTATCTCGATCTTGTTGGCCAGGGAATCCACTTCAAAACAAATTTCTCTGTTCATTTCCTTCAGCCATGTGCTCTTTTCCGTTATGACGGGTCTTTTTATGATTCTATAAGGGTCTTTCACTTTAGCCTCTCCATCAACGAGTCAAACGCCGTCTGAGTCAGAACGAGGGATTTGTGGTTCAACACATCGTAGACATTGAGTTGACCGTGATCGACGGCCTTGACCTTGGGGATGTTTCTCAACGAGAGAAAAAGATTGACATTATCTTGGCTGTCGACGATCAGCGCCGAATCCAGGTTCAGAGCCCTCAGAAGCTTGACACCCTCTTTCGTCTTGGGTTCTTTGAAATCGAGTTGATCAAGGACCAGAAGTTGGTTTTCGGCCAGCTTCATAGACAGGGCGGATTTGAGGGCATTCCGTTTGGCCTTCTTGGGCATGCTGTATCCGTAATCCCGAGGGCTTGGACCAAACGTTACTCCTCCCTTTTTCCACAGAGGTGAGCGAGTGCTCCCCGCTCTGGCCCTGCCCGTCCCTTTTTGGCGCCAAGGTTTCCGGCCTCCCCCTCTCACTTGAGCTCTTGTCTTCGTCGAGGCCGAGCCCCTCCTTAGGTTAGCTCTGTAGTTGAGGATCGCTTCGTAGATCAAATGCTCCTTGGCCGGCGATAGCAGGATTCGCTCAGGCACATCGACCTCTTTGACTTTCTTCCCGCTGCTGTTGAGAACGTGAACCTTTGGCATTTTTTACTCTTTCTTTTCCTCCTCAGAGGATTGGGCTTTATAACTCTTTTTTTTGACCAAAAGATACCCCCCGTTCGCCCCTGGGACAGCGCCTTTGACGATGAGGAGGTTATTATCTTGATCGGTTTCGATGACCGTCAGATTTTTCACGGTCACCCGGTCATGTCCCATGTGGCCGGGAAGTTTCTTGCCTTTCATAACCCGGGATGGATCGGCCGAGCAACCGATCGAGCCGGGAGCCCGGTGGAACATGGAACCATGGGATCCTTTTCCGCCGTGAAATCCCCACCGTTTGACCACCCCGGCAAATCCCTTCCCTTTGCTCATTCCGACAATATCGATTTTTTCACCGGCTTGAAAAATTGCAACAGAATACTGATCGCCCTCTTTTATCTCGCTTGCCACATCATACTTGAACTCTCGCAAAATTTTGGTGGGTGGAATGCCTGATTTGGAAAAATGACCCTGCGTGGGCTTGACAGGCTTTCTCGGCGATTTCTTTTCCACGTAACCCAGCTGAACAGCCGTATACCCGTCTTTGGCCTCGGTTTTTTTCTGGATCACAGCGCAGGGACCGACCTGGATCACAGTCACGGGGATGGCATTCCCCCCATCGTCAAACTGCTGTGTCATACCGATTTTCTTCCCGATTAAACCTTCCACCATCGTCATTCTCCTGTCGTGCCGAACGCCTGTATTTCCACATCAATTCCAGCCGGAAGATCGAGCTTCTGAAGCTCTTCGATTGTTTCGTTGTTATACTCTCCGATATCGATCAGTCTCTTGTGGATCCTCATCTCAAAATGTTCTCTGGATTTTTTATCTACGTGAGGAGAACGAAGAACGCAAAATCTATGGATCCGCGTCGGTAGAGGTATAGGGCCGGCCACGACGGCTCCGGTCCTTTTTGCTTTGATAACGATGTCTTTTACGGACTGGTCCAGGAGCCGGTGATCGAAGGACTGCAACCTGATTCTTATTTTTTCCATTTCGTTCCTCGTTTTCCTTTAAAAATGTATATCTTACCTCTTGACTCTATTTTTTTCTAGCTTTACTTCCATTATTATTTTCAATACTTAAAACAGTATGAACTCAAACCCAACGCACTGGATAGAGTGACTAAAATTGGTGATGGGAAAAACCGTTTTAATCACTCTATTACTTCCGTCACCGATCCTGCGCCGACTGTCCGCGATCCCTCCCGGATCGCAAAGCGCATCCCCTTCTCCATGGCCACGTTCGTTATCAAATTGATCTCTAAATTCACGTTGTCCCCGGGCATCACCATCTCTACCCCAGAAGGCAGCTTCACCGTCCCCGTCACATCCGTCGTCGAAAAATAAAACTGCGGCCTGTACCCGGCAAAAAACGGCGTGTGCCTCCCTCCTTCTTCCTTCTTCAACGCGTATATCGACGCCCTGAACTTCGTGTGCGGCGTGATCGACCCGGGCTTGGCCAACACCATCCCCCGCGCAACCTCATCCTTGTCCGTCCCCCTCAACAATATCCCAACATTGTCTCCAGCCTGTCCCTCATCCAGTATCTTCCGGAACATCTCCACTCCCGTCACAACTCGCTTCCGCGTCTCCCCAAATCCAACTATCTCTACCTCCTCGCTAACTTTGATCATCCCTCTGTCTATACGTCCCGTCACGACCGTCCCACGTCCGCTTATCGAAAATATGTCCTCTATCGACATCAAAAACGGCTGATCCACCAACCGCACAGGCTCCGGTATGAACGAATCCACCGCGTCCATCAACTCCAATACCGACTTGTTTACCTCTGCCTCTGGATCCCCATCCGACTCCAACGACTTCAGCGCACTCCCCCTCACAACCGGTATGTCATCTCCCGGAAACTCGTACTTCGTCAATAACTCCCGTACCTCTAACTCCACCAAATCCAAAATCTCAGGATCATCCACCAAATCCGTCTTGTTCATGTACACCACGATCGCCGGCACATTTACCTGACGCGCCAACAATATGTGCTCGCGTGTCTGCGGCATCGGCCCATCATCGGCCGCCACCACCAGTACCGCTCCGTCCATCTGCGCCGCCCCCGTGATCATGTTCTTGATATAGTCGGCATGCCCAGGACAGTCTATGTGCGCATAATGCCGGTTGTCGGTCTCATACTCTATGTGCGCTATCTGGATCGTTAACCCACGCTCCTTCTCCTCAGGAGCATTGTCAATCTGATCATAATCTATGAATGATACCTTCTCCGACTTCTTGTTCAACACCTTCGTTATCGCCGCCGTCAATGTCGTCTTGCCATGATCCACGTGCCCGATCGTCCCTATGTTCAAATGCGGCTTCGTACGCTCAAACTTTGCCTTTGCCATCTGTCCTTACCTCCT